>Ga0335075_10013137_pt1 | contig 12481 bp, 5 predicted proteins | sample Lox_Sample_24_FD_206723 | JGI IMG/M metagenome (GOLD analysis project Ga0335075, IMG submission 206723) | Soil microbial communities from Loxahatchee National Wildlife Refuge, Florida, United States - Lox_Sample_2.4 | ecosystem: Environmental > Terrestrial > Soil > Wetlands | place: USA: Florida... | reverse complement strand
GATTCCAGCACCGAGGCGCGAATGCGCTGGCGCGACATTTCCATGAGGCCGAAATGCGAGATACGGCCGACCTGGATGCGCGCCCGGTCGTTCTTAAGGCAGTCCTTGAGCTTCTTCTCGACCGCACGATTGTTGCGGTTCTCCTCCATGTCGATGAAGTCGATGACGATGAGGCCCGCAAGGTCGCGCAGCCGAAGCTGGCGCGAAACTTCTTCCGCTGCCTCGAGGTTGGTCTGGAGCGCGGTGTCCTCGATCGAATGCTCGCGCGTCGAGCGGCCCGAGTTGACGTCGATCGAAACCAGAGCTTCGGTCTGGTTGATGATGATGTAGCCACCGGATTTGAGCGTCACCTGCGGCTGCAGCATCTTGTCGAGCTGCCCCTCGATGCCGCTGCGGGCAAAGATCGGCACCGTATCGCGGTATGGCTGGACGACCTTCGCATGGCTCGGCATGAGCATGCGCATGAAGTCTTTTGCTTCGCGGTAGCCGTCCTCGCCGGCGACGAGGATTTCGTCGATCTCCTTGTTGTAGAGATCGCGGACCGACCGCTTGATAAGCGACCCTTCCTCGTAGACGAGAGCCGGCGCCGTCGACTGCAGCGTCGTGTTGCGCACCGTTTCCCACATGCGCATCAGATATTCATAGTCGCGCTTGATCTCGGCCTTGGTGCGGCTTTCGCCGGCGGTGCGCAGGATGACGCCCATGCCCTGCGGCACGTCGAGGTCCTTCACCACGTCCTTGAGGCGCTTGCGATCCGTCGCGTTGGTGATCTTGCGGGAAATGCCGCCGCCGCGCGCCGTATTCGGCATCAGCACCGAATAGCGGCCGGCAAGCGACAGGTAGGTGGTGAGTGCGGCTCCCTTGTTGCCGCGCTCTTCCTTGACGACTTGCACCAGCAGGATCTGCCGGCGCTTGATCACTTCCTGGATCTTGTAGTGCCGGCGCATCGGGCGGCGGCGCTCGCGGATTTCCTCCAGCGCGTCTTCCGCGCCGACGGACTCCACTTCACCCTCGCCATTGCCGGCCGGAGCTTCTTCGACGGTGCCGCGATCCGATTCGGATTCGGGCGTTGCTTCCGTTGTCTCCTCGCCAGCTCCGCCGTTTTCTCCGCCAGGCTCGGTTGAGCGCTCGACGGCCTCCGAGATCACGTCGGCATCCACCGCCGCCGCGATTGAGCCGCCGCCACGGTTGTCGTCGTGGTCGTCGCCGTTCTCGTCACTCTCACCGCTTTCCGCGTCGGCTTCGCTCGCAACCTCTTCGGCGACGGCTTCGTCGCTTGCGGGCGAGAGGACGGCTTCGTCCGAGGCGCTCGCCTCGACTTCGTGCTCGCCGTCGGTGCCATCGCGTGCGTCGTCGCCGGTTTCGGCTTCGTCGCCGGTCTCGCTGTCGCCCGCAGCCTTCGCCTCGTCGGAAGCCTCGGCGGCGGAGTGCTCCTTGCGGTCCCGATGCCGCCCGCGCCGGCGCCTGCCTCGGCCGCGGCCGCCGCGATCCTGCCGGCTTTCGCCGTCGCCGTCCTCGTCGTCGTCTTCATCCTCATGCGCCTCGGCCTCGGCGCGCAGCAGCGCTTGCCGGTCCGCCATGGGGATCTGGTAGTAGTCGGGATGAATTTCCGAGAAGGCGAGGAAACCGTGACGGTTTCCGCCATATTCGACGAAGGCTGCCTGAAGCGAGGGTTCGACCCGCGTCACGCGGGCGAGATAGATGTTTCCCTTGAGCTGCTTCTTGTCCTGTGATTCGAAATCGAATTCTTCGATGCGGTTACCGCGAGTGACAACGACCCGCGTTTCCTCCTGGTGGGAGGCGTCTATCAGCATTTTGTTGGGCATTTAATGGGTTCCTCCCGGCTGAGACGGGCAGGAGGAGCGGAACAAATACAGCCGCGTGTGTCCTCATGTGAGCCGGTCTGCCGGACCTTTTAGCGTCCGCTGGGCTGGGCCGCCTGGCGCTGGCAAAGCCGCCCGCCGCCAAACTGGCGCGGGATACAACCGGCTTTTCCATGAATGCGCCTCTGGGCATCACCCTTTACCTTGCGGAACCATTTCAAACTGGCCCGGTTTGGGGAGCCGGACCGACCATTGTGCTCAAAATTGAGCCGGCGCGAGGCCTTAGCCTCGGCCGTTTTCCTCGAAACAAGGGCCGCCCGCGCCACCGGACGAGCCTTGACGAAATCTGCGGGATCACCTGTGCCCGCCGCGCCATCCGCGGCTGGATCCGTTGTTATTGCCGTCAACCCTGTGTTGAAACGGCATCCGTAACCGGTCCCGGGCATTGCAGTGGCCCAACGCCGCTTTTATGATTTGCCGGCGGTTGTGGCAACCCGGTTTCTTCAGGTCCGCAGGCGCGTTTCCAGAAGAGCCGGCGCAATGCTTGGTTAACCATAAGTGGCTACCAGTCATTAATCGATCATCTTTGGGTGCTGGGTACGGAAGACGCATGACAGGTAGGGGCGCCCGGATGCAGGCACGTTGGTTCAGCATGGCGAAAGCCCTGCCGTTCCTGGCGATTACACTCCTCTATATAGGCACCGCCGCGGCCAATTCCGAGAACCTCAAGGCGCTCGAATACCGCATGGCGGGCGATTCTTCCCGAATCCGGGTCGTGCTGGATTTCGACCGGGAGCCCGAGCCGCGCTGGTTTCTGCTGCGCGGACCCCATCGCGTCGTCATCGACCTCCCGGAAACTGATTTCCGCTTCGACCCCAAATCGCTCAAGGCCCGCGGGCTGGTGAGGAACGTCCGCTACGGGCATTTGTCGGAGGGCATGTCCCGGCTGATCCTGACGGCCAAAGGCCCATTCGAGGTCGAAAAGCTGGATGTGGTGCGCAACGAGGAGGGGCCTGGCCACCGCCTGGTCTTCGACCTCGCCGCGGCCTCGGAGAAAAAGTTCGAAGCCCTGCTCGCCGAGCAGGCGGTGACCACCGGTTCGACGGTCATGACGCCGAAAGGCGACAGGCTCGGCCAGCCGCCATCCGCTCCGCGCTCGGACAGGAAGTTCACCGTCGTGATCGACGCCGGCCATGGCGGCATCGATGGCGGCGCGGAGAGCCCCGGCGGCACGGTCGAGAAGGACATCACGCTCGCTTTCGCCTTCGAGCTCAGGAAGAAGATCGAAGCCGGGGGTCGGTACAACGTCTTCATGACCCGCGACAGGGACGAGTTCCTGAGCCTCGACGAGCGCGTGACGCTTGCCCGCCAGCACGAGGCCGACCTCTTCATATCGATCCATGCCGATACGATCCGCCTCAAGGGAATTCGCGGCGCGACCGTCTACACGGTGTCCGACAAGGCCTCCGACGCCGAGGCTGCCGAAACCGCCGCGCGGGAGAATCAGTCGGATATGCTCGCCGGTATCGAGATCGACGAGGAGAACAAGCAGGTCGCGGACATCCTGGTCGACCTTATACGCCGTGAGACGCACAGCTATTCACTGCGGTTTGCCCGTTCGCTGGTTGGCGAGCTGTCGAACACGGTCGAGATGATCAACAATCCGCATCGTTTCGCCGGCTTCCGCGTCCTGCGTGCGCCGGATGTGCCTTCGGTGCTGGTTGAACTCGGTTATCTCTCGAACGCCAAGGACGAAGAGCAGCTCACCAGCGAGCAATGGCGCGGCAAGGCCGCCGACAGCATCATCGACGCCATCGAGCTGTTCGCCGAGGCCAAGACGGCGCAGGGCGGCTGATGCACAAGTCTGCGGTCAGAGCAGGTCGTTGCAATCGAACAACACCTGTTCACTTTATTTTCCGATTGCGGCGCCTGGGCGAGGCGCTGCCGCATTTTGCACACAAGGGGGGACCAACAGTTCGACAAGACCGGCTGAGCCGGTTCTCGCGGCTTGCCTTTCCGAGGCCGATCCGTAAGAGAGCCGCCTCCGTCGGAATGGAGCGGGCATGATACGTCTCATCGGGTATTTCTTCGGCATCGGCGTCTTCCTCGCGCTGGCGGCAGCGGCGGTGGTTGGCATCTATGTCGGGAACCTGTCGAAAGGTCTCCCGGATTATGAGGTGCTGGCGCGCTACGAGCCGCCGGTGACGACCCGCGTGCATGCGTCCGACGGCGCGCTGATGGGCGAGTTCGCACGCGAGCGGCGTCTCTACCTCCCGATTCAGGCCGTGCCGGACCGCGTAAAGGCCGCGTTCCTGTCCGCCGAGGACAAGAACTTCTACAACCATCCCGGCATCGACGTCGTCGGCCTTGCGCGCGCCGTCATCGCCAATGTGCAGACCGGCAGCCGTCAGGGCGCCTCGACGATCACGCAGCAGGTGGCGAAGAACTTCCTGCTGACCAAGGATCAGACCTACGAGCGCAAGATCAAGGAAGCGCTGCTCTCCTTCCGCATCGAGCAGGCCTACTCGAAGGACCGCATCTTCGAGCTCTACCTCAACGAGATATTCTTCGGCCTCGGCTCGTACGGCATCGCGGGCGCGGCGCTCACCTATTACGACAAGTCGGTCAACGAGCTGACGGTCGCAGAAGCAGCCTATCTCGCGGCCTTGCCGAAAGGCCCGTCCAATTATCATCCCTTCAAGTACACCGACCGCGCGATCGAGCGCCGCAACTGGGTGATCGACCAGATGGTCGAGAACGGTTACGTGTCGAAGGAAGAAGGCGCGAAGGCGAAGGCCGAGGGCCTCAACGTCAAGCCGCGTCGCAACGGCACCTATCTCTTCGCCGGTGAGTACTTCACCGAGGAAGTCCGCCGCGAGATCATCGCGCGTTACGGCGAGGACGCGCTCTACGAGGGCGGCCTGTCGGTCCGTTCCACGATCGATCCGAAACTTCAGTTGATCGCGCGCAAGGCCATGCAGAACGGCCTGCAGCGTTTTGATCGCCTGCGTGGCTTCCGCGGCCCGCGCACCACGATCGACATCGCTGGCGATTGGGGCGTTGCGCTGGCCGAAGTGAAGGGCCTGTCGGACGTTCCGGAGTGGAAGCTTGCCGTTGTGCTCGAAAGCTCGGAGGCAGGCCTCTCCGTCGGCATCCAGCCGAAGAAGGAGGCATCGGGCCAAGTCGTCGCGGAGCGCGAAACCGGTACCGTATCCACCGAGGATATGAGCTGGGCCATGCGCTACAAGCAGGATGGCAAGATACTCAAGGCAAAATCGCCTGCCGACGTGCTGAAACCGGGCGATGTCGTGTTCGTTCAGAAGGTCGATGGCGGCGCTGCGACGGAGTACTCGCTGCGCCAGGTCCCCGAAGTCGGCGGCGGCATGGTCGCCATGGACCCGCACACCGGCCGCGTGCTGGCGATGGTTGGCGGCTTCTCCTTCTCCGAATCCGAATTCAACCGCGCGACGCAGGCGATGCGGCAGCCCGGTTCGTCCTTCAAGCCGTTCGTCTATGCGGCGGCGCTGGACAATGGCTATACGCCCGCCTCGGTCGTCATGGACGCACCCATCACGATCCAGATCGGCAATGATACCTGGTCGCCGAAGAACTATGACGGCAAGCCCGCCGGCCCTTCGACGCTGCGCGCCGGCATTGAGCGCTCACGCAACCTGATGACGGTGCGCCTCGCCAACGACATGGGCATGAAGCTCGTCGCTGAGTATGCTGAGCGTTTCGGCGTCTATGACAAGATGCTGCCGGTGCTGGCCAATTCGCTCGGCGCTGGCGAGACGACAGTCATGCGCATGGTGTCAGCTTACTCAGTGATGGCGAATGGCGGCAGGTCGATCAAGCCGTCGCTGATCGACCGCATCCAGGACCGTTACGGCAAGACCGTCTTCAAGCATGACGAGCGCGGCTGCGAGGGCTGCAATTCGGAGGCCTGGAAAGATCAGGCCGAGCCCGAGTTGATCGACAATGCCGAGCAGGTGCTCGACCCGATGACCGCCTACCAGATCACCTCGATGATGGAAGGCGTCGTCCAGCGCGGCACCGCGGTCACGCTGGCTGAGCTCGGCCGCCCCATCGCCGGCAAGACCGGCACGACCAACGATGAGAAGGACGCGTGGTTCATCGGTTACACGCCGAACCTGGTTGTCGGTCTCTATCTCGGTTACGACACGCCGCAGCCGCTCGGCAAAGGCATCACCGGTGGTGGCCTTGCCGCGCCGATCTTCAAGGAATTCATGGCCGAGGCGATGAAGGATCAGCCGATCGTCGACTTCCAGGTGCCGGAAGGCATGAAGCTGATCGCCATCAACCGCAAGACGGGCATGCGCGCCGCCGAAGGCGAGGGCGGCACGATCATGGAAGCCTTCAAGCCCGGCACTGGCCCGGCCGACACCTATTGGGTGATCGGCATGGGTGAGGAAGGTATGGGCGAGTTCGGCGAGGCGATCTCGCCGCAGGCCAACAAGGCGATTTCGCAAGGCTCCGGCGGCCTCTACTAATCCCACTGTATGGAAGCATGGGCGAACGGCGGCTCGCGTTCGCCCATTTCGCTTTACAGGCGGTGGACCTCTTCCTATATGGACCCCGCTTCTCGATATCCCGGCAAACAATCAAGTAAGGACAAGCGCCCGCTATGCGCGCCGAAACAGAAAACCTCGTCTCCGAAATCAGGCAGGCCATAACCCTGCTGAGGAGGCATCTTTGACTGGGATCAGGCGGTAAAACGGCTGGACTATCTCAACATGCGCGCGGAGGATTCCGCGCTGTGGAATGACCCGCAGGAAGCCCAGAAGCTGATGCGGGAGCGCCAGACCCTCGATGATGGCATCAAGGGCGTCAGAGGCATGAGCCAGGCGCTCGAGGACAATATCGGCCTGATCGAACTCGGCGAGGAAGAGGGCGACCAGAGCGTCATCGCCGAAGCCGAAGCCGCGATCCGCTCGCTCTCCGGCGAGGTCAAGGCGCGGCAGGTCGAGGCGCTGCTGTCGGGCGAGGCCGACGGCAACGACACCTATCTCGAAATCCACGCCGGCGCCGGCGGCACTGAGAGCCAGGACTGGGCGAATATGCTCTTGCGCATGTACACGCGCTGGGCCGAACGCCGCCGCTTCAAGGTCGAGGTGCTGGAGGTCCATGACGGCGAAGAAGCCGGCATCAAGTCTGCCACGATCACGATCAAGGGCCACAATGCCTTCGGCTGGCTGAAGACGGAGTCGGGTGTGCACCGGCTGGTGCGCATCTCGCCCTATGACAGCAATGCCCGGCGGCACACCTCCTTCTCCAGCGTCTGGGTCTATCCGGTCGTCGACGATTCGATCGAGATCGTCATTCCCGAGTCGGAAGTCCGCATCGACACCTATCGGTCCTCGGGCGCCGGCGGCCAGCACGTCAACACGACCGACTCGGCGGTGCGCATCACGCACATACCGACCGGCATCGCGGTCGCCTGCCAGGCCGAGCGTTCGCAGCACAAGAACCGCGCCAAGGCGTGGGAGATGTTGCGTTCACGGCTTTACGAAGAAGAGTTGAAGAAGCGCGAGGCGGAGGCCAACGCGACCGAAGCCTCCAAGACCGACATTGGCTGGGGCCACCAGATCCGGTCCTACGTGCTGCAGCCCTATCAGCTTGTGAAGGATCTCAGGACCGGCGTTGAGAACACCAGCCCGTCCGACGTGCTCGACGGCGATCTCGACGAGTTCATGGAAGCGTCGCTGTCGCAGAAGATCGAGGGCGGGGTGAAACAGCCCGTCGCCGATATCGACTAGCGTCTAACGTTCAGAGGAACTTGCCGACCCTGCTGCCTGCTTTCAGGAAGCGGATCGGGTCGACCGCGTCGCCATCCTTGCGGATTTCGTAGTGAAGGTGCGGCCCTGTCGAGCGGCCGCTTGAGCCGACCTTGCCGACCTCGTCGCCAGCGGCGACACGATCGCCTTCCTTCACGGTGATCTTGCTCATATGCGCAAAGCGCGTCGAAAAACCGTTGCCGTGGTCGATCTCGACCATCCGCCCATAGCCGCCGTTCCAGCCCGCCTTGACCACTTTGCCGGCGGCGGTTGCGCGTATGGACGAACCCATTGGCGCGCGAAAATCCATGCCGGAGTGGTGCGCCAGTCCGCCGATGAGCGGATCCTTGCGGGTCCCGAATCGCGATGAAACGGTGCGGCCGGGCGCCGGATTGGCGAGCGGGAAGCTGACAGCCTCTTTCTTCAGCGCTTCGAGGTGATCGAGCGCGTCGTCGAGTTCCTTTACCTTGCTGTCGAACTGCGTGGTGTCGTCAATCGCGATCAGCGGACCGCCGACATCGCGCTCCGCATACTCCTGGTCCACCGGCAGGCCGGCAGTGCTCAGCGCTTCCGCGATCTCATCGGCCGTCTGGTAGGCGTCCTCGGCCAGCGTGTTGAGGCGTGCGAGCTGCTCAGTCTCGATGGTGCGCAGCGACTGGTTGATCGCAACGAAAAGCTGATCGGCGCGGTCGGCATCGGACAGTTGCGGCGCCACGCCGTCGCGTGTCGACCAGAAGGCGAAGCTCTCCGCGGCCGGCGCATCGGATGTGGTGCCGAGCAGGATCTTGTCGAAGGGATTCTTGCCCGACACCAGGCCCGCGCGAACGTCAGGCTTTTCGGCAGGCACAGGCGCGGCGGCTGGCAATTCCTTGGAGATGCCGGACCGCTCCAGCACCGGCTCGAGCCGGCCGTGGCGCTGGCTGAGCTGGCTCTGGCGCGCCAGAAGCTCGGTGACCTTGTTCTCCATCAGCTCCTGATCCAGCAATTGCCGGCTGGTGATGCGGTCGACCTGTGCGCGCAGCGCCGAGATACGATCCTCATACGCTTGCTGCATGCGCGCCTGGCGGGCGGCAGCGGCGCCGATCAGGTCGTCGCGCAGCACGAGATACGATGTCGCCAGCAGATAGCCGATCGCGACGGCCGCAAGCGCCGATCCGACCAGAGCCGCGGCCCAGGGGCGTATCGTGAAGTGGCGGATATCGTTGCCACGCGCGATGATGACGGTGTGCGGCTCTTTACGCTTGCCGAAGATTGCTGACTGACCAGTGGCTTTCACGGACGGGGGCTTCCAACCAGGGACCACGAACCGTTTGATTACACATCGTTAGGGTTAACAAAGCTTTTCGGGACAAGCGAAAACCGCGGAAAATGAGGTTCTCACGTCAACGAAAATGCCCGCCGGGGAGGGCGGCGGGCATTCGTCTGCGGCTGTAAGGCGCCGCAGGAGCAGATGATCAAAAATCAGTCGAGAAACAGCAGCAGAAGAATGATGATCGGGATCGGGATGCCGAGCATCCACAGAAGCGCACCACGAAGCATTTTTAGTCCTCCTTGGGATTAACCATCGGAGGATGAACGCCCCGGCCGGGGAAGGGTTCCGGCGGGTTCAGAGGGCCTTGACGGCCGCCAGCACCTGCTTGGCGTGGTCCTTGACGCGCACCTTCGGCCAGATTCTCGCTATCTTGCCGTCGCGGCCGATCAGGAAAGTGGTTCGCACGATCCCCATATAGGTGCGCCCGAACAGCGTTTTCTCCGCCCAGACCCCATAGGCTTTAGCCAGTTTCAGGTCGGTGTCGGGCACAAGAAGCTGCTTCAATCCGTATTTGCGGGTGAATTTCGCGTGGCTTTCGGCCGAATCCGGAGAAATACCGACCACAATTGCCCCAAGCTTGCCAAATTCGCTGCTTAGGGCCGAGAAATCGGTCGCTTCGATGGTGCAGGTCTCGGTGTCGTCCTGCGGGTAGAAGAAGACGACAACCGGCGAACCGGCGAGATCCGCGAGTGTGCGGGCGGGATCGCCCGGGAGAGAAAACTGCGGCGCTTTTCGCCCGACTTTCAGTTCAGCCATGTGTCCGGTGTCCTGTGGTTACGCCGCGCGGCGCCGCGATATATAACAGATAAGGATTCGTCCATCGCGGCGGATCGCGTCGGGAAGCCGGAGCGTTTGGACCAGACCGTCGACAGGCACGAGAAGATAAAGTTCGGGCGCGGCGACATTACCGGCCTCGATACCTTCCCTTCGTCTGCCGGCCATGACCACATCTTTCAGGATGCGAAGCGTCGCAAATCGCTGCTGCGCTGGGCCGGCATCGCGACCGGTGCATTCAGCGCGCTTGTCGTGCTGCTGGTGGCCGGCATCTATTTTGTCGGCGTCTACGGCATCAGCACCGAGCGCGTTCACGATCGCGCCGAGCAGGCGCTGCGTGATCTCGCGGGCCTTGACGTCGAAGCAGAACTCGGACCTGCGCGCCTGACGTTCGGCGGCTCTGGCCTCCTGTCGGTTGCCGTTGACGACATCAGGCTGATCGACCGGGCGACGGGGGCTCCCGTCGTCGAGGCCGGCTCGCTGGAGTTCGGCGTCAAAGTCCTGCCGCTGATCAGCGGCGACATCGAATTTGGCAGCGCCCATCTGTCCGGCGCCCGCATTCAGGTGGCGATGATGCCCGAGCGCGGCGACGCGGACTGGGCCGCCGCGCTGAAAAATGCCGATGGTCTGATCGATCCCGACAAAGTGTCCGCAGCGGCGTTTGCCGGGATCCACGACGCATTCACGGCGCTCACCCAGGGCGAGGCGCGCAGCGTCGAACTGGAGGATGTCGAGATTGTCCTGCCCGGCGATGCCCTGGTTGGAAGGATCTCGATCGCGAATGCGCAACTCGACGTCAGCGATGACGAGCACATTTCCATCACCGCGACGGCCGACATAGACGGGCGCGCGGCGACGCTGGAGGGGACAGCCGAACGTGACGCCGTCTCGAACCGCATCACGCGCCTCGACCTCAAGGCCACCGCTGCCGCTCCGGCAGTCGCGGATCAGCAGGCGTCCGAAGTGCTGCGCACTGATCGCATCGGCGAAGTCCTGATCGCGGTCACCGGCGAGGAGGGAATCGGCGATACGCCCTCGCGTCTCGCGGCAAATCTCAAGCTTGGGCAGTCGACCGTCTGGATCGACGAGAAGGACAATGTGTCCGGCACGCTCGACATGCTCGTTTCGACGACGACGGGTCAGGCGAAAGCCGAGATCGAGCGGCTGCTCTTCATCGACGGCAATTCGAGCTTCGACTTCAACGGTGCGATCGGGCCGCGCTCCGGCCAAAGCGCGCAGGCCGCGCCACATTATCGGATAGAACTCGTCAGCGATCGATCGATCTCGTCGCCGTCGGATTCGACCGAGCCGGCGCTTGAGTTCGTCGCGCGCATCGCCGGCCGTTTCGACCCCGCATCCACGATCCTCTCTCTGCCTGAGATCGGCATCCGCACGGATGGCGGGGGCGAACTTCTGGCGAGCGCCGCCATCGATTTCGAGCCGGGCAAGCGGCCGGGCATCACGCTTTCGGCGCAAGTGCCGCAAATGCCGGTGCAGTATGTGAAGCAGCTTTGGCCCTACATCGCGGCGCCCGGCGCGCGGCGTTGGGCGATGAACCGGTTGTTTGGCGGCACGGTCACCAACTCCAGCCTGCAATACCAGGTCGTGCCGGGTCGTCTCGGCAATGGCATCCCCTTGAGCCGTGACGAGGTGTTCGGGCGGTTCGAGATTTCCGGCGCGCGGTTTGACGTGACCGGCGACATTCCGCCGGTGCGCGACGCGGTTGGCGTCGTTGAGTTTCATGGCAATGATGTTGACGTCGCCCTGTCGTCTGGAACTGCGTGGATGCCGAGCGGCCGGTTTGTCACTGCGGGCAGCGGCACGTTGAAGATCCGCAACGCCAACAAGAAGGAAGTCATCGGCGATCTCGACATGAACGTTTCCGGCAAGGCCGACGCGATCGCCGAGCTCGCCTCCGTCGAGCCGATCAACGGCATGCGCTATGTCGGCCTTTCGGCGGATGATTTCTCCGGCGAGGCCAGCGGCAATGTGAAGGCGCGCGTGCCGATCTTCGGCAACGACCAGCATCCGAACGAACTCGGCTGGCTGGTGTCCCTCGGTTACCAGAACCTGTCTCTGGCAAAACCCATCGACGGCCAGATGTTCACGGACGGCAATGGCACGATCGTCGTCGACCCGCACAAAGCGGTGATTTCCGCCAAGGCGAAGCTGAACGGCGCGCCGGCCGAGATCGACATGGTCGAACCGTTTGGCGACGATAAATCGGCCAAGGAGCAGAATGTCGAACTGGTCCTGGACGACAAGGCCCGCAGCGCTCTCGTGCCCGGCCTCGAAGGCCTGATCTCCGGTCCTGTCCGCGTCAGGCTCGACATGAGCAACAGGGAGCGGCAGGCGATTTCGGCGGATCTGACCGATGCCAAGCTGATGATCCCATGGGCCGGCTGGACGAAGGGCGCCGGCGTCTCGGGCGAAATCAGCTTCGTCATGGAGACCGATGGCGACACGGCGCGGCTCTCCGACCTGAAGCTTCGCGGCAAGAGCTTTTCCGTCGATGGCGACGTGACGCTGGACAATGGATCGCTGCGCAGCGGCCGCTTCAGTTCCGTCAAGCTGAACCGCGACGACAACGCCAGCCTCACCATCGACCGGAGCGGCCGGACGATGAAGGTGAGCATCAAGGGCAAGTCCCTCGACGTGCGCTCGATCGTCAACCAGCTCACGGAGGACGCGGAAGGCACGGCAGAAGCTGCCGGCGGCGGTGCGGTCAGCGTCGAGGCGGACGTCGCCAGCCTGACCGGCTTCAACGGCGAACGGCT
>Ga0335075_10013136_pt1 | contig 12481 bp, 10 predicted proteins | sample Lox_Sample_24_FD_206723 | JGI IMG/M metagenome (GOLD analysis project Ga0335075, IMG submission 206723) | Soil microbial communities from Loxahatchee National Wildlife Refuge, Florida, United States - Lox_Sample_2.4 | ecosystem: Environmental > Terrestrial > Soil > Wetlands | place: USA... | reverse complement strand
GAAGTGGTGGTAGAGCGCGCCGCGGCTGACCCCGGCCGCCGACAGCACCGCCTCGATCGAGGTGTCCTCGTACCCGCGCTCGGCGAACAGCCGGGTGGCGACCTCGATCAGCTGCTCGCGGGTGGCGCGCCCCTGCGCGGCCCGCTTGCTCGTGCTGGTAGGCGACGGCTCGGTCATGAGATCCATTTGTACTCGGTCGGCGCGCCCCGCGGGCGCCGCCGCGCTCCACTGCTCCATATGCATTGACAGACCGACCATCGGTATGTATCTAATAGACCGACAGTCGGTCTGTAAATGGAAGGAAGCTTACCATGGACGTCAGCACCTTCACCGCCCGTCGCCAGGCGCTGCCAGCCGACGGCGGTGAGATCGCCTACACGGAGTTCGGCGATCCAGCCGCCCCCGCTGCCCTGTTCGTGCACGGGCTCGCCACCGGCGGCCTGATGTGGCGGCATGTCATCGAGCAACTGTCCGGCACCACCCGGTGCATCGCCATCGACCTGCCCGCGCACGGCGGCACCCCCGCGCGTGCCGACATGTCGGTAGCGGCGCTGGCCGAGGTCCTCGCGGAGCTCTGCCGCGGCCTCGGGCTCGGCCAGGTAGACCTCGTGGGCAACGACACCGGCGGGGCTATCTGCCAGATCTTCGCCGCCCGCTACCCAGGCGGCCTCCGCTCGCTCACCCTGACGAACTGCGACACCGACGGCAACTTCCCGCCGCCGGAGTTCGCGCCGATGGTCGAGGCCGCGCGGGCGGGGAAGCTCGCCGAGGGGTTCGACGGCGTCGCCGCCACCCCCGAGTCGCGGGCCGCCGGCCCGCTCGCGGGCCTGTACAACGACCCCGCCAAGGTCCCCGACGAGGTCTGGCGCGAGTACTACGGCGGGGGCCTCGACCGCGCCAGGGACGTCGAGCGGATGATGGCCGCCTTCGACCCGGCGGACCTGGCGGCGGCCACCCCCGGCCTGCGCGCGCTACGGGTCCCGGTGCTGATCGTCTGGGGAACCGCCGAGGACAGCAACTTCGGCGTCAAGTGGGCGTATCAGCTGCGCGAGCTGATCCCGGGCGCGCGGGACGTCATCGAGGTGGACGGCGCGAAGCTGCTGTTCCCCGAGGAACGGCCGGGCGACCTCGTCCCGAGCCTGCGGGAGTTCTGGGGCCGCTGACAGGGGCCGGCCTCGGTCTCCCACCGGATGCCTCGGTCTCCCACCGGATGCCTCGGTCTCCCACCGGATGAATGTGACAGCGAGCCGGTCATAGGCGGCTGAATGTCACATTCATCCGGGCCGCTGTCGTCCCGGGCCGCTGACAGCGGCCCGGCCCTCAGTCCCTGAAGACCTCTTCGGTGAACCACCGCCACAGGCGCGGGATGCCGTCCTCGCGGCGGACGGTGGGGGTGTACCCGAGCAGCTCCCGCGCCAGGTCATAGGAGGCGAAGTTGCGGCCCACCTCACCGGCCCGCCGCGGCCGGTACTCGATCGGGTGGCCGGGCTTGCCCGCGGCGCGCCGGCACAGGTCGGCGAGCTCGGTGAGGGTGGTCTCGACGCCCGAGGCGGCGTGCAGCACCGTGCCGCCTGGCACCCGGTCGCTGCCCAGCGCGAGGTGCAGGGCGTGCGCGATGTCGTCCACGTGCACGTAGTCGCGGGAGGCCGTGCCGTCGCCGTAGATGAGCAGCGGAACGCCGGAGTGCAGCGACTCGAAGTACACGTTGATCACGCCGCGCTTGCGCGCGCACCAAGGGCCGTAGACGTTGCCGAACCGGATGGCGACCGTGCGGATCCCGTAGGTCTTGGCGAACGCGTGCGCGTACCCTTCCCCGGCGAGCTTGCTCGCCCCGTAGGGGGAGATGGGCTTGGGCAGCGACCGCTCGTTGACTGGTGGCGTCGCGTCCCCGATGAGCGCCCCGCCGGTGGAGGCCTGCACGACGTTCGTGACGCCGCCGCGCCGTGCGGCGTCCAGCACGCGGAACGTGCCGAGTACGTTGGCCTCGAAGTTCAGATGAGGATCGGCCACCGAGCCGACCACCGAGCCGGCCGCGGCCAGGTGGATGATCGCGGTCATGCCGCGCAGCGCGTCGTCGAGGGTGTCGGCGTCCCTGATGTCGCCCTTGACCAGCTCGGCGTCCACGCCGGCCAGGTGCGCGGCGTCGCCGGTGGACAGGTTGTCAAGCACGCGGACCCGATGGCCGCTCGCGACCAGTCGCCGGACCAGCGTCGCGCCAACGAAACCGGCACCGCCGGTCACCAGGACTTCTTCGGGAGCACTCACAAGACCCGGAGTGTAGCGGGTGACGGCCGCGGCCGGCGCCCGGTCAGCGACAGTCCGGGTGGCCCTAACGGCATCAATCTGGCATTAGTGAATATGCCAATTAAATGCCTCAAGAACGGCTACATTGAGCGTCCTGCAATAGTCCGAGCGGTTATGAGGGAGCCATCCGGGCCGCCACAATCCGTGAGAGCGGCGTGACGGATAGCTCCAGTCAGGGTAGTAACACCAGCACCATCAGCCTCGATCTTCCGGGAAATAACACCAATAACGGCACGGTAACCGGCCATATCACGGTGCATCAGGCATAACTCGCGGGAAAACAGGCGACCGGGTCGCTGTGACATATCACACACATCAATGTCTTGACACAGCCTGCGAGCCAAGCGGGAAAGACTTTGCAGACAACGCCTCTGAGCTGCTGTTATGTGGGTAATTTGAGCCATTGATCGATGCCTTGGAAACGTAGTTATCCACATGTGATCTTCTGTAAGCCCCAGACCGGACAACCAGGCATTTGCCGGACAGCGGCGTCAACGGGGTGATACGCAAGTACGGCGGCAAGCAAGACAAAGCCGTCCCGCGAGAACAACCCGATTAATTTCGGGGGAGAAGGAAAATGATGGCCACGTTCGTGCTGCACCGGGAGTCCTGTACTTATATCCGGGTCCGAGCTATGCGACGCGGAGGCGCCTAAGGTGCGGCGTAACTGGCTCGGACGCTCAGCCCTGGTGCTCCTTCCGGCAGCAGCCGGGGCGCTGACCGCCATCGGCGTACAGCCGTCTACGGCGAACCTTGCGTCACCCGCACACCAAGTGCCTCAGGCATACCACGCGGCCGCCGCGGCTCCCATGACCGCAGAGCTGACCGCATCCACAGAATCAATCGGCAACCGCATCCTCGACGAGGCCGAAACCCGGGCCGGCGACTGGTACGAATACGGCGGCGCAGGGCCGTACGTCTTCGACTGCTCCGGCCTGGTCTACTGGGCCAGTCACCGCCTCGGCGTGAACATGCCGCGCACCACCTACGGCATGCTGAGCACGGGCGTCTCCTCCGGCTTGCTGTACCAGGTCTCGACCCCCAAGCGCGGCGACCTGGCGTTCTACGGCACCGGTCACGTGGAGATCGTCACCGCCTGGCCCCACACCACGTTCGGCGCACAGGACGCCGGGACCCGGGTGGGCTGGCACAGCTGGAACGCGTACTGGCACCCGACCATGTACTTCCGCATCCGCTAGGACGACGGCCCTGAACCTGCCGTTTCTCACGGCCCTGAACCTGCCGTATCTCAGCATCACCGCGCGTTAGCGCGCCCGCGGCGCGGCGGCCCCCGGCGAAACCCCACGGCTAGCCACCAGGCCGCCGCGTCGCGGTATGCTACTAAGTCATGCCGGACAGGAACGGTTAAGTGGAGTCATCCGCGCCGGCGCTGTCCCGGCGTCATGAGGCCGGCGCGCAAAGCGCGCGCGGCATGCTGCTCACACTGCTCGGCGAGTTCGTGCTCCCCGCCGAGGGCGTGGCGTGGACGAGCGCCGTGCTCGCCGCCTTCGAACGCCTCGGCGTCGCGGAGAAGGCCACCAGGCAGGCGCTGATGCGCACCAGCAACGCGGGATGGCTCAAGCCGGAGAAGGTCGGCCGCCGCACCCGCTGGCAGCTCACGCCGTCGGCGCGGCGACTGCTCACCGAGGGCGCGGAGCGCATCTATTCTTTCGGCCCCGCCCACGACTGGGACGGGACCTGGATCCTCGTGCAGGTGCGGATCCCCGACAGCGACCGGCGGGCCAGGCACGAGGTGCGGACCCGGCTGGCGTGGGCCGGATACGGCTCGCTCGGCCCGGGCCTGTGGATCAGCCCGCACGCGGCGCGCGAGCGCGAGGCCGTCCGGGTGCTCACCGAGGCCGGCGTCGCGGGCGACGCGCACGTGTTCACCGCGCGCAGGACCGGGCTGTCCGACGCCAGGGCGATGGTCGCGGCCGCCTGGGACCTGCCCGCGGTCGGCGCGGAATACGACCTGTTCATCGCCGAGTTTGGCGACCCGGCGCCGCCGGACGTGCTGGCCAGCCAGCTCGAGCTGGTGCACGCCTGGCGCCGGTTCCCCTCGATCGACCCGTCGCTGCCCCCTGAGCTGCTGCCCGGCGAATGGAGCGGCACGGCGGCGGCGCGGCTGTTCGCCGAGCGCCACGGGCAGTGGGCGGACGGCTCGCGCCGCGAGTGGAAGCGCCTTAGCACGTAGCGAACGTGCTACGAACTCTTGACGTATCACCGGTATTTCGTAGAACATGGGAGCATGTCGCACGTGGACTTCCGCACGAGTCCGGCTCGGTACAAGCACTGGCGGCTGAGCGTCGACGGCCCCGTGGCCACGCTCACCCTGGACGTCGATGAGCAGGCGGGCCTGCAGCCCGGCTACGAGCTCAAGCTCAACTCCTACGACCTGGGCGTGGACATCGAGCTCTACGACGCGACCCAGCGGCTGCGGTTCGAGCATCCCGGGGTCAAGGCCGTGGTGGTCACCAGCGGCAAGGACAAGATCTTCTGCGCGGGGGCGAACATCCGGATGCTGGCGGCGGCGGCGCACTCGTGGAAGGTGAACTTCTGCAAGTTCACCAACGAGACCCGCAACGGCATCGAGGACGCCACCGAGAACTCCGGCCAGGTCTACCTGGCCGCGCTGAACGGCACCGCGTCCGGCGGCGGTTACGAGCTGGCCCTGGCGTGCGACCGCATCCTGCTGGTGGATGACCGCTCGTCGGTGGTGTCGCTGCCCGAGCTGCCGCTGCTCGGCGTGCTGCCCGGTACTGGCGGCCTCACCCGCGTGACCGACAAGCGGCACGTCCGCCGCGACCTGGCCGACTACTTCGCCACCAGGGCGGAGGGAGTAGGCGGCCGCAAGGCGGAGCAGTGGAAGCTCGTGGATGAAGTAGTGCCCCGCGCCAAGTGGGAAGAGATTGTGTCAGAACGGGCCCGTGCCGCCGCCCAGGCCGCCCCCCGTCTCCCGGGCGGGCCGGGTGTCGAGCTCACTGCGCTGGACAAGACCCGAGCCGGCGACGCGATCGGCTACGAGCACGTGTCAGCAGCGCTGGACCGCGACCGCGGCGTCGCCGAGATCACCGTGCTCGGCCCGGACGCGGACGCGCCGGCGTCGATGGACGAGGCGCGCGCCCTTGGCGACGCGTTCTGGCCGCTGGCGATGACCCGCGAGCTGGACGACCTGATCCTCGACCTGCGCACCAACGAGCCGGAGATCGGCGCCTGGGTCGTCCGCACCCGGGGGTCCGCGGAACGCGTGCTGGCCCACGACGCCCTGCTGCTCGCCAACGCCGGGCCGGACTGGCTGGCGAACGAGATCGTCCTGTACCTCAAGCGGACGCTGAAGCGGCTGGACGTGACGAGCCGGTCGCTGATCGCGCTGGTCGAGCCGGGTTCCTGCTTCGCGGGGTCGCTGCTGGAGCTGGCGCTGGCGGCCGACCGGTCGTTCATGCTGGCCGGCGTGTTCGAGGACGTCGATCCCGGTGCAGACCCGGCGGCGCTCACGATAGGGGCGATGAACCTCGGGCCGCTGCCGATGGGCAACGGGCTCACCCGGCTGCAAACCCGGTTCTTCGGCGACCCGGACGCGCTGGCCGCGGCCGGGAAACGGGCCGCCGAGCCGCTGGCGGCCGAAGACGCGGCGGCCCTCGGCCTGGTCACGTTCGCGCCGGATGACCTGGACTGGGACGACGAGGTGCGGCTGGCGCTGGAGGAACGCGGCAGTTTCAGCCCGGACGCGCTGACCGGGCTGGAGGCCAACTACCGGTTCGCCGGGCCGGAGACGATGGAGACCAAGATCTTCGGCCGCCTGACGGCCTGGCAGAACTGGATTTTCTACCGCCCGAACGCCTCGGGCCCCGGCGGCGCGCTGCGTGCCTACGGCACCGGCCAGCGCCCCGACTTCGACCGGAAGCGAGTCTGATGAGCAGCCCCGATTACGCCGAGAAGATCCCCAACAACGTCGCGCTGGCCGACGACCGGCGGCTGCAGCGCGCCCTGGAGTCCTGGCAGCCCAACTTCCTGACCTGGTGGGAAACGATGGGCCCCACACTCCCCACCCAGGATGTCTACCTGCGCACCGCGGTCAACGTCGGCCGCGACGGGTGGGCGCGGTTCGGGCACGTGCCGATGCGGGACTACCGGTGGGGCATCTTCCTCGCCGAACCCAGCCCGGACCGGCGGATCGCGTTCGGCGCCCACCAGGGCGAGCCCGCCTGGCAGCAGGTGCCCGGCGAGTACCGCGCCGAACTGCGCCGCCTGATCGTCATCCAGGGCGACACCGAGCCGGCGTCGGTGGAGCAGCAGCGCAACCTGGGCGCCACCGCGCCGTCCCTGTATGACCTGCGGAACCTGTTCCAGGTCAACGTGGAAGAAGGCCGCCACCTGTGGGCGATGGTCTACCTGCTGCACGCCCACTTCGGCCGCGAGGGCCGCGAAGAAGCCGAGGAACTGCTGCACCGCAACTCGGGCAGCGCGGACGCGCCGCGGATCCTGGGCGCGTTCAACGAGGAAACCCCGGACTGGCTGTCGTTCTTCATGTTCACCTACTTCACCGACCGGGACGGCAAGTACCAGCTCGGCACCCTCAAAGAATCCGCGTTCGACCCGCTGTCCCGCACCTGCGAGTTCATGCTGAAGGAAGAGGCCCACCACATGTTCGTCGGCACCACCGGCGTCGACCGGATGGTGGAACGCACCGCGCAGGTGATGGTCGAACACGACACCGACGACGCGGCCGCGCACGGCGCGATCCCGCTGCCGGTCATCCAGAAATACCTCAACTTCCACTACTCGGTGTCGCTGGACCTGTTCGGCGGGGAAACCTCCACCAACGTCGCCAACTACTACACCGCCGGCCTCAAAGGCCGCTGGATGGAAGAACGCCGCAAGGACGACCACCAGCTCACCGACGACGGCATCCTGGTCGACGCCCTCATCGACGGCCAGATCACCCGCACCGAGGTACCCGCGCTCACCGGGCTGAACACCGACCTGCGCCGGGAGTACATCGCCGACTGCGAAGGCGGCGTCAAACGCTGGAACAGGATCCTCGACGGCGCCGGGCTGCCGCACCGCCTCGCGCTGCCGCACCCGGCGTTCAACCGCAAGGTCGGCGCGTTCGCCGGCATCGAAGCATCCCCCACCGGGGAGATCCTCACCCCCGCCGAATGGCACGAGCGCAACAGCCAGTGGCTGCCCACCAGCACCGACAAGACGTTCATCCGGTCGCTGATGCGGCCGGTCTACCAGCGCGGCAAGATAGCCGCATGGCTCGCCCCGCCCCGCAACGGCATCAACGGCCAGCCGTTCGACTACGACTACGTGCACCTGGCCTAGAGTCCACTCACCACACTCCCGGAGCAACCCACCACCCACCCCGACCACACCAGGCGCACCAGCCCCTCTAACCTCATCTAGCCCACCAGCAAAAGGCGGCGGCGATGGCGCAGCTGTTCAACGCATCTGAGTACCTGCTCGACCGTCGGCTGGCCTCGGGCGACGGCCAGCGCGTCGCGCTGACCGGCCCGGCCGGCGACCTCACCTACGCGGAACTGCACGACCGGGTGCGGCGCACCGCGGCCGGGCTGCGGGCGGTCGGCGTGCAGCCTGAGCAGCGGGTGCTGATGGTGATGTCGGACTCGCCGGACTTTGTCGTTGTTTATCTGGCGGCGATGCGGGTAGGAGCGGTTCCTGTCCCGGTGTCGACGATGCTCCGTGCGGACGGCATCGCCGAACTGCTCAGGGATTCACGGGCGCGGTATCTCGCGGTCACCCACGAGTTTGCCGCCGTGGCGGAGTCGGCCGTCGCGGCGGCGCCAGAACTGGCCGGGGTACTGGCGGATTCCCCGCTTCCTGCCAGTCCCCGGCCGGCGCACCTGCTCAGCGACCTGGCCACCGCGGCGCCTGACGACTTCGTGTACGACACCTCACCGGACTCACCGGCGTTCTGGCTCTATACCTCGGGCACCACAGGCACCCCCAAGGGGGCGATGCACCGGCACGCGTCCGTCCAGGTGGTCTGCGAGACGTACGGCACTCAGGTGCTCGGCATCCAGCCGGACGACCGGTGCCTGTCGGCCGCCAAGGCCTTCTTCGCCTACGGGCTGGGCAACTCCGTGCTGTTCCCGCTGTCGGTGGGCGCGGCGGCGGTGCTGAACCCGGTGCCGTCCCGGCCGGACATCATCGCGGACGCGGCCGCCAAGTACGGCGCGACCTTGTTCTTCGGCGGCCCGACGTTTTTCGCCAACATGCTGCGCACCGGACTCCAGCCGGACGCCCTCGCGGGCGTCCGGCTCGCGGCGTCGGCGGGGGAGGCGCTGCCCGCGGCGCTGTACGAGCGCTGGACGTCGCGCTTCGGGATCGACATCCTCGACGGCATCGGGATGACCGAGATGCTGCACATCTTCCTGTCCAACAAACCCGGCCAGGTGCGGCCCGGCACTACCGGCGTGGCCGTGCCGGGATACGACCTGCGGCTGGTCGACGAGGACACCGGCGCCGAGGTGACCGAACCCGGCACGCCTGGCACGCTGTTCGTCCGCGGCGCGTCGTCGGCGACCGGCTACTGGGCCAGGTACGACGCGTCCCGGCTGGTGTATCAGGGGGAGTGGCTGCGCACCGGCGACACCTACGTCCGGGACGCCGACGGCTACTACGAGTGCCTGGGCCGCACCGGCGACATGCTGAAGGCCAGCGGCATCTGGGTGTCGCCGATGGAAGTAGAGGCCAGGCTGCTGGCGCACCCGGCCGTCGCCCAGGCGGTCGTCGTCGGCGCGGCCGACGCCGACGGCCTGGAGAAGCCGGTCGCCTACGTGGTGCTGGTCCCCAATAGTGATACTGCCGCGCCGCCAGTGACCGAGGCGGAGCTGGTCGAGTTCTGCCGGGAGGCGCTGCCGTCGTTCAAGCGGCCGCGCGCCGTGGTCTTCACCGAAGGTTTCCCGACCACCGCGACGGGCAAGGTGCGCCGGGTGGAGCTACGTGTGATGGCCGCCGAAGTGCTCAACCCCGCCGCGATCACAGCCGCCGCGGCACCCGGCGAGGCGCCCTGATGATCGACGGGTTCCCGCTCGTCGACGCGCACCTGCACGTCGCGCGGCTGCCGACGCTGAAGAGCGGCTGGATGGACTGGGCACAGGGCTTCGGCGACGCGGCCGTGCTGGCCCGCGTCTACGACCCCGAGGGCACGGCCGTCCCTGCCGCGTTCGACGCCTACCTCGCCGCCGAGGGCGTCGACGTCGCGCTGCTGCTGGCCGAGTACAGCCCGAAGGTGACCGGCATGCAGGTGATCGAGGACCTGCTGCCGGTGGCCCGGCAGAACCCGGACCGGATCAAGATCGTCGCCAACGTCAACCCGCACCTGCACTACCCGCTGGACGAGGAGGTGCGCCGCCAGCTCGACCTGGGCGCGGTGGCGCTGAAGATCCACCCGGTGCACGCCGGCTTCGCCGCGAACGACCGCGAGATGTACCCGGCCTACGAGGCCTGCCAGGCCGCCGGGATCCCGCTGGTGGTGCACTGCGGCACGTCCACGTTCCCCGGCTCGTCGAACAAGTTCGCCGACCCGGTGAACCTCGACGACGTGCTCCGCGACTTCAGGAACCTCACCGTCGTGCTCGCGCACGGCGGCCGCGGCTGGTGGTACGACGCCGCGGCGTTCATGGCCCTGGCGAACGACCGGGTCTGGATAGAGCTGTCCGGCCTGCCCCCGTCCCGCCTCCGCGAGTACTACGCCAAGCACAACTGGGCCCGCCTCGCCAGGCGAATGATCTTCGCCACCGACTGGCCGGGCGTCCCGGGCATAGCCGCCAACGCCCGCGCCATCAAACAGCTCTGCCCCGACGACGCGACAGCCGCCCAGGTCCTGGCGGCCAACGCCGCCCGCGTCTACAACCTAAAACTCGCCCCGTAAGCCACATCCGCCGCAGCCGCGTCGCGGCCAGAATTACCGTGGGGACTTTGTCCCCTGAACCCGCGCCCCGTCAAACTTCCCACGATGATGTGCTCAGTGCCCGGACGGGCGATGCCCGGCATCCTCGCGTTGGTCGCGCTTGTAAGCACGGACCTCCACGACGATGGCCGCCACTCCGACGAGTATCTGAGTCCCGGCGATTACGCCCACCCCGGCGAAGAACAAGGCGTTGTGCAGCACGGCACCAGTGACAAGCAGGATCAGCCCCAGCGCACCGCCCGCCGCCGTCAGCACCCGCAGGCGGCGCAGCGAGGTATAGACGTTAGCCGCGCTGAGCTGACGCGCCAGCTTCGCGAGTCGCGGCTGCTCCTAGCACTCTAGGCGAGTGCTCGTCCCCGAGTGGTTCACGGTGGAGCTTCATCGACAGTGCGCAATGTGCGTATAGACGGTTCGCTGCCGAGCTTGTTAGTCAGGACCAGTAGCTTCGCCAATTTCCTGGCCAGCGAGCTTTTAGGGGGAGGAAGCATGAGATCAAACCGGTTCGTGCGGCTGGCGGTCGCGCTGCTCGCGCCGCTGCTGGTCGCCGGCGTGGTAGTGGCGCAGGCGGGAGCCGCCTTCGCCGACGGCGGTCACCACGGCCGTGTGCTGTACGTCTCGCCGAGCGCTAAGCACTGGAACAGCGATCGATCCTGTCGTTCCGCCGCGTTCAAGACCATCCAGTCCGCGGTTAACGCCGCCCCGGCTGGGGGCACCGTCGTCGTCTGCCCGGGGACCTACTACGAACAGGTGGTCATCTCCAAGCCGCTGACCCTCACGGGTAAGCAGGCGACCATCGATGAAAAGGGCGTCACCCCGACATTCCAGGTCATGCTCCCGCCGCCGACCGGCACGCAGACTATCTACGCTGCCGTGGTCATGACGAGTTCCGGGATCGACTTCACCGGGTTCAGGGTGCAGCACGCCCAGGGCGAGGGAATCCTCGCGGCGGGTCTGAGCGGCACCGTGAACGGCATCGTGATCGCCGGGAACACCGTGGTGTACAACGACCTTGGCGGCCCGACCGCGCCCACGTACTTCGAGTGCCTGGGCAGCGGGGCCGTTCCCAATGACTGCGGCGAGGGCGTTCACTTCGCGGGGGGCGTCGCCTACTCGACGATCCGGGGTAACTTCATCGCTCACAACTCCGGGGGTGTCCTGCTCAGCGACGACGTCGGACCCACGCACAACAACGTGGTCCAGGGCAACGTCGTCACCGACAACCTCTCGGACTGCGGGATCACCGTCCCGGGGCACAACCCCATGGCGGTTAACGCCGCCGGCGTTCCGCAGCCCTCGGTCGCGGGTGTCTACCGCAACGCCATCCTCGACAACGCGGTGACCGGCAACGGAGTGGTAGGCGAGGGCGGTGCTGGCGTGCTGTTCGCCAACGCCGCTCCCGGCACGGCCTCGTACGACAACCTGGTCCAGGGCAACTACATCGCCGGCAACGGATTGTCCGGCGTGACGATGCATGCCCACGGCCCCGCATCGAACGAGGACCTGAACGGCAACGTGATCGTCCGTAACTTCATCGGCAAGAACAACGTCCTTGGGGACCCGCTCGACGGGGCGCCCGGGACCGCCGTCACCAAGCCGACCGGTGTGCTCGTGTTCTCCGGCGGGACTCCGGTCAGCGTGACGATCGCGCACAACCACATTTTCAACAACTTCTTCGGCATCTGGCTCAGCAAGCCAGTCACGGCATTCGGGCTGAAGACCAACACGTTCAGCCACGTAGTCAAGCACATCTCCGCGGGGCACTAACCGGCCCCTGACATGGTGGCGGGCCTGGTCAGCGCCCGTCACCATGTCGGCGTGGCGGTGCGATTAGCCGCACCGGATCATTAATCACCCCTTGACGTGACCCTCACGCAACCGGCATTGTCAATACGCAATGCGTACGTAGTGCCGGTGTGGGGGGATGGCCATGTACGTAGCGCTGACCGGCTTGAGGCATGCCGTGCAACTGGTCGACGGGCTCACCGAACTTGACAATCCTGACGACTTCGCCGGACTCGCGCTCCCAGGCCTGGCCCGGCTGATTGGCTGCGACAGCCTGAGCTTCACGGTGCTTGGCGCCGAGGTCGGCCACGTGGGCGTCACTCACTATCCCGATGGGATCTCATCGCCCGGCAGCGTGGCGGTGTTCGCCGCCTACGCCCATGAGCATCCCCTGGCGAACCACTATCGGGAAACCGGTGACGCACGCCCGGTCATCATCAGCGACTTCCTCAGCCG
>Ga0335075_10013135_pt1 | contig 12481 bp, 11 predicted proteins | sample Lox_Sample_24_FD_206723 | JGI IMG/M metagenome (GOLD analysis project Ga0335075, IMG submission 206723) | Soil microbial communities from Loxahatchee National Wildlife Refuge, Florida, United States - Lox_Sample_2.4 | ecosystem: Environmental > Terrestrial > Soil > Wetlands | place: USA... | reverse complement strand
CGCGATCGTCAACGGGTTCCGGGCCGGCCCGCCCGGGTCCAACCCAGCGCCGGCTCCACCGCAAGGGCCCACGGCGCCGGCCGCCGCCGCTCCACCACCCCCGCCGGCCGCCGCCTTGGCGCACTAGTAGCCGGGCGCTGCGGCGCAGCGGGCCGCCTCGTATTGTGGCCCCATGCTCATTGCCGGAGTGCTGTGCGTCTGTGCGGCGGTTGTCATGGCCGCGCGCGGTCTGTGGTCGTTGTCGCGGCCGGTCTCCCCCGAAACCACCCAGGTGGTGATGCGCACGGTCGCCCCACCCCAACTGGCGGCTGCGATAATGCTGGCCGCCGGAGGGGCGGCGGCACTTGCCGCGCCACGCGACGCCGCGTTGCCGGTCGTCGGTGTGTGCGTCGGGGTGTGCATTGTGGGCGCCGTCGGCACGCTGGCCGCCGGTTCCTGGCAGAGCGCGCGGTACGCGCTGCGCCGCGAAAGCGCCGCGACGAGTTGCGGTGGCGCCTGCGCGAGCTGCACCCTGGCCTGCCGTTGAGCACCAGATACAACTGGTGGTGTGCTCGGTGATCGGGCTTAGTTGCGGCTGATGTCGATCGGGTGGGTGGCCACCAGCGACAGCGGTAGCGGCTGGCGCCGCAGCACCCGTCCCCACAGATCCACCCGGGGCTGCACTAGAACGTCAGATGGCAACGCCGACAACACAATCCAGTCGTCGCGCTCGATCTCGCCCTCCAGCTGGCCGATCGTCCAGCCGGAGTATCCCGCGAAGATCCGCACTCCCTCCACCAGCGGAGCGATCGAGTCGGGGTCGGCGTCCAGATCGACCATCACCGTCCGGCCGGCCACGTGTCGCAGCCCGGGCACACCGTCCGGCTCGGCGCCCACCCGCAGCACCGACAAGCACAACGCTGCGTCACGCTTGACGGGCCCCCCGATGAACATTGTCTTCGGTTTCGCCGACAGCTTGGCCCACTGCGGCAACACGTTATAGACCGCGGTCTCGCTGGGCCGGTTGAGCACCACGCCCAGGGTGCCCCCGTCGTTGTGCTCGACGATGTAGATCACGCTGCGGCGGAATGTCGGCTCAAGCAGATCCGTGTTAGCCAGAAGCAAAGTGCCCGCACGCACACGTTGCGCGGCGGGGGCAATAAAGTCCTCCGGATCTTCGGGCTGCGGCACGACTCCATCATGGCATCCAGCGGGGGCCGCTGTCGTGAACAAGCAGGGCCCTCCACGATATTTGTAATGTTGTTTACAGGGGCCGAAGGGCCCGGCTCTGCCGTTCGACTTGCCGGCCCCACGGGGAAGTAGGTTCAGTGATTCACACGCGCGCGCCTGTCGCTGTCTGGCGTTCGGTGCGCAGCTTGCCCGACTTCTGGCGGCTGCTGGAACTGCGGACCGCAAGCTCGTTCGGCGACGGGCTTTTCCAGGCCGGTCTGGCCGGGGCTCTGCTGTTCAACCCCGAGCGGGCCGCCCGCCCGATGGCGATCGCCGGTGCCTTCGCGGTGCTGTTCCTGCCGTACTCGCTGCTGGGTCCGTTCGCCGGCGCGTTGATGGACCGTTGGGACCGTCGGCTGGTGCTGGTGGGCGCCAACCTGGGCCGGCTGGTGTCGGTGGTCCTGGTGGGCGTCTGTCTGGCCGTCGGTGCCGGAAACGTGCCGGTGCTGTGCGGCGCTCTGGTGGTCAACGGCCTGGCTCGGTTCGTGTCCTCCGGCCTGTCCGCCGCCCTGCCCCATGTGGTGCCCCGCGAGCAGGTCGTCACGATGAACTCGATCGCGTCGGCGACCGGTGCGATCGCCGCATTCGTCGGCGCCAACTTCATGTTGATAGTCCGCAGCCTCGCCGGTTCCGGCGACAACGGGGCCGCATCGATCATCTTGCTAGTTGCCCTGCCGATGCTGATTGCGCTGCTGCTGTCACTGCGCTTCGGCGCCCACATACTCGGTCCCGACGACACCCGGCGGGCGATCCACGGATCGGTCGTCTATGCGGTGATCACCGGTTGGGTGCACGGCATCCGCACGGTGCGCCAGCGTCCCACCGTCGCCGCCACTCTTTCCGGGTTGGCGTCGCATCGGATGGTGTTCGGGGTCAACACGCTAGTGGTCCTGCTGCTGGTGCGCAGCGGCGGTGCCGCGTCGATCGGCGCGCTGGGCGGTGCGATGTTGTTCCTGGCCGGCACCGGGACCGGATCCTTTCTGGCCAATGTGGTGACGCCGCCGGCGGTGCGCCGCTGGGGCCGCTACACCACCGCCAACGGAGCATTGGCGATCGCCGCCAGCATCCAGATCGCCGGGGCCGGTCTACAGCTGGCGGTGATGGTGGCGTGCGGATTCTTACTGGGCGCCGCGGGCCAGGTACTGAAGCTCTGCGCCGACACCGCGATTCAGGTCGACGTCGACGACGCCTTGCGCGGACACGTGTTCGCAGTGCAGGATTCGCTGTTCTGGGCGGCGTTCATCGGCGCGATCACCGTGGCGGCAACCCTCATTCCGCTTGACGGCCACTCCCGCGCGCTGGTGTTGGCCGGGACTGTGGTATACCTGGGCGGGCTCGCCGCCCACAGCATCGTCGGCCGCCGCAGCCAGCCGGCCGAGGATCGTTAAGGTACGGGGCATGGCCGCTCTGGAACAGATCGTGGCCGACCTGCGCGCCGAAAGTGACGAGCTCGATGCGCTGGTCGCGCCGCTTGCCGAGGATCGCTGGGCGGCGCCGACGCCTGCCGAAGGTTGGACCATCGCACATCAGATCGGACACCTGTTGTGGACCGACCGCAGCTCGCTGACGGCGATCACCGATGAGGCGCAGTTCGCCAAACTGCTGGAAAGCGCTGCGGCCGACCCGACCGGTTTAGTCGAAGCGGGCGCCAATGAGCTTGCCGTCACCGCTCCTGCCGAGCTGCTCGCCGACTGGCGGCGCATCCGCACGCGGTTGCATGACGCGCTGCTGACCGTCCCCGACGGTCGCAAGCTGCCGTGGTTCGGGCCGCCGATGAGCGCGGCATCGATGGCGACAGCGCGGCTGATGGAGACCTGGGCGCACGGACTCGACGTCGCCGACACGCTGGGCGTCACGCGACCGCCGACCGCACGGCTGCGTTCGGTCGCCCATATCGGGGTGCGGACCCGCGACTATGCCTTCGCCGTCCACGGGCTGCCCGCGCCCACCGAGCCGTTTTTCGTCGAGTTGCGCGCCCCCGACGGCAGCATCTGGTCGTGGGGACCCGCCGACGCCGCGCAACGGGTCACCGGCGGCGCCCAGGACTTCTGCTTTCTGGTCACCCAGCGACGGGCATTGCGCGATCTTGACCTGACGGCAGAGGGCGATGACGCGCAGCGCTGGCTGCAGATCGCCCAAGCATTCGCCGGCCCGCCGGGCGCCGGCCGTTGAGGAGGGCCCCTCGGGCTCAATTACTCGGGTAGGCTCGCCGCTCGACATGACTAAAGCAGTCCCGATCCTGCCGCGGGAGCTGACCGAAGGGCTTTCCACGGAAGTCCGCAACGCCCCGCCGCCGCCCACGCCGATACTGAGCGCGCCATACGCGCTGCGTCTCGTCGATCCGGACGCCGACGCCGGCCTGATCGCCGAGTGGATGAGCATGCCGCATCTGGTCGAAACCTGGGAGTCCGCGTGGCCGGCGGCACGCTGGCGCAAATACCTGCGCGCGCAACTCGATGGCGACTATTCCCGGCCGTTCGTCGGCAGCATGCACGGTCAAGACGGCGGTTACGTCGAGGTGTACCGAGCGGCAAAGGATTCCATCGCCACCCGATATGAAGCCGACCCCTACGACGTCGGGTTGCACGCGGCGATCGCCGAATTGACGATCGTCAACAAGGGCCTTGGCCCTTTTCTGCTGCCGCGCATTGTCGCGAGCATCTTCGAAATCGAACCGCGTTGTCGCCGGATCATGTTCGATCCCGACCATCGCAACAAAGGGGCACGGCGACTGTGTGAATTCACCGGCTGCACGTTTCTCGGTGAGCACGACATGAGCAACCGCCGAATGGCGCTCTACGCGTTGCCCCGGCCATCGGCCGACGCGGCGGGCTCGCCGACCAACTCGGCGTAACCGTCGTAATCGGGCTTCATCGCCGCGGCCACCAATTCCCAGAGCACTTCGTCGGTGCCGCCGCCGATCCGGGCCAGCTTCATGTCTCGCCACCATCGGCCGAGCGGGGTTTCGTCCACCAGGTAGCCGACGCCGCCGAAGATGTGCATGCATTCCGACAGCACCTCCTCGCCGAGCCGTGCCGCGGTGACCTTGGCCGCCGCTGCCGCCCGCAGGTCGAGTCGACCTCCGGCGGCAATTCCGTTGAGCCCGTGCCGAAGCAGGTCGACGCGTGCCTGCAGATCGGCGACGCGCATGCGGAGCGCCTGGTGCTCGAAGAGGGTGGCACCGAACTGGCTGCGGCTCACCATCCGGGCGTGGGTGATGCCGAGTGCTCGTTGACAGCCTGAAACAACTTGTCCGGCAATCGACATGCGTTCGTGGGCCAATCCCCACGAGATCGCTGCCAGACCCGTGCCGGGACGGGCGATGAGCGCATCCGCCGGCACCCAGGTGTCGATGTGCACTGCAGCGGTGTCCAGCGGGCCGGCTCCGACTTTGCGATACGGCTCTCCGACATCGGTCTGCGACGTCGGCACCGCGATCACCAGCACGTTGCCGTGTCGGCTGTTTTCGTCGTGATCCACCCCGCGTGCCACCACCATGATGTGATCGGAGACCGGCGATAACGATACGAACTTCTTGACTCCGCGAACCTCGAATCCATCCCGCGCAGAACGTACTTCGGTCTGGACCATTTGCAGGTCCGAACCGCCCGACTCCTCGGACGCGCCGATGCACAGCACCGCCTCGCCGCGGATTGCCTGCTCACAGATGGCCTTCAGATAATCGGACCGGCCGAACCGGCGCAGGATGGCGATCGCCGAGTCGTGCAGGCTGACTCCGACGCCGATACCCGCCGAACCCAGCCGGCCCAGAGCGAACGCGAGGGCGACGAGCTTGGCCACGTCGGGGTGCTGCCCGTCACCCCACTTATGTGCGAATACCCCGCATTGACCGAGGTGCTCGATCAGCTTGCGCGGAAACCGCTCGCTAGCTTCGGCTTCCGCAGTCCACTCCACGATCTGCTGGTCCAGCACGTCGTCGAGCAGCGCGCGGTAGTCGTCGATGCCCAGGGTCACCCGGTCGGTCACGTGGCCTCGGTCAGGTGCGGGGCCGCCAGGGTGCGCTTTACCTCGAGACGCCGAAGCTTGCCCGACGACGTGCGGGGCAGCGACCCGGGCGCCACGAACACCACCTCGGATGGAACGACGCCGCATGCCGATGCCACCCTGGCCACCAGCTCGCTGCGGGCCCCGGACTCGTCGGGGCCGCGGAACTCGGCGGCGATCATCAGGCCCTGCCGCATCGCTCCGCCGCCGGTGCCGACCGCCACCACCGCACCCTCGCGGACACCGCGCACTTCAGCGGCGACGCTTTCGATTTCGGTGGGAAAGATATTACGGCCGGCGATCGTGATGATCTCCTTCGCCCGCCCGCACACCACCAGACCGCCGTCCGTGAAGTAACCTAAATCGCCTGTCTTGAACCAGCTTCCGGGTTCTAGGGCAGGTTCTCCAGCGTAGCCGGACATCATCGACGCGCCGCGGATCTCGATCTCTCCGACTTCGCGATCGATGACCTCGGCGGACCTCTCCTGCACCGCGCCGATCCGGACTTCCATCCCGGCGATCGCTTCGCCAAGGATCGCGTGGCGGCGCAGCGGCTCGCCGGCATCGCCTGCCGCGGGCGGGACTTCGTCGAAGCACAAGCCGCTATCCGCGCGCGGAGTGGTCACCGCACAGGTGGCTTCGGCGAGGCCGTAGGAAGGCGCGGCCGCCCGCGCATCGAAGCCGAATTTGCCGAGCTCGGTCGCAAACCGTTCCATCGCAAGGCAATCGACCGGCTCGCCGCCGTTGATCGCCACCCGTACTCGCCCCAGGTCGACCTCGGCCACCCGGCGGGCGTATTTGCCGATCAGGTGGTAGGCGGTGTTTGGGGCAGCGGTCAACGTCGCACCGCTGTCGTGCAGCCAGCTCAGCCAGCGAAACGGTGACGCGGTGAACGCCGCAGTCGGCGCCAGCCACATCGGGGCGCCGACCAGCGCCGCGCTGAACAAAAAGGTCAGGCCCATGTCGTGGTACAGCGGTAGCCAGGTGCATCCTCTGTCGACAGCGGCGTCGACGCCGAAAGCCGCGAGCAGACCGTTGAGATTGCTCAGCACCGCCGCCGGGGACAACCGCGCGGTGCGTGGGGTGCCGGTGGATCCGGCGGTGCCCTGCAGGACTGCCGGTGTGTCAGCGGTTCCGGAAACCGGGGTCAGGCTGGTCGAGCGCCGGCCCCGTGCGGCAGCGCCCAGGTCGAGCACCGGCAGCGGCCCCGCGGTGGATCGCAGCAGTTGCAACGCCGATCCGTGGCTGAGAACCGTGCCGACACCGATCCCGGTAAATCGGGTCAGTGTGGAGTGCGCCCAGCGCTGGGGGTCGGCGCCGCGGACGGGGCCGGGCAGGATCGACACGCTTTGGCCGGCAAGCCATGCGCCCTGGATGGCGGCGACGAAATCGGCGGTCGGCTCGCCAACCAAGCCGACGGCGCCGGGTTGCGCCAGAGTGAGGAGGTGGGCGGCGACGGTTTCGGCGCGGGCCTGCACCTCCGGCCACGGATGGCGGGTCCAACTTTCGGTGTCCCGGTCGAAAACCATTAGGTCGTGGGCCGACCTGCTCATCGCCCGGGCCAGCGCGGCCGCCAGCACCGTCACTGGGCGACCGCGGCCTTGGCCCGGATGACGCGCTCCAAGTCGCCGACGGTGTCGCAGGTCAGCAGTTCCTGCTCGTTGATCACCACCCCGAGCTTGTCCTCGATCGCCACCATGCCCACCGCAAAGGCCACCGAGTCCAGCCCAACGTCATCCACCAGCCGGGACTGCCGGGTCACCCGGCTGATGTCGACGTTGAGGTCGTCGCGCAATATCTCTTCAAGCGCAGCGCTTACCGAATCAGGGCGGGCGTGCTCCACGTCCATGGGGCGTCACAGTACCGGCCGGGCGCTCTCAACAGGGACCTACGGTTTGGGCTGCAGCACGCTGGCCGCATCGGCGGTGCCGTCGCCGTCGGTGTCGGTCAGCTTGACGTCCCAACGTCCGTCGCCGTCGGTGTCGACGTAGCCCGTTACGCCGTGGTCGCCGGCGGAGATTGCGCGGTCGGCGAGCCCATTGCCGTCGCTGTCGAACAGCTGGTGGTCGAGATTTCCGTCGCCGTCGAAGTCCACCAGCGGACCGCCGGTGTGCTCGACTCCGTCGAGACCCCGCCAGCGGAGTTGCCCGGCTCCCGGCGAACTCACCGGCACCGTCCAGGTCCCCGACCCGTCGTCGGTGAAGTAGCGCTCTGCGGAGCCCCCGGGGTCCCCGTTGTCGAGATCCAGCACGGCGTGGTCGGCGATACCGTCGCCATCGAGGTCGGCCAGCGCGTCATCGACCAGCCCGTCGCCGTCGAAATCCAGCCCGACCGCATCGAGGCGGCCGTCGCCGTCCAAGTCGAGATCCGGGCTGCGCTCCCAGATCGTGGCCGTGCCGTCGCCGTCGCCCAAGCAATACTCCATGCCACGTGAGACGCCGCCGGGCCGCTACTGGTTCCCGCGGGAATGCCACCAAGTCATCAGCTCGGCGGTCGCCTCATCCCGGGTCAGCGGCCCCCGGTCCAGCCGCAATTCTTTGAGGTAGTTCCACGCCTCCCCCACCTGCGGGCCCGGCGCGATGCCCAGCAATTCCATGATCGCGTTGCCGTCCAAATCAGGACGGACCCGCTTCAGGTCCTCCTGAGCGGCCAGCTCGGCGATGCGGGCCTCCAGGCCGTCGTAGTTGGCTTGCAGCCGGGCGGCCCGGCGCCGGTTGCGGGTAGTGCAGTCGGCTCGCACCAACTTGTGCAGCCGAGGCAGTAACGGGCCCGCATCGGTGACGTAGCGGCGTACCGCCGAGTCGGTCCACCTGCCCTCGCCGTAACCGTGGAATCGCAGGTGCAGGTACACCAGCTGCGACACGTCGTCGACCATCTGTTTGGAATATTTCAACGCCCGCAACCGCTTTCGAACCATCTTGGCGCCGACCACCTCGTGGTGGTGGAAGCTGACTCCGCCGTCGGGCTCGTGCTTGCGGGTGGCGGGCTTGCCGATGTCATGCAGCAGCGCCGCCCAACGCAAGACCAGGTCAGGTCCTTCTGGTGGGGGGTCTTCCAGGGCGATCGCCTGACGCAGCACCGTCAGCGAATGCTGGTAGACGTCTTTGTGCTGGTGGTGCTCGTCGATCGCCATTTGCATGCCGCCGACCTCGGGCAGCACCACGTCACCCATCCCGGTATGCACCATCAGCTCGATGCCGGCGGACGGGTCGTCGCCGAGCAGCAGCTTGTCCAATTCCGCCGCCACCCGCTCCGCGCTGATCCGGCCCAGTTCCGGCGCCATCTCCTCGATCGCCGCATGCACCCGCGGCGCGACTGCGAAGCCGAGTTGCGAGACGAACCGCGCGGCGCGCAGCATTCGCAGCGGGTCGTCGCCGAACGACTCTGACGGGGCTGCCGGCGTGTCCAGCCGGCCGGCCCGCAGCGCGGCCAAACCGCCTAGCGGATCGGCGAATTCGCCGGGTCCGGCTGCGGTGACGCGGACCGCCATCGCGTTCACGGTGAAGTCGCGGCGCGCCAAATCGTCGTCCAACGAGTCGCCGAACCGCACCTCCGGGTTGCGCGACACCCGGTCATAGCGGTCAGCGCGGAAGGTGGTGATCTCCAGCCGGTGCCCGCCCTTGCCGACACCGATGGTGCCGAACTCGATTCCGGTGTCCCACAACGCATCTGCCCACGGGCGCAGCAATTTCTGCACCTGTTCGGGCCGGGCGTTGGTGGCGAAGTCCAGATCGGGGCTCAGCCGGCCCAGCAACGCATCGCGCACCGAGCCGCCGACCAGGTACAACTCGTGGCCCGCCCCGGCGAACACCGAGCCGAGCTCACGCAGCAGATCGGCGTATCTGTTCAGGGCAACCGCGGCGGCGGTCAGCAGATCAGCGTCCTGGGGGGTTTCCGGCACGTTCGGACAGCCTAATGGGAATCGACCGGCGTGGCCGCTGAGGAGCCCGACAATCCGACACAGTCGGGCGACGATGCGGCCGTGTACGGCCGCTGAGGAGGCCGTTCCCGTCCACCCGAGCGGCGAGTGCGACAGGGAGCGTCTTAGCACGCCAGCTACTATCGCTTGGGTGTCGGAAGGCGAAAAAGCGCAACCGCGTCGGCGCCGGGGGAGGCGCCGTGGTCGCCGCAGCGCCGGGTCCGGTCAGGGCCACACCGACAGTGCGGCGACCGACGACAGCACGCCAGCCGGTGTGGATAAACCCAGCCGGACCCGCTCCGTACGCCGCAGTTCGGAGCGGTTGCGCACCGTGCATGAAACGTCGGCCGGTGGATTGGTCATCGACAATATCGACCGGCCGCGTGAAGAGCAGGTCGCTGCGCTCATCGGCCGCGTCGACCGGCGTGGCCGGATGTTGTGGTCGCTGCCCAAAGGCCACATCGAGCTCGGTGAGACGGCCGAGCAGACCGCGATCCGCGAAGTCGCCGAGGAGACCGGGATCCAGGGCAGCGTGCTGGCGGCGCTGGGCCGGATCGACTATTGGTTCGTCACCGACGGGCGGAGGGTGCATAAGACCGTGCACCATTATTTGATGAGCTGCTCTGGTGGAGAGTTGTCTGACGACGACGTCGAGGTTGCCGAGGTGGCCTGGGTGCCGATCCCGGAGCTGCAGTCCCGGCTGGCCTACGCCGACGAACGCCGGCTGGCCGAGGTGGCCGACGAGCTGATTGACAAGCTGCAGACCGCCGGCCCGGCCGCGCTGCCGCCGCTGCCGCCCACCTCGCCGCGGCGGCGGCCACAGACACATTCGCGCACCCGTAACCGTCGGCCCGACGAGTCGGTGCGGGGCCGGAAGAACGGTCGCGGCCCTGGCCCCTAGGGGCCTTAAGGGCAGAAGCCGCAAACGACGATGCGAAACGAAGCGATGAAGTGGGGGCGCCACCCGTTTGCGGGGGCGAGCGGCGCGGTGGTCGCGCCGCGGCTCCGGTGGGCCGCCGTGTTGCGCCTCGCCGTGGTGGTCGGCATCCTGATGGGGTTGACCGGCGCGTTCGCTCTGCGCACCGCCGCGCCGCGCGCCGCCGCGGGCGAGCCAGGCGCCACACCGTTCGTCCAGGTCCGGATCGATCAGGTGACCCCGCAGACGGTCACCACCACCAGCGAGCCCGTCGTCACCGTCACCGGAACGGTGAGCAACGTCGGGGACCGTCCGGTCCGCGACATCATGGTCCGCCTCGAGCACGCCGCGGCGGTGAACACCTCGGCAGGGCTGCGCACCAATCTCGACGGCGACACCGACCAGTACCAGCCGGTTGCCGACTTCGTGACCGTCTCCACTGAGCTGCAGCGCGGCCACAAAGTCGGCTTCTCGCTATCCGCGCCGGTACGCTCGCTGACCAAACCTTCGCTGGCGATCGGCCAGCCCGGCATCTACCCGCTGCTGGTCAACGCCAACGGGACACCCGACTACGGCGAACCCGCACGGCTGGACAACGCCCGGTTCCTGCTGCCGGTCGTCGGCGTACCACCGGATCCGCTGGACACCTCCGGTGGTGCGATGAGTGCCGCGGGCGGTGGGGTCGCGCCCGACACCTCTAAACCCGTGCCGATCACCATGCTGTGGCCGTTGGCCGATCGGCCCCGGCTGGCGCCCGGCGTACCGGGCGGCACGATACCGGTGCGGTTGATAGACGACGAGCTGGCGACGTCGCTGGCCAGCGGCGGCCGACTCGACATCCTGCTGGCCGCCGCCGAGTTCGCAACCAGCCGCGACGTCGACCCGGACGGCGCCATCGGCCGCTCGCTGTGCCTGGCCGTCGACCCGGACCTGCTGGTCACCGTCAACGCGATGACCGGTGGTTACGTGGTCTCCGATGCCCCCGACGGCGCTGCCCAGCTGCCGGGGACGCCGGCGCATCCGGGCACCGGGCAGGCCGCGGCGGTGAGCTGGTTGAACCGGTTGCGCGTACTCGCGCACCGGACGTGTGTGGCTCCGCTGCCCTATGCCCAGGCCGACCTCGACGCGGTGCAACGCGTCGGCGACGCCGGGCTGAGCACGATCGCCACCACCTCCGCCGGCGACATCGTCGACCAAATTTTGGGCGTCACCGCCGTCCGCGGCGCCACCTTGATCCCCGATGGCTCCTTGACCCGCCGGACCGTGGACCTGTTGAGCGCCGACGGCAACACCTTGGTGATCGCCGCCGCCTCTGCTGCAGAAGACTCCGCGCACGCCGCACCGGCGGCGGTTAACACCGCGCCTCGGCGGCTGTCGCCGCAGGTGGTGATCGCGCCGTTCGACCCTGCGGTCGGCGCTGCCTTCGCGGCCACCGGCTCCGACCCGGTCGCACCGACCTACCTGGACGCCGCGCTCGCGGTCCGGCTACAGCACGACTCCGACACCGCCCGCCGTCAGGACGCGCTGGGCTCGATGCTGTGGCGAACCCTGCAGCCGAGCGTCGCGCCGCGCGCCGAGGTGCTGCTGCCGCCGACCAACTGGAAGCTGCGGTCCGACGACGCGAGTGCGATCCTGACCACGCTGGCCACCGCGATCCGCTCCGGCCTGGCGGTGCCACGGCCGCTGCCGGCGCTGATCGCCGACGCCGCAGCTGTGTCACCCCTCACGGATGCGCCGCAACTCCCTGGCGTCGAGGCAGGCCAACGCGGCCGGTTTGATAACAACGTCGTCGCCACCATCGCCAACGAAGCGGGCCGGCTGTGGGGGCTGACCGCGGCGTTGACGACCGATGCCCGCACCGGGCTGACCGGTGTCAGCTACACGGCGCCGCTGCGCGAGGACATGCTGCGGGCCGTCAGCCAGGCCGACCGGCCCGACACCCGCAACGGGTTGGCGCAACGGCGGCTGGAGGTCGTCGGCACCGCCATCGATGACTTGTTCGGTGCGGTCACCATCGTCAACCCGACCGGGTCTTACACGCTGGCCACCGAGCACAGCCCGCTGCCGTTGGCGCTGCACAACGGGCTGGCCGTGCCGATCCGGGTGCGACTCCACGTCGACGCCCCACCGGGTATGCAGGTGACCGATCCCGGCGAAATCGAGCTGCCGCCCGGATACCTGCCGTTGCGGGTGCCGATCGAAGTGAACTTCACCCAGCGCGTCGCCATCGACGTCACGTTGCGCACTCCGGCCGGTGTGCCGCTGGGCGAGCCGGTGCGGCTGTCGGTGCACTCCAACGCCTACGGCAAGGTGCTGTTCGCGATCACGCTGAGCGCGGCGGCGGTGTTGGTGGCGCTGGCGGGACGACGGCTGTGGCACCGGTTCCGCGGCCAGCCCGACCCCGCCGACCTTGATCGTCCGGATCCCTCCGA
>Ga0335075_10013134_pt1 | contig 12481 bp, 3 predicted proteins | sample Lox_Sample_24_FD_206723 | JGI IMG/M metagenome (GOLD analysis project Ga0335075, IMG submission 206723) | Soil microbial communities from Loxahatchee National Wildlife Refuge, Florida, United States - Lox_Sample_2.4 | ecosystem: Environmental > Terrestrial > Soil > Wetlands | place: USA: Florida... | reverse complement strand
GTGTCCGCGTTCTCGGTGGTGACGCTGGGGATGCCGCTGGGCGCGACCAAGCTCTACCTGTTCGGCGTCTCCGTCGACCAGCAGTTCCGCACCGAATACCTGACCCGGCTCACCGACAGCGCCACCTTGCACGACATGACCTACGTCGGGCTGCCGCCGTTCTACCCGCCCGGCTGGTTCTGGCTCGGCGGGCGCGTCGCGGCGCTCACCGGCGCCCCGGCGTGGGAGATATTCAAACCGTGGGCGATCACCTCGATCACGATCGCGGTCGCGTTGGCACTGGTGTTGTGGTGGCGGCTTATCCGTTTCGAGTACGCGCTGATGGTCACCACCGCGACCGCCGCGGTGATGCTCGCTTACAGTTCGCCGGAGGCGTACTCCGCGATCATCACCATGCTGCTGCCGCCGGTGCTGATCCTGGCCTGGTCGGGGCTGCGCGGCGGCGCTCGATCGGGCGGCTGGGCCGCGGTGATCGGGGCCGGGGCATTCCTCGGCGTCGCGGCGACCTTCTACACCCTGCTGCCGGCCTACTGCGCGTTCACCGTGGTGCTGATGGCCGGGTTGCTGGCGGTGTCCCGCCGGCGCGAGGGCATCAAGGCGGTGCTGGATCCGCTGCGGCGGCTGGCCGTCATCGGTGGCATCGCGGTGGCCATCGCGGCGATCACCTGGGCGCCCTTCCTGTTGCGGGCGGCCCGCGACCCAGTCAGCAACACCGGCAGCGCTTTTCACTACCTGCCCGCCGACGGCGCCGAGCTGACTTTCCCGATGCTCAAGTTCACGCTGCTGGGCGCGCTGTGCTTGCTCGGCACGCTGTGGCTGGTGGTGCGGGCGCGGTCGTCGGTGCGGGCGGGCGGCCTGGCGATCGGAGTGCTCGCCGTCTACCTGTGGTCGCTGCTGTCGATGCTGACAACGTTGGCGCGCACAACCTTGTTGTCGTTCCGGCTGCAGCCGACGCTGACGGTGTTGCTGGCCGCCGCTGGCGTCTTCGGCTTCATCGAAGTCACGCTCGCCCTGGCGGCCCGCGGGCGTGAGCAGGCCTGGGGCCGCGCCGTACTGCCGGTGGCGGCGTCGATCGGCCTGGCCGCGGCGATCGCATTCAGCCAGGACATCCCCGAGGTGCTGCGGCCCGACCTGACGATCGCCTATACCGACACCGACGGCCACGGGCAGCGCGGCGACCGGCGTCCGCCGAGCTCGGAGAAGTTCTACGCCCAGATCGACTCGGCGATCACCTCGGCGACGGGCAAACCGCGCGATGAAACCGTCGTGCTCACAGCGGATTACAGCTTCCTGTCGTACTACCCGTACTACGGCTTCCAGGGGCTGACGTCGCACTACGCCAACCCGCTCGCGCAGTTCGACAAGCGGGCGGCCGCGATCAAGAGCTGGTCGAAGCTGACGACCGCCGACCCGTTCGTGCACGCGCTGGACACCCTGCCGTGGGCGCCGCCGACGGTGTTCCTGATGCGGCACGGCGGCTCGGCCGGTGAGTCGAGCACCTACACCCTGCGGCTGGCCGAAGACGTCTACCCCAACCAGCCCAACGTCCGGCGCTACACGGTCGACTTCAACTCCGCGATCTTCGCCGACCCGCGCTTCTCCGTCAGCAAGATTGGCCCGTTCGTGCTGGCCATCCGCAAACCCTGATGGCCACCCGGGCGGGAGATGCCGAGCAATTAGCATTGAGGCCCGTGAGCGACAGCGACGCGGGCACAAATTACCGGGTCGCCCGTCTCGTCGCCGTCGTCGCCGGCCTGCTCGGGGCCCTGCTGGCGATCGCAACCCCGCTGTTGCCGGTCAAACAGACCACCGCCCAACTGAACTGGCCGCAGAACGGCGTCCTCAACAGCGTCGAAGCGCCGCTGATCGGCTACGTAGCCACCGCTCTCGACATCAGCGTGCCGTGCCAGGCAGCCGCCGGCCTGGATCCGACCGGCAAGACAGTGCTGCTTTCCACGGTCCCCAAGCAGGCGCCAAAGGCCGTCGACCGCGGTCTGCTGATCGTGCGCGCCAACGACGAACTCGTGCTGGTGGTGCGCAACGTCGCGGTGGTCACCGCCCCGATCAGCCAAGTGCTCAGCCCCGCGTGCCAACGGCTGACCTTCACTGCACACGCCGACAGGGTCACCGCCGAATTCGTCGGGCTCGCCCAGGGGCCTAATGCCGAGCATCCCGGCTCGCCGCTGCGCGGGGAGAAAAGCGGCTACGACTTCCGGCCGCAGATCGTCGGTGTCTTCACCGATCTGTCCGGACCGGCCCCGCCGGGGCTGAGCTTCTCGGCGACCATCGACACCCGCTACAGCAGTAGCCCGACGCCGCTGAAGATGGCCGCGATGATCCTCGGCCTGGTGCTGACCGCCGCCGCCCTGATCGCCCTGCACATCCTCGACACCGCCGACGGGACGCGGCACCGCCGCTTCCTGCCGGCGCGGTGGTGGTCGATCGGCGCCCTGGACGCACTGGTGATCGCCGTGCTGGTGTGGTGGCACTTCGTCGGCGCCAACACCTCCGACGACGGCTACATCCTGACCATGGCCCGGGTGTCCGAGCACGCCGGCTACATGGCCAACTACTACCGCTGGTTCGGCACGCCCGAGGCGCCGTTCGGCTGGTACTACGACCTGCTGGCGTTGTGGGCACATGTCAGCACCGCGAGCGTTTGGATGCGGCTGCCCACCCTGGCCATGGCGCTTACCTGCTGGTGGGCGATCAGTCGCGAAGTGATGCCCCGGCTGGGTCACGCGGTCAAGCAGAACCGGGCCGCGGCGTGGACCGCGGCGGGCATGTTCCTGGCGGTCTGGCTGCCGCTCGACAACGGTCTGCGGCCCGAGCCGATCATCGCCCTGGGCATCCTGCTGACGTGGTGCTCGGTGGAACGCGCGGTGGCCACCAGTCGGCTGCTGCCGGTCGCGATCGCCTGCATCATCGGCGCGCTGACGCTGTTCTCGGGGCCGACCGGGATTGCGTCGATCGGTGCGCTGCTGGTGGCGATCGGGCCGCTGCGCACCATCCTGCACCGCAGATCAAAGCAGTTCGGCCTGCTGCCGCTACTGGCGCCGCTCGCGGCCGCGGTCACGGTGACCGTAATCCTGATCTTCCGCGACCAGACGCTGGCCGGCGAACTCCAGGCCACCGCCCTCAAGCGCGCCGTCGGGCCCAGCCTGAGCTGGTTCGACGAACACATCCGCTACGAGCGGCTGTTCATGGCCAGCCCCGACGGGTCGGTGGCCCGCCGGTTTGCGGTGCTGGCTTTGGTTCTCGCGCTTGGGATTACGGTCGCGATGTCGCTGCGCAAGGGCCGCATACCTGGCACCGCCGCCGGGCCGAGTCGCCGCATTGTCGGCATCACGATCATCTCGTTCATCGCGATGATGTTCACGCCCACCAAATGGACCCACCACTTCGGGGTGTTCGCGGGCCTGGCCGGACCGCTGGGCGCGCTGGCCGCGGTCGCCGTGACGTCCGCGGCCATGCGGTCTCGACGCAACCGAACGATGTTCGCCGCCGCGGTGCTGTTCCTGGTGGCGCTGTCGTTCGCCAGCGTCAACGGCTGGTGGTACGTCTCCAATTTCGGTGTGCCGTGGTCGAACCAGTTCCCGGCGTGGCATTACGCGTTTGCCACCGCGCTGCTCGGGCTGACCTTCGCGGCGCTGCTGCTGGCGGCGTGGTTCCACTTCGTCGACCCGGACAACGGCCCGCCCAAAACGCGGTACGGCGCACGCCTGGCCGGAATCGTCCAGTCCCCGTTGGCAATTGCGACGTGGGTGTTGGTGGTGTTCGAGGTGGCGTCGCTGACCCTGGGGATGACCGAACAGTATCCGGCGTGGTCGGTGGGCCGGTCCAACCTGGAGGCGTTGACCGGCAAGTCCTGCGGACTGGCCGAGGACGTGCTGGTCGAGCCGGATCCCAACGCCGGCATGTTGACCCCGGCGACGGACCCGGTGGCCGACGCTTTGGGGGCGGGCCTGTCGGAAGCCTTCTCGCCCAACGGTATTCCCGCCAACGTCCGCGCCGACCCGGTGATGGAGCGACCGGGTGACCGCAGTTTCGTCAACGACGAGGAGAAGACCGGCAGCAACCAGGCCGGCACCGAAGGCGGCACCGCGCCCGCACCGGGCATCAACGGCTCGCTGGCCCAGCTGCCGTTCAACCTGAATCCGGCGCAGACCCCGGTGCTGGGCAGCTGGCGGTCCGGGGTCCAGGTGCCCGCTCATCTGCGGTCGGGCTGGTACCGGCTGCCCGCCAGGGACAAGGCCGGGCCGCTGCTGGTCGTCAGCGCCGCCGGCCGCTTTGCTCCGCACGAGGTTCAGGTGCAGTGGGCCACCGACGCCCAGGCGGCCAGCGGGCACCCCGGCGGATCGTCGAAATTCGCCGACGTGGGCGCCTTGCCGGCATGGCGCAACCTGCGGTTGCCGCTGTCGGCCATCCCGAGCAACGCCACCCAGATCCGGGTGATCGCCAACGACGAGGACCTGGCGCCCGAGCACTGGATCGCGGTCACGCCGCCGCGGATTCCCGAGCTGCGCACGCTGCAGGATGTGGTCGGCTCCGCGGATCCGGTGTTCCTGGACTGGCTGGTCGGGCTGGCCTTCCCGTGCCAGCGGCCGTTCGGCCACCAGAACGGCGTCGACGAGACGCCGAAATGGCGCATCTTGCCGGACCGGTTCGGCGCCGAGGCCAACTCGCCGGTGATGGACAACAACGGCGGCGGCCCGCTGGGCGTCACCGAGCTGCTGGCGAAGGCGACCACGGTGGCCACCTATCTGAAGGACGACTGGTCGCGGGACTGGGGCTCGTTGCAACGGCTGACGCCGTACTACCCGAATGCAGAACCCGCCCGCCTCGACCTCGGGTCGGCTGATCACAGCGGACTGTGGAGCCCGGCGCCGCTACGGCAATAGTCGACTGGTGATATCGCTTGTGGTCCCAAAAGATCCGTGGGACCGCTGTGGCGAAGGCGACTAGAACGCGACCTGGCGTCGGCCGGCGCGGATGGCGGTGACGCAGGCGGCCAGCGCAAGCAGGGCGAACACGGCAAATGCCCAGCGCGCGGCGGCCACTCCGCCGCCGTCGGCGAGGTTCACCACGACGCCGGCCAGCCCGGCACCGACCGCGCCGAAAATCAGCTGCACCGAGTTGATCGCGGTCGCCGCGGCTCCACCCTCGGCTGGATCGTCGACGTCGCTCATGGCCCACGCGGACAGATGCGGCCACGCGGCGCCGATCCCGACCCCGACGGCCAGCAACGCCACCGCGCATACGACGACGACGCCGGCGGTGGCTGCCTGCACATGGGATGCGCCCGCCAGTGCCAATCCGAGCGCCATCACCAGCGGTGCCGCGATCACCACGCCCAGGATCGAGCGCGCCTTGTTCAGTGAGCCACTGCCCAGGCCGCTGATCGTCCAGCCCATCGACAGTGCGGCACCCAACAGGCCGGCCGCGATCGGCCCCAAATGGGCCAGCCGCTGTCCGAACAGCGGCACATAGAGGTCGACCTTGGTCGCGGCGACCAGCAGCCCCAGCGTCAGGTAGACCCACTTCAGCGGGCCGAAGCCGTAGACGCTGGCCGGCAGTACCGCCGTTTCCATCCGCCGGTCGACAATCAAGAACACCCCGATAAGGCCCGCGCCGAGCAACAACAGGGCGGCGGTCGCGAGGGTGTTGTGCGGCAGCGACGCCACGCTGACCGTCAGCGCCGCAGCACCCAACAGAATCACCGACGGCACCGGAATCCGCGCGGCGGCATGCCCACCGTTCCGCTCGCCGTCACCCTCAGACAGCAGTCCGGGCGCCAGCACCGCCATCGCCACACTCAACATGGCCAGCAGTCCGAACGCCCACCGCCACGCGCCGAACTGCGCGAAAAACCCGCCCAACGCGGGACCGACCAGCGCGCCGACGCCCCACGTCGAGGCCGCCATCGCCGAACCGCGGCTCCACAGCGAGCGCGGCAGCACGGCGTTGATCACCGCGAAGCTCAGGCCGCACAGCAGGCCGCCCGCGAGGCCCTGCAAGAAGCGGCCGCCCAGCAGGATCTCCATGTTCGGCGCGGCCGCACACACCAGGCTGCCGACAGCCAGCACCGCGAACCCCAGCAGATAGGAGACGCATGCGCCGATGCGGTGCAGCGCTGTGTTGACGGTCGCCGCCGCTACCACCGACCCGACGAGGTACAGCGTGGTAACCCATGCGTAGATCCGCTCGCCGCCGATCTCGGCGACAGTGCTCGGCAGCATGCTGATCGTCAGGAACTCGTTGGTGGAATACAACACCACGCCCCCAGCGACCACGGCCGACGTTCGCAGATACGGGGAACTCCACAACTCACGCCAGTGGCCGGTGGTGACTGTTTCGTGCTCCGTTAAATTCACCACCGCTGAGCCACTTAACCACGTTTTAACAAGCGAGTCGAACGCGGCCCAAAGGTGCGTCGGGTCTCTTGACGGTGACTGAACAAGCCTGTGTGGCGCCGTGACCTGCACCGTCGTCGACGGGTCTGCGGGCGGTCCGGTTCGGATCACCAGGGACTAATTTTTATTGTCGGGCAACCACCGGCCAGCATCGCCGGTGCGCTTAGTTGTTTGTCCGACTCCTCCTCAGCCCGCCACGCGGGCTGCATCGTCGCCGGTGGCATACCGTCGCCTACGATCGTGCCTCGTGCCCCACGACGACAGTGAGCGATCGGCGCCGCAGCGCGCACGATTGATCGCCATCGTCGCCGGAATCGCCGGCGCGCTGCTGTGCGCCGTCGTTCCGCTGCTTCCGGTCAACCAGACCACCGCCACCATCCTGTGGCCGCAGGGCGTCACCGACGGCCACGTCACCGACATCACCGCGCCGCTGGTCTCCGGAGCGCCGCGGGCACTGGAGATTTCCATCCCGTGCTCCGCGATCGCCACGCTGCCCGCCGAGGGCGGCCTGGTGCTCTCGACGCTGCCCGCGAACGGGTTCGAAACCGGCAAAGCCGGGCTGTTCGTCCGCGCCAACAAGGACACCGTCGTGGTCGCGTTTCGGGACTCGGTCGCCGCGGCGGCGCCGCGGTCTGCTGTCGACTCCGGCGCCTGCAGCGCACTGCACATCTGGGCCGACGTCGGCGGCGCCGGCGCGGACTTCATCGGGATCCCCGGCGCCACCGGGAAGCTCGCACCGGAGAAGAAGCCCGCGGTCGGCGGGATCTTCACCGACCTGAAGGTGCCCGCGCAGCCGGGATTGTCGGCCCGCATCGACGTCGACACCCGGTTCATCGTCGCCCCCACGATGCTCAAACGAGCCGTGCTGGCCCTCGGCGGGCTGTCCGTGCTGACCGCGATCGCCGCGCTGGCCGTCCTCGACCGCCGGTCCGGGCGGCGGGCGCCATGGAACTGGCGGCGTCTGATCCGGCCCGGGTTGGCCACCTCGCTGGCCGACGCCGGGGTGATCTCCACGCTGCTGCTCTGGCATGTCATCGGCGCCACCTCGTCGGACGACGGCTACAACCTGACCATGGCCCGCGTCTCGGGGCAGGCCGGCTACGTGGCCAACTACTACCGGTTCTTCGGGACCACCGAGGCGCCATTCGACTGGTACCAGGCGGTGCTGGCCCAGCTGGCGTCGGTGAGCACCGCCGGGGTGTGGATGCGCCTGCCCGCCACGCTGGCCGGCATCGGCTGCTGGCTGATCATCAGCCGCTACATGCTGCAGCGGCTGGGCCCCGGCAGAGGCGGCCTCGGCAGCAACCGGGTGGCGATCTGGACGGCCGGCGCAATGTTCCTGGCCGCCTGGCTGCCGTTCAACAACGGCCTGCGGCCCGAGCCGCTGATCGCATTCGGGGTGATCCTGACCTGGGTGCTGGTGGAGACCGCGATCGCCACCCGCCGGCTGGTGCCGGCGGCGGTGGCGATCATCGTGGCGATGCTGACCGCGACCACCGCGCCGCAGGGCCTGATCGCGGTCGCAGCGCTGCTCACCGGCGCGCGGGCAATCGCGCGAATCATCATGCGGCGCCGCGCAACCGACGGCCTGTTGGCGCCGCTGGCCGTGCTGACCGCGGCACTGTCGGCGATCACCCTGGTGGTGTTCCACTCGCAGACGCTGGCCACTGTCGCCGAGTCGGCGCGGATCAAATACAAGGTCGGGCCGACGATCGCCTGGTACCAGGAGTTCCTCCGCTACTACTTCCTGACCGTGGAGAGCAACGCCGAGGGGTCGATGACGCGGCGGTTCGCCGTCCTGATCCTGCTGCTGTGCCTGTTCGGCGTGCTCGTGGTGTTGCTGCGGCGGGGCCGGGTGCCCGGGCTGGCCAGCGGCCCGGCCTGGCGGCTGATCGGCACATGCGCGATCGGCCTGCTGCTGCTGCACTTCACGCCGACCAAGTGGGCGATTCAGTTCGGCGCATTCGCCGGACTGGGCGGCGCGCTCGGCGCGGTCACGGCGTTCGTCATATCCCGGATCGGCCTGCACAATCGCCGCAACCTGACGCTGTACATCACCGCGCTGCTGTTCATGCTGGCGTGGGCGACGTCGGGCATCAACGGCTGGTTCTACGTCAACAACTACGGCGTTCCGTGGTACGACATCCAGCCCGTCATCGCCAGCCACCCGGTGACGTCGATGTTCCTGGCGTTGTCGATCGCGACCGGATTGCTGGCCGCCTGGCAGCACTTCCGGATGGACTACGCCGGGCACACCGAGGTCACCGACAGCAGGCGCAACCGGGTGCTGGCCTCGACGCCGCTGCTGGTTGTCGCGGTGATCATGGTGTTCGGCGAGGTGGCCTCGCTGGCCAAGGGCGCGGTGCTGCGCTATCCGCTGTACACCACCGGCAAGGCCAACTTCGCCGCGATCGCCTCCGGACTCTCGCCGACCAGCTGCGCGATGGCCGACGACGTGCTCGCCGAGCCCGATCCCAATGCCGGTGTGCTGCAACCGGTTCCGGGGCAGCAGTATGGCCCCGGCGGTCCGCTCGGCGGTGTCAATCCCGTCGGCTTCTCGCCGCAGGGTGTCGGCGAGAACCTGCAATCCGACCCGGTGGTGACCAAGCCGGGAGTGGTGAACTCCGACGCGTCGCCCAACAAGCCGAACGCGTCGATCACCGACTCCGCGGGCACCGCCGGCGGCAAGGGACCGGTCGGGGTCAACGGGTCGGACGCCGCGCTGCCGTTCGGCCTCGACCCGGCCCGCACGCCGGTGATGGGCAGCTACGGCGAAAACTCGTTGGCGGCCACCGCGACCTCGTCGTGGTATCAGTTGCCGGCGCGCACGCCGGACCGCCCGCTGGTGACGGTCGCCGCCGCGGGCGCCATCTGGTCATACAAGGAAGACGGCGACTTCATGTACGGCCAGTCGCTGCGATTGCAGTGGGGCGCAGCCAAACCCGACGGCAGCGTCGCGCCGCTCGGGCTGATGTTCCCGATCGACATCGGGCCCCAGCCCGCGTGGCGCAACCTGCGGTTCCCGCTGAGTTGGGCGCCGCCGGAGGCCAACGTCGCGCGCATCGTCGCCTACGACCCCAACCTGAGCGAAGACCAGTGGTTCGCGTTCACGCCGCCGCGAGTGCCGGTGCTCGAGCCGCTGCAGAAGCTGCTCGGGTCGCAGCAACCGATCCTGATGGACATCGCCACCGCCGCGAATTTCCCTTGCCAGCGGCCATTCTCCGAGCATCTCGGCGTCGCCGAGCTACCCGAATACCGCATCCAGCCCGACCACAAGCAGACCTCGGCGTCGTCGAACCTGTGGCAGGCGTCGAAGTCCGGCGGGCCGTTCCTGTTCACCCAGGCGCTGCAGTGGACCTCGACGGTGCCGACCTATCTCAACGGTGACTGGTATCGCGACTGGGGACAGGTGGAGCAATACCACCGCTGGTACCCGCCGGACGTTGCGCCGAACGCCGACATTCAACAGGGTGTGATCACCGTGTACGGCTGGAGCCGTCCAGGACCGATTCGAGCACTCCCGTGAGCACAGTTACGCCCGACGTCATCACTGCCGACAACGTCACCGGCAACGTGAAGGTGATGCGGTGGGTGGCGACCATCGCCGGGTTGATCGGATTCTTCCTGTCGGTCGCCACCCCGCTGCTGCCGGTGGTGCAGACCACCGCGCAGCTTAACTGGCCGCAGCAGGGTCAACTCAAAAGCGTTACGGCGCCACTGATTTCACTGACACCGGTGGACGTGCACGCTAGCGTGCCATGCGGGGTGGTGCGCGATCTGCCGCCCGAGGGCGGGATCGTGTTCGGCACCGCGCCCAAGCAGGGCAAGGACGCCAACCTGCAGGCGATGTTCGTGGTGGTACACAAGCAGCGCGTCGACGTGACCGACCGCAACGTCGTGATCCTATCGGTGGCGCGCGACCAGGTGGAGTCGGCGGCGTGCCAGCGCATCGATATCACCTCGACCACGGCCGGGACGTACGCCACCTTCGTGGGGCTCAAGGATGCCTCCGGTGGCCCGCTGCGCAGCGGCTACCCCGACCCCAACCTGCGCCCGCAGGTCGTCGGCCTGTTCACCGATCTGACCGGACCGGCCCCGCCGGGGCTGACCTTTTCGGCAACGATCGACACCCGATTCTCCACCACCCCAACCACTTTGAAGATGCTCGCCATGGTCGGAGCGATCATCGCGACGGTCGTGGCGCTGATCGCCCTGTGGCGCCTTGACCAACTGGACGGCCATCGGATGCGCCGGCTGATACCGGCGAACTGGCGGACCTTCACCCTTGCCGACGCCACCGTGATCTTCGGGTTCGTGCTCTGGTGGGTGATCGGGGCGAACTCGTCGGACGACGGCTACATCCTGGGCATGGCCCGCGTCGCCGGTCGGGCCGGCTACATGTCCAACTACTTCCGCTGGTTCGGCGGCCCGGAGGACCCGTTCGGCTGGTACTACAACCTGCTGGCGGTGATGACCCACGTCAGCGACCAGAGCCTGTGGATTCGGTTGCCGGACTTGGTCGCCGGGATTGTGTGCTGGTTGCTGCTGTCCAAAGAGGTGCTGCCCCGCCTCGGGCCCGCGGTGACCAAGAGCAAGGCGGCCAACTGGGCGGCCGGCATGGTGCTGCTGACCGCGTGGATGCCGTTCAACAACGGCCTTCGTCCCGAAGCGATCATCGCGCTCGGCTCGCTGATCACCTATGTGCTCATTGAGCGCTCGATGCGCTACAGCCGGCTGACGCCTGCGGCGCTGGCGGTGATCACCGCAGCGTTCACCCTGGGCGTGCAGCCCACCGGCCTGATCGCGGTGGCCGCCTTGGTCGCCGGTGGTCGTCCCATCCTGCGGATTCTGGTCCGCCGTCATCGCGTGGTCGGCACCTGGCCGCTGTTGGCGCCGATGCTGGCCGCCGGCACGGTGATCCTGACCGTGGTCTTCGCCGACCAGACGCTGGCAACCGAGTTGGAACAGACCAGGATTCGCGCCGCGATCGGGCCCAGCCAGGCGTGGTACACCGAGAACCTGCGGTACTACTACCTGATCCTGCCGACCGTCGACGGCTCACTGTCGCGCCGGTTCGGCTTCCTGATCACCGCGCTGTGCCTGTTCACCGCGGTGTTCATCATGTTGCGCCGCAAGCGGGTTCCCGGAGTGGCCCGCGGTCCCGCGTGGCGGCTGATGGGCGTCATCTTCGGCACCATGTTCTTCTTGATGTTCACCCCCACCAAGTGGGTGCACCACTTCGGGTTGTTCGCCGCGGTGGGCGCGGCGATGGCCGCCCTGACCACGGTGCTGGTGTCGCCGGCCGTGCTGCGCTGGTCGCGCAACCGGATGGCGTTCTTGGCCGCGCTGATGTTCCTGCTGGCGTTGTGCTTCGCCACCACAAACGGCTGGTGGTACGTGTCCAGCTACGGCGTACCGTTCAACGCCGCGATGCCGAAGATCGGCGGGATCACGGTCAGCACAATATTTTTCGCGTTGTTCGTGGTGACAGCCCTGTACGCCGCCTGGCTGCACTTCGCTCCCCGCGACCGCGGGGAGGGTCGGGTGGCGCGCGCGCTGACCGTGGCGCCGATCCCGATCGCCGCCGGCTTCATGGCGCTGGTGTTCGTCGCGTCGATGGTGATCGGCATCGTCCGGCAATACCCCACCTACTCCAACGGCTGGTCCAACATCCGGGCCTTCGTCGGTGGGTGCGGGCTGGCCGACGACGTCCTCGTCGAACCCGACACCAACGCCGGCTTCATGGCAGTGCTGCCGGGCGACTCGGGTGCTTGGGGCCCGTTGGGCCCCCTTGGCGGCGTCAACCCGGTTGGCTTCAGCCCCAACGGGATTCCGGACCACACCGTCGCCGAGGCGATCGTGATGCACCCGAACCAACCCGGCACCGACTACGACTGGGACCAGCCGACCAAGTTGAAGACGCCCGGCGTCAACGGGTCGGCCGTGCCGCTGCCCTACGGCCTCGACCCGGCGCGGGTTCCGGTTGTCGGCAGCTACACCACCGGCGCGCAGCAGCAGAGCAAGTTGGCGTCAGCGTGGTATCAGCTGCCCCGCGCCGACGACGGGCA
>Ga0335075_10013133_pt1 | contig 12482 bp, 8 predicted proteins | sample Lox_Sample_24_FD_206723 | JGI IMG/M metagenome (GOLD analysis project Ga0335075, IMG submission 206723) | Soil microbial communities from Loxahatchee National Wildlife Refuge, Florida, United States - Lox_Sample_2.4 | ecosystem: Environmental > Terrestrial > Soil > Wetlands | place: USA: Florida... | reverse complement strand
GACCCAGCTGATGGGCAGAACTGGGGCGCGGAGCGAACCGTGAGCGCCGGCTTCCTCTGCAACTTGATATCGCAGGCGGGGCGATCGGGCCAGGACCGGGCCCGGGGCCAGGGCACTCGGGCGATTCGCGTTCGCGGTGCCAGGATTACCGGTGCGATTGATGTTGAGAACCGCGATGTCGCCTGCCTGATCCGATTGGAAGACTGCTACTTCGACGAGCCAGTCATTCTGAGGCTGGCCCGGGCCGTGGAAGTCGCCCTGCCCGGATGCCACCTGCCGGCCGTGAGGGCTGTGCAGGCCGAGATCCGCGGCAACCTGATCCTGGACCGCATCACCGCGACGCAGGTGGACCTTCGCGGCGCTAGCGTTGGCGGCGTTCTGAGCCTCGACGGCGCAACCCTGAACAACCCGGGCGGTGTGACCCTGGCCGGAGGAGCGCTCGCGGTCGGGCAGGGCATGAGCTGCGGGTCAGGCTTCACCTCAACCGGAACGATCGAATTGTCCGACGCCCGGTTTCCTCAGGGGCTGAGCTTCACCGGCGCGACGCTCGTGAACGACACGTCCATAGCCTTGGACGCGCAGGGCATGCAGGTCGGGGCCTACCTGTTCCTGGGCAGCTCCCTCCACAACCGTGAAGGGTTCACTGCGAAGGGCGGGTTGCGCCTGGTGGGCGTCCACGTGGACGGATACGTCTGCTGCTGGGCAGCCGATATCCGAGGGGTTGACGGCCCGGCCGGGCCGGGCTATGCCATCCTCGGGCTGGGCCTGTCGATCACGCAGAACCTCATGCTGAGCGAGGGCTTCAGGGCGACCGGCGAGATGTACCTTACGGGCGCGCGCATCGGGGAGGAGGCGCAATCAGCTTGGCCGGCGCGAAGGTGGGCGACTCGGTCGACTTCACCGGGGCTGTCCTGAACGAGCCAGCCGACAGCACGGTCGACCTGCGGAACGTGACCGCTGCGAGGCTGGCGGCCCGGTGGTCTCGGCCACCGCACCTGGCCGACCTCCGCCACGCCGCTATCGGGGTGCTTGACGACGACCCCGCTACCTGGCCCGCCCGAGTACGGCTGCGCGCCTTCTCATACGACGTCACGGAGCACAATCCGGGCGACACCGTCGCCGCGCGCCTCGGATGGGTAGCCCGCGACGTCGACGGGTACATGCCCGAGCCCTACGAGCAGCTGATCTCCGCATACCGCCGGGCCGGCCAAGAAGAGGCAGCCCGCAAGGTCGCAATCGCCAACCAATGGCGCCGACGCGGAACACTCAACCCAGCAGCCAAGGCCTGGAACTGGCTGCTGTACCTATCAGTCGGATACGGCTACCGAACCTGGCTGGCCGGCCTATGGCTGCTCGCTCTCGAACTAGCCGGAACCGTGATATTCGCACGCGCCTACCCCGCGAACATGGTGGCGGCCACACCCCACCCGATGCCGTTCAACGCCCCGGTCTATGCCCTCGACGTACTCCTGCCGATCATCAGCCTCGGTCAGCAAGACTCCTGGCAGCCCCTGGGCGGCGCCCTGTATGCCTACTGGACGCTGACGATCCTCGGATGGGCGCTCGCATCCGCTTTCATCGCCGGCCTCGCAGGAATCATCAAGCGAGGCTAACGCTCCAGAGCGAACCGGACAACCGCCCGAGCGTTGTCGACGGATCGTGAATCCTGGGATCCGGCGTGCATCCAAATTCTGACCCTTCTTCCCGTGACAGGCTGGTCGGCGGGGTGCGATCGGCTATATGCGCAACTGCGGTCGGAACCAGGCGTAAAACCAGCTGGCCTGGGCGACCGCAATCCCGCCGATGAATGGGAGCACTAAAATTTGGCCGCCTTGGGAGTGCCGCCACAGCGTCGGCAGATCATGGAGACAGCAGTTTGCGCCAAATCGACGCGCATGCTAACAATCTGAGCTCCGTGCGCGGGGCGCGTCCAGAACATCCAAATAGGGGCGCCACCGCATTCGGCTGCGTTCTTCGCCCCGAGCGCCAGAACGGCGGGACTGTGGGCTGATGCCCAGATCAGGGTTGCCCACTCATTGTGACCGGGCGTCGCGGATTGAGCGTACGTGTGCCGGGCGCGCTCGCGTAACGCTGGTTGGCGGGCCCGGAATGGTGATCAGTCGCGAGAGCGCGCCGAACCTTCTGATACCTGAGGTATCGGGTCTTTGCCTGACCACTCAACGCTCATCGGTGGTTGCGATACTGGTTCCGGCCGGTTCCACCGCAGGCGAGGCGGATGAGCCGCTCCGGTATCCGCCGCAAGCTGGTGCCGCAGTGTGCTCGCCACCTGACGTAGCGCCTTCGATTCGGCTGGAGTCAGCGGTGAACTTTCTTTGCTTCTACCGTTCTCGAATGCCGACTCAGCAATGAGATCCATCATCTGCATGTATATTGCCTTTGCAGCCTTGGTAAGGTACATCCCGCCAGCCGCCTCGCCGAAGTACCACACATCGGAATCGATGCGAAATTGTTCAAGATCCTTGCGTGTCGGCTCCTCGCCGATAAGGTAGTACCGATGAAATAGGCGCGTTAGGCTGAAGAGTTCCTGATACCGCTCCAGCCTTCTCTCTTGCAACGTCTGGTCGTATGAGTGCAGGAGGCTATAACGTGTCGTAATGAAAGCTAGAACCGCGACAACAAACCCACCTAGAATGCTACCAGCAAAAGTCGCCATTGCTAAACCTCTTACTGTGGCCTTGCGGACTTGTCCGAGGGGCGCAAAACTCTTGAGTTGAGTGTAGACCTCATAACTTAGAGGTGAACAGGTCGTCGAGCTCTTACGATTTCGCTCCAGACAGGGTGCGACGCGTGACATAAGTTCGGGTTGCAGCGTGCGGCTACGCGCGCGCAGCAGAACCATTGCCACCGTCAGCGAACTCAGCCCGACAAATAATGACAGAAATTCTAGTTGTCGTTCGAAATTAAACGTATGCAAAAACTCTCGGTACCTGTAACTGCTGGCTTCCGGGTGAACTGAGAACGCTTGGCTAGCTTGCCCCGAGCCGTCACGATAGTTGCAGGCCCGCCGGACAAAAAGTCCCGGCGGCCAAATCCTGTCCAGGGCAAGAGGGGGAGCGGAGATTTCCATGTGCCCGCTTGAGTGCCGAGTTCCAAAATCGCTGACCCGTCGGCCGGGTCTCGCGGCACGCGAATAGATCACCGGCCTCCGCGGTGTCCTGGGCGCACCCGTAACCGCAGGCCGCCGTGACACGGTAAGACGCAATATAGATTGCACGATACGCGAAGGCCAGCCGGCCACGCGGGCCGCCGCCCGCCGGCAGGATCCCGTTCCAGGCCCAGCGCAATAAGCGGGGCCCGCCAGCCAAGCCGAGGACTGCCGGGAGCGAACCGGAGACCCGCACGGCGGCGTGGCGAGCGCACAGAGGCTGGACACCCGCCCCAGGCCGCGCCCGCCGTGTCCGTTCCCCGCGCCGGAAAGGTCCCGGAACCTGCACCGGACGCGGGACGGCTGGGCGCGCGCCGATGAATTCCGTTGCGCCGGGGCGTCCGTCAAAGTGCGGGCAAGTCCCGCCCGTGAGGCAGCGCCGCTGATCCAGGGTGCCTTCAGCCGCAGGATCGGCGGCGGCCGTAAAAGGAGTGAAACCGTAAAAGGAGTAAAGATGACTGAGCCCGAGCCGGTGACCGAGCTGAGCGCCTACAGCAGCCCCGGCGCGATCCCGACAGAGTGGGGGAAAGGGCGCGGGGAGCTGCAGGATGCCGAGGTGTACTGGCTGTCAACGGTGCGTCCGGACGGCCGTCCGCATGTCACGCCGCTGCTGGGAATCTGGCTGGACGGCGCCCTGTACTTCTGCACTGGCCCAGACGAGCGCAAGGCCAAGAACCTCGCGCGCAACCAGTACTGCATCCTCACCACCGGTTGCAACCGGCTCGACGGGCTGGACATCGTCGTCGAGGGCGAGGCTGCGAGGGTGAGCGACCCCGCCGAGCTCCGCAGCGTCGCCGGCACATTCGAGGCGAAGTACGGCGCGCATTTCACGGCGCCCGAGGGTACCTGGTCCGGACTCGGTGATGCCATACGGCGGAACGAGGCTCTCGTGTTCCGGGTCGCGCCCTCGACGGCTTTCGGGTTCGGTAAGGGCACCCCGTACAGCCAGACGCGGTGGGGGTTTCCGTGAGTTCTGGCTTACGATGACTAAGGACGCCGAGAGCTTGCCGACGTCCCCGGCACCGACCGGACGGGACGGGGCGGCACCCAGGATGAATGCTCTCCCCGCCTAGATGGAATTGGATGGATGTCATGTCGACCGCGCGGCACGCCGAACAGCCCGCGGGCCACGGCCAGCCGGTCAGCGAAAGCGAGCCAGCCGATGGTCGCGCCGCCCGGTCGCACCGTTCGCGTCGGGCGATCATCGATGCCATGCGCGCGCTGCACGCCGAAGGTGACCTCCGCCCGACCGCGCCGCGCGTTGCCGAGCGGGCGGGGGTGTCGCTGCGCACGGTCTGGCAGCAGTTCGCCGACATGGAGACGCTGCTGGTCGAGGCGAATCGCCGCGACGACGAGATCGTGCGATCGCTGGTGGAGCGGATCGACCCGAACCAGCCGCTGGCCGTGCGGGTCGCCTTGTTTACCGGCCAGCGGGCGCGGATCTTTGAGGAGATGACGCCGACCTGGCGGGCGGCCCGCTTGTCCGAGCCGTTCTCTGGGGAGCTCACCCGGCATAAGGCACGGACGTTGCGGATCGCCAAGGCGGATCTTGAGACCGTTTTCGCGGCGGAGCTAACGGAACTCGCCGGAACGAAGCGCCAACAGCTGCTCGACGGCCTGCACGCGGTCAGCATCTGGTCGTTCTGGGAGTCGCTGCGCACCGAGCTTAACCTCGACCCGGGACAGGCCGGGGAACTTCTCCGCGCGACCTTCACCGCGCTGCTCGCCGAGGCCGGGTTCTCCTAGCAGACGCGGCCGTACGGTGATCCCGTTCGGCGCGGGTCGGCGGCAGCCGGCACCGAATCAGTTCTTCCGTTCGCACCATTGAATTTGCATGGAGCGTGCAGATACATTGACCTCCACGTCCCTCTCACGGGATGCCTGCCAACAAGGATGATGGCGAGGTCAGTATGAGTGTGACCGCGGACACCGCCGGTCTTGAACGCAAGAACAGCACATCATGGCTGTGGCAACGGCAGCTTGGGACGTATCCCAATACCCGGCCACGCATGGTGTACCTGGCGATTACCGTACTGGCAACGATCATGCTCTACTACGAGCTGTACGTGGCCGGCGCGGTGTCTACGCTGATCCTGAGCAACCTGCACGCGTCCTTCAATTTCTTCGTGTACCTGCTGGCCTTCGGAAACCTGATCGGGGCGTTCGGCGCGCTGCTGGCCGGGATCACCGACCGGCTTGGCCGGGCCAACCTGGTGGTCGCTGGGTTGCTGATCACCGGCATCATGACCGCCTTCGTCCTGCCGAACGCGACCAATAAGTGGGCCTTCGGCATCGAAGGTTTCGCCGTCGGCCTGGTCGAGGGCGTCTGCCTGGTGGCCACACCGGCCCTGATCCGCGACTTCTCTCCGCAGATGGGCCGGGCCACGGCCATGGGGTTCTGGACCGTCGGCCCGGTCGCAGGCAGCCTGATCGTCGCGGTCGTCGGCAGCGCCACGATTCCCGCCGTCGTCACCAACGACCGGATCTGGACCCATCAGTACATCATCTGCGGCATCGCGGGCCTCGTCGTCTGGGCGATAGCCCTGGTGGGGCTGCGGGAGCTCTCCCCCCGGCTGCGCGACCAGCTGATGGTGTCGATCCGGGACCGCGCCCTGATCGAGGCAAGGGCCAAGGGGCTGGACGTCGAGGCAGCGCTGCGCCACCCGTTCCGCCAGCTGCTTAAGGTCGACATCGTCGTCTCCGCGTTCACGGTGTCGGTCATGCTGCTCATCTACTACACCGCCGTCGGGTTCTCGCTCATCTACCTGACCACCGTGTTCGGTTTCTCGGTCAAGGACGGCAACGGCCTCGGCAACTGGAACTGGGGTTTCAACGTCATCGCGGTGCTGCTGGTCGGGATCGTCTCTGACTGGTTCCGGGTGCGCAAGCCGTTCATGGTGATCGGCGGCGTCATCGCCGCGGTCATGGTCGTGGTCTACCTGGAACAGGCCGGCCACCACCCCGGCTACTACACGATCGCGCTCATGCTCGCGGGACTGTCCCTCGGGCTTGGCATCGCCTTCGCCCCGTGGATGGCGAGCTTCACCGAGACGGTGGAGGCAAGGAACCCGGCGCTCACCGCGACCGGCCTGGCGATCTGGGGCTGGATCCAGCGGCTCGTGGTCTTCGTCTCCTTCCTGGTCATCCCGGCCGTCGTCAGCTCGGTCACCCCGCTGGTCACCTACGGGTCCACGGTTCAGGCCTACGCCGCCCAGTACGCTCCCCAACTCGCCTTCGCGCAGCAGCACCCGGCCGTGGTAGCCGACGCGCAGAAGGTCCCGCCGTCGGTGCTGGCCACCGCGGCGGCCATTCCGCCGACGGTCACCGCGACCGCGGCTAAGATCCCGCCGTCGGTGCTGGCCACCGCCACCACGGACAGCACCCAGCTGGCGAACGCGGTGAAGTTCGCGCCAGAACTGACCGTGATCGAGGCTCACCAAGCCCTGTTCACCAAGCTGGACGCCGACCCCACCAACACGACCCTGCAGGCGCAGGCCGTCGCCGCCGCCGGCGGCGGGGCCAAGGGCCTCGGCGTGCTCAAGACGATCACCGCCAACCAGGCCGCCATCAACGGCGTCATCGCGGTCGGCCCGCAGTTGCAGACGGTCGCACCGTACGTCGGCGACCTGAACACCATCGCGCCGTACTCGGCCCAGCTGAAGACCATCGCCCCGTACTCGACCGAGCTGACGGCCATCGCCCCGTACAGCGCGCAGCTGACAGCGCTGTCCAAGGTGCCACCGTCGGTGACCGCTTACCTCACCGCCCACGCCGCCGCGGTGCAGTCGGCCGCCGCCGCCACGGTGGGCCAGTGGAAGACGTGGTACTGGATCTGCTTCGGCGGGATCATCGTCTTCCTGCTGTCGATCCCGCTGCTGCGCGGCCGGTGGCGCACCAAGGACGCCAAGCGCGACGAGGACGAGCACGAGGCCCTGGTCCAGGCGGAACTGGCCAAGCTCAACGGCTAAGCGCCCCGCCGGCGCGACCGCCACATCCAGGCAGCCGGACACAGTCCCCGCGCCCGACCCTGCGGGGGACTGTGTCCGGCATTCTCGCGCACCAGTCCGACCGCGGCGAGCGTATCGGTCGGTGAACCGGGGATGAACCCGGGCGGGGAGGACGCATGCGCGTAGGGCTGCACGCGCTCGGCATCGGCACCGGCGCCCGTCCGGCGGTTATCCGGGCGGTCGCCACGGCCGCCGATGAGGCTGGTTTCGCCACGTTGTGGGCGGGCGAGCACGTGGTCATGGTGGACCAGCCGGGGTCACGCTACCCGTACTCGGGCGACGGCCGAATCGCCGTTCCGGCCTCGGCTGACTGGCTCGATCCGCTGCTGGGCCTGAGCTTTGCCGCGGCCGTGACCACGCGGATCGGGCTGGCGACCGGGGTGCTGCTGCTGCCTGAGCACAACCCGGTGGTGTCGGCCAAGCAGGCCGCGACGCTTGACGTGCTGTCGGGCGGCCGGCTCACGCTTGGCGTGGGCATTGGCTGGTCGGCCGAGGAGTTCGCCGCGCTCGGCGTCCCGTTCGCGGGGCGCGGCCGGCGAACGGCGGAGTACGTGGCCGCGATGCGCACGCTCTGGGCGGATGACGTCGCCTCGTTCAGCGGCGAGTTCACCCGGTTCGAGTCGGTGCGGGTAAACCCCAAGCCGGTGCGCGGCCGCCGGATCCCGGTTGTGCTCGGTGGCAACAGCGACGGGGCGCTCGCGCGGGTGGCGGCCTTCGGCGATGGCTGGTACGGCTTCAGCCTGCCCGCGGCCGTGGTCGCGGAGCGGGTCGCGGCGCTGGCCGGACAGTGCAAGCGGCACGGACGCGACCTGCGCGACCTGAGCGTGGCCGTGTCGCTGGCCGACGGCAGCCCCGGCCTGGAGCCCGAACTCGCCGGGACCGGCGTGACCGAGCTCGTCGTGGTGGCAACGCCACCGGCAGAGCCGGCTGGCGCTGCCACCTGGGTGCGGCGGCTGGCAGCCCAATGGGGCGTGATTCCGGTGAGGTAGCCCGGGCCGTCCGGGGGCGTCAGTGGGCCGGGGTCGAGTCCTGGGCGCCGGGGGACCGGGAGCTGTTCGTCCGGATCGTCCCCACCCGGATCACGGGCCGGCGTATCCGCGCGGCTTAGAGGTGGACGCACTAACAGCAAGGGGAAGAGTAACGGGTGCGGCTGACACTGGCCGCACCCGTTCTCTGCTGACGCCTGACGCGCGCTCGGGTCAGGTGCTGTCCGGCACCATGGCGATCGCGCCGCAGGGGCACTCAGCCGGGGAGTAGGTCTTGCCGCCGCCCATGTCGGTGATGTGCTGGGCGATGAAGTGGTCGGCGTAGGCCTCGGCCTGCTGGCCGGCCCTTACACCGCCGCGTGACTCGCGGATGCGAGTGCGTCGCGCAGGGCGGTGGCGTGCGCCTCGTCCCATGTGAACTCCGGGTCGGGTTCGAGGAACGCGGTCGCGATGGCGCCAAGGCCCAGCGCGGGAAGCGTCCACTCGCTCGCATCGGGCGCGCCGAACGGCCGGGCGGTGGTGCGCCGCGCGGCGGCGCCCGGCACGGTGAGGGCGGACATGATCAGGCCGCGCATGGCGGCGTTGACCAGCGCGGCGAGTGCCTCGAAGGTGACGCCGGACTCCGCCCGCAGCCGGAACCCGAGCAGGCGCGCCATGAGCTGCCATGCTCGGGCGACCCGGGCCAGGTGGTCACCTTCGGCGCGGGCCAGGGCGGCCTGGACCTGGTCGCGGAGGCCGTTGTCGGCCAGGCTCAGGAGCGTGGCGTGCAGGGCCAGGTAGGTGCGCCAGCCCGGCGCGGCCGACAGGGTCTCGAAGTCAAGCACCGAGAGCTGACGGAAAAGCTCAACGAGCAGGGCGCTGCGCGCCTGTGGGTCCGCCAGCTCATTCAGGCGCCCGTCGACGATGCGCCGGATGAGGTCCACCTCGTCGGCGACGATGCCGGGGACGGGGTCCGTGGCGAGTTTTAGGACCAGGTCGCTGAAGAACAGGTCCTTGTGCGGCCAGCGGCGGTAGGCGCTGGTACGGGACACCCCGGCCTCCCGGATCACGTCCTCGAAGCTGATGTGCTCCAGGCTCACGGTCAGCCCGGTCTCATGCACCACGGCCAGCGCCGCTCGCAGCATCCGCTGCTCGGTCTCCTCCTCGGGCATCCGGCGCCCGCGCCGGGCCAGGCCCGTCGGCGTCTGTGAGTCAGCCATCACGTCTCCATCTCCCGGCTTTGTGTTCTTCCTGCCTCGCGCCGGCCGTGATTAATCGGGACTTTGGACTCTGTATCCCAAGTTTCTTTACTGCCAGCGTACTGGGTGTGACCGATGAACGGACGGAGGGACACGATGCGACACAACCCTGCAAACCCCCGTGAGCTTCTCGGGGGCGAACCCGAAGCAAGACCCCCCAGGCGGAGGCGGTGGCGGTGGATCGCGCGCGGCGCGGCGCTGCTTGTCATCCTCGCCGTCGCGATCACCGGCGCCGTCGTCGAGCTGACACCGGGGCCGGCGCCGCTCGCGCTGCCGCAGGGCGCCGCCGCGCCGTCCGGCCCGCTCGACGGCACCTGGCACGTCGCGGCGGGCTCGGTGGCGGGGTTCCGCATTCGGGAGACCATCATCGGCTTCAGCAACGACGTCACCGGGCGCACCGGCGACGTCGCCGGGACGATGGTGGTGGCCGACGCCGGGGTCTCCCGGGCGACGTTCCTGGTGAACCTCGCCGCGATCTCGGCGGACGGAAAGACCCGGCAGCCGCAGCTCATGCGGAGCCTCGGCGTGACCGCCCACCCGGACGCGTCCATCACCCTGGCCCGGCCGCTCCCGCTGCCCGCGGCGTTCTCCGCGGGCACCATGATCACCCGGACGGTGCCCGCCACGCTCACGCTGAACGGGCGCACGCGCCCGGTGAGCGTCACGCTGACCGCCCGCAGGGACGGGACGGCGATCGAGGCCGCCGGGTCGCTGCCGGTCGCGTTCGCCGACTTCCGCATCGCCGGACCCGCCGGATTCGGCTTCCTCGGGTCGCTGGCCAGCAGCGGGACGGCGGAGTTCCTCCTGATCCTGCGGCTGCGGTAGGGGAGCGAGCGATGGTTATCCGATCCGGTCGGTCCGGCCGCCTCGCGCGAATGCTGCGGATGCTGCGCTGGCCGGTAGCGCTGCTATGGATCGCCGGGATCGTGGCGCTGCTGCCGGCGGCTAACGGCCTGGCGCGGGTAACGGATGACACCGCCCTCGCCTACCTGCCATCCTCATCGCAGTCGGCACAGGTCGCTGCCGTGCAGCAGGAGGCACAGCGGATACCTGGGGCCCCGGTGAGCGAGCAGGCGACCGTGGTGTTCGCTCGTCCTGGCGGCCTGACCCCGGCCGACCTGGCGGCAGTGACGGCGGCTCGAGCCGCGGTGGGTGCGCTCGCCGGGCGGGTCAGCGGGCTCGGCTCACCCGGCGCGGTCCAGCGGTCCGCCGACCGCGGAGCGGCGCTGTTCACCGTTACCGTATCCGCGCCGGAAAGCAACGTGACCGGCGCGGATACCCGTGTGGTGACGGCGGTCCGGCAGGCGGTGGCGGTGGCGGCGAGCCGGGCCGGAGACGGGCTTGAGGCCGCCGTGACCGGGGATGCGGCGGTGACCGCGGACAGCGGCAGCACTACCCTGAGCGCCCTGCTGCTGTCGACGCTGGTGATCGTGGCGGTCATCTTGCTGCTGGTCTACCGCAGCCCGGTCCTGTGGCTACTGCCCCTCATCACCGCCGCCGGGGCGGTGGAACTGGCCCGGGCTGCCGCGCACGGGCTCGCATCGGCCGGGCTCACGGTCAGCTACCTGTCCTCGGCCATCGTGATCGTTCTCGTCTTCGGCGTGGCCAGCGACTACGCGCTGCTGCTGGTGCACCGCTACCGAGCGGAACTGCGGCATCATGAGACCTGCGAGGACGCGATGGCCGCCGCACTGCGGGCGACGCTGCCGACCTTGACCGCCTCCGCGGCAACGGTCGCTGCCGCCCTGCTGTGCCTGCTCGCCGCGAAGTCCGCCTCGCTGCACGGCCTCGGGCCGATCGGCGCGCTCGCGGTCGTCTCGGCGCTGCTGGCCGAGACGACATTCCTCCCCGCGCTGCTGCTTATCCTGGGCCGGGCCGCGTTCTGGCCCCGCATCCCCGCGCCCGGGGCGCCGGGAACAGAAGCGTCACGGGTGTGGACCGGCGCCGGGGCGCTAGTCGCCCGCCGCCCCGGCGCGGTTGCCGTGAGCACCATCCTCATCCTCGGCCTGGCCTGCGCCGGCCTGCTGTCGCTGCGGATCAGCAGCAACCCGCTGAACGACCTCAAGGGACGTCCAGGCAGCATCATCGGAGAGCAACTGATCGCGGAGCATTTCCCGGCCGGCGAGATCTCCCCGCTTGTCCTGCTCGCGCCGCGGCCCGAGGCAGACGCCGCCGCGTTCGCGGCCGGGGAGGTCTCTGGGGTTGCCGCCGTAACCTCCGGCCAGCCGATCGCGGGCTACGCCGACTACACCGTCGACCTTTCCGTGGCGCCCTACAGCGCCGATGGATTCCGCGCCATCGCCGCCCTGCGTCTTGACCTCGCCTGGGCCGCACCGGGCGCGCTGGTGGGCGGAACCCCGGCTGCACAGTATGACGTCGCGCAGGCCGCGGGCCGTGACACCGCCGTCATCATCCCGCTGGCTCTGCTCGCCATCCTGCTCGTGATCGCGGCCCTGCTCAGAGCGATCGCGACCCCACTGGTGCTGGTCGCGACCACGGCGCTCAGCTTCGGCGCCTCCCTCGGCCTCGCCGCCCTCCTGTGGCGCTACGGATTCGGCTACCCGGGCATCTACCCGCAGGTCCCGCTGTACATCTTCATCTTCCTGGCCGCGCTCGGAGTCGATTACAACATCTTCCTCGCCGCCAGGATCCGGGAAGAGAGCCGCCACGGCGGAACCCGGGCCGGGACACTGCGCGGCCTTGCCGTCACCGGTGGCGTGATCACCGCCGCCGGAGTCATCGTCGCCGCCACCTTCGCCGCCCTGGCCCAGTTGCCGTCGGTCTCCGTCACCGAGGTTGGCACCGCTATCGCCATCGGCGTGCTCCTGGACACCCTCCTGGTCCGGACGGTCCTCGTGCCCGCCGCCCTCATCGCCATCGGCGACCGCATCTGGTGGCCAGGCCTTCGCCCGGGTGCCGCAGGGTTGGTGCCGCCGCCCGTACCGAGCCGCGGCGGCCGGTTCCGGGCTACTGGGACCGGATCCTGCGGCCGGTGACCTTGCCGGGGACGATCCTGATGAACAGGTCGTGTTCGCCGGCGGGCCAGGGCCGCAGGTCGCAGCATTCGCGAAGTTTCCGCAGCTCG
>Ga0335075_10013131_pt1 | contig 12482 bp, 11 predicted proteins | sample Lox_Sample_24_FD_206723 | JGI IMG/M metagenome (GOLD analysis project Ga0335075, IMG submission 206723) | Soil microbial communities from Loxahatchee National Wildlife Refuge, Florida, United States - Lox_Sample_2.4 | ecosystem: Environmental > Terrestrial > Soil > Wetlands | place: USA... | reverse complement strand
CGACATTGCGCGCGCGCTCGAACTGGCGAAAGAGGTTTGAAGAGGACGATATGGCCCGGAAAACCAGCCGTTGGGACGCAGCCGACTCTTTGAAGACCAGGCAAGACATCGCGGCCTATCTCGACGCGGTGCTCGAGGACGGCGACCCAGATCTCTTGAAAGCGGCGCTCGGCGACATCGCCCGCGCCAAGGGGATGACCGAGATTGCCGAGGCCGCCGGCCTCGGCCGGGCCAATCTCTATAAGGCGCTGTCGCCGGACGGAAACCCGGAGTTCGCGACGGTCGCCAGAGTCCTGAAGGCGCTCGGCCTCCGGCTCTCCGTCGCAGCCTAATTAGCCGGTCACGGCCTGACACAGCCTGCGGCAGAAGTCGTCGAGCTGCTCGAAATCCTTGAAGGCGAGGCGGAGCTCGCCGCTCTCGCCATTCGTCCGGATCGTCACTTTCGCGCCGAGCTCGAGCGTGAGCTTCTCCTCGAGCGCGCGGGTGTCGGCGTCGACGGGCGCGGCGCCCTTGCGCGGGCGCGCGACTTTGCCGGAATTCTCGCCCAGGCGCTCGATGTCGCGGACCGTGAGCCCCTCGGCGACGATGCGGTCGGCGAGCGAATCGGGGTCGGAAACCGCGAGCAGGGCGCGGGCGTGCCCGGCCGAAATCTTTCCCCCCGCCAGCAGATCGCGGGTATGCTCGGGCAGACCCGCGAGTCTCAGCGTATTGGCGACATGGCTGCGGCTCTTGCCGACGACGCGGGCGATGTCGCCATGCGAATAGCCATGAACCTCGCCGAGTTGCGCATAGCCGGCGGCTTCCTCGAGCGCGCCCAAGTCTGTGCGCTGCACGTTCTCGACAATGGCGATTTCGAGCGCCTCGCGGTCGCCGGCCTCGACCGCGATGACCGGGATTTCGTGCAAGCCCGCTCGCTGCGCGGCCCGCCAGCGGCGCTCGCCGGCGATGATCTCGTAGGCGTCCGCCACACCGGGGATTGCGCGCGCCACCACCGGCTGGATGAGCCCGCGCTCCTTGATCGAGGCGGCGAGCTCGTCAAGCTCGGAATCGTCGAAGCGTTTTCGCGGATTGCGCGGATTGGGGCGCAGGAACTCGATCGGCGTCCTGCGCACGCCCCGCGCCAGTTCGGCCTGCTGCGGGTTCGCCCCGCCCAGCAAGGCGGCGAGTCCCCGCCCGAGGCGGGGCCGGTTTTCGATCACGCGGCTTGCGTCTTCGGCCATTCTTTCCTCCCGTTCAAGCGGCGCGCCAGCGCCCCTCGCGCCGGATGACTTCGGAGGCGAGCTTGAGATAGGCCTGGCTGCCGGCGCATTTGAGATCGTAAAGCAGCGCCGGCTTGCCGTGCGACGGCGCTTCGGAGAGGCGGACGTTGCGAGGAATGACGGTTTCATAGACCGTCTCGCCCATATAGGCGCGCACATCCGCGACCACCTGGCCGGCGAGGCTGTTGCGCGGATCGTACATGGTGAGCACCACGCCGTGGATCGTCAGCGCCGGATTGAGCGTGGCGCGGACCTGGTCGACCGTCGTCAAGAGCTGCGACAGGCCCTCGAGCGCGAAGAATTCGCATTGCAGCGGGACGACGACCGCGTCGGCCGCCGCGAGAGCGTTGACGGTGAGGAGATTGAGCGACGGCGGACAGTCGACCAGGACATAAGTGGCGCTTTCCGGGCTGTCGGCGCCGGGGGCGGCGTAGCCGCGCAGCGCATTGCGCAGCTTGAAGGAGCGGTCGGCGTCGCCGGCGATTTCGAGCTCCACCCCAAGCAGGTCCATGGTCGAGGGGGCGACGAACAGCCGTGGCACCGACGTCGGCACGGCCACGTCGCGCAAGGGCTTTTCGCCGACCAGCATTTCGTAGCTCGAAGTCAGGCGAACGTTCCGGTTGATTCCGAGGCCGGTCGAGGCGTTGCCCTGGGGATCGAGATCGATGACCAGCACCCGCTCGCCGATCGCGGCGAGCGCGGTTCCGAGGTTGATCGCGGTCGTCGTCTTGCCGACCCCGCCCTTCTGGTTGGCGATGGCGAGAACGCGCGGACGCGTCCCGGCGCCGGGCTCGCGGGCGAGGGGATCGGTCGCGGTGTCGGTCATCGGCTTCAGGGCTCAGCTTTTGCGGATGCGCAGGATGGCGGCCTTCGGGTTGACGACGCTGGACATCGTTTCGATTGCATAGACCCAAGCCTCGGGCGGCGTCTGAGCCAGCGCCGCGAGTTGGTCTTTAGCTGATTCGCCGCGCGGGAACACGGCGACGGCGCCGCGCTCGATCCAGGGTCTCGCCAATTCGAGCGTGAGCCGCAAGGGGGCGAAGGCGCGCGCTGTCACGGCGTCCACAGGTCCGAGGCTTTCGGGCGCGATCGCCTCGACGCGCTCGGGATGAATGATCGCCGCCGCGCCGGTCGCGCGCGCGGCCTCGCGCAGGAAAGCGGCCTTCCGCCGGTCGCTTTCGACGCAGTGGACGATCGCGCCGGGAACGTCGGCGAGTTGGATTGCGATGACGAGGCCGGGAAAGCCGGCGCCCGAGCCCATGTCGAGCCAGCGTTTGGCCTCGGGCGCGAGCGCGATCAATTGCGCCGAATCGGCGATATGGCGGGTCCAGACGGAGGGAAAGGTGGATTCGGCGATCAGGTTCGTCTTGTGGCGCCATCGGTCGAGCAGGGCCACGAAGGCGTCGAGGCGCTGCTCTGTTTCACGTGAAACAGAGACGAGGCGCAAAGCCGCCTGACGATCATCCCCGAGTTCGTCCGCCAAAGTCTTCGGCGGGCGGCTCATACGAGTTCAGGTTGATTGGCTCTGTCATTCCCGGCAGACCGGAGGTCTGACCGGGAACCCAGCCGTCCCAATGGCGGCTGACGCCGCTCTGGATTCCCGATCGGCTGCGCTGCAGCCGTCGGGAATGACAACCGGAATCGATCAGCCGTGTTCGGCATCACGTCCCTGTCGCCGCCCGACCGCGGCGAGAGGACCGCTCCGCCCGCCGCGCATGCGCGGCGATCAGCGCCAGCGCAGCCGGCGTGACGCCCTCGATCCGCCGGGCCTGGCCCAGGCTTGCGGGGCGGACGGCGATGAACTTCTGCTTGATTTCGTTGGAGAGCCCGGACAAGCGCGCATAGTCGAGGTCGGCCGGCAGGATGGTCGAATCGTCGCGGCGGGCGCGGGCGACGTCCTCCGCCTGGCGGTCAAGATAAACCGAGTATTTCGCGTCTGCTTCGAGCCGGCGCACAAGATGAGCTTGGATTTCCGCAAGTTGAGGCCAGATGCGCTGAAGTTGAGCGATCGGAAGCTGCGCTTGCGCCGCGAGCTCGAAAGCCGAGCGGCGAACGCCGTCGCGATTGACTTCGAGACCATGGGCCTTGAGCTGGCGGGCCGTAGCGGTCGCGCCATGGAGCAGAGCGCGGGCGCGCGCGAGCTGGTCGCGGAGCTTGGCGTAGGCGCGCGCCCGATCCGGGCCGACGCAGCCGAGCGCGATCCCCTTCGCCGTCAGCCGCTCGTCGGCATTGTCGGCCCTGAGCGACAGCCGGAACTCGGCGCGCGAGGTGAACATGCGGTAGGGCTCGGTCACGCCATGGGTGGTGAGATCGTCGATCATCACGCCAAGATACGATTCGGCGCGGTCGAAGGTCGCGAGCGTTTGCCCCCCGGCCTTGCGGGCGGCGTTGATTCCCGCGGCGATCCCTTGCGCCGCCGCCTCCTCATAGCCGGTCGTGCCGTTGATCTGTCCGGCCAGGAACAGGCCGGAAAGCCGGCGGGCCTCAAGCGTAGGATCGAGCCCGCGCGGATCGATATAATCATATTCGATCGCATAGCCGGGGCGGAGGATGCGGGCGCGCTCGAGCCCCGGGATCGTCGCTGTCAGCGCGGCCTGCGTCTCCGCCGGCAGCGAAGTCGAAATGCCGTTCGGATAGATGGTCGGGTCGTCGACGCCCTCGGGCTCGAGAAAGATCTGGTGGCTCTCGCGGTCGGCGAAGCGGATCACCTTGTCCTCGATCGAAGGACAATAGCGCGGTCCCCGCCCGCTTATCGCGCCGGAATAGACGGCGGAACGATGGGCGTCGGCGCGGATGATGCGATGAGTCTCGGCCGTGGTGCGAGTGATGTGGCAGTCAAGCTGCGGCGCGGTGACCGCAGTGGTCAGCGAGGAGAAGAATTCCGGCTCCGGATCGCCGTGCTGGACCTCGAGCCGGTCCCAGTCGATCGTCGCGCCATCGAGCCTTGGCGGCGTCCCGGTCTTGAGCCGCCCGAGCGAAAAGCCCGCGGCGTCGAGGCTGCGGGCGAGCGAAACCGAGGGCGGGTCGCCGAAGCGCCCCGCCGGGGTTCGCTGATCGCCGAGATGGATCATTCCGCGCAGGAACGTGCCGGTGGTCAGCACGACCGCGGGGCAGGCGATGGCCCGGCCGTCGGCGAGCTCGATGCCCGTCACGGCCCCGGCCTCGGAGGCGATCCGGGCCGCCTCGCCTTCGACCACGGTGAGGTTGGCGGTCTCGCGAATCAGCGCCTGCATTGCGCGGCGATAGAGCTTGCGGTCGGCCTGGGCGCGCGGTCCCTGGACGGCGGGGCCCTTGCGGCGATTGAGCACGCGGAACTGGATGCCGGCTAAGTCGGCGGCGCGCGCCATCACGCCGTCGAGCGCGTCGATCTCGCGCACCAGATGGCCCTTGCCCAGGCCGCCGATTGCGGGGTTGCACGACATCTCGCCGATGGTCGCGAAACGGTGGGTGACGAGCGCAGTGCGCGCGCCGCAGCGTGCCGCCGCGGTCGCGGCTTCGCACCCGGCATGTCCGCCGCCGATCACAACGACCTCAAACCTCATCCTGGGCGTCCGCCTGTTTCACGTGAAACACCTCACGTCATAGCCGGGCTTGTCCCGGCCATCCACGAGTTCCGAGCATCGAAAGGATGGAAGGTCTGTTCCTTCAAACCTTTACTGTCGGCGGGAGCGATATCGGAGTCTTCATTGAGACGGCGCAGCGTGGATGGCCGGGACAAGCCCGGCCATGACGATAAAGGCCGAGGCGCAGCCGAGGGCCAATCAAACAGCTGGCGCCATGAGAGCCAACACCATCCCTACTTCCCGACGCACAGCCGCGCAAAAATCTCGCCCAGCACCTCCTCGACGCCGATCCGCCCGACGATGCGATCCATCGCCGCGGCGGCGCGGCGAAGGTCCTCGGCAATCAGCTCCGGCTCCGTCGCTCCCGGCGCCAGGATCGAGGCCAGGGCCGCGCGCGCGTCCTGAAAGGCGCGCCGGTGCCTTTCAAGCGTCAACAACGCCGGCTCGCCCGAAGACATCCGCTCTTCCGCCAAGTCCGCAATGACGTCAAGCAAATGATCGATTCCCGCGCCCGTCTTCGCCGATATGGCGAGACCCGCAGGGCCTGGCGCATCCGCCTCCATAAGGTCGATCTTGGTCCTGACCGGGAGGGTGGGACATCCCATGCTCGGCGGTTCGGCCTCTTCGCCGTCGTTCAGCCACAAGGTGAGGTCGGCGCTCTTCGCTCGGCGGCGCGCTCTCGCGACCCCCTCCTGTTCGATGGCATCGGCGCTCTCGCGCATGCCCGCGGTGTCGACGAGAATGACCGGATAGCCCTTAAGATCGAGAAAAACCTCGATCAGATCGCGGGTCGTTCCGGGAATCGGCGAGGTTATCGCGACATCGCGGCGGACAAGCGCATTCATCAGCGTCGACTTGCCGACATTGGGCGGCCCGGCGATGACGACGGTGAAGCCCTCGCGCAGGCGCGCCGCCGAATCCGCCGTCGCGAGCGCGCGGTCGATCCGCCCGATCGCGCCCCGCGCCGCGCCTTTGACCGTTGCAAGCGAGAAATCCGACGCATCCTCGACATCGGTGAAATCGATCTGCGTCTCGACCGCCGCCATCGCATCGAGGAGGCTCGAGCGGATCGCCTCGCACTCGCGTCCGAGCGCCCCGCAGGCGATGCGCTGAGCCTGGCGCCTTTGCGCCTCGGTCTCGGCCTCGACCAGGTCGGCGAGCCCTTCTGCTTCCGAAAGATCGATCTTGCCGTTCATGAACGCGCGCCAGGCGAATTCGCCGGGCTCGGCCGGCCGCAATCCGGGAATGAGCGCGAGCGCGTGCAAGACCGCCGAGACGACGGCACGCCCGCCGGTGACGCCAATTTCCGCCATCTCCTCGCCGGTGAAGCTGCGCGGCGCCTCGAACCGGGTGATGAGCGCCCGGTCCAGCGGCTCGCCGGAGCGAGGACGCCGCAGGGTTCGCAAGGTTGCGCGACGATCCTGAAATTCCGTATTAGGTGCAATTATCTCAAGAGCAGTCGAACAGTTCGGCCCGGAGATGCGCACAATTGCGATCGCGGCCCGCCCGGCGCCGGACGCCAATGCGAAGATCGTATCGTGATCGTTTGCGAACAAGACCGCCTCGAGCGCTTCTGCTGCTAGATAGGCGCGCTCATGTAAAGCGCTTGCTCGCGCCTCCGTGGCCTCAAGCTTCGGCGGCTCAACGCGCGCGCGAAATCAGCGCGGGAGTCACCGCCGGTGAGTATAGAAAGACGCCGGCGGAGCGGTGTCGCTCAGCGGGCGCTTCGCAAGCGCATGTCGCTCCGTTCGACTTTTGACTAAGAGGGCGCTACGCCATCGCCTTTTTCAAATTCTCGTCGACCTTGTCGAGGAAGCCTTCGGTCGACAGCCACTTCTGCTCCGGGCCGACCAGAAGCGCGAGGTCTTTCGTCATAAAGCCGGATTCGACGGCGCCGACGCAAACCTTCTCGAGAGTGGAGGCGAATTCGGCCAGCGCCTCGTTGTCGTCGAGCTTGGCGCGGTGGGCGAGGCCGCGCGTCCAGGCGAAGATCGAGGCGATCGAGTTGGTCGAGGTCGTATTGCCCTTCTGGTGCTCGCGATAGTGGCGGGTGACGGTGCCGTGCGCGGCCTCCGCTTCGACCGTTCGCCCGTCCGGCGTCATGAGTACGCTGGTCATGAGGCCGAGCGATCCGAACCCTTGCGCGACCGTGTCCGACTGCACGTCGCCGTCGTAGTTCTTGCACGCCCACACATAGCCGCCCGACCATTTGAGCGCCGCGGCGACCATGTCGTCGATCAGCCGATGCTCGTAAGTGATGCCGATCGCCTTGAACCGGCTCTTGAACTCGCTGTCGTAGACTTCCTGGAAGATGTCCTTGAACCGCCCGTCATAGACCTTGAGGATCGTGTTCTTGGTCGAGAGATAGACCGGGTACTTGCGCATCAGCCCATAGTTAAGCGAGGCGCGCGCGAAGTCGCGGATCGAATCGTCGAGATTGTACATCGCCATCGCGACGCCCGCGCCGGGAAACTTGAACACCTCCCTCTCGATCACCTTGCCGTCCTCGCCCTCGAACCGGATCGTCAGGCGGCCCTTGCCCGGAACCTTGAAATCGGTCGCGCGATACTGATCGCCATAGGCGTGGCGACCGATGATGATCGGCTGGGTCCAGCTCGGCACCAGGCGCGGCACGTTCTTGCAGATGATCGGCTCGCGGAAGATGACCCCGCCCAGAATGTTGCGGATGGTCCCGTTCGGGCTCCTCCACATTTCCTTCAGATGGAACTCTTTGACCCGCGCTTCGTCCGGCGTGATGGTGGCGCATTTGACGCCGACGCCTGCCGCCTTGACCGCTTCCGCGGCGTCGATCGTCACCTGGTCGTTGGTCGCATCGCGGTTCTCGACCGAAAGGTCGAAATACTTGAGGTCGATATCGAGATAGGGATGGATGAGCTTGTCGCGAATGAGAGCCCAGATGATGCGCGTCATCTCGTCGCCGTCGAGCTCGACAACCGGATTTAAGACCTTGATCTTAGGCATTGGGGACTTTCGTTGGCGGGAGACGCGCGGCCATGCGGGCGACGCGCCCCTATAGCATCGGCGCCCTCATGGGCAAAGCGATCGCGCTCGCCGCGCTTAGCCTGTTGCTGAGCGCGCGCGCGGCCAGCGCCGACGCCGCTCCCGCGACCGACAACGCGCTCGCCACCTTATGCGGAATCGTCGAGTCCTCGGCCAAGGCCGAGGGGCTGCCGGTCGGCTTCTTCACCAAGCTCATCTGGCGGGAAAGCTCGTTCCGGCCGACCGCGATCAGCCCGGCCGGCGCGCAAGGGGTCGCCCAGTTCATGCCGCGGACGGCGAGCGAGCGCGGGCTTGCCGATCCGTTCGATCCCGCTTCCGCGATCCCGGCCTCGGCGAGGTTCTTGGGCGAGCTCAAGCGCCGCTTCGGCAATCTGGGCCTGGCGGCCGCGGCCTATAACGCGGGCGAGAGGGCCGTCGCCAGGTGGCTCGGCGGCAGCGCCCCGCTTCCGTTCGAGACGCAGGACTACGTGCTCGCGATCACCGGCCGCGAAGCCGAGCAGTGGCGGAGCGGGAAGCCGCCAACCGGCGCACTGCCCGCTTCGGTTCCAGCCGCCGCCTTGGCGCCGCCCGTTTCGGCGCTGCCCGAACGCGCCCGCTCGTGCCTCAGCCTGATCGCCAGCCTGCGCACGACCACGGCCGGTTCGCCGGTCGTCTCGGGCTGGTTTGCGCCCTGGGGCGTGCAGATCGCCGCGAGCTTCTCGCGCGCCTCGGCGATGCGCGCGTTTGTGCGCGTGCAGCATGACTATTACTCCGTGATCGGCGGCAAAAATCCGTTCGTGCTCGGCTCGGTGGTGCGGAGCCGCGGCTTCCGGCCGTTCTATCGCGTGCGCATCGGGGCGCAGAACCGCAGGGAGGCGAACAAGATCTGCACCAGCCTCGAAGCCGCCGGCGGCGCCTGCGTGGTGCTGAGAAGCTGAGAGCGGCGGGCCGGCCGGCCTGCCGGCGAGGGCAATGGCTGTCGAGAGAATCGACTTGACATAATTAGAATCTAGTGTTATATAATGCGAATGATCGGAACTTGGCCCTCGGCGGCGGGCGGGGTGGAGATGAGAGGCTGTGGCTGCTTGACAATGGTCCAAACCACAACTTAAGCGCGAGCCCAGGGACGGCAGGCGAATTTTTTTATTTCCTTCGCCGGCAACCCATTGAAAAGCCCTGATTCGTGGAAATAAAAGGAAATAAAAAGGAAATAAAGGGAAGTAAATTTGCTGCCGCTTACTGCCGCTTATGGGCGCTTGTTCGCGTGAGCTCGCGCGCTGGTTGCGCCTCACGCCCGGAGGCTAGGGCGCCCGACCCAATCACCTCGCCCCGCGCCCGACGCGGTCGAGGGTCGCGAACTCGTCGTCGGAAAGCTTGATCGCCGCCGCGCCGACGTTCTCCTCGAGATGCGCCACCTTCCCGGTGCCGGGGATCGGCAGCATGACGGGGCTCCGCTTCAAGAGCCACGCGAGCGCGATCTGGCCAGGGCTCGCCTTGTGCTTGTGAGCGATCGCGTCGAGCGCCGAACCGGGACGCGCCGACGCGCCGGCGTCGAGCGGCGCCCAGGGGATGAAGCCGATGCTGTTCCTCGCGCAATGGTCGAGCGCCGCCTCGCTCGCCCGGTCCATGAAATTGTAGCGGTTCTGCACCGTCGCGACCGGAAAGACCTTCGCGGCCGCCTCGATTTCAGCGACGCTGACTTCCGACAAGCCCGCGCAGCGGATGACCTTGTCCTTGATCAACGTCGCAATGGCGTCGAACTGCTCCTTGGGCGGGACTTTCGGATCGATGCGGTGGAGTTGCCACAAGTCGATCGTCTCGACGCCGAGCCGCCAGCGGCTCGTATGCGCCTGCTGGATCAGATATTCCGGCCGGCCGACGGGAATCCAGATGTTGGGTCCGGTGCGCGTGAGGCCGCCCTTGGTCGCGACATGGATCCGGCCATAGGGCGCGAGCGCTTCGCGGATCAGCTCCTCGGAGAAATTGGGCCCATAGGAATCCGCGGTGTCGATGAAATCGACGTCGAGGTCATTGAGCCGGCGCAGCGTCTTCAACGCCTCGGCGCGATCCGCGGGCGGACCCCAGATCCCTCGGCCGACGACGCGCATCGCGCCAAAGCCGAGGCGATTGACGTCGAACGCGCCGCCGATGCGAAAGCGGCCGGATTCTGCGGCGTTGGCCATGGGTTCGTCTCCGCGAGTCTCAGGGCCAGCTGGCCAACGGCGGCATCGAGGATAGAATCGAGGATACGTTGCCGCCGGTCTTCAAACCGAAGATCGTGCCGCGATCATAGATGAGGTTGAACTCGACGTAACGTCCGCGGCGCGCCAATTGTTCCTCGCGCTCCGCCGCGTCCCAAGGTTTCTCGACGTTGCGCCGGACGATGTCGCTGTAGACGGCGATGAAGCTCTCGCCGACGTCGCGCACGAAGGCGAAATCGGCGTCGAAAGCGGAATTGCCGGCGTCGCCCGCGCTGTTGAGATAGTCGAAGAAAATGCCGCCGATTCCGCGCGGCTCGTTGCGGTGCTTGAGATAGAAATATTCGTCGCACCAGGCCTTGAAGCGCTCGGCGTCGGCGACGCCCGGGTGGCGCTCGCAGGCCAGGCGCATGCCCTTGTGAAAGGCGATCGCGTCCGGATCGTCCGCCTTGCGGCGGGCGTCGAGCATCGGCGTCAGATCCGCCCCGCCGCCGAACCAGGTCTTGGTCGTGCGCACGAGCCGGGTGTTCATATGCACGGTCGGGACGTGCGGGCTCCACGGATGGGCGATCACCGAGACGCCGGCGGCCCAGAAGCGCGGGTCGGCCTCCGCGCCGGGGATCTGGGCAGCGAACTCGGCCGGAAAGGCGCCGTGAACGAGCGAAAAATGCGCGCCCATCTTCTCGAACAGGCGCCCGCGTAAGGTCGCCATTCGCCCGCCGCCGCCGGGCTTGCCGCTCACGTCGGTGCGCTCCCAGGGCTCGATCGCGAAAACGCCCGGCGGGCGATCGGCGCCGACGCCCTCGAACTCGCGCTCCAGCGCCTCCATTGCGGCGATGATCCGCTCCTGCAAGGTCTCGAACCAAGCGCGCGCATGGCTCAGGCGCGGGTCTTCGGCGGAAGGCGTCGTGTCGTTCATGGGGCGCGCTGCCCGCGCACCCGGTCGACCAGGCGCGCGACGTTCTCGATCGGCGTCTCGGGCAGGACGCCATGACCGAGATTGAAGATGTGGGCGCGGGTCGCAAAGCCGCTCAGCACGCGATCGATTTCCTCGTCGAGGCGCCGTCCGCCCGCGACCAAAGCCAGCGGATCGAGATTGCCCTGGAGAGCCAGCCGCTCGGGCAGAGCGGCGATGGCGGCCTCAGGCTCGGCGGCGGTGTCGAGGCCGATCGCGTCGATTTCGGCGACGGCGCCGAATTTGGCGATCTTATCGCCGGCGCCGCGCGGGAAGGCGATGAGGCGCGCTTGCGGCGCCTTCGCGCGAACCTTGGCCGCGATCGCCGCGACCGGCGCTGCGCACCAGCGTTCGAATTCGGCCGGCGGCAGCACGCCCGCCCAGGAATCGAAGATCTGGACCACATCCGCGCCGGCCGCGAATTGGCGGCTGAGATATTCGGCCGAGGCGTCGACGAGCAAATCGATCAGGCCCGCGAACAGGTCCGGCCGGCGGTAGGCGAAGAGCCGCGCCGGCGCCTGATCCGGCGTGCCGCGGCCCGCGATCATGTAGCTGGCGACGGTCCAGGGCGCGCCGCAGAAGCCGATCAGCGCCGTCTCCTTCGGCAGCGCGCCCTTCACGCGGTCGAGCGCCTCGAACACCGGCTGAAGCCTACGCCAGTCGGGCTCGCGCCGGAGCTTCGCCAGCCCCTCGGCGTCGCCGATCGGGTCGAGGCGAGGGCCGTCGCCGGATTCGAAGCCGACGCGCTGGCCGAGCGCGTCGGGCACGACGAGAATGTCGGAGAACAGGATCGCCGCGTCGAAGCCGAACCGCCGGATCGGCTGCAGCGTCGCCTCGATGGCCAGCCGGGGCTCATAGCAAAAATCAAGAAACGTCGAGGTCTTGGCCCGCAGCTCGCGATATTCGGGCAGGTAGCGGCCCGCCTGGCGCATGAGCCAGACCGGCGGCGTCGTCTGTCGCTCGCCCGCGAGCGCGGCGAGGAGGGGCTTGGAGACGCTCATCGTGCCGCTTCGAGCGGGCTCCATTCGGGCAGAGTCGGCGCCATTAGCGCCCCCGCCCCCTCTTGTGGGGGCGGGCATAGTCCCGTCGAAAGACGGGCGTTCTTCCGAACGCCCTATGGGTGGGGGGTCGCGCGAACCATCGAGATTGTCGAACGCGCCGCCCGCTAATCTCGTAGGACGGCGCAACCCCCCTCCTTGTTCCTCCCCCGCAAGGGGGGAGGAGACGCGCTGGAGCGGTCCCCGCGTAAACTCAACCGAACGCCCCTTGGAGCCGCCTTGGGGTGAGGGCTTGCGCACGAGAAACGCCTGAAGGCTCTCGGCCGGCAAAGCGCTCGACTATTCCGCCGCGCGCTTCATCTCCGGATAGGCGCAATGGGCGTCCTCGTTCGCGTTGGCGCGGATGAGCGGGATCACGCGCGCCTCCTCGAACTTGAGGCCGAGCGTCTTCCACACGTCGACCAAAGCCTCGACCAGTTCGGCGATCTGGGCTTCGCTGTGGGCCGGAG
>Ga0335075_10013130_pt1 | contig 12483 bp, 7 predicted proteins | sample Lox_Sample_24_FD_206723 | JGI IMG/M metagenome (GOLD analysis project Ga0335075, IMG submission 206723) | Soil microbial communities from Loxahatchee National Wildlife Refuge, Florida, United States - Lox_Sample_2.4 | ecosystem: Environmental > Terrestrial > Soil > Wetlands | place: USA: Florida... | reverse complement strand
CCGTCGGTGAAATAGACGGACTCGCCGGCGATGATGTCGGTGGCAACGATACTCAAAGGCCGCTTCAGCTCGCTGAAGTCGTTGACCGTGGTGAATTTGTGCAGAAAAAGCTCGAGGCGGTCGTTCGAGGCCATGCCCATGCGAGAGAGCGTCCAGCGGCCGAAATCGCGAAAAGTGGTTTCGCTCCCATGCAGCTCCATCGTCTCCAGCGATGTGCCGCTCGCGTAGGTGGCGGCGATCAAGGCGCCTACGCTCGTGCCTGCGATGTAGTCGACTGGGATTTCGTTCTCTTCGAGGACGCGCAGCACGCCGATATGGGCTATCCCGCGGGCGAAACCGCCGCCCAATGCGAGACCCACTTTCGGGCGTTCGCCATTGCCGGCGTAAGCAAACGACCTAAGGCCTTGGACGGCCCTGGTCAGCCATTTCGACCCCTGCCCCATGTACCGTTGCCCTCACCCACTCCCGCAACTTTACCAAAGTTGCGGAGCCCGAGGGGATTCCGGTTGACCCTCGTTGGCGCTTTTGCAACCATGTGCCACTGGTGAAAGCGGCGAAAATGGCGAATGTGGCGGATATGTGCGTGCGTCAAAAGGCGGTCCGGTGAGGCGCCCGGTCGAAAGGGCTGCGGTGCTCGGCGCGGGAACGATGGGCGCGCGAATTGCCGCACACCTCGCCAACGCCGGAATCCCGGTCTACCTGCTCGATATCGTGCCGAAAGAATTGACGGCCGACGAGAAGCGCAAAGGCTTGGCGCTCGAGAGCCCGGCGGTACGCAACCGGATCGTCCTGGCCGGGCTCGAAGCGGCGAAGAAGTCGAAGCCCGCCGCATTCTTCGTGCCGGAAACGGCGCGCCTCGTCACGCCGGGAAACCTCGAAGACAACATCGCCTGGTGTGGCGAAACTGACTGGATCATCGAGGCGGTCGCTGAGAATCTCGAAATCAAACGCAAGCTTTTCGAGCGCGTCGAATCCGTCCGCAAGCCCGGCACGCTCGTCACCACCAACACCTCCGGCCTGCCGATCCACCTGATCGCCGAAGGGCGCTCCGAGGATTTCCAAAAGCATTTCGCGGGCACGCATTTCTTCAATCCGCCGCGCTACATGAAATTGGTCGAGCTGATTCCGGGCCCGAAGACGCTCCCTGAAGTTGTCGGCGCGCTCGACGAAATCTGCGACGTCACGCTAGGCAAGGGCGTGGTCGTGGCGAAAGACACGCCCAACTTTATCGCCAATCGGATCGGCACATTTTCGATCCTGAAGGCGTTCTCGGAAATGCAGGCGCTCGATATGACCATCGAGGAAGTGGACGCTTGCACGGGCCCCGCGATCGGATGGCCGAATTCGGCGACGTTCCGCACGGCGGATATCGTCGGCCTCGACGTCCTCGCGCACGTCGTCAAGAATCTCTACGAAAGTATCCCGGAAGACGAGTCTCGCGAAATGTACCGCGTCCCGCCGCTGCTCGAGGCGCTGATCGCGAAGGGCGCGCTCGGCGAAAAAACGGGCAGCGGATTCTACCAGCGCGTCAAAAAAGGCGGCGAATCCGAAATCCTCACGCTCGACTGGAAAAAGATGGAGTATCGACCGCGCGAGAAGGGCAGGCTCGCCTCGATCGAAGCTGGGAAAGCGATCGAAGATACGCGCGAGCGGATTCGCATGCTCACCGCGCCGGCTCTCGAAGGCAAGGGCGGCGATAAAGCCAGCCGCTTCCTGTGGAATTGCCTCAGCGAAACCTGCCTCTACGCCGCGCGCCGGATTCCGGAAATCGCCAACAGCATTGTCGATGTGGACCGCGCCATGCGTTGGGGCTTCGCCTGGGAACTCGGCCCGTTCGAGGTGTGGGATGCGATCGGCGTCGAGCGCATGGCAAAAGCGCTCGAGCGCGAAGGGAAAAACGTGCCGCCGCTGGTGGCGAAAGTTCTCGCGTCGCCCGCGAAATCCTTCTACCAGACCGAAAAGGGCCGCACCAGCTATTTCGATTTCGCCTCAGCGGCGCTCAAGCCGCTCGAGGAGCCGCCTGGAATCCTCATCCTGAAATCGCTCAAGGAACGGGCGAAGGTCGTGCAGGAAAATTCGGGCGCGAGTCTGATCGATCTCGGCGACGGCGTCCTCTGCTGCGAATTCCACGCCAAGATGAACGCGATCGGCGGCGACATCTTTGCGATGCTCACGGCCGGCGTGGCGCGCCTCGAAACCGAATTCGAGGCCATGGTGATCGCCAATCAGGCGCCGAATTTTTCCGCGGGCGCAAACCTCATGCTCCTCCTGATGACCGCGCAGGAAGGCGAATGGGACGACATCCACCTCGCCGTCCGCCAGTTCCAGCGCGCGAATATGGCGCTGAAATATGCGCCGCGCCCGGTCGTATCCGCTCCGCAGGGACTCGCCCTTGGCGGCGGCTGCGAAATCAATCTGCATGCCGCGCGCATTCACGCGGCCGCGGAGGCCTACATCGGCCTGGTTGAAGTGGGCGTCGGCCTGATCCCCGGCGGCGGCGGAACAAAAGAAATGCTGATTCGCGCAAATGAACATGCCTCGGGCGGCGACAATCTCGATCTGATGCACGCCTTGCGCCCGCTCTTCGAAAATATCGCCATGGCGAAAGTCTCCACCAGCGCCGAGGAGGCTCGCTCGCTCGGCTATCTGCGCCCGTCGGATCTGGTCGCCATGAATCGCGACCGCCAGGTGGCGGACGCAAAAGAAACGGCCCTCGCGATGGTCCGCGCGGGCTATCATCCTCCCGCACCCGCGGAGATTCGCGTTCTCGGCGAGGAATTTTTTGCGGCGGCGAAGCTTGCGATTCACATGCTGGTCCGCGGGGAATTCGCCACGGAATACGATGGCGTCGTCGCGCGGAAACTCGCCTATATCATGGCCGGAGGCGGCATCACCGCCGCGCAAGCTGTGCCGGAGCAATACGTGCTCGATTTGGAGCGCGAGGCCTTCGTGAGCCTCTGCGGCGAGCGCAAGACGCAGGAGCGCATCGCGCACACCCTGAAGACGGGGAAGCCGCTGCGGAATTAGTGATGCGGATCAGGAGCCAAAGGGCGTAGCCCGTCGATGCAACGTTTTCGGTCGGGCCAGATTCTTAGGAGCGTGCGGAATTCCGGGCGCGCGCAACTCGCGGGTTCTTCGAATCATACAGCGAAAAACAGGGGCGAATGAGATGAGCATGCGGAGTCATATCGGGCGGCTTCTGCCCGCGGCGGTTGTGGCGGCTGGGCTGCTCTTCATGGCGGCTTGTGGAGGCGGCGGCACCTCCAGCGTCGTTCCGCCCACTCCAACGCCCAGTGCGAGCGGCCCGATTACGGTTTTTCCGGGAAGCGTGAGCGTGCCCGTCGGCGGAGAGGCGCAGTTCAGTGCATTTCTTGCAAGCGCGCCCACGGCCACATTCACGTGGAGCGTATCGTCCGGCGGCGGCACGATCGATAGCGCCAGCGGCTTGTACACCGCGCCCACGTCGATTCCATCGCCTGCCACTGTCACGATCACCGCATCAGGTTCGAGCGCCAAGGGCACGGCCCTGGTCACAATCGTTGCGGCGCCGTCGGGCGGAGTCGCGATTACTCCTGCAGTGGCTGTGGTGCCCGCAGGAACGCCCTTCAAATTTTCGGCGACGGCCAATGGGAATGCCGTCACGCCAACCTGGCAGGTAGCCGGAATCACGGGTGGCGATTCGATCCATGGCTTCATCGATGCCAATGGTAATTTCTCGGCGCCCTTGTCTCCTCCTCCGGGCGGTTCCACTACAGTCACGGCGCTGAGCGGCGGCAATTCGGCCGCAGCCACGGTGGTGGTGGTGTTCTCGAATGCATCGCTGAACGGCCAGTACGCTTTTTCGTATTCGGGAGAAGACAGCAAAGGTTCATTGCTCGTGGCAGGCAGTTTCAGCGCGAATCCGGCGACGGCGTCTCTCAGCGGTATCGAGGACTACAACAGCACCGCCCAGGCCCCGGCGATGGCCTCGGCCGTCAGCGGAACGTATTCCGTGAATCCGGATGGCACTGCGACCGCCACGGTAACCGATGCCAACACCGGCTCTGCCACCTGGAACCTCACCCTCGTCGCGAGTCCGCAGGGACAGGCGTCTCCCCGCGCTCTCTTGGCGCGCTTCGATAAGACGGCCACGGGAAGCGGCGAAGCCGACATCCAGAACTCGACGCAGTTCGCTCTCGGCGCCTTCAACGGAAATTATGCGTTCAATCTCTCCGGTACCGACGCGAGCGGCAAGCCTCTGCAGATCACGGGCATGTTCGACGCGAACGGCCAAAACGGAACGATCCCGGTGAATTTCGCCAAAGACGACATCAACGACGCGGGCACGAACACGGAAGCTCTGGCCGATACGTCGTTGCACGGCCTCTTCCAGGCCGATACGGCCAATCCAACGACTCTCGCAACGAATGGTCGCGGAACGCTGCAGTTGATCTACGGCGCGTCCGCCGAGATCGCCGCGTTCGACAACACCACGCTTACCTTCGCTTTCTATATCGTTGATAGCACGCACCTGAAGGTCGTCGAGACCGACGGAAAATCCGTCGCGCAGCTTGCGGGCGATTTCTACAGCGCGCCGAATACCGACGGATCCTTCAGCGCGAAGATTCTGAATGGAAGCTATGCCTTCACGCTGAGCGGCTCGAACCCCACCGGCACGCGCGCGTACGCAATCGGCGGTGTTCTCGTCACCAATGGAAGCGGCAGCATCACCTCGAGTGTGATCGACGGGAATTTGGGCAACGACATCACGCTCGCCACGTCTTCCTACACGGTGGATGCGAGCCTCGGACGCATGCTGATCACCATGACCATCGCGTCGACGACGCGCTATTTTGCGGCTTACGCAGCTTCGAATGGAACGGTCGAGATCATCGAACTCGATACGGATCTCCAGGCCAACGGCACGGCGTATCCGCAAACCAGCACCGGCATTCCGCAGGGAGGCTTCGCGTTCAATTTGAAGGGTAACGCGAATACGAATGCTTTCGACGAAGAAGACGTGATCGGCCAGGTTGGGGTGCCCGCCGGCGTGCTCGTTCCGCTCGGGAATATCGACGTCGACGACCGGGGAACGCTGACCTCGGGCGCGCCTATCGAGAACACGAGCGCGATTGTGGCGCCGGATATCAACGGCCGCGGGACTCTCAAGCTCGTCGCCCAGCCTGCGTCTTATTCGCTGGCCTACTACGTGGTGAACAATACGGCCGCGCTCGCCATCGAAATCGACGGCACGCGCGTCGCGACGGCCGTCGTCGCGCGCCAATTCTAAAGGAAGCGCCGGCGCCTCGCCGGCTCTTCTTTCATACCCGCGCGCTTTGCGTTCACCGCGAAGGTTGCGAAGCATCTCCCGGGAATTCCGGGCAAAATCTCCGCGTGTCATAAGCAAACACACCCAAGTACGAAAGTACTATTGCTGCCCCACATCGTCGCTTCGAGAATCGAATTAGCCCAGGAAAAATCGCAGCATTTGAGGGAGACGGCCTTGGGCCGTTCGTACTACTCATTATGACTCCACTGAAGGAAACGCTCGACGTTACTGAAGCCCCGGCTTCCCAGGCAACAAATCGCTCAAAACCGGATTCTGGACAACTTCGCTCCGACGCAGTTTCGTTGGACGTTCCCGTCAGGGTGCATGGTTCGCGCGTCGTCGAAGTGGTCCGCGGCACCACGTCTCATACCGAGCCCTTCGAAGAACAGACCAGCACGATGATCGTCTTCCCGCTCGGCGGCGTGCTGAAAATGAGCACGCAGGTCGGCGTCGGCCAGGCGATCGTCCTCACGAATCTGAAGACGCATCAGGATGCGATTTGCCGCGTCGTGAAGACGCGCACGAATCCCAATCTGCATTCCTACGTCGAAGTGGAGTTCTCGCATCCTCAACCGGGATACTGGGGCGTTCGTTTCCCGTCCGATGCTCCCGAGCCCGCGCAAAAAGCAGCTTCGTCTGCCGCGCCGAGCGTTCCGGCGCCGGTGGCTTCAGCGCCAGTGGCTCCGGCGATCTCTGCGCCTGCGCCCAAGATTGAAATCGCCAGGCCCGAAATTTCCAAGACCGATTCCGCCAGGACGGAACACCAGGAACCAAAAGTGGCTGCGCCCGCTCCGTTGCGGATCGAAAAGCCTGCGCCCGCGATAGCGCCTCCGCCCGCGAGCCCTGCGACCGCCGCACCCGTGGAGATGCCGGCTGCATCATCGTTTTCGCTGGATCAGTTGCGTGGAGACGCAGGCGCCGCTTCCTCCGCGCCGCTCGTCGGCGAGCGATCGAAGAGCGCTGAAACCCATCTCGCGGAAACGCGCGCCGAGGCCGAATCTTCCGCAGCGCATGAAATGCCTGTCGCCCACGAAGCATCCACATTCGGCCGCTTCGCTGCGAGTTCCGCGTCGAGCGGAGAGAACGCGCCCGCGCGCCCGGCTTTTGGCGCCGGCCTCGAATATGGTTCGCTCGGAGCGACGTCGGAAAAGAGTCAGACGCAGGGCAAGAACGGTGCGCTGATTGCGGCGTGCGTGGCCCTCCTGCTGGTGGCAGCGGGCGGCGGAGGCTACTACTTCCTCCATCTCCGGCCGATTGCTCAGCGCACAGCAGCGACTGTTCCGGTTTCGCCGGCAGCCCCCGCGAATCCGATTTCGAGTCCGGTTGCGGCGAATCCAGCGCCCGCAGAGCAAGCTCCAGCCGTAGCCGCACCCGCGCCCAACGCGGCGATGCCGGCAAAAAGCGCTGCCGCGAGCCCGCTGACCGATTCTCGTTCGCGTCAGCCGGAGGTCAACGAGCCTGCGCCCAGCAAGCCGGCGCAAGCGCCATCGCAGGCGAGGGCGTCCGAGCCAGAGAAACAGAGACCCTCCCAGGCCGTGCCGGACATGTTCGGTGCGCTGAACGCACACCCCACCACGGCGGTGCGGAGTGGCAATACGGAAAGCGGAGCCGCTCCTTCAATTGGCTCAGGCGCGCTGGCCGGCGGACAGGGTATCGCGCTTCCTTCGAGCGAACCGGCGCCCGCGAATCTCGCCCCTCCGCCGCAGCCCGCGGCAGAAGGGCCCGTGCGCGTGGGGGGCGATGTCAAGCCGCCGCAGCTGATTTCCGCGCCCCCGGTCGTCTATCCTGAAATCGCGCACCAGGCGGGCATCGACGGAGATGTCGTGGTCCGTATCGTCATCGACAAGTCCGGCAAAGTGACCGAGGCGAAAGCAATCACCGGGCCGGTGCTCCTGCGCGACGCGGCAGTGACTGCATTGCGCGGAAGGAAGTATGTTCCATCGAAGCTGGATGGGCGCCCGATTTCGATCGAAATGCTGGTGACGATTCAGTTTCACCGCTAATCTCCCGAGTCTGTGCGGCCTGATAGCTCCGGCATTTCTATTTGTGTCCCCTGTTTCCGCCACCGCTCCCGCGTGGTTGCTTTTTTCTTCCTGCTGTCATCCAATGGTGTGGTTTCGTGGTGCGCCACGCGCCGTGAAACGGGGTGAACGATGCGAGAAGCCGTAATTGTCAGCTCGGTGCGCACGGCGGTGGGGAAGGCCCCCAAGGGCACGCTGCGCACAACGCGTCCGGACGATCTGGCCGCGCTCACGATCAAAGAAGCGCTGGCGCGCGTGAAGGCCCTCGATCCCGCCGAAGTGGAAGACGTCATCATCGGCTGTGCCATGCCCGAAGCGGAAGCGGGCATGAATGTCGCGCGCATCGCGTCGTTGCGCGCAGGCCTGCCGGTCACCACGTCGGCGATGACCGTGAATCGCTTCTGTTCCTCCGGCCTGCAAACGATCGCGCTCGCCGCCGAGCGGATCATGGCGGGGCAGGGCGACGTTGCGATCGCCGGCGGCGCCGAATCCATGAGCATGATCCCGATGGGCGGCCACAAAATCGCCCCGAATCCCTGGCTGATGGACAATTATCCGGATACCTACCTCAACATGGGCCTCACGGCCGAAAACGTCGCGAAAAAATACGGCGTCACGCGCGAAGAATCCGACGCGTTTTCCTACGCGAGCCATCAAAAAGCGCTCGCGGCAATCGCTGCAGGCAAGTTCAAGGACGAAATCGTGCCGCTCGAGGTGAACTACACCTCGATTGAAAACGGCGCGAACGGCTCGGGCAACGGTGCCAAGCCGAAGACGCGCAAGATCGTCTTTGACACGGACGAAGGCCCGCGCGCCGATACCTCCCTCGAAGCGCTGGCAAAGCTCCGGCCGGTCTTTCACGCGCGCGGCGTCGTGACAGCAGGGAACAGCTCGCAGACGAGCGATGCAGGCGCAGCTTCCGTCGTAATGAGCGCGGAACGAGCGCGCGCCCTGGGACTGAAGCCGCTCGCGCGCTTCGTCTCTTTCGCCACGGCGGGCTGCCCGCCCGAAGTGATGGGCATCGGCCCGGTGTACGCCGTTCCCAAAGCCCTCAAGATCGCGGGCCTCACGCTCGATCAGATCGACGTGATCGAGCTTAACGAAGCCTTTGCGGCGCAGTCGCTCGCCGTGATCAAGACGCTCGGCCTCGATCCCGCGCGTGTCAACGTAAATGGCGGCGCGATCGCCCTTGGCCATCCGCTCGGCTGTACCGGCGCAAAACTCCTCGCCACGATTTTGCGCGAGATGGAGCGCCGCAACTCACGCTACGGCATGGTCACCATGTGCATCGGCGGCGGCATGGGCGCAGCCGGCATCTTCGAGCGCGTCGGGTAGCGCCGGCGTCCCGCCGGCTCTTTCTTGGGCGCAAGCGCGGGCTTCGGCCCGAGGTGGGTCCCTTGTCGCGCATGCCACCGGCCCATTGCGTTCCGCGTTTATCGGCGCGAGAATCTCTGCACGCAAGTCTTGTCACAAGCGAGGGAACAACATGGCGACGACACCGGTTTCGCAAGTCCTGGCTCGCGGCGGCGCATTCCTGGTTGCCTCCACCACCCCGGACGACGTCTTCACGCCCGCCGATCTCACCGACGATCAGCGCCTCCTCGGCCGCACGCTCGAGGAGTTCCTCGCCAAAGAAGTAGTCCCGCATATTCCCGAGCTCGAAAAGCACAAAGAAGGCCTGATGCCTGAGCTGGTCCGCAAGGCCGGCGAAGTCGGCCTTCTGGGCGCGGGCATACCGGAAGAATATGGCGGCGCCGCGCTCGATAAGATCTCGATGACCATCGTTTCCGAAAAGCTCAGCGCGTATCCCTCGTTCATGGTTTCGTTTGGCGCGCACACCGGCATCGGGACGATTCCCATCATTTATTTCGGCACCGATGCGCAAAAAAAGAAGTACCTGCCCAGGATCGCCACGGGCGAGCTGCTTTCCTGCTACGCGCTTTCGGAGCCGCAGGCGGGTTCGGATGCACTGGCTGCGCGCACGCGCGCCGTTCTCTCGCCCGACGGCAAGAACTGGCTCCTCACCGGACAGAAGATGTGGATCACCAGCGGCGGATTCTCCGACATTTACATCGTGTTCGCGAAAGTCGATGGCGAGAAGTTTTCATCCTTCATCGTCGAGCGCGGCACGCCCGGCTTTTCCGTGGGCGCCGAGGAAAACAAGATGGGCATCCGTGGCAGCTCCACCGTCCCGCTGTTTTTCGAAAACGCGCCGGTGCCGAAGGAAAATCTGCTCCATGAAATCGGCCGCGGCCATATCGTCGCCTTCAACACCCTCAATGCGGGCCGCTTTTCGCTCGGCGCAAGCTGCACGGGCGGAGCCAAGAACGTGCTCGCGATCGCATCGAAATATGCCAAGGAACGTGTCGCCTTTGGAAAGTCGATTGCCGAATTCGGCTTGATCAAGGCCAAGCTCGGCGAGATGGCCATCCGCACGTACGCCCTCGAGTCGATGATCTATCGCACGTCGGGCACGATCGAAGCCGCGGTTTCGGCCGAGGGCAAAGACAAAGTCCAGCAGGCCATGCAGGTCCTCGAGGAATACGCGATCGAAAGCTCGATCAGCAAGGTTGTCGGCAGCGAGACGCTCGACTACTGCGTTGACGAAGCCGTGCAGATCTTCGGCGGCTACGGCTTCCATGAGGATTATCCGGTCGCGCGGATGTATCGCGATAGCCGCATCAACCGCATTTTCGAGGGCACCAACGAGATCAACCGCCTGGTGATCATTCAGATGCTGATGAAGCGCGCCATGTCGGGCGTTCTGCCGCTGATTCCGGCTGCCATGAAATTGGGCGAGGAGCTTCTCTCCGGCCCGTCGTTTGAGGAAGCGCCGAGCGGTCCTTTTGCCGAGGAAGAAAAATCCCTTGCGCAGGCGAAGAAGATTTTCCTTCTCGCGGCGGGCGCGGCGGTTCAGAAATTCCGCGATCAGCTCGCCAACGAGCAGGAGATCGTCGGCGCGCTCGCGAATATCGTGATGGACGTCTACGCGATCGAATCCTCGCTGCGCCGCGCACAGAAATCGGCCGCTGCGAAAGGGCAGTCGTCCGCGCTCATGGCCGAAGCGGCCAGCGCCTTCACCTACGATGCGATGGATCGCATCGAAAAAGAAGCGCGCACGGCGCTCGCTGCGATCGTTGATGGCGATACGCTCACCACGCAGTTGGCGGCTCTCCGCCGCCTGGCCAAGCATGCCCCGATCGACGCGATTGCGATTCGCCGCCGCCTGGCCGATGCCGTTCTGGCGCAGGATCGCTATCCTTTCGACGCTCGCTGACGCATGCAGTTTTTCCTGTAGACAAAGACTGGCGCGTGCTCGCTTTTGTACGGGCTTCCTTCCTCATTTCCATAATTCGGAACCAGATTTCCATTGATTCACTCTGAGACTTTCGTAGCCCATTGTGTTTCAATCACTTACTCGCGACTCCTTTGGAATCCCCATTGCATCTAAAGCGCTGGAGGGACGGGGAATCCGATGAACACGGTACTAGCCCAGCTTGAAAACTTTGGGAAGAATCTGATTCGGAAAGCGAAGGTGCGCAAGGGACTTTTGTCCGTTGTCGCCGCGTTTTTCGTTCTGCAACTCTATTTCGTGCGCGCCATGATCGCCGCCGAACTCATTTTCGTATTGTTCTTTCTGGCCATTCTCGCGGTGGTCGGAGTTTCCTTCGTGCTCGGATCGATTGGCGAGCGCGGGCTTGAGTGGGCCGAAGTTGGCGTGCGCGCGGTCGCCGGATCGGCGAAACGCGGTTATGCGGTTCTCGAAGAGGAAATCAGTAAAAGGCCATTCCGCCATCCACGTTCAGAGTCTGCCCGGTAATCGCGCTGGCCTGATCGGAAACCAGGAATAGGGCGGCTGCGGCGATCTCCTCGGTCGTCTGCAGCCGTCCCTGCAGAATCCCGTCGACCACGTGGGCGCTCATGGGGCCGAGCTGCCCGGCAAGATCCTGCCACATATTGGTGTCGCCTGTCGGCCCTGGCCCAATCGCGTTCACGCGAACACCCTTGCGCGCGCCTTCCGCTGCCAGCGTCCGCGTAAGCCCCAGCAATCCGGCTTTCGCAGCCGAATAGGCGCTGTTCATTTGGAAAGCCGCCTTGGCCGCCACGCTTGAAATATTCAGTATCGCGCCCCATTTGGCTTCATACATTCCGGGCACTACCAGGCGCGACATCAGAAACGCGCTCGTCAGGTTGATGGCGATCACCTCGTCCCACTGCTCGGGCGTGGTGCCTTCGGCCGGCGCCACCGGCCCAAGAATTCCCGCATTGTTGATCAGGATGTGGACCGTGCCGAATGCCTCGCGCGCCGCGCGCGCGATCTTCTCGCACTCTGCCTGCTTCGAGACGTCCGCCGCGACGGCTTTCGCGCGCCCTCCGGCCTGCTGAATCTCCGCCGCCACGCTCTCGATTTCCTTGGCGCTCCGCGATGCCACAAGCACCGCCGCTCCCTCGCCGGCCAATTTCCGCGCGATCGCGCGCCCGATGCCTCGCCCTCCGCCCGTTACGATCGCCGTTCTCCCCTTGAGCAGCATGTCTCCCCCCGCAAGAAATTTGCCCGCGCACGCGAGCGTCAGAGCATACCACCGTTGCGGAAATTTGCCGCCCGCTCCCGCGCCGCCGCAGCCCGCCCGCCGCGCGGACAAAAATTCCTTGACACTCCACGAGGCCGGGAATAATCTTCCCGGCACTGCATTCGTCGTGCAACCGGGCCAGGAATCGCAGGTGTCTATGAAACGCAAAGGCCGGCTCCTCGAAGTGTCCGTTCGCGAGCGCGAATTCGAAAGTCTCCTTCGGCGCGCCTCGGAAATCTCGGGTCCTCAGCGTCCGCACCGTCCTGCGCCGCCAAAGGTGCTTCCTTTGACTCCAAGGGCGCCCCGCATCGTCTGACGCCCGTCGCCCGATCTGCTTGACTGCTTACATATCGCGAATTCCAACGTCTGAAACCAAGGGCATTCGGTATAGTCTGCCCGGACCCCGCGGAGCCGGCGTGCGAGAGGCAGGTGGCATTGGCCAGATTGCGGGAATTCCTGCGGTCCCATGAGACAATAGTGCTGATGGCGTTGGTGCTAGGCACGCTGTTTGCTTTCGTTTTCATGCTGTTCGTGGGAGTTTGGACGCTTGTCGGAGAATAGCGCGGCGCGGGGCTGTGACGGC
>Ga0335075_10013129_pt1 | contig 12483 bp, 11 predicted proteins | sample Lox_Sample_24_FD_206723 | JGI IMG/M metagenome (GOLD analysis project Ga0335075, IMG submission 206723) | Soil microbial communities from Loxahatchee National Wildlife Refuge, Florida, United States - Lox_Sample_2.4 | ecosystem: Environmental > Terrestrial > Soil > Wetlands | place: USA... | reverse complement strand
GGCGACGCCGAAGCCGAAGGCGATCGGGCAGCCGATGGCGACGAGGGCGGCGACGATGAGGCCGAAGAAGATTGCGAGGTTGTAGTTGCCGATCGCCTCGAGCCAGGGCGAGGCGGCCCAGAGGGCGACGCCGAGCACGGCGATGACGGCGAGCGAGATCGCGGCCTCGCGCGGATCGCTCGTGCGGAGGATGCGCAGCGCCGAGGTCGCGAGCATGAGCACGGTGCCGACGAGGATGGCGGCGACGCGGTAGCTGTCGTGCATCTGGAGCGTGGGCGTGATGATCGCCCATTGGGTGATGGTGTAGTTGGCGGCGGGGGCGATGATTTCGATGACGAAGAGGGCGACGAACATGGCGGCGAGGGAATCGAGGCGTGCCTGCCAGGTGGGCGAGAGCCAGCGCGAAAGGGCGGAGAGGCGCATGTGGTGGCCGCGGCGGAGCGCGATGACGGCGCCGAGCATGACCAGCCAGAGGAAGAGGGCGCTGGCGAGCTCGTCGGTCCAGACCAGAGGGCGGTCGAGCGCGTAGCGGAAGATGACACCGGTGAAGAGGATGGCGACCTCGGCGATGACGAGGGCGGCGGCGGGGAGCTCGGTGATCAGCGCGAGCGCTTTTTCGAGGCGTGCGATGAGGGCGGGGGCGGCGTGGGCAAAAGTTTGGGGGTCCAGGGCCCCGGGCCCTGGCGGGGATGCAAGGGGCAGAGCCCCTTGCCGGGGTGCAGGGGCAGCGCCCCTGCTCATTGGCCGGCCTTGATGCGGGCGAAGTAATCTTCCCCGCCCATTTGCCCGCCCTTGAGCGCGATTTCGAGCTTGGGCGCGGCTTCGTCCGGGCCGTGCGCCTCGAAGAGGGCGGCGCCTGCGGTGGTGGGTGCGGCGGCGGTGAGGGCGGCGATGCCGAGGGCGCCGGCGGCGCGGCCGGAGGTGTCGCCGCCGGCGATGACGAGGCGGCGGAGGCGGGCCTCGCGGCGCAGCTCGGCGAGGATGCGGCCGAGGCCGTCGCCGATGCGTTGGTGGACCGTGTCCGCGTCCGCGCCGGTGGTGGCGAGCGCGGTGGCGAGGGCGGACGCGGCGGGATCGTCGGGGCCGCGGGCGGTGAAGACGATGGGGTCCGCGCCTTGGCCGAGGCTGGCTAGGGCGGCGGCGGAGGCCTGGTGGACGAGACTATCCCAGTGGGCGGGATCGACGGCGGCGGATGCGTCGAGGCGGATGGCGCGGAAGCCGTGGGTTTCGGCCCAGGCGATCTGGGCGGCGGTGAGCGGGGAGCAGGAGCCGGAGACGGCGGCGAGGCGGGCCACCGGGCCGGCGTGCGGCGGCGCGGGGGCGGCGCCGAGGAGGCCGGTGCGGCGCCAATGGGCGATGAGCGCCTCCTCGATGCCTTGCGAGCCGATGGCGAAGAGGCGTTCGCCGCGATGCTCCCAGATGAGGCGGCCGGCAACGGCGAGGGTTTCGTCATCGACCACGTCGAGGGCGATGATTTCGGCGCCGGCAGCGCGGGCGGCGGCGAGGGCGGCGTCGGCGCGGCCTTCCTTCATCGCCACGAGATCGACGAGGCCGGTTGGCGTGCCGGTCTGGCGGGCGAGATGGAGGCGGAGGTCCGATTCCGTCATCGGCGTGACGGGATGGCGGCGCGTGGTGGGATGGCGGTCGAGGCGCCAGATGGCGCCGAAATCATTGCCCCCGGCGCGGGCGAAGAGGTTGCCGAAGGCCTGATAGCGCCCGACGGCGGGCGAGGCGGCCAGCAACGGCGTCCAGGCGCCGGCCAGGATGGGGGCGGCGAGCGCGGCGGCGTGGCCGATCGAGCCGGTTTCGGGTGATGAATCGAAGGTCGAGCAGACTTTGTATTGGGTAATGGCGGCGTTGAATGCGGCCAGCGCACGGAAGATGGGCGGCAGCGCGCGATCCATCCAGGAGGGGCTTTTCGCGCGTGCGATGCCGGCGATGCCGAAAGCGCGGGCGGCGGCGAAGCGGCGGATTTGTTCCGGTTTCGGAATATCTAGGAAGAGGACGGCAGGAACGCCGGCGAAGGCGAGGGTTTCCGCCACCGCGGCGGCGCCGGTGAAGTCATCGCCATACCAGGCGAGCAGGGGGCGCCCGGAGGTCATTGGAAGCGCTCGAGCGCCTGGGCGAGCGCGGGGTGGGCGCGAGCGTGCTCCTCGATCGGGACGCCGGCGATGGCGGCCTTCCAGGCCTCGGTGAAGCTCGCGAGCCCGGCGGCGGGGCCGGCGGGATGGGCGAGGATGCCGCCGCCGGCAAGATGGATGAGGTCGGTCGAGCCGAGGCCGCGATAAGTGCCGGCGGCCTGGCGCGGGGTTTGGCCGGAGGAGAAGACCGGCATGGCGAGGCAGGGCTTTTCGGCGAAGATGGGCGTGAGGCAGGCGCGGGCGGAGGCGAGCACGCTCTCGTCCGATTCGGCGAACTTGTTGGCGAGCCCGTTGACGTGCATGTGGTCGGCGCCGGCGAGGCGCCAGATTTTCTGCCAGGCGATGTAGGACCAGCCGAGCAGCGGATGGCGCGAGAGCGCGCCCCAGCCGTTGCGGTGGGCGTGGATGGGGAGATCGGCGTGGCGGGCGAGCTCGAGCATGCCGACGAGGCCCAGGGAATTGAGGCTGGCCATCACGCAGGTGCCGCCGAGGTCGCGCACGAGGTCGTGGCGGCGCTTCATCTGCCCGAGATCGCCCGTGATGTTGAAGGCGTACATGACCTTCTTGCCGGTGCGCGATGCGGCTTCGTCGATCTCGCGCATCACCGCGCGGGCGCGGGCCTCGAAGGGGGCGTGGCGATTGTCCGATTGCAGCTCGTCGTCCTTGATGAAGTCGATGCCGGCGGCGGCGAGGGTTTTGACGAGGGCGGCGATGGAATCGGCGTCGAGGCCGATGCTGGGCTTGACGATGGTGCCGAGGAGCGGGCGGCCCTCGACGCCGGCGAGGCGGCGGGTTCCGGCAACGCCGAAGCGCGGGCCGGGATAGGCCGCGGCGAAGGAAAGCGGGATGCGGAGATCGAGGAGCTTGATGCCGGAGAGCCGCTTCAGCTCGAAGAGATTGCCGGCGACGGCGGCGAGCAGGTTGGGGAGCGAGCCCGCGAAGTTCTCGACGGGCCAGGAGAGGGTGGCGCGGGCGCGGAGCCAGCGGGCGCGGCCGGGGGGATGGGCGGCGTCGGGGAGTGAGGGCTGCGCGACCTCGTCCTCGAGCACGATTGCCTCGACGCGCGCGGCGGCGCGGGCGAGGAGCTCGGGCGTTTCGCCGGGCACGGCGACGAAGGTGCCGCTCGACTGCTCGCCCGCCATCGCGGCCGCGACGTCGGCAGGCGGGAAGGCGGTCTCGATCAGATAGTCGGCCTGGATGCGTTCGCTCATGGGTGGCGCTCAGCCGACCCGGCAATGGACGCCGCCATCGACTGGCAGGCAGACGCCGGTGATGTAGGCGGACTCGTCGGAGGCGAGGAAGAGGGCGGCGTGGGCGATGTCCCAGCCGGTGCCCATCTTGCCGGTGGGCGAGAGGCGGTCGCGGGCCTGGACCATTTCGTCGGCGCTCGCGTACTGGCCGGCGATCTGCTGATGGATGAGGGGGGTGTTCATGTAGCCGGGCATGATCGCGTTCACGCGGATGCCCTTGGCCGCGTACTGGAGGGCGAGGCCGACGGTGAACTGGTTCACCGCGCCCTTGGCCGCGTAATAGGCGATGTAGGGATAGCCGGTGTAGCGGATGGCGGCGAGCGAGGAGATGTTGACGATCGCGCCCTTGCCCTGGCGCTCCATGACCGGCAGCACATGCTTGCAGGTGAGGAACATTCCGGTTGCGTTGATGTCGAGGACGCGGTGCCAGGCTTGCTCGGAGAGCTCGACCGGGCCGCCCATCTCGGTGATGCCGACATTGTTGTGGAGGATGTCGATGCGGCCGTGGCGGCCGAGCGCGGACGCGACGATGGCGTGGACCTGATCCGATTTCGTGACGTCGGCGGTGGCGGCCTCGCAGGTGCGGCCTTCGGCGGCGATGATTGCGGCGGTTTCCGCGGCGGCGGCTTCGTTGATGTCGATGGCGACGACGCGCGCACCCTCGCGGGCGAAGAGGACCGCGGTCGCCTTGCCGTTGCCCCAGCCGGGCCCGACCGAGCCCGCGCCGAAGACGAGTGCGACTTGACCTTCCAGGCGTCCGGGCATTCCCTCTCCCCGCTATCCAGGTGTTTGTGAAATCCGGCGATGGAAACCCGCGACTTCCGCTATTTCCTCAAGGCGGTGGAGCTGGAGAGCGTGTCGCGCGCGGCGACCGCGCTCGGCATCACCCAGCCGGCGCTGAGCCGGCAGATCCAGGCGCTGGAGGGCGAGCTTGGGCGGGCGCTGCTCCGGCGCACCGGGCGCGGCGTGCAGCCGACGGAAGCGGGGGTGCGGTTCGCGGCGGAGGCGGGGAAGATCCTGGCCGAGCTTGACGCGCTGCCGGCAGCACTCAGGCATGGGCCGGCGGCGCCGAGCGGGCTCGTTTCGCTGGCACTCCCCGCGAGCATCAGCGACGGGCTGCTGCCCGACCTCTATGCGACGCTGCGACAGCGGTTTCCCGGGATCGCGCTTCGCGTGAGCGAGGCGGCGACGGGTGCGGCGATCGAGCTTCTGAAGGCGCGGGCGGTGGATGTCGCGATCCTGCATCAGCGGGCGGACTTCGGGCGACTGGCGGTGGAGCGGCTGATCGACGAGCCGCTCTGCCTCGTCAGCGCGGCGGGGCGGGCGATTTCCGCGGAGCCGATGATCCCGCTCGCCGCGCTGGAGCGGATCGACCTCATCCTGCCGACGGAAGCGAGCGGGCTGCGCGCGCTCTTGGAGGCCGAGGCGGCGCGGCAGGGGCTGAAATTGAGCGTCGCGGTCGAACTCGATTTGGTGGCGGCGATCAAGAATTTGGTGATGGCGGGGCTCGGGCACACGGTGCTGCCAGCCTTCACCGTGGCGCGCGAGGCGGCGGCGGGGATGGTCGCGGTGCGGCGGATCGGGGCGCCGCCGCTGGCGCGGCGGCTGGTGATCGGGCGGCTCGCGCATCGGCCGCAGAGCTTCGCCACGCGGGAGGTGATCGCCTCGGTGCGCGAGCTGGCGGCGCGTCATGCCGCGACCCTCGGATAAAGAAGGGGGGTAGAGAAGGCGCGTCGGTTCCTCCCGGTCTTGGGGCGCTTCCAAACGGGCGCCGCTTGCTTCGGGGCGGAGCGTGCCGCGGGCGGGCGGGCGAGGGAACCGGCCGTCTTATTTTATCAGCTTTCGGATTTTGTTATAGCGGGCGAGGCAATGCCGACGCTCCGCCAGCTCCGCCAGTTCCTGGCCGCCGCCGAGGCGGAGAGCCTGAGCAAGGCCGCCTCGCTGCTCGGGACCGTGCCGTCGGCGCTCTCGGCGCAGATCACGGCGCTGGAGGCGGAGCTGGGCTGCCGGCTGTTCCGGCGGGACGGGCGGGGCGTGCACCCGACCGAGGAGGGGCTGGAGCTGAAGCGGCATGTGCGGCGGATCCTCGACGCGGCGCACGAGCTGAAGGACGAGATCGCCAACCCGGGGCGGGCGATCGCGGGCGAGGTGAGGCTCGGGCTGTTGCCTTGGCTCTGCCGGGCGATGGCGGCGCTGCTGATGGGCGAGGCGCGGGCACGCTTCCCCGAGCTCGGGCTGGTGCTGCGGGACGGGCGGAGCGGGGAGCTGGCGGAGGCCTTAGCGGGCGGGGCGCTCGATCTGGCGAGCCTGCACGCGCACGAGGCTCGGGCCGAGCACCGGGCGCTGGCATTGGGCGATTCGGGGCTCTGTGTCGCGGGGCCGGTGGGCGCGTGGCCGACAGGGGGCGGGCCGATGGGGTTCGCGGAGGCGGCGCGGCTGCCGCTCATCCTGGAGAGCCAGCGGCACGGGCTGCGGACGGTGCTCGAGGAGGCGGCGCGGGCGGAGGGGATCGCGCTCGCGCCGGCGTTCGAGGTCGATTCCGATGCGGCGACGATGGCGCTGATCGAGGCCGGGCAGGGCTACGCGATCCTTCCCTATGCGGGGATCGAGGGGCGGATCGCGGCGGTGGGGCTGGCGGGGGGGCCGGCGGCGCCGATCGTGCTGGCGCGCTCCGTGCGGAACCGGCAGACGGCGGCGGCGGGCGCGCTGGCGCGGCTGGTGCAGGAGCTGGCCGCCGGGGTGCCTCGCGTTCCCTTGGGTTCTCGTCGATGATGCGGCCTTCCTCTCCGGGGACGGGATCATGCAGCGCGAGGACCTGGTGTTCGCCGGCATCTGCGACTGGGCGGGGCTGGTGCGGGGAAAGGCGTTCCCGGTCGCGGACACGCAGATGCGGCTCGCCAAGGGCGTGGGGCTCACCCACTCGAACATCATGATGTCCTGCTTCGGGCCGATCTATGCGACGCCGTTCGGGACGGCGGGCGACCTCATCATCCGGCCGGACCCGCGGGCGCATGTCGCGGTGCCGTTCGAGGACGGGACGGCGGAACGGTTCTATCTCGGCGATATCCAGAACACCGACGGGACGCCTTGGGAATGCTGCCCGCGGGACTTCCTCAAGCGGGCGATCGCGGGGCTGGCGGGCTACGGGCTCGGGCTTCGGGCGAGCTTCGAGCAGGAGTTCGTCTACACGGGGATCGAGGACCGGCCGGGCGCGACCTATGCGCTCGATGCGTTCCGCCGGCAGGGCGTCTTCGGGGAGGCGCTGACCTCGGCGCTGAACGCGGCGGGGCTCGGGGCGGACAGCTTCCTGCCGGAATATGGGCCGCGGCAGTTCGAGGCGACGGTGGCGCACGAGCCGGCGCTGCGCGCGGCGGACGGGGCGGTGATCTTGCGCGAGATGGCGCGGGGGGTGGCGTGGCGGCTGGGGCACCGGGCGATCCTCGCGCCGATGCTGGAGCCGGGCGGGATCGGCAACGGGACGCATGTGCATATGAGCCTCTGGGAGGGGGCAAAGCCGGTGACGCACGATGCGGCGCGGGCCTATGGGGTGAGCGCGCGGGCGGAGCCGTTCTTTGCCGGCATCCTCGCGCACATGGCGGCGATCTCGGCTTTCTCGGCCGCTTCGGTTGCGTCCTATTTCCGGCTGACGCCGAACCGGTGGGCGCCGGTCGAGGCGAATGTGGGGCTACAGGACCGGGGGGCGGCGTTGAGGGTGGCGCCGGTGTTCGCGACCGCCGAGATGCCGCCCGCCGAGCAGTTCAATGTCGAGTTCCGGGTCGCGGACGCGTCCTGCTGCCCCTACCTCGCGCTCGGCGCGCTGATCCATGCGGGGGTGGACGGGCTGAAGCGGGGGCTGGCGCTGCCGGCGCCGGGCGCGGCGGCCCCGGTGCTGCCGCGGAGCCTGGCCGAGGCGCTGGCGGCGCTGACGGCCGACGAGGCGGCCAGGGGCTGGTGGAGCGAGACGGCGATGGCGGCCTATATCGGGTTCAAGAAGGCGGAGATCGGGGCGCTGGCCGGGCTCGAGGATGCCGAGATCTGCGAGCGATATGCCGCCGTCTACTAGGCAGGGGACGGAGGTTCTCTCGCTGCTCGGGGCGGGCGAGCCGCCGCCGGCAAGGCGGCTGAACCCGAGGGGAAAGAGCGATTTCCTGCTGACCGCCGATCACGCGGGGCGGCGGATTCCAAGGGCGCTCGGGGATCTCGGGCTGGCCGCGGCGGAGCGGCGGCGGCATATCGCATGGGACATCGGGATCGCGGGGCTGACGCAGCGGCTCGCCGCACGGCTCGACGCCGTGGCGCTGCTGCAGCGCTATTCGCGGCTGGTGATCGACTGCAACCGCTCGCCCGACGTGCCGAGCGCGTTTCCGGAGGTGAGCGAGGCGACGGCGGTGCCGGGGAACGCGGGACTGACGGCCGTGGAGAAGGAGCGGCGGCGGCAGGCGATCTTCGCGCCCTATCACGCCGCGATCACGGCCGAGCTGACGCGGCGGCGCGTGGCGGGGCGAAGGTGCGTGTACGTCGCGATGCACAGCTTCACCCCGATCTTCAAGGGCGTGGCGCGGGGAATGGAGTGCGCCGTGCTGTATCATCGGCGCCCAAGGCTTTCGCATGCGCTGGCGGGGCTGCTGCGGGCGGAAGGCGATGTCGTGGTGGGCGAGAACGAGCCCTATCGGGTGAGCGATCAGAGCGACTACGGCGTGCCGGTGCATGCGGAGCGGAATGGGCTCGACTATCTCGAGATCGAGATCCGCCAGGACCTGATCGCGACGGCGGCGGGCGAGGAGGCTTGGGCGGAGCGGCTGGGGCGGCTGCTGCCGGCCGCTTTGGAACGGATCGGAGAAGATCGGGAATGAGGGATTTCGGGCTGAGCCGCGAGGTGAAGGTGGAGAAAGGGAAGACGGCGCTGCTCTTCATCGACGTGCAGAAGCACTCGGCGCCGGGCGGCGGGGGGTATGCGGGGCTTTCGGCGGAGGAAATCGAGGCGACGTATGGATATTTCCTCGCGGAGATGCGGGCCCGCGCGGTGCCCAACATGCAGCGCTTGCAGCGCGCGGCGCGGGCGGCGAAGGTGGAGGTGATGTACACCGTGATCGAGGCGCTGACGCAGGACGGGCGGGACCTCAGCCTCGACTACAAGATTTCGCGAATTTTCTGCGCCAAGGGATCGCGCGATGCGGAGATGCTGGACGAGATCGCGCCGGAGGGCGACGAGATCGTCATTCCGAAGACTTCGTCATCGGTGTTCATCTCGACGAACATCCACTACGTGCTCGGCAATCTCGGGGTGAAATACCTGATCGTGGCCGGTGTGCTGACCGACCAATGCATCGATTCGGCGGTGCGCGACGCCTGCGACCTCGGCTACCTGGTGAGCTTGGTGACGGATGCGTGCGCCAGCTTAAGCAAGGCACGGCAGGAGAGCGCGCTCGCCAACAACCGCGGCTATTGCCGGCAGGTGACGACCGCGGCGATGTGCGAGGAGCTGGAGGGACTTGGCTGAAGGGGGAGCGCCGGCGGGTCGTTGACCTTGCCGGGGGAAGGGATAAGTTGCGCCCGGCTCGCGCCGTGGTCGCGCGGGACCAAACGGCCGGGGGCAAGCGTCCATGAGCAGAGCAATTTCCCGCAAGACATTCCTGGCCGGCGCCGCCGCGGCGACGGGCGCGGCCGTGCTGGCGCCCTATGTGGCCCGGGCGGCGAAGCGATACGTGATGAAGTTCGGGATCGACCTCGCCTCCGACCACCCGACCACCGTGCACGTGGCGGCGGCGGCGGCTTCGGTGAAGAAGGCGACCGACGGGGCGGTGCAGATCGGGGTTTTCCCGAACAGCGAGCTCGGAGACGACACCCACATGCTCTCCGACCTCAGGGCCGGGGCGATCGAGATGATGGGGATCGGCGACAATATCCTGGCGACGCTGGTGCCGAGTGCGGCGATCGACAATGTAGGCTTCGCGTTCAAGGACGGCACCACGGCCTGGACGGCGCTCGACGGGGCGGTGGGCGATATCGTCCGCGCCGACATCGCGAAGACCGGCCTCATGCCGATGCACGCGATCTGGGACGAGGGATTCCGCGAGATCACGACAAGCACCAGGCCGATCGTGACGCCGGCGGATCTCAAGGGCTTCAAGATCCGCGTGCCGCCGAGCCCCATCTCGCTCTCGCTCTTCAACGGGCTGGGCGCGGCGCCGGAGACGCTCAACGTGGCCGAGCTCTACACCGCGCTGCAGACGCATGTCGTCGATGGGCAGGAGAATCCGCTCGGCAACATCGAGACGCAGAAATTCTACCAGGTGCAGAAATATTGCTCGATGACCAACCATATGTGGGTTGGGTACTGGATGCTGGTGAGCGGGAGCTTCTGGAGCCGGCTGCCGGCGAACTATCGGAAGATCGTCGCCGACGCCTTCGACGCTCAGGCGCCGCTGCAGCGGACCGCCAACAACCAGCTCAATGCCTCGCTGCAGGCCAAGCTCACGCAGCAGGGAATGAGCTTCAACACGCCGGAGATCGCGCCGTTCCGGGCCAAGCTGGTGGCATCGGGCTTCTACAAGGAATGGCAGGGCAAGTTCGGCGCGACGCTGTGGTCGGCGCTCGAGAAATACACGGGGGCCCTCGCCTGAGCGGCTGAAGCGGCCGGCGGGGGAGCTTGGCGGGTAAGGGGGCGGGCGGGCCGCTGCGGCGGCTCGACCGCGCGATCGGCGCGATCGCCGAGGGCGGGGCGGCGATCCTCGTGCTGGCCGAGATCGCCATCCTGCTCGCCGGCGTGTTCTGGCGCTATGCGCTCGACAGCCCGCTCGTCTGGGTGGGCGAACTCGGCGAGATGCTGTTCCTCTGGCTGGTGAGCCTCGGCGCGGTGATTGCGCTCCGGCGCGGCGAGCATATGCGGATGACCGTTCTGGTGGGGCGGCTTCAGCCGGCGGCACAGGGGTTTCTCGGCCGGATCGCGGCGCTCGCGGCGATCATCTTCATCGTCGAGATCATCGTTCCGGGCTACGGCTACATGGTGCAGCAGGCGGCGATCACGACGCCGACGCTCGGGCTGCCGGGCTCGTGGGCGATCGCGGGCGAGCTTGCGGCCTTCGTGCTGCTGCTGGTGACGGCGCTCGGCCAGCTCTGCGCGGGCGCGGGATGGCGGGAGCTTGCGGCTTCCGTGGGCGTGGCGCTCGTCATCGGGCTTGGGCTCTGGGCGCTGGAGCCAGTGCTCGGGGCAATCGGCAATACCGACCTCGTGATTTTTTTCGTCGTGATGGTCGGGGCGTGCATCCTCAGCGGCGTGCCGATCGCCTTCAGCTTCGGCGTCTCGACGATGGCCTATCTCTATTTCACGACGACGATCCCGCTCTCGGTGATCATCAGCCAGATGGACCAGGGGATGTCGTCGATCGAGCTCTTGGCCGTGCCGATGTTCGTGGTGCTCGGCCTGCTGCTCGAGATGACCGGAATCGCGCGCGCGCTGGTCAACTTCCTGAGCGCGCTGGTGGGGCATTTCCGCGGCGGGCTCTCCTATTCGCTGATCGGGGCGATGTACCTGATCTCGGGGATCTCGGGATCGAAGGCGGCCGACCAGGCGGCGATCGCGCCGGTGCTGCTGCCGGAGATGCGGCGGCGGGGGGCCGATCCGGGCGAGCTGGTGGCACAGCTCGCCGCGTCGGCGGCGATGTCCGAGACCATCCCGCCGAGCCTCGTCTTGATCATCGTGGGCGCGGTCACCGGCGTTTCCACCTCCGCGCTCTTCAACGGCGGGCTGGCGCCGGCCTGTGTCGCGGCACTCGCGCTGGTGGTGCTGATCTTCTTCCGCAGCCGGGGCGAGCGGCCGGAGGGGACGCGGCCGCCGGCGCGAGAGGTCTGGGGCGTGTTCGTGGCGGCGATCCCGGCGCTGGTGCTGCCAGTGCTGATCCGCTACGCGGTGCTCGAGGGCGTGGCGACGGCGACCGAGGTCGCGACGATCGGCGTTGCCTACGCGGTGCTGGCCGGGCTCTTCGTCTATCGCCGGTTCGACTGGCGGCGAATCTTTCCGATTTTGGTGGAGACGGCGGCGCTCTCGGGGGCGATTTTGCTGATCATCGGCGCCGCCTCGGCGATGGCGTGGGCGCTGACCCAGGCGGGGTTCGCGCAATCGCTGGCGGCGCTGATGGCGGGGATCCCGGGCGGGCGGGCCGGATTCCTGGCGGTTTCGATCCTCGTGTTCATCGTGCTGGGGAGCGTGCTCGAGGGGTTGCCGGCGATGGTGCTGTTCGGGCCGCTGCTCTTCCCGATCGCGCAACAGGCCGGGATCAATGTCGTGCAGTATGCGATCGTGGCGATCCTGGCGATGGGCATCGGACTTTTCTCGCCACCCTTCGGGGTTGGCTTCTACCAGAGCTGCGCGATCGGGCGGGTGACCAGCGACCAGGCGCTGGGGAAAATCTGGCCCTATATGGCGAGCCTGGTCGCGGCACTGGCGGTGGTGGCGGCGGTGCCGTGGCTCAGCGCGGGGTTTTTGTGACCGAGGGGCAGAGCCCCCGCGTTTCGTCAATCGAGGGTGGCGGCGACGAGCTTGGCGCGGCCTGCGGGGTCGGGGCGAGCATAGGCCGGAGGGGGACGAGGTCGTCATTCCGAAGACCTCGTCGTCGGTCTTCATCTCGACGAACATCCATTGCGTGCTCGGCAATCTCGGGGTGAGATATCTGATCGTGACCGGCGTGCTGACCGACCAATGCATCGATTCGGCGGTGCGCGACGCCTGCGACCTCGGCTATCTGGTGAGCCTGGTGACGGATGCGTGCGCCAGCTTAAGCAAGGCGCGGCAGGAGAGCGCGCTCGCCAACAACCGCGGCTATTGCCGGCAGGTGACGACCGAGGCGATGCGCGAGGAGCTGGCGCGGCTGGGTTGAGGAGCCTCTGCAGCCCGGCGGGGTATGCCAGCGCGCTTTGTGTTTCGGCGTCCGACCGGGTGCCAGGCCGCAGAGTTTCGTGGGAAGCATAGCGATCACGAAACGTCGCGTGAATCGGGCACCAGGGCGAGACCTCTGTGTCAGCTTTCTGCGAAAGTTGGCATTAGCAACCCCCCTCCTGCCGCACGCGGTTCGGCAGCAATCCGCCCATGCCTT
>Ga0335075_10013128_pt1 | contig 12485 bp, 11 predicted proteins | sample Lox_Sample_24_FD_206723 | JGI IMG/M metagenome (GOLD analysis project Ga0335075, IMG submission 206723) | Soil microbial communities from Loxahatchee National Wildlife Refuge, Florida, United States - Lox_Sample_2.4 | ecosystem: Environmental > Terrestrial > Soil > Wetlands | place: USA... | reverse complement strand
ATGCTTACGAACGTCTTCGGTCGAATGCTCCGTTAGCGGTACGTACGTGTCGCTCCCCGCAGCAGCGGCGGGTGCCAAACCATACGAGAGGCCGAAGTAGCGGAAGAAACCGAGGTGCGCCGCGTAGTGGAGCTGCCGATGGTTCGCCGCTCGGCGGCGAACACCGGGATAGCGGTGGCGGGCAGCACGCAGAGCGCCCCCCACAATCGCAAGCCAAGCCGGGCTGGTGAACTTGGCATCCGCAAAATCCACCAACAACGACTGGCCCTGCGCGTCGGCAACCTCGCAGGTGAACCGGGCTAGCGCTTCAATGCCGGACTCCGCGGGTGCCCTGATTTCCATCTCCTCCATCCCGTGTAAACGCCTCTAACATAGAAATTCCGGCGCAACCTTAGCGACAAGATTCGGATACCCACAACCCCGGCCGGATGAGCAGAGAAAGGGGTCAGACTCCTTTCTCCTATGCAGGCTCGCGCGCCAATCCTTGGGATTCCAACTCACGAACCAGGCGTTCCGCCGTCTCGCGATCCTCCTTCAGGAGGCGAAGCAAGGCGAGGACTGGAACGTCGGGTTGGCTGCGCGCCTGCTCGTAGTCCCTCAGCCGACCAAGGCTGATCCGGAATCGCTCGGCAAAGTCGGCCTGGCTGAGGCCCGAGTGCTCGCGGATGAGGCGCACCTCGCGGGCGATGGCCATCTTCCTCAGACGACCGTCAGGACAAGTTCCGCCACCTTGCCGATCGCAATCATCCTGTAATTGCCCTCGGCGAAGACGCCGTCTTCCTCCAAAAGGAAGGGATCATCGAAGAGGAGGTCGCGCCTCGGTCGTTCCAGCGCCGATAGTCACCCCGCCGCCGCCGCAGCGCTATTGGCGGCGCGGCCCGCGCCAGCCGCCGCCGCACCAACCCCCGGGTCATGGTCGAAGTCCCCCGTGAAGCGCTTGAGATTGTCCGCCGCCGGCTTTTCGCCCCGCGCGACCGCGGCGCGCTCGGCGCGGCTGGCCTTGATGTAGTTGCGGATCTGCACGTCGCCCTCGTGGCAGGCGTATTCGTAGAACTTGTAGCCGTCGTCCCGGGTCCACTCCGTCCGCGCCGTCCAGGGCGCCGTATAGGTCTCGGGGTCGGAATAGGTCAGCTCGTGCATCAGGGTGTTCGGCCCGGTCATGGTCAGCCGCTCCACCGTCCTGGCCTCGGGGCTCATCGGGGTGGTGTCGAGCGGCGCGCCGCCGATCATGGTCACGATCACCGGCGCGGCCGAGCGCTTGGCCGAGTCGTGCGATACGCTGTCGCCCGACTGGATGTTGGTGGTCACGATCACCAGCGTCTTGCCTTCCCAGTGGGCGCGGCTGTCGCCCATCCAGCCTTCGACGGTCTTGGGCCAGGCCGGGGCGTCGCCGATCGGGATGATGCGGGTGGCCAGCATCTCGGCCTCGATCACGATGTAGCCGGGCGACTGGAAGATGCGGATGCCGTTGTTGTAGCGGTTGGGGAACATCGAGGCGGGAAAGCCGCGGGTGATGCACCGGTCCCAGGTGTCGAAGTCGGTCACCCAGTCGAAGGCCTGCCCCGGAACCCAGCTCGAGCGGCCGGTCTCGAACAGCTTCTGCCCCTTGGGCGTCAAGGGCGGCAGCCGCCCGTCGGCGGGATCCACCAGGAGGCTGGTGCGCCAGGCGAAGCTCGACCGGCGCATCCAGTCGGCCAGGCCCTTGGTGCCGGTGGCGCTGACGCCCCTCACCCCGACGTGGGAATCGGAGGCTTCGGCGGCCTTCAGCCGGCGCGCGAACTCCGCGTCGGTGACCCACACGCGCGTGCCGTATTCCCTGGGGCGCTGGAACAGGATCTTGGCGTCGGCGACGTTGTCGAGCGTGTAGATGTGGCTGAAATCATAGTCGCCCCAGGGGGTCTTCGGCGGCGTGTAGTCGGTGGGCACGGGCGGCAACGCGTGGAGATCGGCCGGGCGCGTCTGGGCCGGCGCCATCGGCGCGGCTGCGAAGACGGTTGCGAAGGCGATGGCGGCCAGGGCGAGACCTGAAGACAGGGAAGCGCGGCTGGTCACGACCATCCTCCGTGGCGCCAGGATCGTTGTGTAGTCAACATATTCCCCGCGGCGCATGGATGCCAAGCTCGCCATCGTGCGGGAGGGTGGCCCGGGCGCCCCTCCAGCGCTAACTCCCTCCCATGCCCCACGCCAAGCGCACCCCCGAACAGCATATCAACGTCGACGGCGAGCCCTACGTCTGGAGCCTTCGCCGCAAGCCTCGCTGGTCCAATGACGTCGCCGAGCGGCGCGGCATGGCGATCGCGGTGCGGCACAGGGAGGGGCAGCGCGAGGCGGTGCTGGAGTTTCCGCCGGGGCCGCAGCCGAGGTTCGGGGCGCCGCAGCTGCAGGCCTCGCAGATCGCACCGGAGCTGGTGGCCAGGGCCATCGCTTCCGCCATCGCGGCCGGATGGGAGCCGCTGTCGCGGGGCAAGGCGGTGACCATCGTGGTGGATGCGACGGGCGGCTGACGCGCGTCGGCGCCATCACCTCTTGCCGCCCCGGCCCCTCCTGCTAATCCGGCGCAAATAGACCAACGATCCGGGCCCCCGGCTTCGAGGGGCCCACGGGAGGCAGGGTGTCCGAGTTCGATTACGTCATCGTCGGGGCCGGCTCCGCGGGCGCGGTGATCGCCAACCGGCTCACCGAGGACCCGGCGGTCTCCGTGCTGCTGCTCGAGGCCGGCGGCTGGTCCAACGAGATCCTGATGAAGATGCCGCTGGGCGCGCACCTGATGCGCCATCCGCATCTGAACTGGGGCTATATGTCCGAGGACATCCCGTTCCTGGGGCGCCCCCTGCCGCTGCCGCGCGGCAAGGCGGTCGGCGGCTCGTCCCAGGTGAACGCCATGGCCTATTCGCGCGGCCATGCGAAGGACTACGACCAGTGGCGCCAGATGGGCTGCGAGGGCTGGGGCTACGCCGACGTGCTGCCCTATTTCCGGCGCTCGGAGCGCTCATGGCGCGGCGAGGACAAGTATCACGGCGGCTCGGGCGAGATGGGCGTCAGCGCCGGCGGCGTCCGCGGCCGGCTCTATGAGGAGACCGTCGCCGCCGCCAGATCCCTCGGCTACCGGGAGAGCCCCGACCTGCACGGCGAGATGGGCGAGGGGTTCTCCATCCCCGAGTTCACCCACTGGAAGGGCCGCCGCGCCGGCGCCGCCGAGGCCTTCCTGAAGCCGATCCGCCGCCGCCCGAACCTCACCATCCTCACCGGCGCCCTGGCCAACAGGGTGATCCTGGAAGGCCGGCGGGCGGTGGGCGTCGAATACCTCCACGAAGGCCAGGTGAAGACCGCCCGCGCCGCGCGCGAGGTGGTGCTCTCAGGCGGGACCTACAATTCGCCCCAGCTCCTGATGCTGTCGGGCATTGGCCCGGCGGACGAGCTGCGCGAGGTGGGCGTCGAGCCGGTGCTGGATGCGCCGGGCGTCGGCAAGAACCTCTCCGAGCACGCCTCCTTCTTCATCGCCTACCGCACCCGCCGGCCGATCTCGCTGCTGAAGCACCTCAGGTGGGACAAGCTGGCGGTGAACCTCGCCAACTGGTGGTTCCTGGGCGGCGGGCCGTTCGCGGTCCAGGCCACCACCGCCCACGCCCAGGTGCGCACACGCCCCGAGCTCGAGCGGCCCGACATCCAGATCTTCTTCAATCCCGCCCGCATGGACGCGCGGCCCTGGTTCCCGGGGCTGCAGCCGATGCAGGAGGATCAGATCAACGCCCTGGCCGTGCTGCTGCACCCCGACAGCCGCGGCTGGATGACCCTCCGCTCGGCCGATCCGCGCGATCCGCCACGGATCTTCCTGAACCTGTTCTCCGAGCGCAGCGACGTCGAGACCCTGATCAAGGGCCTGCGCATCGCCCGCCAGGTGTTCCAGGCCGAGCCCCTGGCCAGCCTCGTCGCCGAGGAGGTGATGCCGGGCCCCGCGGTGCAGACCGACGCGGAGTTCGAGGCCTATCTGAAGAAGGTGTGCCTCGTTTCCCACCACCCGGTCGGAACCTGCCGGATGGGCCACGATGCGATGTCGGTGGTCGACCCGCAGCTGCGCGTCCACGGCATCGAGGCCCTGCGCGTCGCCGACGCCTCGATCATGCCCACCGTCCCCGGCGGCAACACCAACGCCCCCGCCATCATGGTCGGCGAAAAGGCGGCAGACCTGATCCGCGGAACCACCCTGGCGCCCGCTGAGCCATAGGCTCCTCTCCCCCCAGGAGGAGAGGTCGGGAGAGGGGGCCCAGAGACCATATCCACTGCGAGCTGAATCGCCGCAGGCAGCTGAGAGTCCCCCGCGGACCCCCACCCCTGCCCCTCACCCTGAAGGGAGAGGGGAAGCACCAGACTCCCCGTTAGCCCCGCCCTAACCCGGCCCCGAGCCAGCGCAGGCTTCGACGGAGTCCGGCGGAGGGTCTGTCGGCAGTTCAAGTGTCTCACCTCAGGGGTGCACTCCAGCAAGGACCACCGTTATCTACGGTGAAACAACGGTTCCCCAGCCGCCGCCCGGCCGGCTAGATGACGCCCAATGACGGAAGGGGAGGACGCCGTGGGGCAGCCAGCAGCCATCAGCTTCGGCGAAGCGCTGTCGCGGGCGCCCTTGCGGGCGTTCCAGTGGGCGACGCTGGCGGTCTGCCTCCTGGTGCTGGTGTGCGACGGCATCGACATGCAGCTGCTCGGGATCGTCGCGCCCGTGGTGATCCGCGACTTCCACGTCGACCGCGGGACCTTCGGCATCGCCATGAGCGCGGCGCTGGTGGGTTTCGGGCTGGGGTCCTGGGCGGGCGGCTGGCTGGGCGACCGGGTCGGGCGGCGCTGGGCCCTGGCGCTGGCGGCCCTGGTGTTCGCCCTGGCCACGGTGGCGGCCAGCCGCGCCGGCGGGGTCTGGGCCATGGCGGGATGGAGGGTGCTTGGCGGGATCGGCTTCGGCGCCGCCTACGCCAACGCCCTGGCCATGGCCAGCGAATGGCTGCCCGAGCGCTGGCGCCCGGTGGCGGTCTCGACCCTGTCGGTGGGCACGCCGCTGGGCGGCACGGTCGCCGGCTGGATCGGCCCGGCTCTGGTGCTGGCCTCCGGCTGGCGCGGCGCCTTCGTGACCTTCGGCCTTTCGACCCTGCTGCTGCTGGTGGTCATACTGGCGGTGCTGCGCGACAGCCCCTCGTTCCTGCTGGCCAAGGGCAAGGTCGAGGCGGCCGCCCAGGCGGCGCGACGGGTCCTGCCGGGCGAGGTCGCCCTGGCCCCCGACAGCCACGAGAGTCCGGCCGAGGGTGGGGCGCGCATCGGCGTGCTGCATCCCTCCAACCTCAGGCTCAACATCGGCGTGGGCGTCGCCTTCGCGGCGGCGGCGCTGGTCGCCTACGGCATCCTGAACTGGACCACCACCATGCTCACCGCGCGGGGCTTCACCCTGGGCCAGGCGGGCAATGTGGTGTCGGTGGCGGGGATCACCTCGATGGTCGGATCGGTCGCGGCCGGCATGCTCACCCGCCGGTTCGGGTCCCGGCGGGTGATGGCCGCGGTGAGCATCACCCTGGTGGTGCTGCTCCTGGCCCTGGCCTTCGTGATCCAGACCTTGCCCGCCGCGCCGGGGCCGGCGGCGCGCACCCTGGTCCTGGTCATGATCGGAGTGGCGGCGGCGGTGTTCAGCGCCGGCATCGCGACGCTCTATGTGGTGATGGCGCTCGGCTATCCGCAGTCCTGCCGCTCGGCGGGGATCGGGTTCGGCATCTTCATGAGCCGCGTCGGGGCCATCTCGGCCAGCGGCCTCGGCGGCGCCCTGCTCGACCTCGGCCACGGCAGCGTGCTGCCCTTCTTCGGCGTCCTGGCCCTCAGCGCCGTCCTGGTCTCCGCCGCCGCCCTGGTCGTCGACCGCCACGTCCCCCCGGCGGGTTAGATCAACCTGAACAAACACCGCTCATCCCGGCGAAGGCCGGGACCCAGGACAGACCGGCGCTGGGCTTTCGGCCATGAGCCGCAACGGCGCCGCCGCGGACGTCTTGCTGGACCGTCTGCGTGACTTGTCCTGGATCCCGGCCTTCGCCGGGACGAGCGGGGAAAGGAGCTGACGCCGGCTCGTTTCAACCTGCCCTAGAACGCCCGCGTCACGCCCATGGTCAGGCCCAGGCGGCGGTAGTTGTAGAGCTCGACGGTGGACTGGTTGCGCTCCAGGCTGAAGCGGACCACCGGCGCGAAGCCATGCCACTGCACCTGGCGGAAGGTCGCCCCGGCGCCGGCCTGGTAGAGCCACTCGCGCCGCCGGTCTGGGAAGATGAAGAGCTGGGCGTCGCCCTCCAGCCGGTGCAGGCCGGCGGTGACGAACACCGTGGTGCGCCCAAGGTCGCGCCAGGCCACCACCGAGCCCCCGCCGGCCCAGGTGGCGTAGCCCGGGTCCTCGGCCGTCTCGCGGGTGACGTCGAGGGTGACGCTGAACCCCAGCCGGGGCGTCAGCGCCCGCTCGTAGCTGGCCGATCCGGCGTAGATGCCGCCGTCCTGGAGGGCGTTGGTCAGGTAGCGCGCGTCCGAGACGCTGCCCTGGACGTCGAACTGGGCGCGGGGGCCCGCCGCATGGATCCAGTCCAGCGCCGCGGTATCGGTGCGGGCGTAGAGCGAGTCGCCATAGAGCCGCCAAGTGTAGCCGACCGAGGGGTCGAGCCGGTCCTGGCCGAGGCGCCATTCCAGCCCCACCAGCGCCGAGCCCGAGATGTCGTCGAACTCGGAGGTCCCATAGACGTCCCCGAAGCTGGAGACCCGCGGCACCAGGTCGAGGTCGTCGGTGAGCGGCAGGCGCAGATAGGCCTGGCCCGATTCCTCGAACCCCACCCCCGAGCGCTGGCGCGCGTCCTGCGACAGGGTCAGGGGCGCGATCACCGTGTCGAGGGTGGTGGCCTGGGTGGCGCGGTTGATGTTGCTGTTGGGGGCGACCGCGAAGCCCACCGAGCCGCCGAACAGCTTGGACGAGTGCAGGGCGTTGGCGAACTGGTTGACCACGATCGCCACGTCGGGCGGCAGGCCGGCGGCCTCGGCCAGCCGGATCTGGCGGCGCGCGGCGGCCTCGTCGCCCATCGCCGCCAGCACCCGCGCCAGCTCCAGGCGCACCCGGGTCGCGCCGGGCTTCTCGTCCAGGATGGCGCGGAACAGCACCGCCGCCTCGCGATAGTGCTTCAGGCCGGCCTGCATCATGCCGTCGCGGAAGCGCGCCTCGGCGCGGATGTCGGGATTGGGATCGCGGGCGAGGGCGACATAGATCGCCTGGGCGTCGGCGATGCGGCCCTTGGCGCGCGCCTGGTCGGCGATGCGGAACAGGTCCGCCGCCGAAAGCCCGTGCACCGTCTCCTGGCCCGAGGCGAGAGCCGGGGCGACCAGGGCGAGCAGCCCGGCGGTCAGCCAGATGGCGGTGAATCGGGGCCGGCGAGGATGCGGCCGGAACGCCCGGCCGCTCGATCCCGCTCGGCCACGGCCGGGCCGACCGGCCCCAGGCCACTTACGCATACGCCCCCGCAACACCCTGCCGGCAGCGCCAAGGCGGCGCTCCCGGGGTCAACCTTCCATAGGTCAAGCTTGTTTTGCAACCTCCCGCGTCGGGAGCGCCAGCACGACCCCGCGCGTTGGCCCTCCGGAACGAGCGGCTTGGTCGCCTCGCCCTGACGGGATAAGCCGCATCCGATGAAGGCCCTCCCCAACATCCTCACCATCGGGCGGCTGGTGCTGACCCTGGTGGTGCTGGCCTGCCTGGCCGCGGCCGGCGGCGCGGCGGATGCGCTGAAGACCGAGCTGCAGGGCTGGGCGTTCCTGGCCTTCGTGGTCGCGGCGGTCACCGACTTCTTCGACGGCTGGCTGGCGCGCAAGCTCAAGGCCGAGAGCCTCTTGGGCGCCATCCTGGACCCCATCGCCGACAAGGCCCTGGTCGCCGCCGCCATCGTTGGCCTCTTGGCCGTCGGGGTCCCCATCGCCTTGTCCGGCGGCCTGATCCTGTTCCGCGAGTTCGCCGTCTCGGCGCTGCGCGAGACCCTGGCGCCCAAGGGCCTGCGCCTCAAGGTCACGGTGCTCGCCAAGTGGAAGACCACCCTGCAGCTCGTCGCCCTGGCGGTGATGCTCTACATCCAGGGCGCGCGGGGCCTGATGATGATCGTCCCCGGCTTCACCGGCCTCGGCCTCGCCTGCTACCTGCGCATGCCCGTCTGGGCGCTGGGCCTCTTCTGGCTGGCCGCCGCCATCACCCTCTGGACCGGCCTCGAATACGCCCTCGCGGCCCGCAAGGCGCTGAAAGCGCAGCCCTGATCCTCCCTAAGACTTCGTCATCCCGCACGCAGGCGCGCAGCGCCGGAGATGCGGTCTAAGGCCTCGCCGCCCCTTCCGCATAGGGGGCCGCGACATTGGCGCGGACCAGGCCGTGGGTGGCTTCATTGACGCCGATGATCAGGAACTGCACGGCCATGGCCACCAGGATCAGGCCGGCCACCCGCACGGTGATGGTCATGCCGATCCGCCCGATCGCCCGCGAGATCAGGGGCGTCAGCACGAAGGTGACGAAGGTCGCCAGCGCGACGGCCGCCATGGCCGCCAGGCCCGCGAGCGTTCCCGCCCATCCCAAACCCCGCGCCTCGCCGGCGTAGATGATGGTCGCCGAGATGGCCCCGGGCCCGATCAGCAGCGGCATGGCGAAGGGCACCACCAGCCGCTCGAACCTGCGCCGCGCATAGCCCCTGGCGTCGACCGCCTCGTGCTCGTCGGAGGGATCGGAGAAGGCCGCGGTCATGTCCTTGCGGGCCATGTCCAGGCCCAGCAGCAGCAGAAGGATGCCGCCGGCGATGCGGAAGGCCGCCAGCGAGATGCCGAAGAACCTCAGGATGCCGAGGCCGCTGAAATAGAACAGGGCCAGGAACACCAGGGCGAACAGCGAGATGTAGAGCGCCACCCAGCGCCGGCCGGCGGGGCTGGCGTTGGAGGTCGCCGCGGCGAACACCGGCACGTTCCCGATCGGATCGATCAGGGCGAACATGGCCACGAAGAAGTTGACGCCGAATTCGGCCGGGCTCATGGGAAGAGCTTAGCTCACAGAATCACCGCGTCCGCACGGGGTCCGCACGTCGTGTCTAGCCTCGGCTGCGCGGCGACGCCACACGGAGGCCCCATCATGAGCGCCCTGGCCGCCCAGATCCCGGAGACCGCCATGCCCGCCGACCCGCGCCTGATCGTGGCCCTCGACGTCCCGACCGTGGCCGAGGCCGAGGCGCTGGTGGAGCGGCTGGGGGACAGCGTCGGCTTCTACAAGATCGGCCTGGAGCTCCTGGCCACCGGCGGCATGGCCCTGGCCAGGCGGCTCACCGACCAGGGTCTCAGCGTGTTCGCCGACTGGAAGCTGCACGACATCGGCAACACGGTCGAGCGGGCGACCGCCGCGATCGCCGCGACGGGGGCCTGCGCCTTCCTGACGGTCCATGGCGAGCCCCAGGTGATGGCCGCGGCGGTGAAGGGCCGGGGCGCCTCGCCGATGAAGCTCCTGGCCGTCACCGTGCTGACCAGCCTCGGCGACCAGGACCTGACGGAGATGGGCTATGGCTTCACCGCCGCCCAGCTGGTCGAGCGGCGGGTGCGCCAGGCGGTGGAGGCGGGCCTGGACGGGGTGATCTCGAGCCCGCACGAGGCGGCCATCGCGCGCCGGATCGGCGGCGAGGGCTTCCTGGTGGTGACGCCCGGCATCCGGCCCGCGGGCTCAGCCCTGGGGGACCAGGCCCGCGCCGCCGGCCCGGCCGACGCTCTTCGCAACGGCGCCAGCCATCTCGTCGTCGGCCGCCCCATCAACGCCGCCGACAACCCCCGCGCCGCCGCCGAAGCCATCGCCGCGGAGATGGCGGGGGCCTAGTCCTGCAGCATTCGCCGGGGCGCGCCGACGCAAGGCTCAAACACCAAGGTCACCAGGTCCACCAAGGACAGCAAGACTCTGTTCTTGAGCGCGCAGCGCTCCGCAGATTCCAGCGGCTGCGCTGCAAAGGAGCGCTCTTGGCCCCATTCCTTGGTGATCTTGGTCTCCTTGGTGAACTTGCTCTTCAACAAGACTGAGCTTCGCCCGTTCGGCGTTGGTGGTCGGGTGTGTCGCGGTCGCTATCTCTTGCAGCCGCAGCCGTGGGGCATGTGGCCGCCGCCGTGATGGCCGCCGCCGCCCGGGTGGCGGCCGATGCGGATGCCGATCGAGGCCGAGGCCCTGGCGCTCGCGCTGGCGAAGGCGAAGGCGCCGGCCGAGGCTTCCCCGCCGCCGCCTTCGATCACGCCGCCGCCGCCACCGCCGCCGCCTTCGAACTCATCGGGACCCACCCCGCCGGCGTCGGCGAAGAAGACGTCGGGAAGCTGCTCGCTCTGCTCGTAGCGCTCCTGCACAACCCCGCCGCAGACCGGATGGGGCGGCGCCATGTCGGCGTAGGGGCAGGGCGCGGGCGCCGGTCCGAGCGGGCGGATGCGCCAGCCGGAATCGTAGTCGTATTCCTCGCGGCGGACCTCGCCATAGGCCTGCTCGCCATAGCCGCGCTCGGCGAAGCGCTCCTCCTCGCCCTGGCCGTAGACCACCGGCGGCGGGCCTTCGCCGCGCCAGTCGCGAGGCGGCGGAGGGGGCAGGGGCCGGCTGGCGACGCAATGGCAGTCCGGCCGGGGCGGCGGAGGCGGCGCGCTGCAGTTGCAGGGCCGCGCGGGACCCCCGTATCCGGTCGGCGGCCCGGCGTAGCCCGGCGGGGGTCCTTGGTAGCCCGGCGGAGGGCCTTCATAGCCGGGCGGCGGACCTTCCGGCTCGCCGGCGTAGGCCGGGGCGTCCACATAGCCGCCCGGCGCGACCTCGTAGGGCGGCGTCTGGCCGTAGCCCAGCGACGGATAATAGGCGGCCGGGGCGCCCCCGGCGATCGCGGCGGACCCGGCCAGCGCCAGGACGGCGCCGAGAACGGAAAGCTTCAGGGCGCTCAGCACGCAGCCCTCCTCACCATGACTGAAACTGGCGGCAGGCTAGGCGCGAGGCGAGGCGCGCTCCACAACGTGCGCGCGCGGGTTGAATTTGATGAAGAGGTGGTTAACGGCCTGACGCCGCTCAGAAATCCACCGCCAGGCCCTTTCGCTCCCAATCGCCGTAGCGTGTCGGCTCGGGGCCGGAGGGGCCGTTGGTTTCCGGCGCGGCGGGCGCCGGGGCCTCCGCGGCCCTGCGCGCGGCCGCCTCTTCCAGCGCGCGCCGGGCGGCGGGCGTCAGCGGCTTGCCGGGCGCGGCGCCCTCGGGAAGGTCGTCAGAGCTCATGGCCTGCATCTAGGACGCCGGGCCCAGCCGCGCAAAGCGTCCGCGTTGCGCCCGGGGGTGATCTGGACGATGTAGCGCCCGTGCCGCCGCCCTCCCGTCCCCGCAGAGTCCCCAGACCCGCCGCTTCGGACAGCGGACTGGACTCCCGCCGGGCCGCGCTCGTGGTGATCGCCAGGGCGCTGCATCATCGCGGTGGGCTCGAGGAGGCCCTGGCCCAGCCCGCGCTGACGGCGCTGGAGCCGCGCGATCGCGGCTTCGCCCGCGCCCTGGCCATGACGGCGCTGAGGCGCAAGGGCGGGATCGACCGCATCCTGCAGGCGCGGCTCTCCAAGCCCCCGCCCGAGGAGGTCACCGCCCTGATCGGCCTGGGGATCGCCCAGCTGCTCTGGCTCGGCACGCCTGCCCACGCGGCGGTCTCCACCACCATGGCCCTGGCCGATGCGGCGCCCGCCGTCCGCCCGTTCAAACCCCTGGTCAACGCCGTGCTGAGGCGAGTGGAGCGCGAGGGCGCCCCGGCCTTCGAGCCGGACGTCTGGGCGCCGGACTGGCTCCTGGCCCGCTGGCGCGCGGCCTATGGCGCCGAGGCCGCCCTCGCCATCGCGGCCATCATCCCCGACGAGCCGGCGACCGACTTCACCGCCCGCGACCCGTCCGACGCGCCGGCCCTGGCCGAGGGCCTGGGCGGCGAGGCGCTGGCCGGCGGCTCGGTGCGCACCCAGCGCCGCGGCGAGCTTTCCGAATGGCCCGGCTATGGCGAGGGCCGCTGGTGGGTGCAGGACGCCTCGGCTGCCGTCCCCGCGCGGCTGCTGGAGCTCGAGGCGGGCGAGAGCGCGCTCGACCTCTGCGCGGCGCCGGGCGGCAAGACCCTGCAGCTGGCCGCCGCCGGCGCGGCGGTTGTCGCCGTCGACCGCTCGGCCGCGCGGCTGCAGCGGGTCCGCGAGAACCTGGGGCGCATCGGCCTTGCCGCGGAGATCATCGCCGCCGAAGCCGGCGCCTGGGAGGACGAGCGCCGCTTCGACGCGGTGCTGCTGGACGCGCCCTGCACCGCGACGGGCACCTTCCGGCGGCATCCCGACGTGCTCTGGGCCACCCGGCCGGGCGACATCGCCAAGCTGGCCGAGACCCAGCGCCGGCTGCTGGCCGCCGCGGCCAGGCGGGTGCGGCCGGGCGGGCGGCTGGCCTATTGCGTCTGCTC
>Ga0335075_10013127_pt1 | contig 12485 bp, 12 predicted proteins | sample Lox_Sample_24_FD_206723 | JGI IMG/M metagenome (GOLD analysis project Ga0335075, IMG submission 206723) | Soil microbial communities from Loxahatchee National Wildlife Refuge, Florida, United States - Lox_Sample_2.4 | ecosystem: Environmental > Terrestrial > Soil > Wetlands | place: USA... | reverse complement strand
TGCCTTCGGCATGGGGAGTGGGTAGGACGCGTCATGTATGAAAGCGCTGCGTTGTGTCAAGAGCTCGGTTGATTTTCCTTTCAGTTTGTCGGCCTAGTTCAAGCCTTGCGGACACACCCACAGAGGGCGCGGCCGATGAGGTGGCCGAGAGTCAGGCGCGAAATCGAACGTGGGATGTTTTCACTTATGGCGGAAGTCCTGGCTCTGCGCACGATCCTGCTCAACGCGTTTTACAAGCTGGGCCACCGTTGTTATCCCGAAACACAGCGAGGAACCTGTTTTTGCCGGGTTTTACCCATACCGGTGCGCTCTCACGCGGCCTCGAAAGCCGCTGGCTCTCGCCCATCGCACGAAAGGGCTTCGCCCTCACTCACTCTCTGGTTCCTCCGCCTCCGCCCGCTCGAACTCCCGGTGCTGCCGCAGAACTTCCGCCCAAAATGGCAGCTTCTCTGACTGTCGCAGCTTCTGGCAAACGCGAACCATCGTATCCATCTCTCGGCTATCGAGCTCGTTCACCAGCGCCTTCACGATCGCTTCGTGTTTGGGAAGCACGTTGCCAATCAGCTTCTCGCCCGCCGGCGTCAGGCTCACCACCGTCACCCTTGGACCGTATCTTGGCTTGCCACGACGCTTCTTCGGCCATTGGCTCTCTCTGCGTTCCGCCGCAGTGCTCCGCGCCTCGGCGCAGTTCACCCAGCCGAACCCCTCCGCCCGCCGGACGGTCACGTAAAGGTTCTGCCGGCTGCGCCCCAGCCGTTCCATCGCTTCGCTCAGCGTCAACGGACCGCCGCTGTAGAGCGTCACCAGCAGCCGGAATTCCTCGCGCGTCAGCCCAAAGGCCTCCAGCGGCGCGCGCAGCTTTCTTTCGATCCAGCCGGCCGTTTCAGTCAGCTCCAGGTACACGTCCCAGGCCCGCTGCTTCTTGTCCCTTCGCGCCGCCTGCTGCTTTTTGTCCATTCGGCGACCCCTAACGCAGTTTCGCGCGCCAAAATCGCGCATTTACTGCGCGCAGAATGCGCCTTTTCTATCATGCTTGTTGCTCATTGTGCGGTGATATTCATTCGCCCGCTGTTCGCTGTGCCCGTACCGCTGTGCCCGCTCCAACTCGGCGTGCCGGGCACACTTCCGAGCGGTCATCCCGAAGCGTAGCGAGGGATCTGCTGTGGCTGTGGCTGTCTTGATTTGCCGGGCGTCCCGCCCACCGCGCCTTCCGTCGAAGGGTGGTAACGCACTCGCGACTGCACGGCGTCGACTCGGGGGGCCACGCACCGTTCTGCGCTGTCAACCCAAAGCGTAGCCAGGGATCTGCTCTGTTTTTCTCGTCGCTGACTCTTAGCCAGACGCGCGCTACATTACGGCAGCGAGAACGCCACGAAGGCGTTGCCGGAGGCGAAAAGGACGTACTGCTTCCCGGCGACTTCGTAAGTTACGGGATTGGCTTCGCAGCCCGAGCCGCCCACGGTGAATTCCCACAGCAGCTTGCCGGTCTCCGCGTTCAGCGCGAAAAAATCTCCTTCGGCGCTGCCCGCGAACACCAACCCACCGGCCGTTGCCAGGGTGCTGACCTGCGCCGGAGCCATGATTTTGTATTGCCATTTCATATCCCCGGTGACGGCATCGAGCGCGCGAATCGCCCCGTATTCCACGTCTCCGGAAAGGTTCATGCGTCCGCCGCCGCCGAAATCCGGGAAATTCACCAGCGGGCGTCCGGATATTACGTACGCGCCTGTCTCGCGCGCGGACACGTAGAAGAGTTTCGTCTGCGGGCTGTACGACGGGCTGTTCAGGTTCGTGCCGCCGTGGCCATCGGGATAAATCAGTTGGCCTTCCGGAGTCGGTTCCGTGTCGGGCAACATGATCGGCTGTCCGTTGGCGTCCAGCCCCTTCGCCCAGGTTTCCTTCACGAATGGCTGGCCGGCCACGAATTTCCCGGTGACGCGATCGAGCACGTAGTAGAAGCCGTTGCGATTGGCGAAAGCCACCAGCTTGCGCGGCTGGCCGTCCACTTCAGCATCGAATAGCACCGGAACCTGGATGGAATCCCAATCGTGCGTGTCGTGAGGAGTGAACTGAAAATACCATTTCAATTGGCCGGTATTGGCATCGAGGGCGATCAGCGAGTCGGTGTACAGGTTCGCGCCAGGGCGTTCCGACCCGTTGTAATCCGGGGCGGGATTGCCAGTGCCCCAGTAAATCAAGTTCAGATCGGGGTCGTACGAACCGGTGCCCCAGGTGCCGCCGCCGCCCACCCCCGTCATGCTCTTGCCCCACGTATCGGAGCCGGCCTCGCCGGGCGTGGGAATAGTGTAGGTCCGCCAGAGAAGTTTTCCGGTTTTCGCGTCGTAAGCGGCCAGGAATCCGCGGATGCCCACGTCGCCGCCGGAAACGCCCATAATGATCTTCCCATCCAGCACGCGCGGCGCGCCGGTCATCGAATATCCCTGATCGTTCGGGTCCACGTGGACGTCCCATTTCACCGCGCCGGTGATCGCGTCGAGCGCCACCAGATGGCAATCGAGGGTGCCGACGTAAACGGTGTTGCCGTAAACGGCCACGCCGCGATTCGAGCGATGCACGCCAATGGTGTAGAGGTGCGAAGGCATGTGCGGCGTCCAGCTCCACAGCTGGGTGCCGTAGCGCGCGTCGAGCGCGGTGACCGTGCTGGGCGGCTCGGTGACGTACATGACGCCGCCCACCACCACCGCCGAGGACTCAATCGGCGCTTCGCCCGCTTGGTTGGGCTGGTAGATCCACGCGGCGCGCAGGTTTTTCACGTTGTCGCGATTGATCTGCGTGAGCCGCGAAAAGCGCTGCGATTTGTAGTCGCCGCCGTACATCAGCCAGTCCTGCGGCGTGTCGTCGGCGTGCAGTAATTCCTGGTAGGTGACCGGCTGCTGCGCCAAGGCGCGCGCCGGTATCAACGACAGCGAAGCAGCCACCGCCAGCGCGTAAATGGAAAGTTTCATTGTGCGCCCTTCAAAGTCATAAGGTATGCCACCAAATCATTCATCTGCGCCGCAGACAAACTATTTTTGAAACTGGGCATGAGGCTCTTGCCGGGCAATTGTTCGAGCGAGCGCAGATCGGGTTTCCAGAGAGCATGAAATTTTCCGGTTACATCTTTGAGCACGATCACGAAGGAGTTTTCTCCGACGCGCATGCCTTCAATCACATGGCCATCTTTTTCGACGGCGCGGAACATTAGGTATTCGGTCCACTTGGCGGTGAAAAAGCCGGTACCGTTTTGCGGCAAGTTTGCGCCGGGGTCGATTAGCCGCTCTTTCAGGCTGGCAGGGCCACGCATAGCGCCGATGCGGGTGAGCTCGGGGCCGACGCTGCCGCCTTGTCCATCGATCATATGACAAGAAGAACAATCACTTGATTGGTAAATAACTTCACCTGCCTTGGGGTCGCCAACGACTGCGCCAGCGGTTGCGTTGGCAGTCAGCGACCGGAGAAAAGCAACGATGTCAGCCGCATCTTTGGAGGTGAGGCTGAAAAAACTCGGCATGGCTGTGCCGCGGATGCCGTGCTGAATGATATTCACAACGGCGGCGTCTCCGAGGCTTTGTGGCACGCCGTGGAGGTCAGGGCCGTCTTCGCCGCTCGCGTCGATTCCGTGGCAGGTAGAACAGTTTTCTTCGAAGAGACTTTTCCCTTTTACGGGATCGCCAGCCATGTGCATCGGGCTGGCCTGTGCGCCTTCCGCGGGAGGCGCCTGAGCCGCGAGTGGAGATACGCGAACTGTGAATAGCGCGAACGCGCACGCGGCAAACAGGAGCGCGGCGCGCTGATAGCATTTCGAATTGCTCACACTGCACCCCCACCCACTTGTTGGATCTCGTGATGTGTTGGCGCGGAAGCGGTCAGCCTTATTCTATTTGCCGCCCCTGCACGCCAAGATTGCAATCGCCCACGCTGCCCATCTGATTAGGCCCACTGATCGATCGACACGCTGCGAATATAATTCATGTTGCCGACCTGGAAGAATGTATTGGTCTGCCCGCCCATGACGACGAGATTGATGTCGTCCGCTTTCGGCCAGCAAGGGATGCGCGCGTCATCGGGCAATTTCCACCAGGTTGCGTACGGTTCTTCGCCCTTAAGCGCACGCGGGTATAGCCACACGTAGGCGAGGAACGATTCGCGATAATCCTTGGCCGAGACGGTGGTGTTCTTCCACAACCAATCGGTCAGTTTTTCTTTGGTATCGTAGCCTTGTTCTTTCAGCGCTTTCGCCGTGAGCGGGTCGAGGATCACCAGCGCGTTGAACATGCGGGTGAGCGTCGGGAACATGCTGCTGATCTGTTCATCGAACTTGGGCATGATCGCGCCAGCGCCTTTTGCTCCGTCGCCAAAGCGCAGGTCCCAGCCATCGAAGAGGCTGACGACATTCTCCTCGGGCTTGAAACCTTTCTGTACGTGGAAAGGCGTCCAGGGGCTGTTCTTTTCGTCTTCCACCACCACGGCATTGTTGTAGTTGAGTTGATTGCCCTGGCCGCCGTAGTAATTCTGCCCAGGCACGGCGCCGGCACCGAGATTCTTGCCCATCAGCGTCCAGGCGCGGCCGATGGTGGCGTTGGGTTGCGCGAACGGGCCGAGCCCGCCGATTCCGTAATTCATGTTGAGCTTGTCGCGAATGGGACCGTTGATAATCATCGAGTAGCCGAAGGAAGTTGTAGAACCGCCCAAGGCTAGAAATCCCGTTGACGCGATGGCGAGGACGACCGGGAAGTACGAGGGATCGCAACCGGCCATGACAGCGTTCACGGCTACCTGCCGCACCGTGTATTTGTAAGTGTCCGTAACGCCGCGACCAACGCGCCCGACGATTTCATCGGGATGGTGGCTGGTCCCTTTCAGCATTGCGTCGACGGCTTTCTCGGTAGGTACGATGATGGGCAAAAAATCGGTCATGCCGTTGTTCATGAAATAGGCTTGCAGGTTTTCCAGCGTATCAGGGCCGATGGTGGACGGGCCAGCCGAAACGGGAAACAGGCCTGATTTTTCATCTTCGGGCGCAAGCGGAGTGGTGAGGTAGCCGACGATTTCTTTCATCAACGGCTTGCCGGTGACGGGATCGGGTCCGTCAACGAGCGCATGCAATTGAGGAATGGTTTTTCCCCATACCGGATGGGGCGTGAAGGCGATGCGCAGCGTCGGCATGCCGCGCTGCGCGGCTGTGGAATGCGCCAGATCCACATACGCTTCGGTGACCATGGCAACAGCCGGGACGCCCATTCTTTCCATCGTTACGCAGTGACTCACGGTCGCTGGGGTGCAGCCCGCTCAATGCCCAATGGCCATGATGACAGCGTTCCCATTGGCCTTGATTTCATTCCAGAGTTTGGGATCGGGCTCGGGATAGGTGCCGGCTTTTCTGCGGTAGACGGTCTTGACGCTGGGCATGTTGCGCTTGAACCAGTCCGCAACCTGGTAGAGCAGCAGATCGGCGCCGAAGAATCCAGTATCGACCAGATAGACGGTTTTGCCGTCGAGAGTGCTGAGAGTCGGCGCCATGGGAAAGCGCTGCACGGGAGGCGGCGTGCCTTTGGGCGAAAGAGCTATGAATTTCTGTTCGCTACCCGAGTTGGAGGAGTCCGATTGAGGTTTGGGCGGCGCAGCGTCCGCACTAGCGCCCGCCAGCAGCGCAGGAGAGATTCCCAGCAGCGATAATAACTGTCGCCTGTTCATGATTGCGAGCCTCCCAATATCCTTCCGACCTTTGGAAACCAAGAGTCAGCTATTTGTATGAAGCCGTATCTTCACGCTGCTGGCCCCATATACATGGACGTATAAGATGGGATTCGCGTTTTAATATTTTCCCCGCGCGACAAAGTACAACCAGCCGGACGAAAATGCCAGATTATTCGGTGAAGCGGTACCCCTCGTGAAACCATTACATGTAGCGGGCGGCGAATTTCAGGAAGGCGGGCCAATTCGGAATGTCGGTGTGGCCGTATTGATGCTGGCGAAAAGCGAGGTCGCCGGAAAGCAGCGCTGTGCCGATCGGCGGCATGGTGTCGGCGCCCAAGTCGCGCTTGCCGAGCAAAAGGTACACTGGTCCGGCATCCACTTCGGCCAGGAATTGCCCCTTGTCATCAAGCCAATTGCCCTCCACCGCGGGCGAACCTTCGCTAATGAATACCGGACGAGGAGCGCAGAGAGCGATGAGCTCATGGGCGTCCACGGGCAGATCGCCGGCGTTCAGCGTACCGGCGTATTTCACGAAATTGCCCGCGAACCAGTGATATTCGCCGGTGGCAGCAAGGTCGGCGATGGACTCACCAAAGTTACGGCGAAAGAGTTTCGCGCCACCCGCGCCGGACGAGCCGACCAGCACAATCGCGAAGCGTTGGTCGTAGGCCATGGTGACGAGGGCGGCTTTGCCATAGCGCGAGAGACCTTCGATGCCTACATGTTTGGCATCCACCTGGTTGGGAATCGTTTCGAAATAGTCGAGCAAGCGGCTGGCACCCCACGCCCAGGCGCGCAAAGCGCCCCAATCTTCGAGCCCGCGAGGCTGGCCGTGGTTACAAAGACCGATGATGCCCTTGGTGAGACCCGCGCCGTTGTCATCTTGATAGCTGGTAGGAATCAGGACTGCGTAGCCCCAGCCGCGTTCGAGCACCTGCTGCTGCCATGAAGGTCCGGCCGGCAGCGGCGGAAATTTCTGGCCGCGAGCCTTCAGCATGGCCATGATGCGCTGCATAACCGCGGGATCGACACCAAAATCGATCATCACGGGAACCGGTCCGTGCCCTTTGGTAGGAAGCGTGAGACTGGCCTGGATATCGACGGTGATCAATGGGTATGAGGAGTTATCGACATGGCCGATCAGCTCGCGCGTGACCGCCGGAACTCCGCCGACGCTTTCTTGCTTGGTGCTGGCCACCTGCCAGTGAACGTCAGGCGTGTGCGCGGGAACGCGGCCATATACCTGGGTGTCGAAGGCTTCCACAATTTGCGGGCGGCGTTCGGTCCACCAGACTCTAGAGGAGGTGACGCGGCTGCCGTCGCTGAGGATCAGCGGATCGGGGTAATCCGGGAAAACGCCGGCTTTGGCTTCGTCATAGTTGGCGTGATTGGGCCTGCTTTGATCGGCAGTAGGAGCGGGACGCAGCGCGGAGATGTGCAGCAGGTCCATGATGCGCTGGTGATCCTGTTCGGCGGTCAGCTGCACCGGCTGAGGGTAATCGGTGCCAGGGACTTTGCGGGGCTTCGCGAAGGTAAGCGGCGCCGCCGCCATTTGCGAAAGCAAAAGCACCGAAACTGCCGCAAGCATCCGGATCTTTGATGAAATCGGCACGCAAGCTCCTCTTTCGATTCAGTGCGATTCATGCGACTACACCCTCACGCAGAGGCACACAAGCGGATCTCCGCGCTGAATCGCCGCAGAGAAAATAGCGCGTTCGGCGCGCACGAACAAGGGTTCAGCGCCTTCATACCAGGGGAGGTACTAAGGGAGGGGTTTTACGATGAGACACGGGAAGAGTTGCTGGCGGGCACAATGGCACGCTGCTTGCGCGATGCAGCCGCTTTGGAAGCGAAGAAGTAAACAGTATTTTCCGCGCACCAATTTTCTTTTCATTCATACTGTGCGTGGCGCCAATCTGTTTTCCACAGGGGTCCCATGAGGAATTCTCCGGCCACAAAGCCGCTGGCGAAGAAGCAAGACCGCGGTGCTGAAAGGAGACAGTGCCCGCGATACGCGCTCGGCGCTCCCGCAGTGATTCGCGACCCGGCGGCAAAGAAAAAAGTTGCCGGAAACGTGACGATGATCAGCAAGAGGGGCTGCTTTTTGAGAGCGGAGAAACCTTTTCAACCGCACTCGGTGTTGCAGCTGCGTATACAGAAGGGTGACACGGCATTTGAAACGTGGGCGAAAGTGCTGCCGAACGCGCCGCATCCCGAGGACGGCATGGCTCTGATATTCATGGGCACCGCGCCGGAACATCAGCAACTGCTGCATCGATGGATTGATGAGCTCGCGGCGGATACGCAGTCGAATATCATTGCCAGCTAGCGGTACGAGCTGTGGATTCGCCCGCTGAACTGGGTCGCTCCGCACCATTGAACTCCCAAATCCCGGCTCCGTTTGTAGGGAGCCCCGCGACGCATGACCTGCCTTGAGGACTATCGCGCAAGTGAGAGGGATCCGTCGAGGCGCGCAGCGCCCTGAGGATGGCACTTGCTCGCTTGCACATCTTGCCCGGCGCGCGGGGCCGCAGGATGTCGGAAAAACGCCTTGTAAACCATCGCCAAATTATAGAGATCCCGGTCCCGGCTCGCTTGAATTTTGCCTGTCTTGCGGGTGACGGAGTTTCCACACAATTTGACGGAAAATGCCGAGCCACATGACGGCGTCCTGCCGCGGCAGGTGCAGGCGCCGCACCAAGCGGCGAACGCGCTGATCGGCGTCAGCGACGCGGCGGCGATCGAGGAAGCCGCTTTCGCGCAGGGCTTCTGCAAGCATTTCGGTGATGCGTTCAATTTCGGCGCCAGCGGCGAGCGAGGTTTTTTCCGGAGCAGTGGGAATTTTGTTTTCGCGAATTAGTTCGTACAGGCAGACGGCCACTGCCTGCCCGAGATTCATGGAGATGTTTTCTTCTTCCGTGGGAATGCGCATCAGCCAGTGGCAGTGACTCAGATCGTCATTCGACAGGCCAAATTTCTCCGACCCGAAAAGCAGCGCTACACGGCCCGTGTGAAGTCGCCGGAGAATCAACTGCGCGCCCTCTTCCAGGCGGCGCACAGTGTGATGCAAATGGCGGTGGCGCACTGCCGTGGTACCTACGACGAGTGTGGCGTCAGCGATGGCCGATGCCACGTCGGAGTGCTCCTCGGCGCTGGCGAGTAGCGCGGATCCGCCGACGGCGGAACGCGCTTCGCGAAAGGCTGCCTCATACGGATGCACGGCCCGCAAACTATGAAATCCAAAGTTGCTCATGGCTCGCGCCGCTGCTCCGATATTGAGCGGATTACGCGTGGACACTAAAACCACACTGAGGCGGTCGCGTTCGTTGGCGGCGAGCAAGGGACGATTATTCTAATGCAGCAGGCGTTACGGCGATGGCCGAAGATGCGCGCACCGGAGCGGGCGGGCAGCTAATTTCTTCGCGCAGCCGCGGTGCCGTCGCACTGTCGCGCTTCCCCGCTCGTACCACGGCGTGGCAATCGATAGTTCCAAACTACAGCGCTGCAAAGTACCAGAGCGATTGAGAGCAGTGGCCCATCGCGGTTCCTGGCGCCGGACGGTATTCTCAACACGTTCGAGAGCGATTCAGACGGGCCTCCGCAGAGCCCAGAAAACTGAGGGAAACGCAAAGTGCGAATCCAAAGAATTCAGAGCAAGCTACTCATAACATTGGGATTAGCGGGGGTTCTTTTAGTGTCGCCGAAGATGACCTCGGCGGGCGGCGCGGCCGATCCAGCGCCAACAGCAGAACCTAGCGCGCTACCGGCCGCTCCGGTGCCAGCGGCTGACGTGGAACAAGCGCAGTCCTTGGAAACCATGCGGCTGGACCCACTTGAACTCGGGAAATCGGGAAAATTGAAGCTGGTGGACGAAACGCCATCACGCCGCGAATGGCTGGCGCTTGGGCTGGCGGTGCATGGAGCTGCGGCGTTTGACTCGTACACCACACGGCAGGCAATCGGACGCGGAGCAGTGGAAGCTGATCCGCTGATGCGGCCGTTTGCGAGCTCACCGAGCATTTACGCCGCGATTCAAATCGCTCCGCTGGCACTGGATTACACCGCGCGGCGCATGCAGCGCAGCGAGAACCCGATCATCCGCAAAATGTGGTGGCTGCCGCAGTCGGGCGGCACGGCGATGTACGTCTTTTCCGGCGCGCACAATTTGGGAGTTGCCGGCCGGCTGTGAGCGAGTCCGTGACTGCGTAGATTCTTCTCAGAGCGAATGGAGGTCGCGGGCGCAGCGGGTTGACGCAGCGTCCGCGACAAGTTGTAGGGCGTTCTGTTCACTCTTCCAGCCGCATGCTAGAATCCCTGTGACGCGTCAGTAGGCCCGTAGCTCAGTTGGCTAGAGCGCCACCTTGACACGGTGGAGGTCTGCGGTTCGAGCCCGCACGGGCCTACCATGAAGTTTTCTGGATGGCTTCCCTTTACATTCTGCAAAGCAAGGCGACCGGGCGTTTTTGTGTCGGGTCGACCAGCGAACTTTCCAGCCTCGTTTGAGCGGGCCGACCCGTCGGCATTATATTTGGGTAAAGTTTTCGGGCGCCGCCGAAACGCGGCTGCTGGCGATGAACTACAATATCGCGATGGAGAAAAAGATCTTTTGGGCATTTTTTGGCGTGCTAGGGTTGGCCGCGGATCTTTTTCTCCCGATGTGGTGGGCCATCGGGGCGACCGTCCCGATCTTGATCTTTAGCTGGTGGGTGGCGTACCGCAGTAACTGGTTTTTGGGTCCCTGATTTTCTCGAGAATCCGGCCAGAGGCGCGCAGAGAATCGATGCGCAAGCGGTCATCAATCGTCGAGCAAACTTTCCCCAACAGGATTATGATGGCGCGCAAAGGACCGGCACGGCGGCTGGTCCGCTACGCTCGTTTTACCAGCATGACGAGCGACTCGGAGGTTCCCTATGGTTCGAACCATCAACGAAAATACGGTGACCGATGCGGTGATCGAGCAGATGTCCGGCACGAGCGCCCCGCGATTCAAGGAGATCATGACGGCGCTGGTGCGCCACCTTCACGAGTTTGGACGGGAAGTGGACCTGACTGCCGAGGAATGGCTTGCGGCCATTCGCTTTCTGACTGCAGTGGGACAGAAATGCACCGAGCACCGGCAGGAATTCGTGCTGCTTTCCGACACTCTGGGATTTAGTTCGCTGGTGAATACGCTGCACGATAAGCGCACCTCGGATGAAGCGACCAAGTCGAGCCTGCTCGGGCCGTTCTACCGGCAGGATGCGCCGGTATTGAAGCTGGGCGACTCGATCGTCTCCGAAAGTAAAGGGCCGGAGGTGGTGTACTACGGACAGGTGACCAACGCAGCGGGCCAAGGCATTCCCAACGCGTTGGTACAGGTGTGGGAGCCGGATGAAACCGGGAATTACGATTTGCAGAAATTGGACCCGTCGGTGATGGACTTGCGCGGGCGCTTTCGCACCGATTCCGAAGGCCGCTATTATTTTCGCGGGATTTGTCCCACGGGCTACCGGATCCCGATGGATGGTCCGGTGGGCGACATGATTCGCGCGCAGAGGCGGCATGGCTACCGTCCCGCGCACATTCATTTCATCGTCGGCGCGCCCGGGTATCGCGAACTGGTGACGGCGCTGTACGTGGCGGGCGACGAGCACATCGATTCGGATACGGTTTTTGGCGTCAGTGACTCGCTGGTGATTTCCGTGAATCCGAATGATCCCGCGTCGCCAATTCCGAATCTGCCGACCGTTCATTACGATTTTCGGCTGGCGGCTGCGGCGAAGAGCGCGGCAATGTCCGGACGCGTGGGAGCAGACCCGTCGCAGATTTTGCAGAAGGCGCATTAGCGCTTTCGGGGTGGTGCAAAGTGTCTCGATCGGGGCGCGCTGTGCACGCGAGGAGTCTGTTTTTCTGCAGTGTCGAATCGTCGCGCGGACGAAGCAGCGCGAAACGTGGAGCGCGGAACAAGCCCGCGAGCCCGTTTCTGGCCAGCTGAAGGCACGCGTCCGATGAGTCGGCTTATCGGGCGTTACAGCTAAGGTGCTACGTCGACCACGGATCTTTACGGAGAAATCAGATCCAAACTACATCTTGCTCCGCTGTAGAGCCAACTTCGACACTCATCGTGTCCGAAGTGATAATCATCTTACTACTGTTAACATTATAACAAGATATGCCGATGGCAAGCGCCCTTCACTAAGTAGTGGACAGGCGAGCTATAATGCCGCGCCATGAGCCCCGAGGAGAGCGTAACCGCGCAAATCCGCGCGCCGAGAAAATGCGGGGTCACACTTGAATACGAGGGATTGATGACATGAGAAGACAATGTCGCTCGTTCCTTTTTGCGTTGCTCGTTCCAGCATTCTTCCTTGCCGGCGCAGTCGTCGTTGCGGCGGCTCAGGAACAGGCATCACACGCGGTCAAGCAGGAGCTCTGGTCCAATCCCGCCACGTGGCCCGACGGGAAGGTTCCCGGCGTCGGGGACACTGTCACCATTGAAAAAGGCAAGGATGTGCTCCTGGACGTGAGTCCGCCGCCGCTGGGCGACTTGCGAATCGATGGCAAACTCAGCTTCTCGGACAAACGCGACCTCCAGCTGACCACCGAGTCGATCCTCGTGGAAGGGGGGGAACTGGAAATCGGCACGGAAGCCAAACCGCACATGCGCCAGGCGACCATCACCCTGACCAACAGTCTCCCTGGTAACGGCCGCGGGATCGTGATCGCGCCGGGCGGAATCCTGAGCCTGCATGGTGACGTGACGAATTCCTGGACCAAACTCGCTGCTACAGCCAAGGCCGGCAGCGCCA
>Ga0335075_10013124_pt1 | contig 12485 bp, 10 predicted proteins | sample Lox_Sample_24_FD_206723 | JGI IMG/M metagenome (GOLD analysis project Ga0335075, IMG submission 206723) | Soil microbial communities from Loxahatchee National Wildlife Refuge, Florida, United States - Lox_Sample_2.4 | ecosystem: Environmental > Terrestrial > Soil > Wetlands | place: USA... | reverse complement strand
GTTCTGATCTCGTGCCATGGTCCGATGCAAATGTCCAGCATAGCGGTGTTGTAATAGAGTTGCCGAGATTGGCTCACAGAGGTACCAAAAAAGGACGAAACTGTAGGAAGAGTGTGTATTGCCATCTATGTGCGTAGATACTGAACCTTGATAGTTACGTGTGTTCTCTGAAGACTGGATTACATGATTTAGCGCAGCAATTGCATCTTTTCGTCGAAATCTAATGCCATGTTTATAGCCGTCTCCAAATGGTTTGCCTCTATCCCTTGAGTACCTTCGGAGCTCGCGATAGAGCTAGCGGCTATCCAGATGTTGCGTATTTGCCTTCCATTCAAACTCCCAGCTATCTCGAATAGTCTTTCACCCAGTTTCATGACCTCGGACTTGTCGACATGCGCTTGTCGCGAGAACATCTCCCAAATTTTCATTTGCTGTTCTCGGTCGAGGGGTGTAAAATAAAGGCTAAAGATTACGCGCGACCGGAAATTCGCGTTCAATGGTCTCTCTCCGGACGTCGTAAAGAATACAAGTCCGGAGAAGTAGTCGAGCAAGCGGAGAAGGACTATATTGTTTGGTCAGTCAGTCACTGAATCAGATACATAATAGGTTGTTCTAGGATAGCTCGTATTTGCCTCACCTGAAGTAATTGGAGGTTTCCTATCAATGTGAGACCCCTGAAAGTCGATAATTTCATCCGCCTCTATTAGTAGCAGAACACAATTCCATCGCTCGGCGAGCAAGAACCAGGTCTCCAGCTTTGTATCAGCGCCTCTGGAGAGAGAACCAAGCTCACCACAGTTGATTACCAAAAGAGGGCGCGTAAGAGCATGTGCAACGCATTCCACAAAAAAAGTTTTGCCAACGCCAGGCGGTCCATGTAGTAACACACACCTGCAGGTCTTGCTGTGGATAATATCCCGGTCTTTGGGTGTTTTCTGGGCCCTGGCCAACCCCCGGGCGATAACTTTGTGCTTCTCTGGAATTGCCAGGAGGTTTAGAACATCTGAATGGTCCTTACGGACTTCTTCCAGCTCATCTACTGAAACGGGGTACCATCTGCGCGTATTCAACACAAATCCATACACGCGAGGTGTGAAGAGTATGTAGTCGTCAGCATCGAGCCTTGTTGCGGCTCCCGACAATGGCAAGCGTCGACTTATCAGTGCTCTGAAGCGCATTCTCCGCTCAAGGTCAATGAATGTATCATCGAAGACATCGGATAATCTTCGACCGCCGGGGTTCTCACGACTAGAGGGCTCAAAGATTTCTCGGGGATTAGCTTTCGTTGGCCTTGTAAGAGCTCCTCCACCAAATTCGATATTCAGGGTACATGTGAGGCCGCGAAAATATTTTATCGAAGCCTCTGCATCGACAACAAGCTGACCAGAGATCTTGAAATTGATGACTGTTAGCAACCGAAGCTGAGAACAGACTACTGAAGTTACCACTAAATCACCCTTACCTCTCCATGAAGGTCGTTTTGGTAGCAATAGCGACAGACTTCTACGTGACCGTAGTCAAGTTCACCGAGGCTGCGGCCCGAATCACGAATCAAGAAGAATCTTTCTTGATTCACATAAATGAACCTTTTTCCCCTGCTTACGAGTCTCCTCTTAAGCTTCCCATCGACGAGAGTCATAGGATATATTGGCAAAGACTCGACGTGACGAAATCCCGAATAAGACGATATAATGAATCTTCTAGGCCTTGGTCCGATTGTGCGTCCATCGGTGTCGAGGTAGAAGCAGTCAACCACTATTGGAGTCTTCATTGAATTGGCAGTGATGAATGCTCCATCGTCTCGCACGTCTCCGACATACTGCGCGGACTCGAGCGCATCACTGCTGTTCCATTCATAGTCTGGCTCTAGAACCGTGCGTCCCCCAGTAACTTGGAGAACAAAGTAGGCCTGCGGTTGAGATAATCCGTCCCCAGTCCCTTGAGAGAAGACTATGGTGCCAGGTGTGTACAGAAGCCACAAGTTGTCGAAAGATATTTCGGTGATTTTTCCCGAGGCAATTTGTCGCTGGGTGTCGAAGATCTCGGACAGGTCTGTGTCCATTAATTCGATGAGACAAGATACCTCATCTCTAACTCTCACGAGATCTGCTAAAGAACCTTCAATCATAGGCGCATTCACGAGGGTGGCTTCTCCTCCTCCATCTGTATCGCCAGTGTCGGATTTTGTATTTGGCTGCGAGACTGCGCATTGTTGATCAATGGCTCGGAATGCTTTCCGTATCTTCTCCGCGTACGCAACCAGATACTTAAATGGATGCACCATCACGTTGTTTGACTCCGGAATCTCTCTGCCAGTGATCTTAGCAAGAGCAGACAGCAGAGTCCTCGAATTGACTGCAAGACGAGAAGGAGTCGTATTTGATATCGTGGAAGGATTTGAATCCTCTGGGGCCACACTATTGGACTCGCTCAAATCGCCAGATGAGTTAGTTTGCTCTACGAGGCTCCACACGTCCGATTTCGAAAGCATCGTTTGACCTGGGGTGGATGTATGCGAAGCCTGTGGTGAGGTCGTGCATACGATGAGGACACCGAGCCATGGGAACAGGCCCTGCCCTGTCTTGACCTTCCGCCATTCGGATGGAGAGAGTCGCGTCACCTCGACCGGTTGTGGTAGTCCGTCAAGGCGATCTTCGAATTCCTCAGTAGGCTGAAAGTTATAGACTGAAGCAGATTCATCAGGTATGATCGTCCCTTGGTCACGGCCCTGGACCGTAGATTGTCCCTTAATCTTCAAGAGCTGCCGACTTGCGGCAACTGAGACCATATCATCATCATCACCGCATTCACTGACTTCAGTAATGACTTCTAGGGATCTTTGGTCGCGAATGTTTTCCAGCTCGTATCTCACGATCCAACGAACGCTTTGCGAAATGCCGTAGTCTGTTGTGAGTCGGTTAAGATCACTAATAAGGTCTCTCAGATTTTTGATCAATTCTGTAAATTTGTCTTTGTCATCGACCATCCAATGAATACTCCCAGCGATATGCGACGTTCGCTGGAGCGATGTATTTACCAACTTTGACGTGCTCTGGAAGACCTTTTCGAATGCGCTCGGGATCCGACGCTTGATCTTGTCTGAGGCTGGTTGCAACTGCTTCACTGGTTTAAGCCCATACTTGCTCTTTAACTTGTCTCCATTGATAAGAAGGGACTTCACACGCTCCATTGTAGATTTGATGCGCAAATTCAATTCTTTGGAGGCAGGGTCATCGAATCTACATAACTCAGATTCACGATTGCACAAAGGATATATCAGATGCCCTATGTTCGAGCCCAACTTACCGCTTCTTCAGATCAGGCTCTTCGAGATCAAAGCCACAAGCCTTGCCCCAGGCCATGAAATGAAATTGTTGATTGTCCAACATAGTTTGGAGGATGTCGTAGTCCTCATCTCGACCACGATAGATTTGCACCAGTTTGAAGCAATCAACGCAGGCGGTGAAAACATCGACAAGGGCAAGAAACCCAAATGTAAGGCCTATGGGATCCGCCATGGGCTCGAATGCTTCTCTTTGCGACCTGCAAGTAGTGGCAGGAAGAAAAGTTTAAGAAATGTCTTTGAAATCCCCAAGAGGTGGGGTTGTTAAGTGCATCATTGCCTAACGGCAACGGCAGGCCTCCGAACAAGCCAAGCCGATTTCAAGCCAAGTCGGCGGTGGGCAAAAGCTTAGTAAAGGCATAGGATACTGGACAAAACCGCTGCGACCCCGCTTCTACAACTCACAGCACCTTGCGACTTATCTCAACTAGAATATATTGTCGGTTCAGGAGGATATGTGATGGTCACGGGTGCAGACTTTTTTGGGCCAATCAGAGGCGTTATCCTAACTCCAAAACCCGTTCTGGCCGTAATAGTCGCTTCGCGACAATAACTCCAACAACCACGAAGAAATTTCATTCAAATACTGTTGGAAATCAATTTAATGGCCTCAGAAGCCCTTAAATTGGCACTTAAATTAATAAAACCTGATGTGGGTGGTTGGGTGCCCAGCCAGCACTGAAATTCGCATTTATGATGGGTACTACGCCTTCCCCTCCTTTCTTTCCTTAGATTTAGATAGTTAATCTAAGCCTTTCACCTTGCTGGAAAAGCACGTAATTGCGCCCGTCTCATTACGTCGCAAACCCATTCTACCGGGGAGATCCTCAAAGCGAAGAGCACACTTCTCCTGTCCCAGGGGCCGATGGTAGGTTTCTGAGTTCTGCTGTGCTATCTTCCGGGACCGCGGCGGACAACGATCGACCTAATTGTGAGTATGGCCTCGACAAGGTTGTTCCCGTGAATATTCGTGGACTAGGGCATTCGATTCCAGCACCTCCCATCGAAAACTCTTCCGAGACTGTCTCAACGGTTGAGGAGCAGGACAAGGCCAGCTTGCTATCCGTTACTTCGTCGATCGAGGCGGCGATCCAGCTTATTGGAAATGCAGAGGCATGGGTGGACCACCTGCATTTGGCGTCCACAGGATCCTACGAATTTCGCAAATTTGTCTTCGATAGTGAACCAGGTGAGCCCGCACAACCGCCTTCTGATGCAAATGACCCGAATACAGGGCCACTGCGAAAATTCTTCCTGGACTCTGAGGAGGATGAAGACGACGAGCATATTCCCAATGACGACCCAGAGTGGATCTTTTGCCCAGTCATGCCAAAGATTTCTCCGACCGCAGCAAACAGCATCGATGCCGATGATCCGCACGAATACATCACAGACGACAACAGCAACAACCGTGAAGGCCCCGGCCTGGCAGTCCCCCCAATAACCACAGCCGCCATCGACGCAGCCGAGCACTCTCTCCTCTCCTCCTTCAACCTCCCTAACATCCCGCCCGCAACCCCAGACCCGGAAACCAAGCAACTCACCCCCAGCACTTCGAGCACAGACGAGACGCAACAAGAACGCCGCCCTTCTCTCCGCGCGATCCAAGACCGCGATTCGCGCGTGTCCTTCGATCTTCGAACCCCGCGCCGGTCTGCGGTCAGGCCTCCGGGGCTGGGAGCGTGGATCGCGTATGGTGCGAGAGAAGTGGTGCGGTTGGTGAGGAGGGTGAATTGCGCTGTTGCTGCTGCTTCTCATTCTCCTCTTGTTGGGGCTGGAGGTGTGGTGAAAGGGCGCGTGGGAGGGCTGTGATGGGGATGCAACTCTTCTAACGTGCATGGCCAATTTTGAGGTAGTTTGGTCAGGGGGCGGAAGGGAGAGGGTATTGACAGAGCCAAGAAATACACAAGTTGCGTGCTGTACTGCATCTTAAAACCATTGTTTCTTCCGCCTTGCCGCTGTTGACTTCGTGAGAGGCTCCATATCCCGCGGCGAGTGGTGATGTCAGACCTGCCAGAGGCCAAGTCGAGCCTACCAGAGGCCTATTAGTGTGGGGACGGGATGCAAAGACACAGATGCAAGCGAAATGATATTGACTAAGAACAGTACGAACCGCTGGCCTTCCTCCACGGCCAGCGATGCCCTACTATGCTATCTAGGCCCAGGCTAAGCTACATGAGCTTCCTCAGATCAAAAAGAGGTGTGTTTGGTATGCGGAGCGTCCAATTTAAGTTGCCGTCAATCTAACTACGTGACCATTGGAAGGAATGGTGGTCAAAAACGTTGTTACTTTAAATTATCGGATCGTCTGTCACGCCCCGCTGCCTTTACACGAGCCGAAATGAGATTTAGCAGCCAGGGAATTCTAACAAGGAACGAGTTCTTTTCTGTTTCAAAAAGAGACTTGTTGGAAGTCCTTTGCATAAATGTCGTATGGGGATTCTAGAGCTTACCTCGTGAGATCTAAGACCATACTTGCATCTATCGAGCGCCCAGCACCATGGTGGTATCAATATTTTCAAACAACCGCGCCAGGCAAGCATTAAATGATGAATGAGCAAACAAGGCTACCACTGTTATTTGTTCCTCTTGTAAATCTTGCGGAGGAACTCGTCGAACACGCCCTTTTCAGCCCCTCGCTCTCGTCGACTTGGGCAATCATCGCCTTGATCATGCCGACTTTTTCCTCTTCCAGTTGCCGGTATTCTTCGTCCAGCTTCAACTCGTTGTAGACCTGCTTGACCTTCTGCTCACACTTTGCGTCTTTTCGGCAGTAGTTTTCGTCGAGAATCTTGCGCTGTTCCGGGCTCGCCTTGCGCAGGGCTTGGTTGACGAGCCATGAACACTTGTTATCTTGGATGTCGGTGCCAATCTTGCCCAACGTCTCCTGGTCGGCGTAGGCGTCGAGGTAGTCGTCCTGAATTTGAAAGTACTCGCCCATCGGGATCAGAATATCCCGGGCCGTCTTTAGGTTCTTCTCCGTCGCCAGGCCCGTGTAGTACAGGGCCAAGGCGACCGGGAGATAGAAGCTGTAGTATGCCGTCTTGAAGATGACAATAAAGGTAAACTTCATGCTGAAGTTGTCCAGGTCGACCTTATCCTCAGGTGCAGTCAGCAGGTCGCACGTCTGGCCGAGCTCTGTCTGAAAGGTGACTTCATGGAAGAGCTCGACCATGTCGATGTAGCTCTTATGGTCGCGAAAATACTTCTTCAACAGGATATAGATGGACGACTCGAGCATGAAAGAATCGTTGACAGCGATCATGCCGACGTTGGGCATCCTGTACCAGCACGGCGAGCCGCGACGGGTATGCGAGGCACCCATGATATCGTCGGAGACGAGGAAGAAGGCTTGCAGCAGCTCGATCATCCATCCCAGCGCAGCTGACTGGAAGTACTCATCCGGGGTGAGTGGGCGATTGAGTAGGAGGGCGCTGGTGTCGACAACGGAGATGCCGCGGTTGAGCTTGCCGCCGAGAGTGTTGCGGTTGAGGTTCTGAGGCAGGTGAGTTGGCAAGTTGGAGACGCGAACGCGCAGAAGTAAAAATACAAGTGTCGGTTGAAGGGAGTGGGAGAGTCAAGCGATCGGAAAAGCAATTGATACTCACGTTGCGGAACCACACCAGGGCCGTCTCGGGCAGGCCATACTGCAAGCAGTGGTTGGTCAAGTCCTGGACCAGAAGCGGAAAGACTTCCTCAAATTCTTGCCGGTTAGTAGGCATGGTGTAGGCGGGCTTGCCCACTTCGGTTGTACCTGCATAGAATGTCATCCTGGAGCTTTCATTGACAATGGCAGCGTGTGACATACCGGGTCAGCTCACGAGGGCTATAGCAATCCTCATAAATACAGCAACCTTTATTAAGAGCAACCGAGAAAGACACCCTGACGCCTGCCAACCAACCGCATCACCAACCAATGCACGAACAACTCGATTAAGCGATCTTTTTCCTTTGCTGTCCGCCACTGGGACCCGTCTCCTCCTGTGCTCTTTTCTTCCCTGACTTCGACTGTGCACTCGTTCCCGGAAAGCCCAAAGCCTTTTTAACATCCGACTTGGTAACAGCATGAAATTCTGGAACTATCCTCCTTGCAGTCTTGAGTGCCTCCTTCGAGAAGAAACGCCTGGCTTTGGCTGGAATTTTTTCAAGCGCGGTAAAGTCCCTCCACGTGAGAACCTGCATTACGTCAAAAGACGGGCGACGATTGGCTGGCCCTGGCAAGAAGTCCCAACTGTTGGCGTTTGCCGGAATGGGCTCATCATCTTCGATGACGTCCCTTTTATATTTGCCAAGAACTATCCATAGAGACTTGTCAACAATGTTGAGTACAATGTCGAATGGGGTGTTAATAGGCTCGGAAAATTGTGTTGAGCGGGTTCGAGTGTGCGTGGTAACGCACTGGAGAAAGCCGAGCGGGACGATGTATTGTACAGGCGATATTGTATTGGCCAAAGCAGACCTTATCTCTACAACCGCCCCGGATGCTTCGGCATCTTCGGTAATATCGCTGGAAATGTCCAACCCTGACAGAGAACTGATGAGTTGATATTTATAGCTTTTCTCAATTCCGAGCACAACAGGCTGAGGATGTGGCCGCCAATCGAATATCTGGGTCAAATTGATGAACTTTCCAACACTATCCTGGTCGCTAAAGTCGACATTCATCAATGTTTTAACGTACTGTGGCACGGTCATCGCAGGTTGGGCTTGCTGTCGTCGAATCTCTTCCTCTCTTTCGGCTTTGGCTTGCGCGGAGAACCATTCGAAAAAGCTCCTTCTATCTTCCTTCGTCCAGCCTCTAAGCGCATCTTCGAATGGGGAGTCGTTCAAATTTTTGTAATTGTATTTGTCTACAGCATCTTTGGCGACTAGGAACTTGGGCGGCACGCTGGATGCTGGTGTTGCCATAATCGCAAAGAAATCTCGCTGCCCGAAATTTGAAATATTTTGTAGTTTTCTTTTAGGCAGTGTGACGGGCTCAATGGCACTGCGTTGTATAGCTTCAATGAAGGCTAATCTAAAGAAGGAGAAGAAGAAGTAGAAGTAGAAGCAGAAGTTTGGAGGACTTTAGTCCAACCGATGACTCATCTTACCTCAGTTGTACCGTTAATGCACATGCATAAGCGAGCGTGTAAGGCGGAAACGGGCGCTCGTTGTCCGACAGCTTGGTAGAGAGACCTCAGCTGCGAAACCCACGCCGCAAGTGGGACAATCTGTCGGACCAATTGGGCGTGCGGTGCGCGACTGAGTGGTCCTTGGACCTTTTCTTAGCGGTCTTGGACTTGGGCTTCCGCCAAGTTCTAGCTGCCGCTATGTAATGCCAGACACTCTTGCATATGTATTCAATCCTGTATACAGAACGAAGTTTGGTACCACCGGCTAACCTATCCCAATTTCCAGAGTCATACGAGTAGGATAAGGCCGGGCCCGTTGATTTTCACCTGAACATGCCACAGTTTCAGCTGAAATTATCACCGATTCGTTAGTTACTGCAGTTTCCATCTTCTTTTTGATTCTGCTTCAGCGATCGCCAGGCCAATATTACTGTTCAAGCGTAAAGGGATGAGGCAGAAGGATGGAAATGTAGCGGGAAATGCGACGGCAAGCGTTGTTTTATCTTGAAATCGTCAAGGTTTCATTTCAAATGTTCCTGTGACCTGATGCTCAAATCAAAGCCAGTAGGATGGTATGTAAGCGGATATATAGGCCTCTATGCCTTGCTAAGCTTCTCGTGAACCCGCGCCGTTCCACAATCTAGTACAGGACCCCCTAGGTATTTTCCTGCTTCGCCACTCCAGACACACTCTTTTCCACCGACAACAACTTTCCGCCAAAGCTTCCTAATACAAACCGTGCTCTTCTAACCAGTGTCATCATGGTAGATCACTTCAATATCTCTTTTCAACCTCGGCCGGTTAGGAGGCACAAACAAGAAAGAACCGAGGTCGATCCTGCTTGGAAGGGCTTACTACGTAGGCTCAAAAATTTCTCTCCCTCTGGACATCCTGAGCGCAAGGCGTTCGACTTCTACGCCAACCTACGTTCTCAAACCTGGGGCCCTAGACGTCTGCATCTTCCTTGAGCGACTAACCGTACGACAAAGTGCGGCGAGGACGATCAGAGATGTGCTGGGCCGTAAAGCCGTTGGACGTCATCATTCCATCAGACTGTCACCCAAAGGTGTAATCATAAACAGGAGATCACGCATAAAAAAAATGGTGGTATGATCGCTAATTCGGGCCATGATTGGCCAAATTCAGCAATTTGCTTGTCATCCGAGAGATAACTAACCAATAGTTTTATTCTTCGGCCAACCGCTGTTGATTGGGTAGCACGGCTCACGGCAACGAGACTGGGCATGACTAATTCTTTGAGACTTCTATCTGGTCGGAATCATTTTCCGCCCACTTGAAATGGGCAAGCTCGAGCCTCGCTGAGTGAACAATGAACTTGGAGGATTGTGAGCAAAACCGCAAAATGAAATAATACAGGCCTCCCCATTCATCAAATAAAAGGGCTTCGCAGCCACCATTAGCAACGCCAAACGCGCCATCGTCCCTTAGCACCTACTCATGATTGGAATCGAGAATAGGATGCTAGTAAACAAGGCTAAAAACGCCGTGACTCCGTGAGAGTCGGATCGACCTAAGACAGGAGAAGAGTAAAACACGCAAATCGGTGATGACATAATCAAAGAAACGGATATGTCGGCAACTGTTCCGGCTGTTTCGGCATGATGTGCAGTTGTTGAGGTAAGTGTCAAAGATTGAAATTGTAATCACATCGGGTCGGCTGGACATCAACCGTAGCGGTACACGAGATGCGGTTTTTGAGGTTATGGAGGCCCTCTGCTGCCTCCCACTGTCCAATGTTAGTTCCTACAGAACGTTAAAATATGAAATGTTGCACCATTTGAGCTTGCGCCCTCCTGCTTCTGAGTGCCGCTGCTTGCAACTGCAGCAGCCTGTTCGGCTGCGCGTGCTGCCATTTGCAGGTCTTCCACGGCGTTGGATGACATGGGGGCCGTCGGCGCAGGAACATCCTCGGCAGGGCGCCGTGGCGGATTACTCAAGTCGATTGACTCCGGCGGCGGGGGAACATCGCCATGACGGTCGAGCAGGCGGCTTTGCAACTGGATTATGTATTCACGGAGCTGAAAGTTCTCCTGTTGTATGGCCTTGTAATTGGCGATCAGGGCCTCATACTCCTTGACCTTTTCCTGTAACGAGGAAATGTATGCTTCCTTACGTTGTCGAAATGCGCGCTGTGAGCCGTGATTAGCTTTTGTTGGATGCCATCAAACATTTTTCAATTGGGCACCGTACCTGCGCAGCTCGATTCTGGGCGGCACGCTTCGACGTCGAGAGTTCACGTCGTCCCTTGCGCACCTCGTGAGGTTGTTCTTCAGTACCGCTCTCGGAAATGGGCATTGGGTATCCTGGGCCCGCGATGGCCGGGTCGATGTGATGGTCGTGCGGGCTGGCGGCGTGCATTCCGTCGTGAGGGCCGGCAATGGATACAGGCGTGGGCTGGCCTTGCTGGGAACTGAGCAGGTGCTCGCGCAAGGCTATGGATGATATAAGTCAGTCGCTGGGTGAACGCGAGCAAAAAAATCCGAGCTTACGTACTCATGATATTCGCTTCCTGCAAAAAAAAGGTGATGTGTCAGCAGACCGACGTCTGGTAGGTGGCGAGACAGGAGTTCCCTACTTCAGGTTGCTGCATTCTCCGCCGCTGAAGCTCGGATCCGGACGCAGCCCCAGCCTGGGAGCTCGCGCGCGCAGAGCGGCAGCACGATTCACGCGGGCGCAGTCGTCCGCGAAGCGCACTATCTAGCTTGCGGGCGGATTGCCGCGGGGAGGTTGGAGGAGAGCACGCGGCGACTCGGGACGACGGGCAGGCTGGCTGCTGCTTGGAGGGTGAGCTGATGCAAACCGAAGTGAGCGCCGACACGGCGACGAATGCGCCATTGTCGCAAGGCGGATGCCAGTGGCAGGGAGCTAGCACTACTCACCTTGGAGCGGGATGATGAGTCTGGGGGCTGCTCAGTCAGCGATGCTGATGTAAGATGGTGGCCGTTCGCTCTAAAGGCAGAAACCCTCACGCGGCGTCGGCGAATCTCAAGTCCCCGACGCTGGTCGTTCCGGCCCCCAAAGCGTGTACATACTTGGTTGCGACTAGTTAAAAAAAAACAACTTTGCAGAAGGTTGCGTATGCGGCATTTGCTGTAATTAGCTACCTCGTTTGGCCCCGCCGGCTTTGGGCCGAGTCATATGCGCAGGATTCTCGCTCTAAGTACAATATTACTTGCACAAGGCCTCGCATCGAATGAGCTTACAAATCATTCCGGATCGCCCGGAAATGCCATCAGTCCGCTATGTAACTCTCCATAACGACCCAGCTGTCTATGTTTTTGTGTACCCCATTCTATCTGGTAAATGCCGAGCCCTGAAATGCCCCATGCGCTTCAACAGCCCATTGGTACCATAAAGCGTTGAATGCTCTTGCCACGAACCCGAAAGCTGATCCAAGAGATCTCTTTCGAATCTACCGCCGTCTCGGCTTGTAAATGTGATTGTGAATTCTATGTTGATTAGTATATGCACCGGCCACCTGCCCAGCATGTTGCACTTTGTATACGTCGGTCGCATGCCCGAAAAGGCAAGTCAGTAAAGGCTTAGAGGTGACGCGGAAGCGAGTAACAGGCCGAAACGAGCCTAAATATTGGGTGACAATTGATCATACTTGACGCACGCTTCGACCTGATGACATATCAGTTTTGATGTGCTCGGCTGGCTGTTTATGGAAATTCCTACGCTTTCAATCGAAGCTTGGAGGAAACTCCTGGCCTCGAGGCCCGCCCACACTTTGAGCATCGAGAAATCACCACCCCGTATCATCGAAGACCCACTTTGGGCACCAAGTTGTCGGAGAATAGGTAGCGCACTATAAATTAGGTTAGCGAATAACGAACAAAGTGGACACGATCTTGAGCAAGGATGTATGACTGCACTTGTAATCCAATGCCAAGTCAACTCGACTCACCCTGCGAACAAGTCCAAGTCTGGGTCCAAACTCCTCCCGATGCCTTCGAGCAGTAGGATGCTCAAAACCACATTCACAAAGTCGCCCTCGAGTCGAA
>Ga0335075_10013123_pt1 | contig 12486 bp, 7 predicted proteins | sample Lox_Sample_24_FD_206723 | JGI IMG/M metagenome (GOLD analysis project Ga0335075, IMG submission 206723) | Soil microbial communities from Loxahatchee National Wildlife Refuge, Florida, United States - Lox_Sample_2.4 | ecosystem: Environmental > Terrestrial > Soil > Wetlands | place: USA: Florida... | reverse complement strand
CCGGTACGTGGTCCGCTATGACCTGCGCGACGCCGGCCAGTCGACGTTCGTCGACCCGGACGCGCCCACCTACGACCTGCGCGACCTGGTCACCGATGCGTCCGAGCTGCTGGTGGCGCTGGATCTGGGGCGTACGCACGTGGTCGGGGTGGGCGCCGGCGGTTTCATCGCGCAACTGCTCGCGCTCGACCATCCCGGCCAGGTCGCGTCGCTGACGCTGGTCTCCACCCGTCCGGTCGCGCCCGGTCCGGTCGATCCCGATCTGCCCGGCCACGCGGCGGAGATGGCAAAGCTGTTCGGGCGTCCGGCCCCGGACTGGACCGATCGCGACAGCGTGGTCGACTACATGACCGGTTCCGCGCGGGTGATGTCCGGGTCGCGGGGATTCGACGAGCAGGACGTACGAGCGGCTGCCGGATCGGTCTTCGACCGAGCAGACCGGACCGCCAAGGCGCAGCGTGCGAGCCATCTCGGCAGCATGTTCGCGGCCATCGACTGCCAGCCGCGATGGCGCGAACGGCTCGGCGAGATCACCGTACCGACCCTGGTGGTGCACGGGGACGAGGATCCATTCTTCCCGCACGGCAACGGGGTGGCGCTGGCCGCGGAGATCCCGGGCGCAACTCTGCTCACACTGCCCGGCATCGGCCAGGGCGTGCCGCGCGTGACGTGGCCGGACGTCGTGGACGCCCTGCTGCGCCACACCTCCTGACCGCCACTCTGGTACGACTGGTGCGGCCCACCTGCTGGACGCGTTTGCCGAGTAGCGTCTGAGCGGTGGAACTCGACGCTGCGCTCGACGGGTTCTGGGAGGCCGCGGATGCCCGCCGGCTGGGCATCGATACCATTCAGGTCGTTTCCGGCAATGGCGCTGATGGAGAGCGCCGCCGGATCGATGACATTCGCCGGGATGTGTTCTCGGTGTCGAAGACCGTGACATCGCTCGCGGTTGGCATGCTCGAGGGCGATGGTGCACTCAGTTTGGACGATCCCGTGCTGGCGCATCTGCCCGAGCTGGCCGACACGGCGGCAGCGGGCAGCGAGGCGATCACGGTAGGACACCTGCTCCGCATGACGGCCGGGAACGGCTATCGCTGGCTGGACGACGATGCCGATCACCCCGGGGACCCGGCCCGCGACTTCTTTGCCACGCCGCTGGTAGCCGAGCCCGGCTCGGCCTACCACTACGCGGGCGGGAATACCTACGTCCTCAGCCGGCTCGTCCACGCGATCACCGGGGTTGACCTGCGTGACTTCCTGGTACCCCGGCTATTCGGCCCGCTCGGTATCCGGAATCCTCAGTGGTTGCGCTGTCCACTTGGCTTCCCCCTCGGTGCGGTCGGCCTTCAGCTGCGGACCTCGGAAATCACCCGGATCACCCAGCTGCTGCTGCATGAAGGCACCTATGGTGGCGATCGTCTGGTTCCGGGCGACTACATCGCCCGCATGACCACGGACACGACGCACACAGGCCGCGCCGAGCCGGACAACCGGACGTACGGGTTGCACGTGTGGCTGTGCGCCCGCGACGGCGCCTGGCGCATGGACGGCATCTACGGGCAGTTCGGAATCGTGCTCCCTGAGCACCGTGCCTGCGTGAGCCTGACGGCGCACTGCCTTGTCCCGACCGTACGCATCCTCGACTGCGTGTGGGAATACATCGTGCCAGCGCTGGCATAGAAGCACCTCGATGACCCAGCGTGATGGTGACGCGCCCCTGGCTTGCGCTTTAGGTGGGTGCGGCTCCCGCCTCAGCTGCGGGGCGAAGCTGCCGTGAAGTAGTCGGCGTTGTCGAAGTCGGCGATCAGGCCGGGGTGGGCTGGTTCCCATCCGAGGATCCGCCGGGTTACGAGGCTGGACGTCGGGTTGTCCAGGACGATCAACGTCGCGAGGAACCCGAAGTGCGATTCCAGCCCGTCAGCCGGAATGCTCGCGGCCGGTATGCCCAGGTGGTCGCCGATGCTCTGGGCGATCTCGCGCACCGGGATCCCTTCATCCCCGACCGCATGCCACCGGGTGCCGGCCGGGGCGCTCTCGAGCGCCAGGCGGTACAGGTGACCGACGTCGAGGGTGTGCACGGCAGGCCAGCGGTTCGCCCCGTCCCCGGGGTAGCCGGCCACGCCGGCCTGCTTCGCCATCGCGATAAGGACCCGGGCGAAGCCGTGCCGGTCCAGCCTGCTGTGGGTGATGGGCGAGACACGCACCACCGATGACCGCACGCCCCGTTCCGCGAAGCCGATCACGGCGTTCTCGGCGTCGATGCGAGGACCGCCAGCGATCACGTCCTCCTCGGTGCCTGGCCGGCCCAGGTGCGCGAGCGCGAGCGTACCCGACGTTCCGACCAGCGGTTTGTCAGTCCCGGCGAGCGCGTCACCCAGCGCATGCACGACAGCGAGGTCGGTGGCGACCGCGGCCTCAAAGTCCCCGGAACGCATCTGCTCATGGTTGAACGCGAGATGAATGACGCCGTCGGAGTCCGCGGCCGCCTTCCTGATCCCGTCCAGGTCATCGAGGTCACCTCGGTGCACCGACGCGCCGAGCGCGGTCAGGGCCGCCGCGGCGGCGTCGGACCGGGCCAGGCCGACGACCTCGTGTCCGGCCGCGATGAGTTCGGGGACGACCGCCGAGCCGAGATGGCCGGATCCCCCGGTGACGAAGACCTTCATGGAGACTCCTTCGGGATGCGCTCAGTGCTCCTGACCACCGGAGCACGTGATAAGACCAAGTCCCATCACTCTAACACGTGATGGGACTTGGTGCCATCACGTAGGGTGTAGCCATGGCGCGCTGGGAACCGAACGCGCGGGAACGCCTCGAGCGCGCCGCGCTCGCCCTGTTCGTCGAGCACGGGTACGACGCCACCACCGTGGCCGAGATCGCGGACCGCGCCGGACTGACCAAGAGCACGTTTTTCCGCCATTTCGCCGACAAGCGCGAGGTGCTGTTCCACGGGCAGGACATGCTGACGCAGCTGTTCAGCGATGCGATCCGGACTGCTCCGCCCGCAGCCACGACCGTCGACTGCCTGGCCGCGGCGCTGGAGTCGGCCGCCGTCGCATTCACTTGGGACCGCCACGATCTGGCCCCGCAGCGCCGGGCGGTGATCGCGGCCAACAGCGAGCTGCAGGAACGCCAGCTGCTCAAGCGGGCCCGCTTCGCGTCCGCCATGGCGGACGCCCTGCGCGCCCGTGGCGCCGACGACGTGGCCGCGGGCCTGGCCGCCGAGGTGGGCGTGCTTGCCTTCAGCACCGCCTACGCGCGCTGGGCGGCGCCAGAAAACCGGCAGCCGTTCGGCGAGATCGCGCACGCGGCCCTGCACGACCTGCAGGCTTGCGCGACAACCCTCGGGAAATAGGCGCGACGATGGGCGATTGGTTCGTGAAGACTGTCTGATTGTGCTCCTCACCATCTCCACCACTCATGAGCCCGCGACCGACCTCGGCTATCTGCTGCACAAGCACCCGGGCCGGGTCCAGTCGTTCACCGAGTCGGTGGGCACGGCGCACGTCTTCTACCCGGAGAACACCGAGGCCCGCTGCACCGCGGCGTTGCTGCTCGAGGTCGATCCGGTCGCCCTGGTCCGCGGCCGGAAGGGCGCTTCAGGCGACGGTTTCGCCCTCGGGCAGTACGTCAACGACCGCCCGTACGCCGCGTCGAGCATGCTGGCCATGGCGCTGAAGGACGTGTTCCGGACCGCGCTGGCCGGCCGCTGCGACGCGCGCCCCGAGCTGGCCCGGACGCCGATCCCGCTCGCGATCGGCGTGCCCGCGGTCCCATGCCGCGGCGGCGCCGATCTCGTGCGCCGCCTGTTCGAGCCGATCGGCTGGCACGTCGAGGCGACGGCCGGCCAGCTCGACCCGGCCATCCCTGGGTGGGGCGACTCGCGCTATCTCGACGTCCGGCTGGCCGGTGAGGTCCGCCTGGCCGACGCCCTGAACCACCTGTACGTGCTGCTGCCCGTGCTGGACGACGCGAAGCACTACTGGGTCAGCAGCGACGAGGTCGACAAGCTGATCCGCGCCGGTGGCGGCTGGCTGGCCGCTCACCCCGAGAAGGCGCTGATCAGCCGCAGGTATCTGGCGCACCGCCGCGAGCTGGCCCAGTCGGCGATGGCCCGGCTGGCCGAGGTCGACGACGCCGAGCCCGAGCAGTTCGACAACGCCGTCGAGGGCGCCCTGGCCCTGGATGCCCCGGACCGGCCGGTCCCGCTGGCCGACGAGCGGCGCGGCGCGGTCCTGGCCGCGGTGCGCGCGTGCGGTGCGCGCACGGTGGGTGACTTCGGCTGCGGCGAAGGCGCGCTGGTGCGTGACCTGCTCGCCGAGCGCGGCATCGAGTCGGTTACCGCGGTCGACGTCTCGGCTCGGGCGCTGCAGATAGCGGGCCGCAGGCTCCGGCTGGACACGATGACCGACCAGCAGCGCCAGCGACTGCGGATCTTCCAGTCCGCCCTGACCTACACCGACGACCGGCTGGCCGGCCTGGACGCGGCCGTGCTTATGGAGGTCGTCGAGCACGTCGACCCGCCCCGCCTGGACGCGCTCGCGCGAACCGTTTTCGGGCACGCCGCTCCGCGAACGGTGATCGTGACGACCCCGAACGCCGAGCACAACGTGCGGTTCGAGACGCTGCCGGCCGGAGCGATGCGGCACCGTGATCACCGCTTCGAGTGGACCCGTCCAGGCTTCCGGGCCTGGGGCGGCGCCGTCGCCGCGGGCTACGGCTACACCGTCCGTTACCTGCCGGTCGGAGCAGCTGACCCGGAGGTCGGCCCGCCGACGCAGATGGCGATCTTCACCCGGGGGGCGGCATGACGCGCGAGCTCGCCGTGCCGGAGCTGAGCCTGGTGGTGCTCATCGGCGTGAGCGGCTCGGGAAAGTCCACCTTCGGGCGAGCGCACTTCCGCCCGACCGAAGTGATCTCCTCAGACTTCTGCCGCGGGCTGGTGGCCGACGACGAGAACGATCAGTCCGCCACCCCCGAGGCGTTCGAGCTGCTGCACTACATCGTGGGCAAGCGGCTGAAGGCCGGCCGGCTGACCGTGGTGGATGCCACCAACGTCCAGCCCGAGGTGCGCAGGCAGCTGGTCGCCCTCGCCCGCGAGCACGACGTGCTGCCGGTCGCGATCGTGCTCGACGTGCCGGAAAGCGTGTGCGTCGCCCGCAACGCCGGCCGCCCCGAACGTGACTTCGGCGCGCACGTCATCCGCCGCCAGCGGGACCAGCTGCGCCGCGGGCTGAAACGGCTGCAGGCCGAAGGGTTCCGCACCGTCCACACGCTGCGCGGCGACGACGAGATCGCCGGCGTGACGGTCACCCGCACCAAGCTGTACAGCGACCTGCGCCACGAGACCGGCCCGTTCGACGTCATCGGCGACATCCACGGCTGCCGGGCCGAGCTGGAAACACTGCTGGCCGAGCTCGGCTACCAGATCACCCGCGACCAGGCTGGCCGGGCGGTCGGCGCGCACCATAACGACCGCCGGGCGATTTTCCTGGGCGACCTGGTCGACCGCGGGCCCGACACTCCCGGCGTGCTCCGGCTGGTCATGGGCATGACCGCGGCCGGCGACGCGTTCTGCGTGAACGGTAATCACGAGAACAAGCTGGTCCGCGCGCTGCAGGGCCGCGACGTCCAGATCACCCACGGGCTGGCCGAGTCGCTGGCCCAGCTGGCGGCGGAGACCGGCGAGTTCCGCGCCGATGCCAAACGCTTCCTGGACGGCCTGATCTCGCACTACGTACTGGACGGCGGGCGGCTGGTGGTGGCGCACGCCGGGCTGACCGAGCGTTACCACGGGCGCGCGTCGAAACGGGTCCGGGATTTCTGCCTGTACGGGCAGACGACCGGCGAGACCGACTCATGCGGCCTGCCGGTGCGCTATCCGTGGGCGCGGGACTATCGCGGCCGGGCGATGGTGCTCTACGGCCACACGCCGGTGCCAGCGCCGGAGTGGATCAACAACACCCTGTGCCTCGACACCGGGTGTGTGTTCGGCGGCCGCCTCACCGCGTTGCGCTACCCTGAACGCGAGCTGGTTTCCGTGCCCGCGGCCGAGGTGTACTACGCGCCGGCCAGGCCGTTCCCGGCCAGCGCGGGCCTGGCCGCCGCCGATGCGGCCGGGCGCCGGGATCCGGAAGTCCTCGACATCACCGACGTGACCGGGGGCCGGGTGGTCGAGACGGCCTACCTGAAGCGCATCGGCGTGCGGGAGGAGAACGCGGCGGCTGCGCTCGAGGTAATGAGCCGGTTCGCGATCGATCCGCGGTGGCTGCTGTATCTGCCCCCGACCATGAGCCCGGTCGCCACCTCGGCGCTGCCGGATCTGCTCGAGCATCCGGCGCAGGCGTTCGACGCGTACCGCGGCGACGGCGTTGACCAGGTCGTGTGCGAGGAGAAGCACATGGGCTCGCGCGCCGTGATACTCGTGTGCCGGACGCTGGAGGCGGCGCGAACCCGGTTCGGGGCACCCGGCGAGCAGCTCGGGGCGGTGTGGACACGGACCGGCCGCCCGTTCTTCTCCGCGGAGCTCGACGCGGAACTGGTCGGACGGGTGCGGGCGGCCGCCAGCACCGCCGGGCTGTTCGACGAGCTGGACACGCCGTGGCTGCTGCTCGATACCGAGCTCCTGCCGTGGAGCGCGAAGGCCGGGCCACTGCTGCGCGAGCAGTATGCCGCGGTCGGCGCGGCGGCGCGGGCGGCGCTGCCGGCCGCGGCCGGCGTGCTGGAGCAGGCGGCCGCCGCCGGTGCCGACGTCGGCGCCCTGCTCGAGCGCACCCGCTCGCGCGAGGCGAACGCTGCGGCGTTCACCGACGCCTACCGGCGCTACTGCTGGCCGACCGACGGCCTGGCCGGAGTGCGGATCGCGCCCTTTCAGGTGCTGGCCAGCGAGGGGGCCGTCTACCATGGCCGTCCGCATGCCTGGCATCTCGACGTGGCGGACCGGCTGGTCGCCGCGGATAGCGAACTCGTGGCACCGACTCGCCGGGTGTTCGCCGACGTGACCGATCCTGCCTCGGTCGCCGCGGCCACCGCCTGGTGGTCCGAGCTGACCGCGGCGGGCGGCCGGGGAGGGGCGGGCCGGGAAGGGATGGTGGTCAAGCCGGCCGGGAACCTGACCCGCGGGCGCAAGGGGCTCATCCAGCCGGGCCTGAAGGTCCGGGGCCGTGAGTACCTGCGGATCATCTATGGGCCGGATTACACCGAGCCTTCGAATCTTGAACGGCTACGCCCGCGCGGTCTCGGGCACAAGCGTTCGCTGGCCCTGCGCGAATACGCCCTCGGGCTCGAGGGCCTTGACCGGGCCGCGCGAGGTGAGCCGCTGTGGCGCGTGCACCAGTGCGTGTTCGCCGTGCTCGCGCTGGAATCCGAGCCGGTGGACCCGCGCCTGTAAGCGGGCGCTGCTAAATCACCTGGCGTTGGCGCGGACCAAACCGGTATCGTGCCTAGCACCTGGAGTGATTTGATCGACAGCTTGGCGACCAGGACAAAAACGCCTAAAGAGTCACGCGTCACATTCCGCGCGTCTCTGGCTTGCCGATGACGGAGGAGCGCGATGGTGGCGAGTGCCGACGCAATCAGAGACCTGCTCGACCAGCGGATCCTGGTCCTGGACGGCGCCTGGGGCACGATGCTGCAGGGCGCCGGTCTCCGGCCGCAGGACTATCGCGGCGGCCGGTTTCGCGACCACCCGCAGGATCTCACCGGTGATCCTGACCTGCTCAACCTGACCCGCCCAGACGTCGTCCTCGACATCCACCGGCGGTACCTGACCGCCGGCGCCGACATCATGACGACGAACACGTTCACCGCGACCAGGATCGGCCAGGCCGACTACGGCCTAGAGGGCCTCATCCCCGAGATCAACCTGGCGGGAGCGCGGCTGGCGCGGCAGGCAGCCGACGAGGCGGGCGGGCGCCTGGTGGCCGGATCCGTCGGGCCGCTCAACGTCACGCTGTCGCTGTCGCCCCGGGTCGATGACCCGGCGTTCCGGACCGCTTCCTTCGACCAGGTCCGCAGCGCGTACGCGGAGCAGATGGCGGCGCTGGCCGAGGGCGGCGTGGACCTGCTGCTCATCGAGACGATCTTCGACACGCTCAACGCGAAGGCGGCGATCGCGGCCGCTCGCGCGGTAGCACCAGAATTGCCGCTGTGGATCTCGGTCACGATCGTCGACCTGAGCGGGCGCACGCTGTCCGGGCAGACGGTGGAGGCGTTCTGGACGGCCATCGAGCACGCGGATCCGCTGGTGGCGGGCGTCAACTGCGCCCTGGGCGCGGCGGAGATCCGGCCGCACATCGAGGAACTGTCGCGGCTGGCGCACACCTACGTCAGCTGCCACCCCAACGCGGGCCTGCCCAACGCGTTCGGCGGTTACGACGAGCAGCCGGCGCAGACCGCGGCGCAGCTGCGCCGGTTCGCCGAGGCGGGCATGGTCAACATCGTTGGCGGCTGCTGCGGGACCGGCCCGGCGCACATCGAGCAGATCGCCCGGACTGTCGCCGGGCTCGCGCCGCGCCAGGCCCCGGGCCCCAGCCCTCGGTCCAGGTTCAGCGGTCTCGAGCCGTTCGAGATCGGGCCGGACACCGGGTTCGCGGTGATCGGCGAGCGCACGAACGTGGCCGGCTCGGCCAGGTTCCGGCGGCTGATCGAGGCCGGCGACTACCAGGCGGCCGCGGACGTGGCCATCGAGCAGGTGCGCGGCGGCGCGAACCTGCTGGACGTGAACATGGACGCCGACCTGCTGGACGGCGAGCAGGCCATGACCGCGTTCCTGAACCTGATCGCCACCGAGCCTGAGGTGGCCCGGATCCCGGTCATGATCGACAGCTCGCGATGGAGCGTGCTCGAGGCCGGCCTGAAGTGCGTGCAGGGCAAGGGTGTCGTCAACTCGATCAGCCTCAAGGAAGGCGAGCAGGCGTTCCTGGACCAGGCCCGCCGGATCCGCGACTACGGGGCAGCCGTGGTGGTGATGGCCTTCGACGAGCAGGGCCAGGCCGATACCGTGCACCGCAAGGTCTCCATTTGCGGGCGCGCCTACGACCTGCTGACCGAGCAGGCCGGCTTCGCGCCGCGGGACCTCATCTTCGACCCGAACATCCTGGCCGTGGCGACCGGGATGGATGAGCACAACGGCTACGCCAAGGCGTTCATCGACGCGCTGCCGCTGATCAAGGAGCGCTGCCCGGGCGCGCACATCTCCGGCGGCATATCCAACCTGTCGTTCTCCTTCCGCGGCAACAACGTGGTGCGGGAGGCCATGCACTCGGCCTTCCTGCTCCACGCGATCCGGGCCGGCCTGGACATGGGCATCGTCAACGCCGGCCAGCTCGTCGTCTACCAGGACATCCCCGCCGACCTGCTGGAACGGGTCGAGGACGTCATCTTCGACCGGCGTGAGGACGCTACCGACCGGCTGATCGCGTTCGCTGATACGGTCGAGGGCTCCGGCACCAGGCGCGAAGTGGACCTGTCCTGGCGCGACGCCCCGGTCGAGAAGCGGCTCGCGCACGCCCTCGTCCACGGCATCGTCGACTTCATCGAGGCCGACACCGAGGAGGCCAGGCAGGCCGCCGACCGCCCGCTGGAGGTGATCGAGGGCCCGCTGATGGACGGCATGAAGATCGTGGGCGACCTGTTCGGCTCGGGCAACATGTTCCTGCCGCAGGTCGTCAAGAGCGCCCGGGCCATGAAGCGCTCGGTGGCCTACCTCGAGCCGTTCATGGAGGCCGAGAAGGAACAGGCACTGCGCGAAGGCCGGGCCGCCGGTGGAAGTGGAGGTCAGGGAAAGATCGTGCTGGCCACCGTCAAGGGCGACGTGCACGACATCGGGAAGAACATCGTCGGCGTCGTGCTGGCCTGCAACAACTACGAGGTGATCGACCTGGGCGTGATGGTGCCGGCCGGCCAGATCCTGGACACCGCGGTCGCCGAGGGCGCCAGCGCGGTCGGGCTGTCCGGACTGATCACGCCCTCGCTCGACGAGATGGTGAACGTGGCCGCCGAGATGCAGCGCCGCGGCCTGGACTTGCCATTGCTGATCGGCGGGGCGACGACGTCGCGGCAGCACACGGCGGTGCGGATCGCCCCGGCCTACGACCGCCCGACGGTGCACGTGCTCGATGCGTCCCGGGTCGTCGGCGTGGTGTCAGACCTGCTCGATCCGGTCCGGGCCGGTGACCTCGACCGCCATAACCGGGATGAGCAGGAACGGCTGCGCCAGGAGCACGCCGCCAAGCAGCGGCGGCCGCTGCTGCCGCTGCCGCGGGCCCGGGCGAACCGTGAGCAGGTCAGCTTCGACGACCTGCCCGTTCCGGCGTTCACGGGAACCCGCGTGCTAGCACCCGACCTGCGCGCGCTCCGCGACCTGATCGACTGGCAGTTCTACTTCTCGGCCTGGGATCTCAAGGGCAAATTCCCCAAGATCCTGGAACGGGACGCCGCCAGGGAACTCTACGACGACGCGCTCGCCTTGCTCGACGAGATCATCGCGGGCGGACTGTTGCAGGCCAGCGCCGTATACGGGTTCTGGCCCGCACACGCCGACGGCGATGACGTCGTCATCGAGGGCGGACCGCGGTTCCCGATGCTGCGCCAGCAAGCCGCCCGCGGCGACGCACGCCCCAACCGCTGCCTGGCCGACTACCTGGCTCCCGCCGGTGATCACATCGGGGCGTTCGCGGTCTGCATCCACGGCGGCGAGGATCTGGCCCGCCGCTACACCGACCAGCGCGACGACTACCGGGCGATCAGCGTGAAGGCGCTGGCCGACCGGCTGGCCGAGGCCTGCGCGGAATACGTGCACCTGCAGGCCCGGCGTACCTGGTTTGAGCCGGACGCGGACCCCGCGGTGGAGGACCTGCACGCGGAGCGGTTCCGCGGCATCCGTCCTGCGTTCGGCTACCCGGCATCGCCGGACCACACCGAAAAGGCTAAGCTCGTCAGCCTGCTGGACGCCGGGAGCCTGGGCATAGCGCTCACCGAGTCATTCGCTATGACGCCGGCCGCCAGCGTCAGCGGCCTGATCTTCGCGCACCCGATGTCGCGCTACTTCGCGGTCGGCCGGATCGGCAGAGACCAGGCCGACGACTACGCCGCGCGCAAAGGAGTCACTCTGGATAACGTCGAACGGTGGCTGCGCCCCAACCTGGGCTACGAACCCCGCCCGGCCGGCCCGGCAGGTTAGGGGCGTGACCGCAGCGGCGCGCATTCCGGGCCAGCAAGGGCGCGGATGCGCCGCCGCAGCCTCGGTCCCGGGTCGACCACGTACCGCTCGGTCGCGGCCAGCAGCAGCGGCAGGTCGTTGACGCTGTCGGTGTAGGCGTAGGCCACCGGGATGCCGATCCCGGCGGCGGTCAGGCGGCGGACCTTCTCGACGCCGTACGAGAACGTGCCGGTCGCGGCGGGCATCGCGTTCCACATGCTGCAGCCACGGGACGGCCGCACGAAGCGCCGGCCCTGCTGCAGCCGGGCCGCCACGACCTCCACCGTGTCGAGCCCGAGCGCGCGGCAGACCGCGCTGGCCAGCCAGTCGGCACAGCCGGTCGCGATGACGACGCGGTCGCCGGCCTCGAGATGAGCGTGCAGGCGGTCCAGGGCGACCATGATGCGGCCGTCCTCGGCCGCGTGCCGGACGGCGAACTCCTCCACGAGCGCCTCGAACCGGCCCGGCGCCAAGCCGACGGTGGCGATCCACAGCAGCGCCGTGATCGCGTAGCGCCGGGCGAACGGTACGAAGAACAACGGCACGAGCACCGGGGCGGTCGCCACGGCCACGGCGACCCGCGGCGGGCTGCGCAAGATCAGGCCACGAATGAACTCGGCGGTGGTGTCACCACGCAGCAGCGTTCCGTCCAGGTCGAACACGGCGACGTCCCGTTCAGGAAAGAACCCGTCGGTGGCATTCATGGCCGGGCACTCCTCGCGGTGGTGGGCCTTGGCCATGCTAACCGTGCCATCCGGCGGTCGCTGCCAGGCGGCTAGGCCGGCTATGGCCACCATTGCGGGGCGTTGGCTAGCTTCTGTCCATGACGTGGCAACCGGAACTTGACGAGATGCGGCGGCGGCAGGAACTGGCCGAGCGGATGGGCGGGCCGGACAAGATCCGGCGCCAGCATGAGGCCGGGCGGCTGACCGTGCGGGAGCGGCTGGCGGCGCTGCTCGACGAGGGCTCGTTCCACGAGTTCGGGGCGCTGGCCGGAGCGGCCGCCTACGGCGATGATGGCCGGCTGGCCCGGTTCACGCCCGCCAACTTCGTCACCGGGACCGGCCGCATCGACGGGCGCAAGGTCGTGGTGGGCGGTGACGACTTCACGGTCCGCGGCGGCGCCGGGGACGCCGCGATCGCGGGCAAGCAGATCTACGCCGAGCGGCTCGCGAACCAGCTGCGGCTGCCGGTGGTGCGCCTGGTCGAGAGCACCGGCGGGGGCGGCAGCGTGAAGATGCTGGAGCAGCTCGGCGCCACCTACGTGCCCGCGAATCCGGGCTGGG
>Ga0335075_10013122_pt1 | contig 12487 bp, 9 predicted proteins | sample Lox_Sample_24_FD_206723 | JGI IMG/M metagenome (GOLD analysis project Ga0335075, IMG submission 206723) | Soil microbial communities from Loxahatchee National Wildlife Refuge, Florida, United States - Lox_Sample_2.4 | ecosystem: Environmental > Terrestrial > Soil > Wetlands | place: USA: Florida... | reverse complement strand
TGTGTTGAAGCTTCTCGACTCTTCATCGATGACAAAGGTAGAAAACGGGGAGGCGGCAAGCTCTTTGTGGAAAATTCATGGGAGAATTTTGAGAAGAAATTTGGTGAACTAAGAAATGATTTCAATAGTCGTCTCGAACTTTTCAAATTGACCCGAGATGCCCGCCTTGAGCGCGACCTGAGATCGTTCATGGGACGCCAGGAGTCCTTCATTGAAGCAACGTATCATAAGGCCTTTTTGATCGGTCACGAAGTAAAGGAAGAGGATCGAAGAAGGGCGCTCGAGAGGGAGCAGCGGCGCATGGCGCAGATGAGTTAGTCGTTTCTCTGGATCTCTGGATCAGAGTGTTGAGTAATAGCTGACTAGCTAACAGAAGAAAGACGGCGACGACTTCTGGAGTGGCTGCCGTGGACTTCGTTTAAGGAGATTCAGGAAATACGATTTCGCACTCTCATCGATGACACAGGCCAATGGCTTGCCGACCATGAGATATTTCAAGCATGGAGAACAAGGTCCGAATCAGATCTTCTTTGGGTTTACGGAAAGCATGGATGCGGAAAATCCCACTTGGCTGCTCGCGTAATCGAAGATCTACGGAAATCTTGCGAGCTCGCGAAGGCCGAGAGCAGCAGGGACCGGATCGCCTTAGCTTTTGTCTATTGTAGCTCTTTGACTCCCGGAGACAACGACCCAAAAAGGCTCCTTGGTTCCATCCTGAAGCAACTATTGGAGCAACTTCCGATTTTTGAAAATGTGCCATTACTGGAAAAGACCCAAGAACTCAGTAACGAGCCTCCGAGCATCAAGGAGATCAAAACGGGAATTACAGCAATTGTATCCAAGTTCTCCCGCACTTTTGTTGTCTTTGATGGGCTAGACGAGTGCTCTCGAGCCGAACAAGATTGTAAAGATACATTTGAGGGTCTCTGCAATTTTGTGGCAGCATTAACAAGAGCACACGTCTCCAATGCTTTGGTCAAAGCCATTGTCTTCAGCCGCCCAGAATATCCACAGATCGAGGCTGCATTTACTGGATGTCGTCACGTTCGGGTAGATGACGGTGCAAACGACGTCGATATCAAGCAGTACATTTTGACAAAGACCACCGGGCTTCTGGAAAATCAAGAAGCTCTCGCGGAAATCCGAAATGCTCTTCTTTCTCGTGCCGACGGCATGTTCCTTTGGGTGAATCTCATCATCAAGGCCTTGGAGTATGAGCGCAGCCCGCGGAACATGAAACGTGCCGTGAATAATCTGCCTCAGTCACTCAACAAAGTCTATCAACTTTCCATGGAACGAGTTCTAAAACAACCAGAGTCTGTCAAAATTCGAGCTCTGAGGACCATATTGTGGACGACGAACGCCAAGAGGCCCTTGTCGAGGCATGAACTGCGAGAAGTCCTCTCGATCGAACCAAATAGTGGTGATTGGGATGACACATGGAGATTCGAGCACGACAAAGGCCTCCTAGCCGAATGTGGAGACCTTGTTGTACTTGTTGATGACCACTATCAACTTATCCACTCATCACTGAAAGATTATCTGACCAAGACCCCGTCGACATCCACTTCGCTGGAGGAATATCGTTCGATGCAAATCGGCCAAGCGAGAATCATCGCGGAGATCTGTCTTACATATCTCAACCTTGATATCTTCAAGCGAGGTCCAGCGGTAACGCCCAAGGAGCTTGCAAAGTTGCAGAAAGATCATCCCTTCCTTGAATATGCCGCGACATTCTGGGGGAATCATGTCGTCGAAGTCGAGGAAAGCCAATACGGCGACCTGGAGAGCTTAGCAAAGGCGTTCTTGTTTTGCGATGATGCACGGGAGCTAGGTATGCAAAACATGATGAAGTCGCTGAATTGGGCGCCAGTTTGCCCCTATCCGGGAAAGACCACTCCTCTTCATCTGACATCTGCATTCAACCTGGTTCGCATGGCGGAGTTAATGCCAAATCCGTTACAGCAGATTATCGTGTTTGATGGTTTTGGATATCTGCCACTTGACTATGCTCTGAGATTAGGGAGTCACGAAATGGCCGACTGGCTTCTCCATAAGCACCTGGAAGCATCTGAACAGGATCCTTTATATGCTCTCCCACAGGGTACGCTTGATTTGAGAGTTAGTCTTGCCGCAATATTCGACTGGGATGATGCTATTAGGCTTCTGTTCAAGTTAAGTCATGAGCACAACGAAAAGACTCAAGATATTGGGCTTACGCCTCTACATTTCGCTGCGATGTCGGGAGCTGGGAAGGCTGTGGACGCTCTCTTGTCCTTGGGCGCTGATATAAACGCGACCGATAATAGCGGGAAAACACCACTCTTTTGCGCCGTTCAAGGGGGGCAGTCAAGCGTAGCGATGAAGCTTATCAACGCTAAGGCAGATGTTACTTTAGCCACCTCTGGGGACTCTGCCAAAGAAACAGCTTTACATTACGCAGCGATTAATGGCGATATAGACATTGCGCGAGCACTTTTGCAAAACGGGGCGAACATTAATGCTCTGACTGATGAGGGAAGGTCGCCACTATATTGCGCGGTCGAAGAAGACCAGAAAGAAATGGTCCAATTTCTAATCACTCAAAAGAACGTAGATGTCGAAGGAAAAGGGCCTAGAGGTTGGAATTCAGTCCTTGTTGCCTCAAATCAAGGTTTCAAAGAATCCCTGGAGATGGTACTTACAGCCGGAGCGAACGTCAACGTGTGCAATGAAGAACATGACAGCGCTGTCCATCTGGCGGCCGAAAATGGTCGCCTAGATATTCTCAAAATTCTGATTGGTGAGAATTACCATATCTTCTTTCCGAAATTTGTTAGACAATGTTGTCGTAATACGGCGTCCTGGAGATTCCACGCTGACCCTTATTCTTTCCTAGATCATGGTGCCGAGGTGAATGAATTGAACAAATCAAAGAAAACCCCCCTTTACGCAGCCATTGTAGCAGGCGAACTGGAGACCGCAAAAGTTCTTGTACACAAATATAAGGCTGATCCTACAGTTCCTGGATTCATGAATGGCAATGCTCTCCACTTTGCCGCCATTAACACCGACGGAGGGAGCTTACTTCCTCTTCTCCTGGACACGGGAATCGACACCAATTCGAGAATCTCGGGTGGCAGCTCGGCCTTGCACCTAGCTTTGAAACCGAATAACCTTGAAGTTGTCACGAAACTTGTTAATGCTGTTCCCGGCCTTGCTCTTACACAAGATGACCACGGCCGAACTCCTCTTCATAGTGCGGCACGTATGGGTTCCTTGGACTTAGTCAACTTCCTCCTACATGAGGCAGATCCATCAAAGGACATAAGAGACGCTGTCTCAGATTTACCTCTTCACTTGGCCGCCTCGGCTGGACATTTGGAGTGTGTGAAATTGCTTATGACTCCAGAAAACGTTAACGACCGTGGATGGAACTCTACGACACCCTTGCATAGAGCTTCTACGGGTGGACATATTTCTGTAGTGAGATTTTTACTACAAAATGGTGCCAAAGTAGACATGCGTGATAGCTTCGAGGGGACACCACTATTGCTTGCTCTCATCGGCAAACATCTTGAGGTGGCAAACCTGCTACTTGACAACGGAGCAGACCCAAAAATTGGAGATGAAAATGGGTGGACGCCTCTTCACATAGCCGCGGGGGTCGGGAACAAGGATTTCGTTATTCGACTTCTCGACCTGGGTTGTACTAACTTGATCCTTCATAAACCGCCCTCTGGGTTCACTCCATTCATGCAGGCGGCGCGATCTGGGAATTCTGAGATCGTTGATCTTTTCCTCGAGAGGGGATTTGATGGCACGGACATACTCTCTAACGAAGGGTGGTCGTGCATTCAGCTAGCAGCTTCGGGTGGACACCTTGAGGTTTTCAGTAAACTCAAGGACCTCAACCCCGAATCTCTCTATTCAGTAGGCTATTTAGGTTCTGATGCGTTACACTTCGCTGCAGGGAATGGTCAATTGGAGATGATTGAACGCTTACTTGAGAATGGTTTCGGTCCGGAAGGACTCCAAAAAGGGAAAACAACTCCACTACACGATGCCGTACTTCAGGGATACTTCGAAGTAGTTGACACCTTGCTTAAGTTGGGAGCCAACGTCAACGCAAGGTCGGATGTACCGTGGCGGCCAAGCACTCTTCACATGTCGTATCAAAACCTCCGAATCACCGAGAAGCTCTTGGAGTCTGGTGCAGATCCTTTCGATCTGGATTCTTTTCATTGTACTCCTCTCGACTACGCACATCCTCATGTCAAAGAAAGGATGGCCTTCTTTGGTTACAACTACCGGCCTACCGATATGGCTAATCGAATACCTACCCTTCGCAACACAGTGGTCAAATTAGTGGCAGATATTCTTGCACTTTCGGAAACACCCGATTCTGCCAATGTTAAGGGCGAATACGAAAAGGTGAATTATCTCTTCGCGCTTGGAAAAGCACTAGCGAGTTTCAAGACAGATGTTAGCATCGATGAGTCCAAAATTTGCTATGTGGAGTGTGCGTCCTTAAATAACCAACAATTCCAAGCGTGGACATGCAATCTATGCATGCGGGAACACTTCAATGTCACTCGTTACAAGTGCTTGGACTGTTTCGATTCTGACCTCTGCGAAGATTGCCACAAAGATTACATCACTGTAGAGGAGTCTAGTGGAAGCATACTGCAAGGACGCAGGGTCTTGGAAAAGCTGGAGACTCAAGTCTATGCTGCTCGACTCATAGGCCAGTCCTATCGAAAACAAGGCCGAGTATTTGTTGCAACGATGTCGCTACTCGAGAATATATCTTCTTGCTGGGATTGGGTCAACAAGATGCAGAAGCAGTACGAGGAGTGGGAACAGAATTACAATAAGTCAAATCGATTTGACGTCCGCAAGATCCCAGGTTGGCAGTTTCTAAAGCTCATTGAAAAGGCTCCCAAAGTCCAGGCTGAAGCAAGGACCGACGTGAACGTAATTGAAAATATTTATGCACCATTCGCGAAGGAACTCACTGCGCTGTACCATGAACATAAAGCAGACAAAGAACTGAAGTATTTCATCTGCAATGGGCACAAATACATGGAGATTCCAACCAAATTAAGGTTAACGGATGATCAAAGGGAATGGTTTGACTCCGAAGGCAAACTCACCTCCAAATATCTCAGAAGTTTGATGGAAAAATACGGGAAGCCGGATAAATTTTGCTTTTCGGACGCGACAACGGAAGAGTTACCGGGTGAAAGAAGTGAAAATTTACAACGTGATGTTGACCAGAATCATCTGCCAGCCAGCTCCAGGCTTGGGGGCAATTTATTCGAATCAGCGGCGGATTTAGCAGCAACACCGACCCCGACAGATGCAAACAGAAAAGTCGACGGTAAATTGGATTGTTTCAGCAAAACCGAGGATGGGCATAGCCGAACACCAGACCTTTCTCAAATGAGTAGCGAATCATCGTTAAGTAGCGGTACGGTCGACATAAGCAGCAAAACAGAAACACGAAACAGCCAGAAAGAGCAAGAGGGAATCATTCCACATTGGCTGGAGAAGGAAGCAGAATACCTAAATAGACTCTTGAACAACTTTCCACAACTACGAGCCATCCGTAACGGCCTCTTGGCAGTCCTACGTAATGTTTACCAACCTTCTCCCGATTTGAACGACATCGTGAGCACCAATGCCGAGACCATTATTGACTGGGTTAGGATATTGGAGGCAGCTTGGCAATTTGCACAGATCATTTTGGTTGGATTTGTGTCCAGAACACTTACGGAACATCTTTCCAATTTCGAGGACCCCGACAATGAAAGTTCCGAAGCTGGACTCCATTTCCTTCCCACTGAAGAAATACTAGGAGCAGAGATCGTACCCTTTAGTCAATCGGGCAGCGGAGAAGCAGGAGTTCAAGATAAGTTCCTCGACAGCCTACCTGATGATATTCGAAAAGAGCTTGAACATTTCGTGATTAGAGCCCGGCAACTTAGAAAAAAGGCTATCCAGAACACCGTACCGCAACCTGCTCCAGATGAGATGACTAGGAAACTTAGTGCGGCAATGGTAGATTGCATTTCGGGTTCGCCGTTCACAGTATATGATTATTACCGCAATCCAGTCTTGCCTCGTCTGATCTGTCAGCCTCGAGTCTAGAGGTGTGTTACGGACTAGATACGCAAGGGTAAGATGTTGAGACAAGCATAGTGGCACACGCCACGTGACAGTACGTGACGCCAAGGTAATGATCAGTGAGCAACAAGGTCAGTTGTTAGGAGCTGAAAGGTGATCATGGTGATCAACGAGGAACCAGACTGGGTAGTACCAGGCGTTTGGCATAGACTGGAGTTTGGTTCTTCGTGGTTATCTCATGTTATCACTTGTTATCTAGACTACAGATATCAGTAACGAATACACGGCCTTCTTCTTGGTTACCTTATGCCCCTCGCCTTCGACAACTACCCGGACATCTCCAGTGACGACCTACCCTTCACTAATCTGTATCTGTGGTTAGCCATAGAGTCTCGTTTAGTCAGGGAACGGTGCGACTCGGGAGTAACAGGTGTCCACAACAAGGTGACGAGTGGCTTGATATTATACCTTTGTCGGCAACCATTTTCCATCAATGAATAGCAGGTGCAGTCCAGTGATTGACAGAGACCTTACGACTCTTCATCGCTTGCATATCCAGCTCTTCCGCCTCCTTCCATCGCCCTTGATGCCTATAAGTCGACGCCAAGTTGGCCATGCCAGCCAGCGTCTCTGGATGCTCCTCGCCTAGCACCCACTTACGACCCTCCATCACTTGCACATTCAGCTCTTCCGCCTCTTTCCATCGCCCTTGTTTCCAGTATGACAACGCCAGGTTGGCCATGCTGGTCAGTGTGTGAGTCTCCATCACTTGCATGGTCTTGCGAAGGCCATCCACCTCCAGTCGCAACCGTTGCTTTTAGCTCGGTGTGGATCCTACACCGGCCATTCAGTCCAAAGAAATCGGTGATTTGTTAATCGCCGTCCTCCACCCAGCGATATATACTCCGTCGCCTCCACTAAGGCTGTTGCTCCGCTTTATCGCAGGTAGAGCGGGTCGACAGGGCTTTTGTCAAGGGATCTTTCGGCCTTGAGTGCTTGCAAGAACCGAGCGATTCAGAGGATTTGGCAATGCCGTTGTCGGGACCACTTTTGCGTACAAATTCAGCCGCTTCTCAATGTACCAAGCTCGTTGGGAGCTATAGCAAACGATCAGCACTGAACTAATCCAACTGAAGCATGAGCAAATACCGTTGATTGTCACTAAAAACTTTATGGTCCGTAGCTTCTAATAATTGAGGTCGGTTTGTCAGTACTTTCGTGAGATGTGGTTTGTTAGTGCTGCAACTTCCACGGGTCATTCGTGCTGCAGATCAGCTCAACAGGCTTCGGCCTTTGGAACACCAACTTCCTAATTTCTAGGGCATAGATTTTCCGAGGACCCAACGAGCCTTCCCCTGGGGCGCTACACACCCCCCCGGTAAGGCTCGTGTATGTATTACTGGGAAGTCTGGCTACAAAAAACACCTCATCATACACAATATTTTTGACGCGTCCATCAATCAAGCCTCTACCATCCGGATCCTCACCAGCACCGTCGTCAGCAAACCATAACTTTTTGGGGTCAGTAGTCCTACTCAACGCTACATAGAGCTCTCCATGAGAAAAGACTTCTGGGTTGAGGTAGATGCCCACTCTCCCCAAGGACTGGCCTTGGCTCTTATTGATCGTCATTGCAAAACACAATCGGATAGGGAACTGCCTGCGGTCGAATTCGACAAAACTGTTGTCATCCTAGATCTGCAACAGATGCGTGGCAACAGAACAATACCGTCTGCTGGAGCTGCAGGTCCAGCCCTCCCAGGGCCAAGGTACGCGCAAAAGAGAACGTGGTCAGAAATAGATTTCACTTGTAGTCTTGTGCCATTGCAAAGTCCCCTTCGAGGATCCAAGTTTCGCAGGAGCATGACAGGACAGCCTTCTTTAAGTATGAGTTTGTGTGGTGGGAGTCCAGACTCGGATACTTGATTTAAGACTTCGATGGGATACTTGCTTGCGTCTGCCGGATCAACGACGCTGTCCGTGGAGAGTTTCTCAGCACTCTGGCTAAGCATTCGCTGTATGGGTTGAGTGTTGAGGTTAATGATGACATCGTTGCGGGCGGCTAGGATGGCGCGTTCATTAAAATAGCTCTCGGGATGAACACCAGTGTTCAGATCGTCATAGACGTGGTCGGAAAGGTCTTGAAGCGTGTTGTTCTTAACCACGTGCTCGGAAGGCCAATCTATCATGTTGTCATCTCCAGTAGACTCGCCAACGGACAGCAAACGTTGCGCAAAGATTCTATTACGCTCCCTATCATCGTCCGAAAAAGTTGATGATCGTAGTCTCATATTTTCGGTCAGCTTCAGGGTTCGGATGTGTTGCCAGAGTCTTGAATTTTTCAGGCAAGAGCTGACGACCTCAGCTCTATTCGCTCTCGGAATAACTGGAAGGGTTTGTCTGAAGTCGCTGCTGAAGCAGACCACAATGCCTCCAAACGGGATGTCATCGCAGTCTAGAATGTCCCTGAAGGTGCGGTCCACGGCCTCAAAGACATCACGCTTAATCATAACGGCCTCGTCCCAGAGGATGAGCTTTGTGTGACGAATCAATTCGGCAAGGTCAGATCTTTTAGAAATATTGCACGTGCTGTCGCTGTACACCTTCAAGTTCCTTGTAGTGCAAGCCCCGCTCGGTACCTGGTCGGGCGGTGGATTCGATGTATTCCCCGATGCGCGAGGTGGTAAAAGTGTTCGCTAGAAACAAGCCCCAATCGTTCACTCTTGTGCCAGGCTTTTTATATACGAATCAGTCCGCGGCCCAGTATTGCTGGGCATAGAGTAGTAAGTGGTTTTTGTTCGGGTATCTTCGCGGCCTCTTCTCACTGAGGGAGCCTATCTCCTCCTTCAGGTCGTTGAAGATGAACTGGAAGATAAGAGAGTCAGCATGGATAATCTTGACGAGAGAGTGAAACCCCCAGCGTTCTTTTGGGGAGTAGTTCTCACACATACATGTGTGATGCCTTCACTAATTTTCGGACATATCGACACGCCATACTTCCATTCCACAGCTGCCCTGAAGAACTTCCAGTAGTTGTAGATCGTGATGTCGCCCGCTGCTTGGCTTTTAATACCATCGATCGAATATCCCAATGTCCTTACAAAGGCTTGCAATGACTCCACATCGTTGAACCGAGCGTTGGGCCTTTCTTCTTGGACAAAACTATTTTTCCTCCGTCAGTCTACAGCATTTCATGTTTGATACTGCGGTACCAAAACTCACCGATCCCATTGATCCAGCCTATTCTGATATTCCGCCTTCGTCCTAGGGTCTAATCTCTTTTCATTTAGCTTCCCAGTCACAATGCCGGTATCCACATCAACACCCTTTTGCTTTGCTCGGGCGAGGAAATCTTTGCGGCCCTTCGCCATGACCCGATATAGTTGAGTCCAACAAAGGAAGAAATAGTCCAAGTTACTTGAAAGAAGAGAGGGAGAAGCGCAAAGACAAGTCCCGTGGACAAGAAAATGAGTGTAAGCTGTCCTTTTTGGGAACCAGCAACGCCATAAGCGGGAGTCGCCGTGAGGCACACCATGCTCTCACCGACGATACTTCGGAAGGGGAGATTTCATACCGTGTCAAGGGTCTACGGTCGTCCCAGGCGTGACCCCGAAAACGGGGTGCAATTTTTTTGGATGGTCGGGTGGAGTTGACACAATTGCCTCGCGAGGGCATCATGCAGTACGGAGTCATCGCTGGAATTGGGTGCAGGGTGAGCTTCCTGACAAAGGCCTGAGCTGTGGCGGTGCAGTGGAGGCCGAGGGTGAGCGGGTGGGTGAGCCGTGGGTGAAGCGGCGTAATTTTGGCTTACATAAAGCATGATACAGCATGATACCGCACTAGCCGGAAGGGGCCAGTGGGTGAGGTGAGTTTTGGCTTCCGACAACCTCCAAATTCGGCAGTGAATTTCCGTCAACTTGCGTTGAGGTGGAACAAAAAGTCGGGGTTTTGTATGGTCTGTGCTCCAAAACCTTTAGTGCAAGGTGTCCCCAAAGCTCGCACTCTCTCACATATATTCCGCTGCTTCCCCCCCAACATTCGACTGTTTGGTCTTTCATCCATTCTCTCCTTTACCCTGCTTTCTTCTCAACTGCTTGATAACAATCCCCGCTGTTGCTCAAGAAGTTTCCATTCGCAATGCGCTTCCACAGCATAGCTTCGGCGGTCCTGATCGCCGTTGCTGTTTCCCGCGCAGAGGTCGTCGACGATGTTAGCAGTGCTGCTTCAGATGCATCCGCCTCATCAACCGGCATCTCTAAGCCGACCTTTACGGTACGTTTGCACTTTCGGCACGTGTCTAACACTCCGCTGACATTGACATTTCATCAGCCCACCAACCTCAAAGCGCCCTTCCTCGAACAATTCACAGATGATTGGGACTCTCGGTGGAAGGCGTCACACGCCAAGAAGCAAGCGGACAAGTCTAGCGAGGAGGAGTGGCAGTATGTCGGCACCTGGTCAGTCGAGGAGCCGGTGGTTCTGAAGGGCATGGAGGGCGACAAAGGTCTCGTTGTCAAGGACAAGGCTGCTCACCATGCCATCTCTGCCAAGTTCGCGAAGCCGATTGATCCCAAGGGCAAGGATTTGGTCGTCCAATACGAGGTCAAACTTCAGGGTAAGCTTTATAGCCGCCGGCATTAATATCCGCATTAAACTAAGAAATTGATCACAGACGGCCTCGAGTGCGGTGGTGCGTACATGAAACTTCTCCAGAACAACAAGAAACTCCAGTCAGAGGAATTTTCCAACGCCTCTCCGTATGTCATCATGTTTGGACCCGACAAGTGTGGCTCTACCAACAAGGTATTTTATCGGCAAACGGTCCGAGTGAATTTACTCTGACATCCATAGGTTCACTTCATTTTCCGTCATAAGAACCCCAAAACTGGCGAGTACGAGGAGAAGCACCTCAAGAACCCTCCCATGGCTCGCGTTACCAAGACAACGTCCCTCTATCAGCTCGTTGTTCATCCCAACAACACCTACGAGATTAGCATCGATGGCGAACAAATCCGCAATGGCAGTCTCCTCGAAGACTTCGACCCTCCAGTCAACCCCCAGAAGGAAATTGACGATCCCGATGACAAGAAGCCGGCCGACTGGGTTGACGAGGCTCGTATTCCGGACCCAGATGCGAAGAAGCCTGAGGATTGGGATGAGGATGCGCCATATGAGATTCCTGATGACGATGCCACCAAGCCTGATGACTGGTTGGATGAAGAGCCCCTCACGATCCCTGACCCCGAGGCTGAGAAGCCGGAGGACTGGGATGATGAGGAGGATGGTGACTGGATCCCGCCCAAGGTCTCCAACCCCAAGTGCAGTGAAGCCTCTGGCTGCGGCAAGTGGGAGCGCCCGATGATGAAAAACCCGGACTACAAGGGCAAGTGGACCGCTCCATACATTGATAACCCGGCCTACAAGGGTGTCTGGAAGCCACGCAAGATTCCCAATCCAAAGTATTACGAGGACAAGACTCCGTCCAACTTTGAACCCATGGGTGCCATTGGCTTCGAGCTCTGGACGATGCAGAAAGACATTCTCTTTGACAACATCTACATTGGCCACTCGGTTAAGGACGCCAAGGCATTGAAGGCTGAGACGTATGATCTCAAGATCGCGGCTGAGAAGGCCGAAGAGGACGCCACCAAGCCCAAGACTCAAGACAAGCCCAAGTCACCGTCCGACCTCAAGTTCATGGACGACCCGATCTTCTACATCAAGGAAAAAGTCGACCTGTTCATGGCCATTGCCAAGAACGATCCGATCAATGCCATCAAGTTTGTCCCTGAGGTTTCCGGCGCCATTGGAGCCATCATCGTGCTGTTCATCACTCTCATCTTCGTTGCTGTGGGAGGCAGTGGCGCAGCTTCATCGAAGAAGGATGCCAAGGGTGCGGCTAAGAAGGCGACGGACAAGGCAACTGAAGTCAAGGACAAGGCCACCGATTCAGTTGCTACGGGCGCTGAGAAGGCGAAGGAGGAGGTTCAGAAGCGTACGACACGGTCGTCAGAAAAATCGTCATGAGAAGGATCACGACGGGTGACTGTGATGGGCTGTGAAAGGGCATAGGTGTGGAGAACGGACGGACGGAGGATAGAGGAAGTTTGAGGTCGAGGTATGGAAAGGGGACCTGTGCATTCAAAGTGTGTGTCTTTGGCCGGCGAATTGTTCTGCAATGATTCTACACTACAATTGAGTATTTAGCGCTGGACTACGATGTGGTCTACCGCCTGAGGACTGCTTGTTAAGAATCAGATTCGCATTATAACTATTCATTTTGTTCACTCGGATACTTTGTATCTGACGTGGGGATTGCCGCTCCTAACCGGTTCTCGGGTGGGGCTTTTTTATATTCCAGCCGCTGCGGAGAAAAACA
>Ga0335075_10013121_pt1 | contig 12487 bp, 13 predicted proteins | sample Lox_Sample_24_FD_206723 | JGI IMG/M metagenome (GOLD analysis project Ga0335075, IMG submission 206723) | Soil microbial communities from Loxahatchee National Wildlife Refuge, Florida, United States - Lox_Sample_2.4 | ecosystem: Environmental > Terrestrial > Soil > Wetlands | place: USA... | reverse complement strand
GAGCCATTTGAGCCCTTTGGGCCGGTGCCGTACCGGTGCAACAGGTGCCGGGCCAGCAGGTGGGCGAGCGTGCTGGCCTCGATGTCGGTCAGCGGCGCGGCGGACAGGTGCGCCTGGCGCAGCCGGGAGGCGACGGCGAACACGACCCCGTCCCGCACCGCGTACGACGGCCGCACCTCGGCGGCGCCTCCGGCCAGCCGGTCGACCAGGGCCTGGTCCGGATAGATCTCCAGCGCCTCCGTCCGCTCGGTGACCTCAAGCCAGGTGATCGGGCAATCGCCGGTCACGTACACCGCGCCCGGTTCGGCGTCGTGCCGCTCGGTCCGGCCGACGACCTCCCGGACCAGACCGCGGTGGCCGCTGAAATCAATGCCCACCTGATGCGGCCCGGTGGTCGAGACCGCGGGATGCGGCCCAAGCACCGCGTACTCGGACCTCATACCGGGCCAGGTGATCCTGGAGATCCCCGTATACCGCAAGATCGGACCCTCCTTCCCGGCGCCGCGCATGGCAGGGTCGGAAAATAAGGCGGCGCTGTCAGGCTATCGGGGAAGCTGACGCGCCAGGAAAGGACGGGGATCGATGACGCTCGACTTCGCTCACCGCGTGGCGGTCACGCTGCGGCTCAACGGCCGCGACGTGACGACCGTGGTCTCGCCGCGAACCACGCTGCTCGACTGGCTGCGCGAGGAGATGGGGCTGACCGGGGCCAAGAAGGGATGCAACGAGGGCGCGTGCGGCACTTGCACCGTGCTCGTCGACGGGCACCGGATGAACGGGTGCCTGACGCTGGCCGTCCAGTGCGCGGACCGGGAGATCACCACCGTGGAGGGCCTGGCGGGCCCCGGCGGCGAGCCGCATCCGGTGCAACGGGCCTTCGCCGAGCATGACGCGTTCCAGTGCGGGTACTGCACCCCGGGCCAGCTGATGTCGGCGGTGGCGTGCATCGCCGAAGGCCACGCCTGCGACGACGGAGTGGTCAGGGAGTGGATGAGCGGCAACATCTGCCGGTGCTCGGCCTACCCGCAGATCACCGCGGCCGTGCTGGCCGCCGCGCAAGAGGCGCAGGGGGCGCCGGGCACGCAGGCGGCGCCGGGCGCGCAGGCTGCGCCGGGCACGCAGGCGGCGCCGGGCGCTCAAGAAACCCGGGGGACGCGGCGATGAGGGACTTCGGCTACGCCCGGGCCGGGACGGCCGCGTCGGCGGCGGCGGCGCTGGCCGATCCGGGGGCGTCGGCGATCGCGGGCGGCACCGAGCTGCTTAACTGGTTCCGCCTGGGCATCGCCGCCGCCGACCGCGTAGTCGACATCGGCGGCCTGGACGAACTGCACGGAATCGCCCTCGAGGGCAGTGTTCTCGAAGGCGGGGAACTGCGCATCGGCGCGCTCGCCACGCTGAACGAGGTGGGCGAGCACCCCCTGGTCACCCGGCTGGCCGGCGCGCTGGCCTCGGCCTGCCTGCAGGCGGCGTCGGCCCAGGTGCGCAACCGGGCCACGATCGGCGGCAACGTGCTGCAGCGCACTCGCTGCCCGTACTTCCGCGCCGAGGAGCCTGTGCCGTGGCCGTGCAACAAGCGCCACCCCGGCAGCGGCTGCGCCGCGCTGGCCGGCCGGCACGAGCGCCAGGCCGTGTTCGGCTGGACCGGGGACTGCGTCGCGGTGCAGCCGTCCGACCCCGCGGTCGCCCTGGCCGTGCTTGACGCGCGGGCCGAGGTGCTTGGCCCGGCCGGAACGCGGACGATCCCGATGCGTGAGTTCCACCTGACCCAGCAGGAGGCGGCAGTCGGCGGCGAGCCGATGCGTGAGACCAGGCTCGGCCCGGGCGAGCTGATCATCGGCTACCGGCTGCCCGCCAGCGCGGACGGGCAGGCCTATATAAAGGTGCGCGAGCGGGCGTCCTACGAGTACGCGATCGTGTCCGCGGCCGCGACCGTGCGGCCGGCCGAGGGCCCGGGCGGCTCGCGGATCGCCGCGGCGCGGGTCGCGCTCGGCTCGGTCGCCCAGCGGCCATGGCGGCTGCCCGCCGCCGAAGCCGAACTGCCCGGCACCGCGCTCACCCGCGAGGCCCTGACCCCGGTCATCGAGCGCGCGATGGCCGACGCCGCGCCGCTGCCACAGAACGGGTTCAAGGTGACCATGGCCAGGAACGCCGCCGTCCGGGCCCTGTTGCGGGCAGCAGAGCTGACGGCCGGAGGTCACCTATGACCCGCGTCGAGGGGCCGCTCAAGCTCACCGGCGCGGCCCGGTACGCCGCCGACCACCGGCCCGAGGGCGTGCTGCACGCGGTCCTGGTCGGAGCGCCGGTGGCGGCCGGGCGGCTGCGCGGCGTGGACCCCGCGCCCGCCCTTGACATGAACGGCGTCACGGCCGTCCTGACCGCCTCCGACCTGCCCGTCTTCCCCGAACTCCCGCCGCCGTCCGCGGTCCGGGTGCTGCCGTTCGCCGACGACCGGATCCGCTACGAGGGCCAGCCGGTCGCGATCGTGCTTGCCACCTCGGTCGAGGCGGCCGAGGCCGGCCGGGCCGCCGTGGCCGTCGACTGCGAGCGCGAGACCCCGGTGCTGCTCGGGCAGGGCCGCCGCGAGCCCGCGGCCGGCCACGACGACGTGGTTTACCGCCGCGGCGACGTCGATGCCGCGCTGGCGCAAGCCGCGATCCGGCTCGAGCAGACCTACCGGCAGGCCGCGCGGCATCACCACGCGATGGAGACGTCAGGGACGGTCGCGAGGTGGGACGGCGGCCGGCTCACCTTGTGGGACGCGGTCCAGGCCAGCTCGACGGTGATCCCGGTGGTCAGCGCCGCGTTCGGCATCGACCCTGACGACGTGCGCGTGGTGGCACGGCACACCGGCGGGGGGTTCGGGGCCAAGGGCTACATATGGCCGCACGAGATCCTCGCGGCCGCGGCGGCCCGGGTGGCGGGCCGGCCGGTCAATCTGCACCTGCGCCGATCCGACCAGTTCAGCAACGTGGGCTACCAGCCGTGGATGGAGCAGGCGATCAGGCTAGGCGCGACCGCCGGCGGGGTGCTGACCGGGCTTGAGCACGCGGTGGTGAACAACACCGCGCTGGCGGACACGCACGTCGAGCCGGCCACCGAGGCCAGTAAGTCGCTGTACGCCGTGCCTGCCGTGCGGCTGCGCCAGGTGGTCGAGCGGGTCAGCCTGAACGTGCCCACGCCGATGCGCGCACCGGTCGAGGGACCTGGGCTGTGGGCCCTGGAGAGCGCGATGAACGAACTGGCCGACGCGGCCGGACTCGACCCGCTCGACGTCAGGCTGGCCAACTACGCCCAGGCCTCGCCCGCCGACGGCCGGCCATGGTCGGCCAACGGGCTGCGCCAGGCGTACGAACGGGGGGCGCGCCGCTACGGGTGGCGGACCAGGCACCAGCGGCCGCGCGGCGACGGGCCGTGGGTCATCGGGCACGGCATGGCCACCTGCACCATGGGCAGCTTCCGGTTTCCCGGGGCGGCCAGGATCCGGCTGGGCCGCGACGGCGCCGTGGTCGAGACGAACGTGCACGACATAGGGACCGGCGTGCAGACCGTGCTTGGGCAGATCGCCGCGGAGGAACTCGGCCTGCCCGCCGGCCAGGTCGAGGTGCGCTGGGGCGACACCGACCTGCCAAGGACCGGGCCGACCTACGGCTCGTCGACCACGATGGGCACCGGCAGCGCGGTCGCGGCCGCCGCCCGCGACGTGACCAAGCAGCTGGCCGAGCTCGGCCAGGGCGGCCGCGACCCCCTCGACGCGCTGGCCCGGGCCGGGATCGACGAGCTCACCGGGGAGGGAAGCTTTGCCCTGCCCGGCGGCGCGGCGTTCAACGAGGGCGGCGCGGGCACACCGTATGCCATCCGCACCTGGGGTGTGATCTTCGTCGAGGTGGGCGTCGACCCTGACTTCGGCGTGCTGCGCCTGCGGCGCGCGGTCGGCGTCTACTCCGCGGGCCGGATCATCAACCCGGTCACCGCCCGCGCGCAGATGACCGGCGGCATCATCTGGGGCTGGGGCAAGGCCACGATGGAGGAAAGCGACCAGGAGCCGGTGCACGGGCGGTGGCTGGCCAAGAACCTGTCCAACGTGGCGATCCCGGTGAACGCCGACATCCCGGCCGGCATCGATGTCTCGTTCACCGACGAGTACGACGAGGCCGCCAGCCTGATCGGGGCCCGTGGCATCGGCGAGCTCGGCGCCACCGGGGTGGACGCGGCCGTCGCCGCCGCGGTGCACGACGCCGTCGGCGTGCGGGTACGCGACCTGCCGATCCTGCCCTGGAAGGTGCTGGCAGGCCTTTAAGCCGATGGCCAGGTCGGTGCGCATCGGGCGGCCCTGGATGGCCAGCCAGACCTGGGCCGGGGTGAGCGGCATGTCCGCGTGCCTGACGCCGTACGGGCGCAGCGCGTCGACGACGGCGTTGACCACGGCGGGCGGCGAGCCGACCGTGGCCGACTCTCCGACGCCCTTGGCGCCGAACGGGTGGTGCGGCGACGGGGTGACGGTCTCGCCGAGCTCCCAGGCCGGGCACTCAAGCGACGTGGGCAGCAGGTAGTCCATGAACGAACCGCCCAGGCAGTTCCCGTCCTGGTCGAACGCGATGACCTCCATCAGGGCCATGCCTATCCCGTCCGCCAGCCCGCCGTGCACCTGGCCCTCGACGATCATCGGGTTGATCCGCACCCCGCAGTCGTCCACCGCGACGAACCGCCTGACCGTCACCTTGCCCGTGCCCGGGTCCACGTCGACCACGCAGACGTACGCCCCGCACGGATAGGTCAGGTTCGGCGGGTTGTAGACGCAGGTCGCGTCCAGGTGCCCCTCCACGCCAGGCGGCAGTTCCAGGTCGGAGTGCGCGGCCAGCGCGATCTCGGCGATGGTCCGGCCCGAGTCCGGGTCGCCGCGGACGAACCACCGGCCAGGCTCCCACTCCAGGTCGGCCGCGTCCACCTCGAGCATGGCCGCGGCCACGATGCGCGCCCGCTCGCGCACCTTGCGCGCCACGATCGCGGCCGCCGCGCCGGACACCGGGGTCGACCGGGACCCGTAGGTGCCGAGCCCGAACGGCGTGGCGTCGGTGTCCCCGTGCACGACCTCCACGTCGTCAGGCGAGATGCCGAGTTCTTCCGCCACGATCTGCGCGAACGTTGTCTCGTGGCCCTGGCCCTGGGTCTGCACCGAGATCCGCAGCACCGCCGTGCCGGTGGGGTGCACGCGCAGTTCGGCCCCGTCGGCCATGCCGAAGCCGAGAATGTCCATGTGCTTGCGCGGGCCAGCGCCGACGGCCTCGGTGAAGAAGCTGATACCGATGCCCATAAGGTGACCCACGGACCGTTCGGCCTCCTGCTGTTTGCGGAGATCGTCGTAGCCTGCAATTTCCAGGGCCACCCGGAGCGTCCGGGGGTAGTCGCCAGAGTCGTACACCCAGCCGGTCTGACTGGCGTAGGGGAACTGGTCGGGGCGCAGCAGGTTGCGCATCCGCAGCTCGGCCGGGTCCAGGTCAAGCTCGTAGGCGAGCAGGTCGACCAGCCGCTCGATCAGGTAGACCGCCTCGGTGACGCGGAACGAGCAGGAGTACGCCACCCCGCCCGGCGCCTTGTTGGTGTAGACGCCGGTCACCTGGCAGTGCGCGGCCTCCAGGTCGTAGGAGCCGGTGAACACGCCGAAGAACCCGGCCGGGAACTTGGACGGCTGCGCGGTCCCGTTGAACGCGCCGTGGTCGGCAAGCACCCGCACCCGCACCGCCCGGATCTTGCCGTCCCTGCTGGCCGCGAGCTCGCCGCGCATGTGGAAATCCCGGGCGAAGCAGGTCGACATCAGGTTCTCCGACCGGTCCTCCATCCACTTGACCGGCCTGCCGGTGATGACCGAGCCGACCACCGCGCACACGTAGCCCGGGTAGATCGGCACCTTGTTGCCGAACCCGCCGCCGATGTCCGGCGAGATCACCCGGATCTTGTGCTCGGGCAGGCCCGCCACCATGGCGTAGATCACCCGGTGCGCGTGCGGCGCCTGGGTCGTGGCCCAGACCGTCAGCTTGCCGCTGACCTGGTCGAAGGCGGCGATCGCGCCGCAGGTCTCCAGCGGGGCCGGGTGCACCCGGGGGTAGAGCATGTCCTGGGTGATCGTCACCTCGGCGTCGGCGAAGACGGCTTGCGTGCGGGCCGCGTCTCCGGACTCCCAGTCGAAGATGTGGTTGTCCGTGCGGCCCGCCAGGTCATCGCGGATCACCGGCGCGCCGGGGCCAAGCGCGCGGCGGGCGTCGACGACGGCGGGCAGCGGCTCATACTCGACGTCGATCAGCTCAAGGGCGTCCCGGGCGGAGTAGCGGTCCTCGGCCACGACGAACGCGACCTCCTGGCCCTGGAACCGCACCTTGTCGGTGGCCAGCACGGCCTGCGTGTCACCTGACAGGGTGGGCATCCAGGCCAGGTTCCGTCCGGCCAGGGTCTCGCCGGTGATCACGGCCCGGACCCGGGGATGCGCCTGCGCCGCGAGCGTGTCGATGGACAGGATGCGGGCGTGCGGGTGCGGGCTGCGCAGCACGGCCCCGTACAGCATGCCGGGCAGCTGGACGTCGTCGACGTAGCAGCCCCGGCCGCGGACGAACCGCGCGTCCTCCTTGCGCAGCCGCCGCCCGAAGCCTTCCGTCATGCCGATCCGTCCGCGTTGGTCCGGTCATGGTCGGCGGCCCAGCGGATCGACCGCACGATGTTCTCGTAGCCGGTGCACCGGCAGATCTGGCCGGAGATCGCCTCGCGGATCTCCGCCTCGTCCGGGTCGGGGTTGCGGTCGAGCAGCCACCGGGCGGTCATCAGCATCCCTGACGTGCAGAACCCGCATTGCAGCCCGTGGCACTCGATGAACCCCTGCTGTACCGGGTCAAGCCCGCCGTCGGTCTCAAGACCCTCGACGGTCCGCAGCGCCCGCCCGTCGGCCATGGCCGCCAGCAGCGTGCAGGACTTGACCGGCTTGCCGTCCAGCCACACGATGCAGGCGCCGCAGTTCGAGGTGTCGCAGCCCCAATGGCTTCCGGTCAGGCCGAGCTCGTCGCGGATGAAGTGGATGAGCAGCAGCCGCGGCTCCACCTCGCGGACGTACTCGGTGCCGTTGGCGGTGACCGTGACCCTCATCGGGCTCCCCTCATGGGCTCGTCGGGCCGGGGCCCTTGAACCCGGGCGGCGGCGCGGCGCAGGGCGCGGACGGTGAGTTCGGCCACCAGGTGCCGCTTGAAGTCCTCGGGTCCGCGCTGATCGGCGGCGGGATGGCAGTGCCGCGCGGCGATCGCCCCGGCCTCGGTGAAGCTTTCCTCGTCGGCGGCGCGCCCGGCCAGGTATTCTTCCGCCTCGGCCGCGACGAAACGCTCGGCGCCCACGGCGGTCAGCCCGATGCCTGCCTCCGCGACCTTCGTGCCGTCAAGCCGCAGCACCGCGCCGACCGCGGCCACCGACCAGTCGCCGACCCGCCGGGACACCTTCTCGTAGGCGCTGCCGGTGGTACCTGGTCCCGGCGCCACCGGCACCCGGATCTCGGTGAGCAACTCGCCCGGTCCGACGACGGTCTCGTAGGGGCCGACATGGAACTCCCTTACCGGCACGGCCCGCTCGCCGTCCTGGCCGCGGATGACCGCCGTGGCCCGGGCCGCCGCGAACGCGGCGGACAGGTCCTCGGACGGGTCGGCCTGGCACAGGGACCCGCCGACGGTGCCCCACAGCCGGACGATCGGGTCGGCCACGACGCGCTCGGCGTCGCGGAAGATCGGGAAGCACTGTTCCGCGGCGGCCGAGTCCAGCAGGTCCGCGTGCCTGGCCAGCGCGCCGATGCGCAGCCAGCCGCCGTCAAGCGCGATGAACGCGAGCTCGGCCAGGCCGTTGATGTCGACCAGCACCTCCGGCTGGGCCAGCCGCAGCTTCATCATCGGGATCAGGCTGTGGCCGCCGGCCAGCACCCGGGTCTCCGGCCGGCCGAGCAGCGACAGCGCGTTGCCCACGCTGGTCGCCCGCTCGTATTCCACATGGGACGGTACCTGCATGTATGCATCATTCGGCTTGGGCCGGGGATGCGCAACCGGGGTTAAGGGGTGGCTAATTCTCCTTGGTCAACCGCGGGTCGCGCAGCTCGATCCGGCCGGGGCCGGCCAGGAAGACGCCGAACAGGATGGACACGGTGTCCTCCGGGATCCGCGCGGTGACGTCGCGGGTGGTCCAGTCGCCGCGGTCCTCGACGATGACGATGTGGTTGGCGGGGTTGACCGCCTCGCCCGCCTCGGTCAGCGGCCCGCGGACGTCATGCGGCTGTCTGACCCGCAGGAACAGCCCGGCCCTGCCCGCGCCCTGCGGGACGCGGACCTGGCCCCGGAAGACGACGTCGGCGCCGTGGTAGTCGTCGGCGTAGATCTGCTGGGCCAGGGTGGCGAAGCCCTCGGGCTGCGGCACGGCCGCGGACAGCACCCCGACTCCGTCTTCCGCGGCGATGGAGTAGTCCTGCCAGCGGGACGCGATGGCGTTCTCGAGGAAGCTGCCCGACAGCCCCCACCCGGCCAGCCCGGCGAAGGCCGTGTTGCGCGGCTCGTACCGGGGCCGCTCCTCGACGCTCAGGTCACGCGCGGTGTGCTCGGGCGTCGGCCCGCCCTGGTCGAGCCCGCCACGCACCGCCCCGGCACGCACCGATCCGGCAGGCACCGATCCGGCAGGCACCGATCCGGCAGGCACCGCCCCGGCAGGCACCGCGAGCCGGTCCATGACCGCCTCGGCGACCCGGACCGGCGCGGCCGTGGCGATGGCCATGGCCAGGCCGTCGAGCAGGCGGGCGGTGACGTGCTCGGTGCCGGCCGCGGTGGCAAGCTCGATCCGGGCCGCGGTCACCTCGGGACCCAGTTCGTCGATTTCCACCGCGGTCACGCGGGCCCCGGCCGCGTGCAGCAGCCGGTCGGTCAGTTCGTCCGGGCTCGGCCCGGGATGGTCCAGCCGGTGACTGTCCCGCCCGAGCAGCCAGATGGGCAGGTCCCGGTGACCCGCGTCGTCGGTCAGCACGATGACGTGGGTCGGGAAGCGGTCCGGCACGGGCCCGCGCGGGATGCGGCGCTCCATGCGCGCGACGCGGACGGTGGTCATGTGTGTCCTTCCGGAAACGGGAACGAGGTCGGGGCGGTGCTCGGTGAGATAGGCACGCAGCCGGAGCCGGGCCTTGTGCAGGCTGGCCCGGGCCGCGCCGGGCGGGTCGGCGACCTGGCCGGCCGGCACGTCGGCGTAATAGTGCAGGGTGACGGCGCGCCGCTGCCCGGCGGGCAGGCCGGCCACGGCCTCGCGCAGCGCGTCGGCCCGGTCCAGGTCCTCGGCCGAGGGCAGGCCCCCGGCCGACGTCGGGTGCAGCGGCTCGGGCCAGTCAGGCAGCAACGTGACCGGGGTGCGGCGGCGCAGGCCGCGGCAGACGTTGAGCACGATGCCCGCCAGCCAGCCGGCGAAACGATCGGGATCGCGCAGCCGGTCCAGGGCCACGAACGCCTGCAGAAACGATTCCTGCATAATGTCGTCCACGTCGGCGGGATCGGCCGCCAGCTGGCGGGCCCGGGCGCGGACCATCGGCTGGTACCGCTCGACCAGCAGGCGAAACGCCACAGGGTCACCGCCGCGGGCCAGCCGGGCCAGGTCGCCGTCGGAGACGTCCCCGGTCACGGCGCTGCGGGGGCCGGTTCGGCGACGCGCAGGTCCGGGTTCCGCAGCGCGACCCGGCCCGAGCCGGTCAGGCCGATGCCGAACCGGATGAGGTCGGCGTCCGCGGGGATCCGCACCGTGAGCTCGTGCCTGGTCCAGGCGCGGATCCGGCCGGAGAAGGTGAGGGCGTGATCCTCGCGGGCGTTGCCGATGGCCATCCCGCCTGGCCACCAGTGCCGTATGATCTCCAGACGCAGCCCGGGCTGCCCGGCCTGCCCGGTAAGGAAGTCGGCGCGGAGCTCGCCGCTGAAGGCGACCGTGGCGCCGCGGTAGTCGTCGGCGTAGATGGCCTGGACCAGGGCGGCTGGCCAGGCGGGTCGCGGTACGGCGGAGTACAGGACCGCGGACGGCCCCTCGACGGCGGCCGCGTAGTCCGGCCCGCCGTCCGCCGCGCCCTGTCGGTCCGGCTCGGGCCAGTCCGGGTCGGGGCTGAGCCAGGTGTCCAGGTCCCACCGCTCCAGGCCGTCGGCGAAGTCCAGGTTGCGTGGCTCGTAGCGAGGTCTCGGGCCGGGCAGCGGGGCCAGTGGCCGCTGCCCGTGGCCGGGCAGGGTCGGGGCGGCCGACGACACTCGGCCGGCGAACGGGGCGAGCGGGTCATCGCCCGGCACCGGGACGGCCAGCCGGTCGAGCACCGCGTCGGCCAGCCGGACCGGGGCGCCGCCGGCGGCGGCCAGGGCCAGGGCCAGGCCCATGGCGGCGGTGACCTGCCGGGTTCCCGCCGGGCCTGCCAGCCCTATCCGCGCCACGGCGACCTCCTGGTTAAGCTCAGCGGCGTCGGGGCTGGTCATGTCGATGTCCACCCCTGTTACCCGGGCGCGGGCGGCGCCGAGCAGCCGGGTGGTGAGTTCGGCCGGCACGCCGGCCGTGATGACCTGGTCAGCGGGCCGACCGGCCAGTTCAAGGAGCCGCGACAGGTGAAGGATGCCCATGTCGGTCCACACCCAGACCGGCACGGCCCGGTGACCCGCGTCGTCGGCCAGCACGACCAGGTGACCGATGCTGCCTGCTGGCCCGTGCCCGGCGTGCGCAATGCGGAGAGTCGTCACACTCTTAAGTGTCCGCCGCGCGGCCCCGTGTTACCCGGCGGCGGCGTTACCTGGCTGCGGCTCAGCGGCCGCCGATGTCCTCGCTCCAGATCTCCGGGTAGCGTTCCTGGAACTCCCGCATGACGGCCACGCACTCCGGGTCGTCGAGCAGCTCCACCCGCACGCCGCGCCCGGCCAGGAAGCCGAGGTCGCCCTCGTATGTCCTGGCCTCGCCCACGACGACCCGGGGGATCTGGAACAGCAGGATCGCCCCGCTGCACATCTGGCACGGCGACAACGTGGTGTACATGGTGGTGCCGGCGTAGGACGGCCGGCGGCCGGCGTTGCGCATGCAGGCGATCTCGCCGTGCGCCACCGGGTCGCCGCGCTGCACCCGCTCGTTGTGCCCGGCGCCGAGCACCCGCCACCCTTGGCTGGCACTGCCCTCGGCGAGCACCGCCCCGACCGGCACGCCGCCGCCGGCCAGGCTGGCCCGGGCCTGGTCCAAGGCAAGCGCCATCATCTGGACGTCGGTCTGGTCTCCCATGCCGGCGTACGCTACCGGACCAGCCGCCACACCACGCCGACGCCGGTCCCCTCCGGCGCGGGCGGCTCGATCGGCCGCCGCCCGGCCTCGGTGAAGCCGAGCTTGCGCGGCACCCCGCCGCTGGCCACGTTGAGCTCGTCGTGCACGATCTCCACCCGGTCCACGCCCGGCAGCCGGAACGCCTGGTCGACCAGGGCCGCCGACGCCGAGGTGGCCAGCCCGCGGCGGGTGTACGCCCGGTGCACCCAATAGCCGATCTCGAGCCCGCCCGGCCCGATCCTGGCCATCAGGCTGCAGCAGCCCGCCAGCGCGCCCTCGGTGATGATCGCGTAGCTGTATTCGGTGCCGTCCGCCCAGGCGCGCTCCATCCTGGCCAGGAACTCGGCCGTGCCCTGCCTGGTGTAGCCCGTCGCCCACGGCATCCACGGGCGCAGGTGGTCGAGCGACTCGGTCGCGGCCAGGTGTACGGCGTCAAGGTCGCTGTTACGCGTGCGCCGCAGGGTGACCGGGCCGTGCTCGATCACGTCGTCCGGGCGCGCGTCCATCGCCACTTCTGTCTTTTATAGGGACTTTTGGACCTAACGATCCGTGGTGCGTCCACCCCGAACGTGCGTCCCGCATCCGGGTCGCGCGGCCAGTCGTAGCTGAGTTCATCCCCGACCCGCAGCCGCGCCCAGCGCGCCGCCTCCACCTGCATGGCCCGGGCGGCGGCGGCGACCGCCTCGGCGTTCACGTCCGAGTCCGGGTCGGGCAGCACCGACAGCTTGGTCCGCGCCAGCCGCCTGATCTGGTCGGGCGACGGGTCGTCAAGCGCGGCGACGCTCTCGACGAAGTTCGCGATCCCCTCGGCCCGCAGCCCCTGGTCCCGCCAGCCCCGCAGCAGCGCCTCGGACCGGTCGGCTGCGTGCGGCGGGCGGCGCCCGCCCACGTGCCGCATGCTGGTGAACACCACTCCGGCCGCGATCGCGCCAAAGATCCCGTCGGTGATGCCGAGTTCCCGCTCCACGATCAGGTGCCTGATGTCGTGCGGCAGCCGCGTCCCGGTCATGTGGCTGCCGTACAGCCGGTAGACGACCCCGTCGTCCCGCTCGACCACCGCGTAGCCGCGCTGGTGGTCCGGCAGCCGGGGAAAGATCACGCGCACATCCCCACTATGCGGACCCGGCGGGCGGGTCGCCTAATGGTTTTCCCGTGGTACGGCGCCGGG
>Ga0335075_10013120_pt1 | contig 12487 bp, 12 predicted proteins | sample Lox_Sample_24_FD_206723 | JGI IMG/M metagenome (GOLD analysis project Ga0335075, IMG submission 206723) | Soil microbial communities from Loxahatchee National Wildlife Refuge, Florida, United States - Lox_Sample_2.4 | ecosystem: Environmental > Terrestrial > Soil > Wetlands | place: USA... | reverse complement strand
CTTCGCTACTACGCCGGAGTTCTGGATCAACCTCCAGTCGCACTACGACTTGATCCGTGCACGCGAGAATCTCGGCGACGCCCTCGACCGCATTACGCCACACGAAGCCGCCGCGAGCTAGGCCTTACCAAACAATTAGTCACCCGGTTTCGGATCCGCTCGCCCGACGCGTCGTTGTCAAGAGCGCAGCGCGTAAATATCGGTGCGGCAACGGAACAGGTCGAAGTAGAAGCGAACCTTATCTGCGGGACTCGACGTCATGCTCACCGGGCCGTGAGGCGCGCCCGTCAGCGTCGCTTGATCACTAGCAGCAGTGCGGCTTGCTCCTCACTTAGCCGGAGTAGGCGACGAAGACGTGCGTTGTCGGCGCGCAACCTGTCGAGCTCGCCCGGGTACTGTTCGCTGCTGCTGACCGTCAGACTCTCCTAAATGATCGATCACTCCAGAAGTCCTGCTGCAAACCCTTAGTCGGATTCCACAGGATGGCTACCGAAGTACTCGACCACGGCCCGTCGGATCAACTCCGACGCAGACGAACCCTCAGCCCGAGCACGACGCACCAACTCCTCACGAATGGCATCAGGTAACCGCACCGTCGTTAACGGTGTCTCACCGAGGGCAGCGACACCCTTGCGTGGCCGACCCTTGCGTAGAAACGCAGGATTGACTTCGACGGAAAGAACTTCGTCCGCGGTGGGCGGGTGGGCCTCATAATCGGTGGCCATCTCAGCGTAGTCTTCGTCGGTGAATCGGCGCTTGCGGCTCATTGTTATCCTTTCGTCTTCAGGCCCGCTGGGGACCATATTCGGGGTCGATCAGGTCGTCGAGTCCCAGTGACTCGACGACGCTGCGGCAGAGCATCATCGCGTGAAACACATCGGCCATCGGTGGGTTGGCGAGATCGGCAATGACCTCGATCCACGGCGCAGGCCCGATGAAGAGCACCGGCTGCGCACCGGGACGGCGAGTTTCGAGCGACAGGCGCAGCGCGGGAAAGGTCACCAGGGCGCGGATCTCAGTGTCGAGGATCAGATGAGCACGGGCGCTTGGCCTGATACCGATCCGCACACTCGTAAAGTGTAATACACTTTAGCGTGAAAGTGCAATACATTTTCCCGCGAAGATAGCGACGGAAAGCATGCGCTGCCGAGGTGGCGGCGTTTGGACTTCGTTGTCACACATTGTCACAACACCGACGAAACACGCTGGCACCAGGTAGCACGCCCAGGGAGCGTTCTCCCAGCTGAACGGGGTTACAGACACACGGAGTCATCCTTCTGCGACTCGGTTGGGCACGGCAAAACTGAGTTGGTAGCCAAGTTGAGCAGCCCCGACTCGACCCGGTTGGGCTTTGACTCAAGACCAGGGCACGAAATCAGTCATCGTTTATTCGACCCTAATAACCCGGAATCGACCGGAACCGTATCGACACCCGAGAGAGTCGAGGTCACTACCGCAGAACCGCGGTCGCCGCGCGACGCCAAACGGCTGCCGGCCACCGATGGGCTGCTGGGTGCTGCCGACGAGATCGTGATCGTTTGATCCTCGACGGCCTCTGCGGTGAAGCTGCAGCACTCGCCCGGCGGTTTTGTTGGCCCGAGGAAGTACTCCCGGTGATGGCTGGTCAGCTATCTGATAAGTTCTTCAATCGATCGAAGATAGGAAATCGGAAGTCTTCAGGAGACCGGTGGTGTCCGAACCGCTGTACAAGCTCAAGGGCGAGTTTTTTAAGACGCTTGGGCACCCGGCACGGATCAGGATTCTGGAGCTGCTCGCGGTGCGGGACCGGTCGGTTGGTGAACTGTTGCCCGAGGTGGGGCTGGAGTCGTCGAACCTGTCCCAGCAGCTGGGGGTGCTGCGGCGGACCGGGGTCGTCGACGCGCGCAAGGACGGCAACACGGTGATCTACTCGATCGCCTCGCCGGATATCGCCGAACTGCTCGCGGTGGCGCGCAAGGTGTTAACCGGGATGCTCAGCGACAGGGTCGCGGTGCTGGAGGACCTGCGCGCCAACGGCCCGTCGGAAATCCGGTAGCTGGATGGGTTGGATCGGCAAGATCGTGCGGGTTGGCCGCGTCGTGGAGCCCGCTGGCCCAGCATCCGCTCCGGTCGTGGAACCGCCTGCCGGAGTGAAGGGTTCGCTGCAGATCCGCCACGTCGACGCCGGCTCCTGCAACGGGTGCGAGGTGGAGATCTCGGGTGCGTTCGGCCCGGTTTATGACGCGGAGCGGTTCGGGGCGCGGCTGGTGGCGTCCCCGCGGCACGCCGATGCGTTGCTGGTGACCGGTGTCGTGACGTGCAACATGGCTGAGCCGCTGCGAAATACCGTGGAAGCGACTCCGCGGCCGCGGGTGGTCATCGCGTGCGGGGAGTGCGCCCTGAACCGAGGGGTGTTCAGGGATGCCTACGGCGTCATCGGCGCGGTGGGTGAGGTGGTGCCCGTCGACGTCGAGATCCCGGGGTGTCCGCCGACCCCGGGCGAAATCGTCGCGGCCCTGCGATCGGTGACCGGCAGATGACGGTGACGCTGACGCCGGCTGCGGCTTCCGCGCCAAACGTCTTGCCCCGGGGCGGCCTTGGACGCGGCTTGTCGGGGATACTGACGACCGGTGTCGGCGGGTTGGGGGTCTGGCTGGGTCTGCTAGGGATGTTCGGGTCGGCGCGGTCGCTGCGCATCGGCTGGCTGCTTCCGCTGTCGGGGGTGTGGCTGGACCTCGACCCACTCGGTGGTTTCTTCATCACGGCCACCGGTGCCGTCGCGATTCCGATCGGCGTCTACCTGATCGGTTACCGCCACCATTTGGCCCGGGTCCCGCTGGCGGTGTTGCCGCTGTTTGTCGCGGCGATGCTGTTGGTGCCCGCGGCGGGGTCGGTCACCACGTTCCTGCTGGCGTGGGAGTTGATGGCAGTCGCGTCGCTGGTGCTGGTGCTGGCCGAGCACACTCGCGCCGAGGTCCGCTCGGCCGGCCGGTTCTACGCGGTGATGACCCAGCTCGGGTTTGTGGCCGTGCTGATCGGGCTGATGGTGTTTACCGCGGCCGCTGGCGCGGACCGGTTCGCCGACCTGACGCGGGTACCCGGTGGCCCACGCACCGCCATCTTCGTGTTGACGGTGGCCGGGTTCGGGTCGAAGGCTGGGCTGGTGCCGCTGCACCCGTGGTTGCCGCGTGCGCATCCGGAGGCGCCGAGCCCGGTGTCGGCGCTGATGAGCGCCGCGATGGTCAACCTGGGCATCTACGGCATCGTGCGCTTTGATCTGCAGCTGCTGGGACCTGGCCCGCGCTGGTGGGGGCTGACCCTGCTGGTCGTCGGCGGCCTATCCGCGCTTTACGGGGTGTTGCAGGCCTCGGTCGCGACCGATCTTAAACGGCTGCTGGCCTATTCGACCACCGAGAACATGGGACTGATCACCCTGGCGCTGGGCGCCGCGACGCTGCTCGCCGGCGCCGGGATGGCCGCACCGGCGAAGATCGCGATGGCCGCAGCCATGTTGCACCTGATCGCCCACGCGGCGTTCAAAAGCCTCGGGTTCCTGGCCGCCGGCTCGGTGCTGGCGGCCACAGGGCTGCGCGACCTGGACCGGCTCGGCGGGCTGGCCCGCAGGATGCCGGCGACCACGATCCTGTTCGGGGTCGCTGCGCTCGGCGCGTGTGGGCTTCCACTGGGTGCTGGCTTCGTCAGCGAGTGGCTGCTGGTCCAATCGCTGATCCACACCGCCGCCGGGCACGACACGGTGGTGGCGCTCACCACACCGCTGGCGGTCGGCGCAGTCGCACTGACGACCGGGCTGGGCGTGGCGGCGATGGTCAAGGCGTTCGGGATCGGGTTCCTGGCCCGGCCGCGCTGCGAGCCGGCCGCCGACGCGCGTGAGGCCCCCGCCGGCATGGTTGCCGGGATGACGATCGCGGCGGCGGCCTGTGTGGTGCTGGCGGTGGCGCCGATGATTGTCGCGCCCGCATTGCGGCGGGCCCTCGCTGCGCTGCCCGCCGGGCGAGGTGTCGCGTTCACCGATTTCGGCGCCGTGGTGCGGTTACCCGGCTTGCACGGCTCTATCGCACCCGCGGTGATCGCCGCCGCCCTGGCCGCGGCTGTCTTGGCCGCCGTCGGGCTGGCGCATTGGCGGTCGCGGTGGCGCCCCGAACCCGTCGCCCTGCCGCTATGGTCCTGCGGGGCAGATGATCTCACCGAGCGGATGCAGTACACCGCCATGTCGTTCGCTGAGCCGCTTCAGCGGGTGTTCGACGACGTGCTGCGTCCTGACACCGACATCGAGATCACCCCCACCGCGGAGTCGCGATATCTGGCCGAGAGGGTCATCTACCGGACCGCGATCGTCGACGCGATCGAACAGCGGCTCTACAGCCCGGTGATTCGCGCGGTGGCTGCGGCCGCCGCGCTGGTGGGGCGCGTCCACACCGGAAGCGTGCACCTGTATTTGGCCTACGGCGCGCTCGGCATGCTCGTCGTGTTGGTGGTGGCGCGGTGAACGTGATGTCCTACCTCGCCGGTGCCGCCCAAATCGGTGCGGTCATGCTCGGCGCGCCGGTGATGATCGGCGCGATGCGCCAGGTGCGGGCGCGGTTGGAGGGGCGCGCCGGTGGCGGCGTGCTCCAGCCGTGGCGTGATCTGCGGAAACAGCTTGGCAAACAACAGATCACGCCGCTGGGAACGACGGTGGTGTTCGCCGCCGCGCCGGCCATCGTCGCCGGGACGACGCTGCTGATCGCCGCGATTTCTCCGTTGGTTGCCACCGGCTCACTGCTGGATTCGAGCGCAGACTTGTTCGCCGTCGTCGGCCTGCTGTTTTTGGGCACCGTCGCGCTGACGCTGGCCGGCATCGACACCGGCACGTCGTTCGGCGGGATGGGGGCAAGCCGGGAGATCACCATCGCGGCCCTCGTCGAACCGACGATTCTGCTCGCCGTGTTCGCGCTGTCCATCCCGGCCGGATCGGCCAATCTCGGCGCGCTGGTGGCCAACACCATCGCGCACCCCGGGCAGGTGGCGTCATTGGCCGGGGTGTTCGCGTTCGTGGCGCTGGTGATCGTCATCGTCGCCGAGACCGGACGGTTGCCGGTCGACAACCCAGCCACGCATCTGGAGTTGACGATGGTGCATGAGGCAATGGTGCTGGAGTACGCGGGTCCGCGCCTGGCACTGGTCGAATGGGCCGCCGGCATGCGGCTCACCGTATTGCTGGCGCTACTGGCGAATCTGTTCCTGCCGTGGGGAATCGCCGGCGGCCACCCGCGCGCCACCGACGTCGTGATTGGCGTCGTGGCGATCGCGGTCAAGGTCGCTGTGCTGGCGGTGCTGCTCGCGGCCGCGGAAGTGTTCATTGCAAAATTGCGCCTGTTCCGGGTACCCGAACTGCTGGCCGGGTCGTTTCTGCTGGCCCTGCTGGCGGTCACGGCCGCCAACTTCTTCACCGTACGGGCGTGAGGGCACACCGATGACCGACGCCACCTTCGCGATCCTGATCGACTTCGCTGCGGGCGGGCTGATGCTCGCCGCGGTACTGATCGTGTGGCGCCGCGACCTGCGCGCCATCGCGCGCCTGCTGGCCTGGCAAGGTGTTGCGCTGGCCACGATTCCCATCGTGCGCGGAGCTCACGACAACGACCAAGCGCTAATCGCCGTAGGCGTCGCGGTGCTGGCGCTGCGCGCGCTCGTGCTGCCCTGGCTGCTGGCTCGCGCGGTGGGTTCCGAGCAACGCGCGCAACGCGAGGCGACGCCCCTGGTGAACACAGCCACCTCGCTCCTGATCACCGCCGTCTTGACCGTCGTCGCGTTCGCCATCACGCGCCCGCTTGTAAACCTGCAGCTCAGTGCAACCACCACCGCCGTCCCAGCCGCATTTGCGGTGCTGCTCATCGCGCTGTTCGTGATGACCACGCGGCGTCACGCGGTGTCGCAGGCGGCCGGATTCCTGATGCTGGACAACGGGATCGCCGCCACCGCGTTCCTGCTGACCGCCGGAGTGCCGCTGATCGTCGAACTCGGCGCCTCGCTGGACGTGCTGTTCGCGGTGATCGTGATCGGCGTCCTGACCGGCCGGCTGCGGCGCGCCTTCGGCGGCGCGGACCTCGACCAGCTACGCGAACTGCGGGACTGATGACTGCACTGCTGCTCGCCCCGATGCTCGCCCCCGTCGTCGCGGCGATCGCCCACCTCGTGGCCGGGTGGCGCCGCGCCACTGCGACGCTGACCGTGCTATCGGCGATCACGGTGCTGGCGTGTGGTGCGATGCTCGGGTTGCGCGTGGGGACCGGGCAGCATCTGGCGCTGGGCGGGCTGCTGCGCGCCGACGCGCTCACGGCCACCATGCTGATCGTCATCGGGGTGGTCGGCACCCTGGCCACATGGGCGGGCGTGGGCTACCTCGACGCCGAACTCGCCCACGGCCACACCGACACCCGCAGAGCGCGGCTGTACGGGGTGCTCACATCAGCGTTCCTCGCGGCAATGGTGATTGCGGTGTGCGCCAACAACATTGGGGTGATCTGGGTGGCCATCGAGGCCACCACTATCGTCACCGCATTTCTGGTGGGGCACCGCCGCAGCTGCCCCGCGTTGGAAGCGACCTGGAAATACGTGGTGATCTGCTCGGTGGGCATCGCGGTCGCCTTCCTCGGCACGGTGCTGCTGTACTTTGCCGCGCAGCACGCTGGCGCACCTGCCGCCCACGCGCTGGACCTCGACGTGCTCGCCGCCCACGCCAGCGGTCTGGACCCCGGGGTCACCCGGCTGGCCGGTGGGCTGCTGCTGATCGGCTACGGCGCCAAAGCCGGCCTGTTCCCGTTTCACACCTGGCTGGCCGACGCGCACAGCCAGGCCCCGGCACCGGTGAGTGCGTTGATGAGCGGGGTGTTGCTGTCGGTGGCGTTCTCGGTGCTGATCCGGATCAAACCGATCATCGACACGGCCGCCGGCCTGACATTCCTGCGCTCGGGACTGCTGGTGATCGGGTTGGCCACACTGCTGATCGCCGCCTCGATGCTGACCGCCACACCCGACGTCAAACGGATGCTCGCCTATTCGTCGATGGAGAACATGGGCCTGATCGCGATCGCGGCCGCCGCGGGGACCACCCTGGCGATCGCCGCGCTGCTGCTGCACGTGCTCGCCCATGGGATCGGCAAAACCGTGCTGTTCCTGTCGGGCGGGCAGCTGCAGATCGCCCACGGCTCCACCACCATCGCCGACCTTACCGGGGTTGTGCAGCGCTCGCGGCTGGTCGGGGTGTCCTTTGCTGTGGGTCTGATCGTGCTGCTTGGCCTGCCCCCGTTCGCGATGTTCGCCAGCGAGCTGGCCATCGCCCGCTCGCTCGCCGACGCGCGGCTGGCGTGGGTCCTGGCCGCGGGAATGGTGCTGATCGCGATCGCGTTCGCCGCGTTGGTCCGCAACGGCAGCCGCATCCTGCTGGGCGCCCCGGCCGCAGGTGCGCCGTCGATCACGGTGCCGGTCACCGTGGCAGCGGCGCTGCTGGCCGGGATCGCCGGCTCGATCGCACTGGGGGTTACCGCCGGCCCGCTGACCGGCCTGTTCACCACTGCCGCAAGCCAAGTCGGGGCGCTGCGATGAGATTTGACTGGGTGCGGCACCGGGTATCCGATGACGAGTGCGCCGACCTCGCCGAAACCCTCCTCGCGCAGGGCTTCCGCCTGGCCCTGGCCGCAGCCCACGACGACGGTGACAGGATGCGCATCGTCTATCTGTTCTTGGCGGGTTGGCCGGACCGCCGAATCGAGCTCGAAAGCTGTGTGCCCGCACATGATCCGGCGGTTCGGTCACTGGCGTATCTGTCGTTCCCGGCTGGCAGATTCGAGCGGGAAATGGCTGACCTGTACGGAATCCGCCCGATCGGCCATCCCAAACCGCGCCGGCTGGTGCGGCACGCTCACTGGCCCGAGGACTGGCATCCCATGCGCGCCGACGCGGGGCCCGCAGCGGAATTCGCAACGAGCGGCCATTTCCCATTCGTTACCGTCGAAGGACCCGGGGTGTATGAGATCCCGGTCGGCCCCGTGCACGCCGGCCTGATCGAATCCGGGCACTTCCGGTTCTCCGTCGTCGGCGAAACCGTGCTGCGGCTCAAGGCGCGGCTGTGGTTCGTGCACCGCGGCCTGGAGAAACTCTTTGAGGGCCGCTTGGCCACCGGCGCCGTTGATCTCGCCGAACGCGTCAGCGGCGATACGTCGGCCGCGCACGCGCTCGCCCACAGCCTGGCCATCGAAGACGCGCTGGGCATCGAGCTGCCCGACGACGTGCATCGGATGCGGGCCCTGCTGGTGGAGCTGGAACGGCTCTACAACCACGCCGCCGATCTCGGCGCGCTCGCCAACGACGTCGGATTCGCCCTGGCCAACACCCACGCCCAGCGGATCCGCGAACAGCTGCTGCGGCTCAACGCCGCCGTTACCGGACACCGGCTACTGCGCGGCGCCATCCGCCCCGGCGCAGTCGTGCTGCACACTCTGCCCGACCCCGCAGCGTTGCGGTCCATCGCCGCCGACCTCGCCGAGGTCGCCGAGCTCACACTGGGCAACACCGTCGTGAACGACCGGTTCGCCGGCACCGCCGTGCTGGCCCCCGACGACGCGCGCGCGCTGGGCTGCCTGGGATACGTCGCCCGGGCCAGCGGCATGCGCACCGACGCCCGACTCGAACACCCGACAACCGCACTGCCCGTCACCGAGATCACCGAGCCAGCCGGTGACGTGCTGGCCCGCTACACCTTGCGGCGTGACGAGTTCGCCGCGTCGGCCGCGCTGGCCGGCTACCTCATCGAGTCACACACCGGCCCAACCGAATACACCGCGGCAACACCGCTGATCCATGGATCGGCCAGCGGCGTCGGCATCGTCGAAGGGTGGCGCGGCACCATCGTGCACCGCGTGGAAATCGGCGCCGACGCTGCCATCACCCGCGCTAAGATCGTCGACCCCTCCTGGTTCAACTGGCCCGCCCTGCCCGTCGCCATGACCGACACCATCGTCCCCGACTTCCCACTGGCCAACAAGAGCTTCAACCTGTCCTACGCCGGCAACGACCTGTGACCCGAACCGGCGCCGACGCAAACAGACGCACCGCGACAGCACCTCGCGACCCGGCCCCGTTAACTTGCTGAAATGCGCAACTAGTAGAGTAGGGAAGCGCGCACCCGTTGAGAATGCCCTGACATCGAAGGAGGCGCCGTGGTGGCGAAGTCGCGCCAGCCCCTGTATCAGATGAAGGCGGACTTCTTCAAAACGCTTGGCCATCCCGCTCGCATCCGAATACTCGAGCTCCTCAGCGATCGTGAATACGCGGTGTCGGAGATGCTGCCCGAGGTCGGCGTCGAGCCCGCTAACCTGTCGCAACAGTTGTCCGTCCTGCGGCGAGCCGGTTTGGTGACGGCCCGGCGTGAAGGGCTGTCGGTGTCCTACACGCTGACCTCGCCACGGGTCGCCGAACTGCTGGCTGTCGCGCGGGCCATCCTCACCGGAGTTGTCGCCGGCCAGGCGGAACTCCTCGAGGACCTGCCCGCAGTGATCGGCGAGGCCACCGGCTGATGTCGGCCGACAAGACCGAGTGGCCGCACGTGTTTGCTACTTGCGTAATTTCGAAACTATATGGCTCAGACGCGTCGATGTGCCAAGGCGGATGCCGATGGTGACAAACAATCTCGCCAGCAACGGCGATGAAGCGACACTTGCGGGCGGCCCCGGGTTCACCGGTGTGGATGTCGGCGTCATCGGGGTCGCCGCCACCGCGACGGTCGATCCACCGCACCCGCCGCGGTCGTCATGGCTGGCTGTGCAGGACTACGTGGCACTCCTCAGCGACCGGACGCCGATGCACGCCGTGGCGCTGCCGCTGTCGCCAGGCGACGTAGGCGCGGTCGGGTCGGCCATCACCGGTCACCGGACACGGTTGTCGGCGGCGTTCGTCGTCGGCCTGGGCGCACCGGAGTCCGCGGCGGTGCAGCGCTGGGTCGCCGAAGCCGCGGGGCAGCTGGTCATCGCGGAGATCGACGTGGTGACCGCGGCACAGGCCGGCGCGGTGATGGCCATGTTGCGATCCCGAAGAGTCCAGCACCAGCGAGCCCGAGTGGCGATGGCCGGCGCGGAGTCGGCACCGCTGCTTGGGCCGATCCTGATCGCCTGCGGCATTGGCGAACTCACCAGTTGGCATCCGCGCGACGCCCAGCACTACCCGCTGAACCGACTGATGGAACACAACGACATCGTGATCTGTCCGAAGGCAGCCGCAACGATGCTGGTCGCATGGGACCGGCCCGTGACGATTCCGCACGACCCGTTCGACTTCGGCGCACTGGTCTTGCCCGGACTGCTCGGCGCGCTGTGCGGGCACGGCGTCGCGGAACTGGACGTTCTGCATCTGGCCGCGGCGGCCCACGCGGTGGCCCTCGTCACCCCCAGCCTCCACGTGCTGCCCGAACTGAATGACCCGCGGCTGGTCAGCGCCATCGCCCACCACGTGTCGCAGACCCTTACCGACCAACACCGATAACACCCAAGGAGGATTCTCATGACAACCACCATGTCCGCGCACGCCAGCGGCCCAACGACGAATTCGGCGGTCATCGACTGGGTTGAGTGTGTCGCTGCGCTCACCACACCCGACGAGGTGGTCTGGTGCGACGGCAGCGATGACGAATGGCGGCGCCTGACAACACTTCTGGTAAACAAGGGCACCTTCGTGCGGCTGCCACGCAAGCAGAACTCGTTCTGGTGCGCGTCGGATCCCGAGGATGTGGCGCGTGTCGAGGACCGCACGTTCATCTGTTCACGGAAGCAGTCCGACGTCGGCCCCACCAACAACTGGATGGATCCGGTCGACATGAAAACCGTGATGACCGAGGAGTATCGCGGCGCGATGGCCGGGCGCATCATGTATGTGATCGCGTTCTGCATGGGTCCCCTCGATGCTGCCGAACCCAAGTACGGGGTGCAGGTCACCGATTCGGAATATGTGGCGGTCTGCATGCAGATCATGACCCGCTCGGGCACCCCGGTGTGGCACAACCTGGGCGGCGACGTCGACTTTGTCCGCTGCCTGCACTCCGTGGGCGCGCCCCTGCGTCCTGGGCAGGTCGACGTGCCGTGGCCGTGCGATCACACCAAATACATTTCCCATTTCCCCGAGGAACGCACGATCTGGAGCTACGGCTCGGGCTACGGCGGCAACGCCCTGTTGGGCAAGAAGTGCTACGCGCTGCGGATCGCCTCGACGATGGCCCGCGACGAGGGCTGGCTGGCCGAGCACATGCTCATCCTTAAACTCAGCAGCCCCGAGGGCCAGGTACGCTACATCGCCGCAGCCTTTCCCTCCTCGTGCGGCAAGACCAACCTAGCGATGCTCAACCCCACCCTGGCTGGATGGACCGCCGAAACCATCGGCGACGACATCGCTTGGATGCGATTCGGCGACGACGGCCGGCTGTATGCCATCAACCCCGAAGCCGGATTCTTCGGCGTCGCACCCGGCACCGGTGCGCACACCAATCCACACGCGATGGCCACCATCGAACGCGGGAACTCGATCTTCACCAACGTCGCGCTCACCGACGACGGCGACGTCTGGTGGGAAGGCATGACCGACCGCCCACCCCGCCATCTCACCGACTGGAAACGCCGCGATTGGACCCCAGGCTCGGGCGAGCCCGCCGCGCACCCCAACTCGCGCTACTGCACCCCGATCCAGCAATGCCCAACCCTGGCACCCGAATGGAACGACCCGGCCGGCGTGCCGATCTCGACGATTTTCTTCGGCGGCCGCCGCGCAACCACCATTCCGCTCGTCACCCAAGCCTTCAACTGGCAACACGGCGTGTTCCTCGCCTCGACCCTGTCCTCGGAAACCACCGCCGCCGCCACCGGAGCGGTTGGGGTCGTACGCCGCGACCCGATGGCGATGCTGCCGTTCATCGGCTACCACGTCGGCGACTACCTTCAGCACTGGCTCGACCTCGGCACCAAAACCGATCCCGAGTTATTGCCGAAGATCTTCTACGTCAACTGGTTCCGCCGCGGCGAGCGGGGCGAATTCCTGTGGCCGGGCTTCGGCGAAAACACCCGGGTGCTCAAATGGGCCCTGCAACGCATCGACGGCACCGCCGATGCCATCAGAACACCGATCGGTGACATGCCCAACCTCGGGGACCTCGACCTCGACGGACTCGACACCCAATACGACGACTCGAAGATTGCTGCCGCCCTGAAGGTCGACGCGACAGAGTGGGTCGCCGAAATCGAATCGATCGAGCAGTGGTACGCCACCATCGGCAACCGACTACCCGACCCGCTACGACGGGAACTCGCCGACCTCAAACTCCGAATATCCGCGGGTTAGCTAAGTGGTCTGGCACGGAATTTCGGTGACGTATTCGCAGGGGCCGTTATGCGGCGGGCGTGAGGGCGGCGTCTTCGTGGGCGGCGATGCGCTCGAGTAGGGCGTTCAGATCGTCTTTGGTGAACTTCCA
>Ga0335075_10013119_pt1 | contig 12488 bp, 11 predicted proteins | sample Lox_Sample_24_FD_206723 | JGI IMG/M metagenome (GOLD analysis project Ga0335075, IMG submission 206723) | Soil microbial communities from Loxahatchee National Wildlife Refuge, Florida, United States - Lox_Sample_2.4 | ecosystem: Environmental > Terrestrial > Soil > Wetlands | place: USA... | reverse complement strand
TATACATTCGGCTGCGAGTGCGAGTTCGTATCCGCCGCCCGTGCACGAGCCATTGATTACAGCTATGTAATGCTGTCCCGAGTTTGCCGAAGCGTCCTCAATCGCAAAGCGGGTTTCATTAGTGAACTTGCAAAAGTTTACTTTGAAGCTGTGATCGGCGAGGCCAAGCATCTTGATATTGGCGCCTGCGCAAAAGACTCGTTCCTTAGCCGATGTGATAATTACGCAGCAAATCTCCGGATGCTCGAAACGAAGCCGCTGCGTCGCGTCGTAGAGCTCGATATCAACGCCGAGGTCGTAGGAGTTCAGCTTCAGCTCATAGCCAGCATTGATTCCGCCCTGTTCATCGGCATCGAGCGCGAGCGTGGCGGTACGCCCGTCAAACGTGAGCTGCCAATGGCGATAATGCCTGGGGTGTGTTCTGAAATCGATCATTGACGGTTCTCGCTGCTTGCTCCGGTTTCACCCGTCATGCATTATATTGCATAATACCCAGCTCTACCGCAAACTGAATCTGATCGTGGACGTTCCGTCAGCCGCCTTGGCTGCGGCTCGCCACTAACCTGGCCAATTCCTTCAATGCCTCCTGGATTGTTTTGCCGCTCGTATCCAGACGCGCATCGGCCATCCGGTAGAGGCTCTCGCGTTGCGCCAGAATTCGCCGCATATCAGACAGTGCCTCGCTATCGCGAGTGCCCGCACGTACACGATAGTCACCCTGATTGAGTACACGATCCCAATGATCCTGCGGCGAGGCTTTGAGCCATACCGTATAGCAGGCGTCGAGCAGGCGCTCGAGTGCGGCGGCATCGGCCACCAGTCCGCCGCCGGCCGCCAGCACGATCCCGCGCCTGGCGCTTAGGATCGCTTCGAGTGCCCGCAACTCGTAGCGGCGGTAGGCGGCTTGACCGCCGAACTCGAAGATTTCCGCCACTGCGAAGCCTGCTTCTTCTTCGATTGCGTGGCTCAACTCGACGAATTCCCACCCCAGACGAGCCGCTAGCATTCTTCCGAGAGTGGTCTTGCCGGCCCCGCGCAATCCCACCAGTGCTATTCGATCAAGCCGATCGCGGGAGCGTCCGAAGCGTCTGGCGATCATCGCTGCGACCAGCGTCAGCTCCTCTGATGTGAGCCTGCGAAGCCTTTGCGTTAGCATCTGGTATTCGGCCGATGGCGGCGGGCTTTCATCGACGAGTTCCGTAAGCGGCACGTCGATTGCCGCGGCCAGCCGTTTCAGCAGTACGATTGAGAGATTACCGCGCCCGCTCTCCAGTTCCGCCAGGTAGCGTTCTGAAATGCGCGAATCGCGCGCGAGCATGCGGCGGGTCATGCCATGACGGGCGCGGGCGTCGCGAACCCGCATCCCCAACGTTTTCAGCATCTCAGTAGCCGGCGCGTCCGAAACTTCCGCCAGTGCTTCCTTGGTCAGCGCGATCTTGCCCATAAAGCCTTGATGAATTATAGTGCACCAGCTCTAGACAGTCCACCACATGAGCAGCTGGTCAGACCAATGCCTTGAGAACGCTGGCCTTGACCGCTGGACAAGCATGAACTAGCGTCCGCCGAGTTGAATGGAGGAGCCAAATGAGAAGGTCTGGATTGCTGGTTGGAGCTTTGGCCATCGCGATTGCCTTAAGCGGTGTATCTTCTGTTTCATTAGCCGCAGGAGACGCGAAGGCGCAGATCACCGAGCTCGAACATAACCTGATGAACGCGGCCAGCGCTGATCAGGCTATGGCCTATTACGATACCAACGAAGTTGCGGTCTTTGATTTTGTACCGCCATTGCAGTATTCCGGTGAGAAAGCAGTACGCGCTGATTTCAATAATTTCTTCAGCAACGCCACCGACATCAAAGGCAAATTCCTCCAAATGGATGTAGTAACCGATGGCCGTCTCGGCATCGTCAACAGCATTCAGCATTTCTCGTGGAACAGCAAAGATGGCAAGCCGATGGAGGCTACTCTGCGGGTGACTGACTGCCTGCATAAAGTCGATGGGCAGTGGAAAATCTTCCATTCGCATATCTCAGTTCCGGTTGATCCGTCGACTGGCCAAGCACAAATGAATCTCAAGCTCTGACCATATTCAGCGGCGCGATTGCCGAAGCAGCCGCGCCACCTCTTGCTTGACTGATCATCAAGCGCGCGCCGCCGCAGGGCGAAAATTAAGCGAGGTCGCCGAAACTTCGCTTTTGAGCGGGTTTGGAACTCTTACCCGGTACGGGCTCAATTTCCTGGTTTCCGTCAGGCCAACTTTTATTTTGTCTAGCTTTCGCTCGGTGGCAAAGTCCTTGCTTTACAAAATCAAAGGCAACACCAACTTTGTTCACATCAATTTCGACTGTTGCCTGCGGGAGCTGCAATGTTACTCGAGCAAACCGGTAATAACGCGAAGATAATCGAACTTGAGCCACGATACAGGAAAACGCCCGGAAGATGGCGGCAGATGGCAGTGGCCGCAGTGGCCGGAGTGATGCTGGTATGTGCAGTGGGCTGTTCAGGTGCGCCTCTTACGACGCGTGAAAAAGGTACTCTGGCGGGCGGCGCGATTGGCGCAGGCAGTGGCGCGCTAGTCGGTGCTGCGGTTGGAGCTCCGGGCGCGGGCGCAGCAATAGGTGGTGTGGCCGGCGCAGGCGCAGGTTACCTGATCGGAAATCACATTCAGAACGAGGAGATCCAGCACGATCAAGCGCCATACTGACGGCGCCGTAATCGCTGAGCGAATCGCCTGAACCATCTCGCGCGGCATTGACGGCTATTCTCAGGAATTCGGCGGCGGCTGGCTATTAACGCTGCCCTGTTGCACACAGCACTTCGCGATCTCAGTCTCCGCCTTATCGTTGTCGATCGGGTTCAAATGAGGATGGCTGCTGAGCACGCCCCAGCCCAATTCCTCACGGATGTAGTAAACGCGGGCCTCGGCATCGTCGATTTCAACTTCGTCAGTGGTTTCGGCCGCGACGTGGCAAATGATCGGCTCCTGATTCGTGGGAACGATAAAGGCGTGATAGCCACCAGGGTCGATCCGGGATGTATCGTCGCCGCACGTCACCGCTGGCACGATCAGCGAACTACCGTAGTGATATGGCCGATATACATAAATAGTTGCGTTTCCCGAAGGGGCGGTCGCGCGCTGAAACGGCGGTCCTTGAACGGCGCATCCTGCCATCACGGCGCTAAATATCAGAATCGGCCACTTCATTCCGATCCGCCACCGGCTGAGGGGCTGGGAGCCGCGGCAAGCAATTGGGCGAGCCGGCCCGAGTCGTTATACAGGCTCTGGTCGATTTTGGCCCGAACAGAAGTTAGAGCCGCTTCTTCCAACTCGCGATGAGTTGGTTCGGAGTACAGGCTGTAGGATTCCGATACATAGGCACGCCGTGTATAGTCGCCCATCACCCTGCCATCCGGACCGATGATTGTCAGAGACGCGAACGCGGTCACTCCATAATCGCCTAGCGGCGATCCAAAATACGTGACCGGGTCAAGAGCCGAGACGTAAAGCGGAATATGATATTCATCATGGCTGAGTTCCTCGCGGTATTGGAAGATGACTGGCGACGCCGGTGACAAAGACAACGCGACTGCGGGCGGCAAGTTGCGCGGATCACCTGAGGCGAGGCGTCCCTTGAAGGGTAATGCATGAGGCGCAGTATCGGCGGCGACTACCGGGGGCGGGGACGTTGTAGCGGGTTGAAGCGCACATCCCGATACGATGATTAACGCAAGTGGCAGGCTTGCGATGGCAACTTTGGCCCGGGCCATGTCTGACATTATGCCGTAAGCGAATTGGCATTACAGCCATCGTTCGAGCTTAACGGCTGCCGGCCGGCTCTTATAACCCGTCAGCCCTTGAAGCTGCGACGCCACCAGGAGACGGTTTGCGCCAAGCCTTCTTCAAGGGATAGACGCGGACGCCAGCCGAGTTCGCCGTGCGAGCGCCGCGTGCCGGCAACGATGAACCCCGGTTCGTCAGCGCGTTGTGGCAAAGCGTCGAAGCGCAAAAGATCCTCGCTATCCATTATCCGCCCGATCAGGCTGATAACGTCGCAAACAGTGACCGGCAGGCCCGATCCGATGTTACATGCACCGTTCAAACGGGAATCCAGTAGAGAGACTAACGCACCGGCGGCATCCTGCGCGTGAATGAAGTCGCGAACATCATTGCCAGCGGAACAATGCACCAGATCGCGCCGGATGAGAGCCGTGATTACTGAGGGTATAAGCCGTTCCCTCGCCTGATAGGGACCATAAGGGAAAAATATTCGCCCCCAGGCGAAACTGAAGTCCGCGGTTTTCGCAAGCGCAGTGAGCCGCTGATACGCTGCGGCTTTCGATTCGCCATAGAGGCTGGTTGGACGGAGCGGAGTGCTATGCTCGGCGCATGGCGTGAGACTTGGGGCATATTCCGCGCAGCTTCCGGCGCCAACGAAACGCTCACCCCCCGCGTCGGCGAAGGCCTCTGCCAATTGAACTGTCGCGGCTGCCCATTGGCGGTTTATGGGATTGGTCAAATAATCAACCGGAGTAGCGCACCATGCCAGATGAAGCAGGTGGGTTGGAGCAATGCTGCCGGCCACCGCGGCAGCGCCGTCGAGCAAGTCAGCTTGATGCCAGGTGATCGCGGCGTTCGATGGCAAAGGGCGGCGTCCAACTGCGTGAACTTCGTAATCCTTTTCCGCCAGGGCTTGCAGGCAATGACGTCCAATAAAGCCCGAGGCGCCGGTAATCAATACTCGTTTCACGGTGCAAAATTCGGATAGCTATGGTCGCGCCACGACAAAATTGGATTAGCCAGCGGCCATTTGATTCCGAAAAGCGGATCGTTCCATCTGACGCCGCGCGAATACCCCGGCATGTAAGGTTGCGAAATCTGGTAGAAAACCTCGCTCGCGTCCTCGAGCGTCTGAAAGCCGTGCGCCATCCCCGCCGGGATATAGGCCATGCGCCGATTCGCTGCGCCAAGTTCGATAGCGGTCCATTGGCGGAAGGACGGCGAGGCCGGACGGAGATCCAGGATTACGTCGTAGATCAGGCCTGCGGTGCATCGCACAAGCTTGGCTTCCTCGAACGGCGGCCCCTGATAATGCATCCCGCGCAGGGTTCCGCGGCGGCGGTTGAACGAGGTGCTGCACTGGGCGATAGGGAGTTCGAGACCTCGTTCCGTGAATTCACGCGCGCAGAAGGTACGGGCAAAAAATCCGCGCTCATCGCTAACCGCCTCGGCTTCGATAATCAAGGCCCCGGCTAGCTGAGTCTCGATAAATTTCATCTATGCGCTGGCATAGCGCCGCCACCAGCGTTTCACAGGATACGCGGTTCCGGTATCGGTACGATGAAGCGGCCACCGCGCTCCAGATATGAACGCTGTTGCCCAACGATCTCGCTGGCGATGTTCCATGGCAGAATCAGCGCATAGTCAGGATGGCGGCGCAGCAATTCCTCCGGCGCGTAAATCGGTAAATGTGATCCCGGCAGTAGCCGGCCTTGCTTATGCGGACTGCGATCGACGGTGAAATCGATCAGGCCGGCGCCGATGCCGCAATAGTTAAGGAGCGTATTGCCTTTGGCTGGCGCGCCGTAAGCAGCGATCCGCCGGCCGGCGGCTTTTAGCTGATGCAAAAGGCCGAGTAGATTGTGCTTGATCCGTTCAGCCTTCGATCCGAACGCCTTATAATAATCGGGGGACAAGAGGCCTTTGTATTGCTCAGCCATCATCATCGCCGCGATTGCCGGGCTGCGTTCGCGCACGCCTGGATGCTGCAGGAAAATCCGCAGGGAACCGCCATGAACTTCGTGGGCCTCGGCATCATAAAGTTCCAGGTTCCCGCGCGCAGCTAATCCGGCTACTGCGTGCAATGAATAATAGAAGACATGCTCATGATAGATAGTGTCGAACTCTCCGCACTCAAGCAGTTTGCCTAGATAAGGAAACTCGAACACGGCTGCGCCGGCCGGTTTCATCAAGATGGCGGCGGCTTGCATGAAGTCGTTAATCGCCGGCACGTGCGCGAGGACATTATTGCCAATGATCAAATCAGCTCGCCCGGCGCTGGCGGCGATAGTTGCGGCCGTTGCCGTATTGAAGAATTCCTCGATCGTGGGAATGCCCTGCGCTCGCGCAACCGCTGCGACATTGTGCGCTGGCTCCACGCCCAATACCTGGATTCCTTGTTCGCGGAAATATCGCAGCAGATAGCCGTCGTTGCTGGCGGCCTCGACCAGCCGGCTGGCACTGCTTAGTGCGAATCGTTCAGTGAGGCTCGCCGCCATCCGCCGCGCATGATTGGCGAAACTATCCGAGTACGAAGAGAAATATGCATACTCAGTGAATAAGTCAGCGGGCGGCACCCGTTCGCTCAGTTGCACCAGATGACACGTATTGCAGTAAGCCACCGCCAAAGGAAAAACCGCTTCGGGCATCTCAGCCTGTTCGGGCATTAGATACGAATTGGCTAATGGCGTTCGTCCGAGATCCAGGAAAGCGGGCGGCAGCCTCGTGCCGCATCCGAGGCAGTTGCCATTATTCAGTTCCCTCTGCATTTAACGATCGCCGGCCGCTGGCGCTGGCGTGCCTGCAACCCCTGCCGCGGCCCGGCGCACGAATTCGTCGATCTGGGCGCATGTGAGTTCGAAAGCGTCCGCCCCCTCCATCACGGCGCGATACCAATCAACCGTCAGCCGGATCGCGCCGGCCAGTGGCAGCACCGGGTTCCATCCCAGAAGGCGGCGTGCCTTGCTGGAATCAAGCCGTAACTGAGGGCTTTCGTAAGGCGCGGCTTCATCCGGAATCGCGAGCCACGATCCTGATCGCCAGTTCTTAACAACCTGATCGGCGAGCTCGCGCACAGGGCAAGCATCGCTTGAGTCTGGTCCGAAATTCCATGGACCGGCCCATTTCGGCCCACCGGCCCAAAGTTTACTGGCGAGTATCAGATAGCCGGCCAATGGCTCGAGCACATGCTGCCACGGACGGACCGAATCGGGATTGCGCACCCGCAACGGCTCGCCGCGGCTAAGCGAGCGAATCGCGTCGGGAACCAGCCGATCGATGGCCCAATCACCGCCGCCGATGACGTTGCCTGCCCGCACTGTCGCGATCCCCATTCGCGACGCCTCGCAAAACGACCGCTGATAGCACGACGCGGCTAATTCGGCACAGCTTTTACTTGCGCTGTAAGGATCATGGCCGCCGAGACGATCATCTTCGCGGTGAGCTTCTACCGCTCCGCTATCCGCATAACATTTATCACTGGTTACTACGACCAGCGCACGCACCGAGCCGGCTTCGCGCGCCGCATCGAGTACATTTACTGTGCCCATTACATTGGTTGCGAAAGTAGCTACTGGCTCGCGATAAGATCGGCGCACCAGTGATTGTGCCGCTAGATGAAACACTATTTCAGGCTGCACTCTGGTAAACGCCCGTTTGACGGCGGCCTCATCGCGGATATCCTCGGCAAACGATTCGATTCGCTGGCCTAGCCGGGCAAGCTCGAACAGCGAAGGATCGCTGTCGGGCTTGAGCGCTACACCGCTGACCACGGCCCCAAGCTGATTCAGCCAAATGGTCAGCCAGCTTCCCTTAAAGCCGGTATGGCCGGTGACCAGCACCCGCCGGCCGCGCCAGAAATTTTGCTGGAGATCCATCGCCTTTCCGCGGGAGACCGCCTCCCATTAACAATGGCGGATTATCCAGCGTCCGCCAAAATGCGCCAGCCAAATATTCAGCAATTCGCTGGATTATTGCGACAAAAGATAACTTTAAGTTGCATCCAATGGTGAATTCGCCGAGGCTCGCCGTCACGGTTGCCGCTTCGCCGGTACCGGCAATCCGCCCTGTTCGCCCAATAGTTCTAATATGGACTGAGAGTTCCGCTAATTTTTCGATTGACAGGTTGTTACTTTTCGTCGTATTGCTCGAAACGTTCGGCATGCCGATTGAGAGCAATGTTTAGGGAACTTTGCTCAAATCGCGTCACCTTCGCTATTCGTTCAATCTCGCGATTCGAGCTCTAACAACGTTGGAGGGTTGGATTTCGATGAGAAGCCTATGCTTCGGTCTTATCCTTGCCGTCCTGATCGCATTGTTACCCGCATTGGGGCGAGCGCAGACTACTGACGATATCAGCGAAATGAATCAGTGGATCAAAGACACCCAGAGCCAGGGAACGCTGCCGCCGGGGACCAAGATCACGATGTCTAACTGGCAGCAGCACAAAGCCTTCATGCCGCTCGGGATGCAGAAGCTCTTCGAGGGCACCTACGGGTGGAAAATGCCCGCCGATATCGAAATCGATATCGGCCCGACCCACATGGGCAATCTGACCAAGAACTGGGTCGAAGCGACAGAAAAGTACGGCGCCCAGGATACAGTGACTGTCCTGCCCGATGGCCACTTCCAGATTAACAATTACCAGGGCGGGTTGGTTTTCCCCAATCCGCAAGAGCCGCACAAGGGTTTCAAGATTCTCGCTAACCTGTTCTTCGATTATGTACCAGCGCTCTACGTCAACACGCCCAGCAACTACGGCACGGTTTGGGTGCAGGACCGCTTCGGCAATATCGCCGCCGACACCTTTGACGTCGTATACCGGCAAAGCGCCTGGAATACCGATCCCGGTTTCCCCAAAACCTTGGATTACGCCCCGGGCACCTGGTACACGGAATGGGGCATGCAGGAGACGCCCGAACAGGCGCGTTACACCGCCTCGCTATCACTTTACTACCAGGATCAGGAAACCCATCCTTACCCAGACACTTTTGTCTTCGTTCCAGCCCTGCGCCGGTCACTGCGCCTGTCAAGTTCGGCGCGCTGCTCACCGGTGTTCGGCCTCGACTGGACCTACGATGACGCCAAGGGTAATGGCTTCAACGGCGGAACCTCGATCTTCAACGCGAAGTACCTGGCCGACCGCAAGATCATCGGCCTCATGATGTTCAATGCCGACGGCGCGATATTTCCACAGAATTACTTTATGCCGCTCGGCTTCCCGAAACCCTCATGGGGTACTTGGGAAGTCCGCGACAGCTCGGTGATCGACGTCCAGCGCATTCCGCAGGAAGCATCTGGCTACTGTTACGGCGATCGCGTCATGTATATCGAGAAAGAGGGCTACTGGGCCTTGTGGAGCGACCTCTACGACTCCAACCATAAGCTCTGGAAACTCCAGTTTTGGGGTCCCGAACTTCGCGACGACGTGAAGGAGTTGGGGCGAACCGTCGGCGGAGTCACGGCAATTTCATGGGATATGCAGAACACCCACGCAACTTACTGGGCCGGTATGGGTAATCCATGGAAGCGGCTGCCGTATATCGACTCCCAGGTTCCGACTGAGTATCGCGACGGCACCAAATATGGCAGCCCCTCCGGTCTGATGCAGATCCTGCGTTGACGGTGCCGCTCAGACCGTACTAAAGCGCGACAGGGCCCAGTCGCAACGATTGAGCCCTGTTTCTTTCACAGCAGCGCTATTTGCATTCCGTATCCTCGCCTCTGGCAGTTAACCACATCAGTCTGCTGCTGGCTGATGTGGTTAAGACGGGACGGATAGTATCCTTAATTTTTGTGATTGACAGCTCCTCGCTTTTCGTCATATTGCTCGGATTGCTCGCCGTACCGACTCAAGCGCAGCATTTAGTGGAGTTTGCCCTAGTCGCTGTACTCGTTGATTTGTTCGCGCAATGCGAGCCTGCAACATGCACGGGAGGTATGGGATTTCGATGAGAAGTATACGCGTTGGTTTAATCATTGCTCTCCTTGTCGCATTAGTACCGGCGCTGGGCAGAGCACAATCGACTGATCGCAGCGAAATGGATCAGTGGGTGAAAGACACCGCCAATCAGGGCACCGTGCCAACCAGCGGCACCATCACGATGTCCAACTGGCAGCAGTATAAGCAATTCATCCCGTTAGGAATGCAGAAGCTGTTCGAGGGCACCTACTTCTGGAAGATGCCGCCGGATGTCCAGATCAATCTCGCTCCGGCGAAATATGATTTTCTGCCCTCAACCTGGATAGCGGCGACCGAGAAATATGGTTCGCAAACCACCGAAAAAATTCTCCCCAACGGCCATTACGAAATTGAGAATTATCAGGGCGGCACGCCCTTCCCGCACCCGTCGGGGCCCAACAAGGGCTGGGAGGCCCTTGCTAACGTGTTCTGGGCGTTTCAGCCAGCGGTGTACTTTAACGGACCGAGCAACTTTGGCACGGTCTGGGCAGTAGATCGTTATGGCAACGTAGCTCCGAGCTCTCTTGACGTTGTCTACCGCTGGACCGATTTCATTACCGATCCCGGCTTCCCAAAGACATTGGATTACGCGCCCGGCACTTGGTACACCGAATGGATAATGCAGGAAACACCCGAGCAAGCACGCTATACTGCCTCGCTCGAACTCTTCTACGTTGACCAGGAAGCGCATCCCTTCCCTGACACTTTCGTCTTCGTGCCTGCGCTGCGCCGTTCGCTGCGTCTTTCGAGCACCGCGCGCTGCTCTCCCGTGTTCGGTTTCGACTGGACTTATGACGACGCCAAGACCAACGGCTTCAACGGCAATACCTCGATTTACACGGCCTCCTACCTTGGCGATCGCGACATTCTGACGTTGGCCCATATGAATAACGATGGCGGCAAATTCCCCGACGGTTACCTGATGCCGCTGGGCTTCCCGAAGCCTTCGTGGGGCAATTGGGAGATTCGCAAGATGGCAGTAATCGATGCCCATCGTATTCCGAGTGAGGCAAGCGGCTATTGCTATTCAAGCCGAATAATCTACGCCGACAAGGAACATTGGAACGGCGACTGGGTTGACCTCTACGACTCGAACCACAAGCTGTGGAAGTCAATCGCCTATTACAACACGAGCGGCGACGTACCTGGCCTGGGGCACATCTGGAACGGCGTCTCGTCGATGGCAATGGATTTCCAGAATAGCCACGAGACCATCTGGTCTGGTGCCGGTAATCCAACACTAAGCGGCCCGGTCTTCGACCACAACGTGCCGGCCCAGTATCTGGACGGCGTCAAGTATGGCAGCCCGGCGGGTCTGATGATGATCCTGCGATAGCTGGCTGATTGAAAGAAAGGCGCAGCGATGGCTGCGCCTTTTCTGCTTTCTGGCCACAAAATCCGGCGGGAAGCCCCCGAACCAGCCCATCACTCAGCCTCGGTCAGGCTCATAACTCCCATCGCACTACTTAATGCGAATAATAATGCCTTTTTCGCTTTGCGCCGCTGCATAAAGCATCACGTTGCTCCGAATCATCCTTGCGCAAACGACAGTATCGTTAATTTTTGCGATTGACACTTTCTTATCTTTCGTCGTATTGCTCGCACCGCTCGGTATGAAGTGCACGAGCAACGTCGGGGACCTTGCTCGATTGCGCTATCTCAACTACTCGTTCGATTGCGCAATCCGAGCTCGTAACATGCTTGGAGGCATAGGCTCAGATGAGAAGTGTTCGTTTCGGTTTAACGATTGCTCTTTTGATCGCATTAGTACCTGCGCTAAGCAGAGCACAATCGACTGATCGCAGCGAAATGGATCAGTGGGTGAAAGACACCGCCAATCAAGGCACCGTGCCGGTCAGCGGCACGATCACGATGTCCAACTGGCAGCAGTACAAGCAGTGGATGCCGCTCGGCATGCAGAAGCTGTTCGAGGGTGTCTATTTCTGGAAGATGCCGCAGGATGTCCAGATCAATCTCGCGCCGGCGAAATATGACTTCCTGCCCCAAACCTGGATTGCGGCAACTGAGAAATACGGCTCCCAAACCAGCGTAAAAGTGCTGCCCAACGGCCATTACGAAATCGAGAATTATCAGGGTGGAACGCCTTTCCCGAATCCCCAGGATCCCTATAAGGGCTGGAAAATTCTCGCCAACGTTTTTTGGGCCTATCAACCTTCGGTGGTTGTGAAGACTCCCAACAACTTTGGCTCGGTCTGGGCAGTTGACCGTTATGGCAACGTCAATGTCACGACGCTCGATCTAGTATATCGCTGGAGCAATTTCATCACCGATCCGGGTTTCCCCAAAACCTTGGATTACGCTCCAGGCACCTGGTACACCGAATGGGGCATGGAAGAGACTCCGGAGCAGGCGCGTTATACTGCCTCGTTGCAACTCTTCTACGTCGACCAGGAGGCGCATCCGTTCCCTGATACGTTCGTCTTCGTCCCAGCCCTGCGCCGTTCCCTGCGCCTGTCCAGCACCGCGCGCTGCTCGCCAGTGTACGGCTTCGATTGGACTTACGATGACGCCAAGACCAACGGCTTCAATGGCAACACGGCAATTTACACCGCCGACTTTCTCGGCGATCGCGGCATCCTGACACTGGCTCATTTCGATAACGAAGGCGGCAGCTTCCCCAGCGGTTACCTGATGCCGCTCGGCTTCCCGAAGCCTTCGTGGGGCAATTGGGAAATCCGCAAGATGTCCGTCATCGACGCTCATCGTATTCCGAGTGAGGCGAGCGGCTATT
>Ga0335075_10013118_pt1 | contig 12488 bp, 9 predicted proteins | sample Lox_Sample_24_FD_206723 | JGI IMG/M metagenome (GOLD analysis project Ga0335075, IMG submission 206723) | Soil microbial communities from Loxahatchee National Wildlife Refuge, Florida, United States - Lox_Sample_2.4 | ecosystem: Environmental > Terrestrial > Soil > Wetlands | place: USA: Florida... | reverse complement strand
CCCACTGAACACCATACTTTCGCCAAACAACAGCACAATTGAAGCAGAGTGCAACCATCAGTTGCGCGCCTTTCTCTTTGCCAGATGACTTATTGTTAGGATCAGCCGGTACCGTCGTGCCTGCAGCTGTATTGGGCGCTCTTCTCCACTGCCTGGAATTCCTGATGCCGCAAAACTTGCACTGAAATCCTCGCTTTTTCTCGAATGCCTTCTCGTTATCAAATGCCGAGTCATCATGATCATCTGCAACATCATCTTGCAACTTGACAGCGCTTGCTTCAGCTTTCTTCGCCTCTTTTTTACCCTTCCGACCAGCATAGTTGCCCCATATTTGTTTGCCGCGGTCAGTCTTCTTCCACGTATAGTAGAAACGAACAATATCTGCCGAACTGACGCTTTTTACATGCTTCTTTACACTGTGTAATTCTGAGCCGAATTTTGCAACGCCATCTTCGAACTTCTTAACTTCCGCCGCTGTTAACTCTGGTTCTTTCAGATCCTTCTTCTGGACTAGGGACAGTTCCCTTAGCGCGGTTTCTGTGTCATAGTTGGTTGAATAATATATACTCAGAGCTTTGTCGAGGAAGTTTACCGAATAGTGTGGTACTCCGATATGCTTAGCAAGTTGCTTGGCACGAACCATGTAGTCATCGATCAGACGCTCATGCGGCGGAAATGCAGTCACTGTAGACCCATCAACTGATCCTTGCTGATCTGGACAAGAGCCATCACAGGTCTCTAGAGGCTTGAACAACAGCTCTGCCGTGTTGTTGGGATCGCTGTTATCATGATCTTCACCTCGATGGACATACCCTGGCGGCTCATCGATGACCCATTTCGGTCGTTTTTCTCGTGCCATCTTTTCAGCCTCTAACGCCGCGATGGTTTCTCTTGATAGCTTCGCATCTTTCTTGTAATTGCCCCCTTTGATATATTTCTTCTTAATCTCCGCAGGCTTTACGAGCTCTACCGGTCTGCCATGCCATATCGTGACATTTGCTTGATGCCTCGGTCCAAGTCGCGAGCTGGCGCGTGGATATATACGATCGTCGTAGTCCAGGGCATCTTCAACCTTGCAATGGACACCGAGGTAACGGAATGGCCAGAGACTTGCTTGATAGATCTGTTCAGCAGTCCCTGGGTGGACTGAGAAATCTCCATCAATTGATCGGGTAGGGCTTGTGCGTCCGGTCTCTGCGTCATCGCCCTGGAGAATCCCGTCTTCTTCTTCTTCATCAATGATCTCTTCTTCTTCTGCTTCCAAACCTGGATCTGCGAGATTAGGTGTATTCCGAGCCTCTAACTTTCTTTCCTGCGCTCGACTGCAGGGTCCACAGGCCCAGGCAAAACCACGAGAAGGCTTCTTCAGTAAAGGCGGACGTACGCAGTTCATGTGGTACGTATGATGGCAAACAGCACAGTCAACGGAGTCATTACTGAATGATTAGTTAGCCATACCCATGGATCGGGCAACGATCTCCCACATACCTAGCGCAATAGCCACTACATCTCTTACAGGACTTGACAGCACTGGTCAGTTCCTTTCCCCGACCTGATTCAACCAGAATAAACTTCCACCGCTCGTCTAGAACTCTCTTCACGTGTGCTGGAACGTTCACAATTTGACTCGTAGGTATCACCTCGTAATAGCGATGAATGTAGCGATCATAGAGCTTTTCATACCAAAAACAATTTTGAGTTCTTTTATATTCTTCCATATTATGCACCTCAGATTTATGCCTGATTTGACATAACCCGCGCAGTGCCGTTAGGGGACTCGTGTCGGAGTGCATAGATGCGAAGACTTGCCGCGTGTCACTGACCTTTCGCCCGATGTCCTTCGGACGATAGTACCAGTTCATACGCAGGGCATCGATAGCCTTATCAGGGTCGTTATTGGTATGGAGGAATTCCATGATTCGTCCCAGGTAGTATGGCTCGCCGGGCGGTTCGCACACAAGATACACATGGTCTACCAAATAGTAAATATAATTGCCTCTGATGAGGGAGAGGTATCTTTGGTTTGAATAAAACGCAAAACACCGAGGAATAGTGATTAAATATGAAATGAGACGCTGCATACCATTAACTGCTAACATTGTGCCGTCGTCAGCCACGAGCTTTCCGTCTTTGAGACGCCCTGCGCAATTTTCAAAGCTTAACATATTGGATTCCCGGAAACCAGTAGCAAACTGTGTAGCTATACTGGCCCTACGTGTATTCGTCTGACTGCCGGAAGATGCGGAGTTGATGATAGGTAGCAGGGTATTTGCGCTATTTGGCACGGGTTGCCCATTTGCCTTTCGCTTTTTCGAGGGCTGAGTGCTGACAGTAGCTGCTGGATTCGCAGAAAAGGTAGACGTCCCTGGTATATGATCTTTAGATAGTACTTGTCCATTAGTGTTATAGTCGACTTGGGTTCCTCTTCGAATCGTGGCTGGTTCGTGGGCAGTTGTGGAACGAGGGTCGCCTGCGCTTGCGCGGGCCACCTTGCGAGTATCATCCTCTCCTGCAGGCTGAACCTCAAATTCCATTTCTGTCTCGCGATCCTCGGCATAATTGGGTCGTGAAACGCCAGCTCTATTGCGAGAGCGAGTACCGTATGGCGATGCCGTTCCCGTTGTAGCATCTTTTAGCGATGGATTTGACGATGAAGATGTAGAGGCAGTCATAGGCTGCGACACAGCCGCACGCGTAGTCTGGTTTTCCAGCACCTCCGTATCGTCAGTGGAAGTTGCGAGATCGGTGGTCGGCATCGCTAGGACTTCAGAGGGATGCAGCCCGGAAGCGCTACCACGGTTGCTGCCAGCAGAGGCATTCGGAGCGACGGTATACGATGAGTCTTCGGCTTTCGATGGCTCGGTGCCTTCTTCTGTCATATTGATGGTGCCACAATACACAATGCAAAACCGGTCCGTCAAGGCGAATGCCCTGCCGTGAATCCCTCCCGGGCACGCTACAAGTCGAGGCTATCCTTCACTGTAGATCGCTGGATCTTGACACATTGAGTGATGCCTCTTGCGCCGTTCTCTAGACAAGTCTTTCTTTGATCAAGGAGATATTCTCCTGGCGGGTGTGTAGTCGAGCGATCCAAAGTATGTTCTCACACGAGCAGCCCAGGGTTTCTAAATGAGAGGGAAAGCCTTGGTCGACCAACGGGTAACGGGAAAGGGAAGACGGGCGGCGCCAAAAGAGGGACTGGGCTGTACCGCAATTCTAAACTGGCTTTTCGAATGAGAGCCCACACGGCGTTATGGAGTAGATGAGTTGGTGGAGACGCTCTCAAGAATTGATGTTCTGGAAGGAAGATGGACTCGCTTAGATACTTTATTCGTCCAAAGATGAGAAAGCTACGGAACCGGCACGACTGTGCCTCACTGGCCAATACTACGAATGCATAACAAGGAGCAAGATAAAGATCGCTATTTTCTTTTGTCCTTCAAGGGATTTAATCTGACTATCTCCAGTTCGGGGTTTTCTGAACACAGGCAGGAAGACTTCCATTAGAAATTAGGGAATATCCGCAACTCCCGTGCGGTGAATGCTCTACAGGCAATATAGGAACTTGCTGCTGATGGCTACGACGCTGACGAAGACTCCTGTATATAGGCGCAACATATGAGGGACGCGACATTTGGGATGTGGGGAGCCTGTAACTTGGAAAAGTATTCTCGCACCTTGTGCCCCATCAAGTTAATCCAGCCAGACCAGTAGCGGGTGATGTTGACAATCGGGGGAACTATAGTCGATGGGAAGGCCTTACGTGAAAAGACGCCACCAAAATTACATCTACCTTCAAGGACTATTTGGCGGGAATAGTATTGGTTGATAAAAGAAGTCGAAACATCCAGGGAGTTCCACGATGCTGAACCAGGCCAAGCTACTGGAAAGTCGATCAATAAGGAAGCCACAGATATTTATAGGTGACATTTAAGATGAAGAACATCGCAAGAAGAGTGACTTGATGTAGATTAAACGTATATTGAAGATACGACTTTCCACATAAAAGCATAGAACGTGAAGCAAAGCAATTACTTTTCAAACAGCCAACCGCGAGGTTAGTGTATCCTACAAGCCGCAGCGCGCTAAGTATGCGCCAATGACACGCCGAGTTCTTACCCTGTACGGATCCGATCTTTGCGTTGCATCACGTGATCCAGCGAACATCCACTGGCGCCTGCTCAGCGGAAACCTATTATTTCTCATCAAACTATAGCTTCGAATAGGACGGCTTTGGCTGTGATCCAAGTTTTTGGAATTTGCTGCCTTGGTCCTTGCGGTTGCGTATTTGTATTTTGCCTTTCATTGGTAGTCACCAAGCCCTCCTTGGGCTCTCAGAAGCAGGCCGTCACGCAAATCGATTGTCGAACGACCGCCGAGACTCCGCAGAACATTTATAATCCAATACTGAAGGCAGGATATAAAAGGATACGCGATCAACTATGCTTGGTGTATGAATGCTGCGGTGTGTCTACCATGCCATCAAATACGGTAATACCAGCCAGTCCACCAAGAATAACTTCCCACTCTCAGCCTCAACTTCTCAAACTAAGCAGCTGAGAGCGGATGAGATCACAGATGTCAGTAGCGAATGCTCTAGACAGGCAAACGGGACCTCGGTTTACCTACAAAGAAAGAGCGATTGCCTCAACGCTAACCTCAAACTGCAATCCAATTCTCTCACTTGAACACACCGCATATTATTTACCAGAAAGCTCATAAATACTTCGCAGCACTTGGAATCAACAGTATTTACCCTTGGAAATCGAAATATCTGCTCGAAAGCAGGCTACTCAACGGTAAAGGAAACCTGGGCTCTACCGCCCCAACCGAAGGCGGGAAGTCCTTGGCCGCTGATATATTGATGCTAAAACAAATTGTGGATAGCCTACAGAAGAAGGCTATTCTCATTTTGCCATACGTAGCTCTCGTGCAGGAAAATTACGCTGGCTGCGGAGAGCTATTGATGGCGCAGAAGGGGAGATGATGATACTATTCTCGTCATGGGATTTTTCTCCGAGGGGGAGCAAAACCAGAGCTTTTGGGGCAGAAGTGTACATTGCCGTTTGCACAATTGAGAAGGTTAGCCTATTAGATCCACTAGTGTCTAATTTTGACGAGAGAACAGACAAATGCTCCAATAAACTTATAATTGAAGAGCGCACAGTTTCCAAACTTAATGTTGTTGTGATGGATGAGCTGCATAAGGGATATCTATGGAAATAATGGCGGCAAAACTACTTAGCCTCGAGCAAAACATTCAAAGGATGAACGTGAGAGTCTCACAGAAGCCCTTGACAAAAGCATACTGAAAGACATAGTAGCTACGTGCAGTCTCGCTGCTGGAGTCAACTTACCAGCTCGACATGTCATTTTTCACGGCGCGGGTCTGGTGGGACCATCAATGCTGTAAATTTCATGCTCGCCTTCTTCCGGGATAGTTAACTAATCTTAAATAGGCGGCAGATGAGAGGAAGAGCAGGTCATAAAAGAAATGACGAAATAGGCGAAATATATTTGTGCTTTCAGCAAACCGATCTTGAGGCCGTTGTAGAGATTATGCACTCCTTGGCATCATAAGCAGTTTGGCTCCTAAGAAGCATGGCGTTGAGAGGTAAGATGTCAGTGTCTCCCTGTATCCCGAGCTTTGATTACTGAATATACTGTATCACGACTTGCCAGAGCACTGCTAGAAGTGATAGTAATAAAGCCTGCTACGAGTAAGCTTGCTACAAGAGATTATATTCGAAGCACACTTCTATTCTATACCATTGGTTACGAGAAACTTGGCGACTTAGTCAAGTCTACTCTTGGTGACTTCGCAGCGAAGGAACTGATCGCAGTAGATTCGGTGTCAACATATGGAGCGACAAGATTAGGCAAATCAATATTCACGCCATCCTTTACTCCTGAAGATGGAATTTTTATCCACGAGGGACTGAAGAGAGCAGTGCAAGCTTTCGTAATGGATGGAGAGATGCATTTCCTCTATATGTTCACACCAATTCAGACACCGCAAGTTGATATCAATTGACAAATCTTCCGTAATGAAATGGGCTCACTTAAGGAGAGCGCTTTAAGAGTCCAAAGGCTCGTGGGAACCAAGCCCGCCTTTGTAAACCGAGTGTAAGTCCGTTCCAACCTTCACTGCTCATGATCCTTCACAGTCGTCCCCAAGCTAACCTCACAGTGAAGAATGCCGGGTCTTATATCGTCAGGGCTAACTGGCATGTTACTGCAGTAGTAGTATAGTACTAACAGCATCGGACATAGTATGAGTACAAGATGACGGCCACGATTTGAGCGCGTGACACCGACGTAGATGTCCTGAAACACTCTGGGTAGAAAGGCGAAATAGAATTAAGAAATGATGCATATTACGCTAAGGTATGTATGTGGTAATACGTGAGTAAGTTACTCTTTTCCTGGTGCTCAATGCTTGGGTAACATCTTGGCACTTCTGGAAACTGTGGTGATGATGTAATGTAATGTTGATTATGAATTTCTCCGTCAGATTCAGTCATGCACATTTTTTCTACCGAGCGCTATTCCGCTTTCAGCAAATGCCAGGGCGCAGAACGGCGGCAGAACGAGCAACCCCGCCATGCGGTTGGAAATGCTTACTGTTGCTTGTGTAAAGCTTTGATAATTCGATATTCTGTGCTAAGTCATCACGACTGCCCAAGAAAGGAGAAAAGTGAGACTACATTACTCTATCAGCAATAGTCTGTCAATTTATACATATTATTCATTAATTTATACCTACCTCAGATATTCTGAGTTGAGCACTACAGGTTGCGACAGGGATTTCCCAAAGCTTGTGCTCCTGCATGTATCTTTCCCTCCCCCCGCCCACCTTTCATATAAATGCCACGCTCTACCCCCGCAGCCAGCAGACAATCATTCAGTTTGCCAGCTCCAGCACCCTCCATTCTCTGCTCAATTTGCGCACACCAAGTTCACCAGACCAATTGATCATCTCCTAAGATGGCTCCTAAAGTAGCAGTCGTTTATGTGAGTACAACCTTTGCCAGATTATATTTCATAGCAGAGCTTGCAAACATTTTGGCTGGGACGAAGAAAATATTTCACAAAGTTGCAACTCCCATCCCCCAAGCCTCTTGTTTCAAAGATCATCTCTATGGCTTTCCCAACTTTTCCAATGTTGATAGGTAGTTAAATGGGAGAAGCTAACGTAGACTCAATATAGTACTCCATGTATGGCCATATTGCCAAGCTTGCTGAGGCTGAGAAAGAAGGGCTGAAGAAGGTTGGTATTGAGGCGGATGTTTACCAGTAAGTCACGGTCAAAGACTCTAAGTGCAGACATAGCCAACATGATCCTTCGCATAGGGTAGCGGAGACACTCCCACAAGAAGTGCTGAACAAGATGCACGCCCCGCCAAAGCCTGATATTCCCGTAATCACCCCGGCAATCCTTGAGAATTACGATGCTTTCCTCTTGGGCATTCCTACTCGTTATGGTAACTTCCCAGCACAGTGGAAGGCCTTTTGGGATTCCACTGGGCATCAGTGGGCTGGTGGAAAGTTCTGGGGTAAATACGCTGGTATATTCGTCTCTACTGGAAGTCCCGGAGGTGGGCAGGAAAGCACCAATATCGCAGCCATGTCAACACTTGCCCACCACGGCATAATCTTCGTTCCTCTCGGATATGCTACTGCATTTCCACAAATCACCAATTTGTCTGAAGTCCATGGTGGCTCACCTTGGGGTGCTGGAACTTATGCTGTAAGTGCCTAGTAGCGCTTCGATCCCTACACGAGGAGTGGACTAATAAATCACGATAGGGGGGTGATGGATCTCGACAACCCACTGCCTTGGAGTTGGAGATCGCCACTATCCACGGCGAGTCGTTTGGAAAGGCAATAAGCAAGGTCAACTTTGCCTGACTATATGGCCCACAGGGTGGTGCTGCCAATGGGGAAGGGGATGGGGTGAAGAAGGCAACAGGAGGGGAAAGTGACACTGCAGGGAACGCACAAACGAAAAGAGATGTTACCAGCGGTACAAATAATGGCTCAGCGAATCTTCGACCGGAGGCCAAAGAAAAGGAGGGTCCATGTGGCCTACCAAGCAAGTGTTCTATACTATAAACTTTGACAGGACAATTTTATTCATATCAGCATAAAATATCATTTAGCTTGCAAGGTCTTTTCGTAGCCATGTACAGAATTTCGTTGACACTCGGGTTCGGCATTGAGACGAATAATTATTGGCGCTAAACCACTTCGAGGTAGACTCTACAATACCCCTAGAAGTACCCTTCTATAATCTCACTGAATCATCAAATACTCACTTAATGCCTCATGTTCATTTCAGCCTTCTGTCTTCGAGCAAGCGCTTGTTCCCGCCATCGTCCACACTCCCTTGCTGCTCCTTTAAGCATTACTTTTCCAGCCAGCTTGCGAAACATGGAAGTCACGTGCATCCTTTCAAAAGGAATTGTCTACCTCGAGTTGCAACTCGAAGCGCCAGAACAAGGGCATCGATGCGGGTCGAAGATTTGCCGCAAGGCACGATTCCTCTAGACTCTGTACCTATAGAATATGACGCTCCTGCCTACCCAACAGTCGTGCTACAGGCACGTGCTAACATGCGTAAATTCGATAATTGCGTCCTGTTGACACGGGTCGGAGGATTTTACGAGTTGTATTTTGAACAAGCTGAGGAGTTTGGACCCCTTCTAAATCTTAAAGTTGCACAAAAGAAGACAAATGCAGGACCAGTATCGATGGTGAGATACTTCATCCATCGCATTTTACTGTACTTCAAGGCTAAAGCAGCATAGGCTGGATTTCCATTCTTCCAGCTAGAACGATTCCTAAAGGTACTTGTACAAGATTTCAACCGCTACGTAGCCATTGCCGAGGAATTTCCAAACGATGCTGCCTCCAAAGTCAGGACCGGTGGGCTACTGCATGATCGAAAAGTCTCTCGTATCATCACGCCGGGTACCTTGATCGACGAACACTTCATGGACCCTTATACCAATAACTATGTCCTTGCAGTTCATACAGAGTGTGAGTCATCTTTGGAAGCAGCTTCTCCATCTCAACACGCGCAGTCATTGAGTCCTCAAGTACAACAAGCAAGTCCTTCGCCTATAGGGCTGGCGTGGCTTGATCTCTCCACTGGGCAGTTCTTTACCCAATCAGTCACGTTATCAATGCTCCCGTCAGTCATTTCGCGCATTGGACCTAGCGAAATAGTCCTTGAGGAAGGACTCCAGATAGCGAAAGAGCATGCATTGTTCTCCACCCTCGAGGATGAAAGCCATCTTATAACATATTCCCCGTCAGTCACGGCTAGTTCTGTCATGGAATGGAGTCCGATGCTGGAATCAAAGGTCTCTACGGATGTAGCTGCAATGTTTACGGTTGAGGAGGTTGCAGCAGGAAGTCTTCTCTTGCACTTTGTTAAGACACGGCTCCAGGGATTGAGCATGAAACTTCAACCTCCATTACGATATCAAGCGCTGGAAACAATGGCCATTGATAAGAGTACTATGAAAGCATTGGAAATCAAAGAAACCCTTCGCGACAGCCTCTTTAGAGGAAGCTTGATTCATGCTGTTCGACGTACCGTTACCAAAGGTGGTGCAAGGCTACTTACTGAATGGCTTGGTATGTGACACCCAAGTAGTCTAATCCTTTCATTTCTAATACGGATTTATTGTGCAGGATCGCCATCGACTTCGATTAAGGTCATAAACTCCCGGCTGGACCTTGTTAGTCGCATGCTTGAAGACCTTTCGCTACGAGAGGGTATATTATCTCTCCTTCGTCGAAGCCATGACTCTCAACGGTTAGTCCAGAGATTTTCTTTGGGTAGAGGGGAGCCAGAGGATTTATTAGCCTTAGCCAATACTATTTTTGTAACTCAGGAATTGGTCTTCTTACTACAGCAGGCGGGACGAGAAGCCAAAGCTCGAGCAACTTCGCTAGATGCCGACTGCCTGGAGCCCATGATCGCACGTATCCACATAGGAGGCCCCATGGAACTCGCGAGTCGAATCAAGGAAGCGATAGACGAGGAAGGTATCATACAACAACATCGCATTGAAGATGATGGGGCCGGAGAAATGGTCGCTCTGGCACAGGAGATTGTCAGCTCTGAAGGCTCGCCAGAGGACATCGCAAATATGGCCAGAGGTAGTCGAAAGAAGAAGCCCATGAGTCTGAGGGAGCACTATGCCGAAAGTGATGATAGTTGGACCATGAAAGCGAACGCAAGTGCAATTTTGAAAAGACTGCACGATGAACTAAACCAGCTCATGATGGAAAAGTCTGCCCTCATTGAGAATCTGCAGGATCGGTTAGGAGTGCCGACCCTGACACTTCGTTGGACTCCGGGACTTGGTCATATATGTCACGTCAAAGGTAAGGATACTCGGGTCCTTGCAGACATGCGGAGTGTAAGCTCTAGCAGAAGCACACGTTCCTTTCACCACCCAGAATGGACTCAGCTTGGGCAGAAGATCGATCAAGCCAAAGTCCGGATCCGTGCTGAAGAACAGCAAGTTTTCCTGAGACTTCGTGAACAAGTCATTGTTAATTTGGTTAAACTACGCCGGAATGCTGCAGTCTTAGATGAGCTTGATGTAGCATGCTCATTTGCCACGTTGGCTGAAGAGCAAGGATTGGTCCGCCCCATATTAAATACGAGTTCTGTCCATAAGATCATTGGCGGTCGTCATCCTATGGTGCAAGGCGGCCTCAGGGAGCAAGGACGCAGCTTCGTGACCAATAATTGTTTCGTTGGAGACCAGGAGAACATATGGCTTATCACCGGACCAAACATGGGTGGGAAAAGCACCTTTCTCAGGCAGAACGCACTAATCACAATCATGGCACAAGTTGGCTCCTATGTTCCTGCGGAGTATGCCGAAATAGGCATCGTGGATCAGATCTTCAGCCGAGTGGGTTCTGCTGATAATTTATACCGTGATCAGTCGACCTTTATGGTGGAAATGCTGGAAACAGCAACGATATTGAAGAATGCCACGTCACGCAGCTTTGTCATTATGGACGAGATCGGTCGAGGGACTAATCCAGCCGATGGAGCTGCTATTGCATTTGCGTGTTTGCATCATCTCTTTCATGTTAATAAATGCCGCACACTATTTGCAACACATTTTCACTCATTGGTAGAGCTGTCAGAGGATATGACTGGAGTAGGGTACTATTGCACAGATATTTTAGAGGATGATACCGGCGGATTCCGCTACGTTCACAAGCTCAGGAAGGGTGTGAATAGGAAGAGTCACGCTCTGAAAGTGGCGAAATTGGCTGGAATCCCCCAGTCGGCCATTGGAATTGCTTTAGAAGCCATGAAAAGAATTAAACATGTATAAAATAGTCGGTATGTAAGATTACTGTATAATATGTGGATATCAAATATAAACGATATACCAGTCATAAATTTTTGAGGGGGTCTTCAACGAAGTCAGGTTAAAATGCTTTGTTTTGCGAATGAGAGAAGGTTGACTTGCAGGAGACTGACTGACTTTACTTTCAATTATAATTCTTAATGTTGATACCACGCTCAGAAGGTGAAGTGAAAGTGAATCCAGGTAAATGATTAGAACGTGACCGCGTGTCCATATGTGTTCTGAGGTGTGCATATGTTATATTGAAGCCGCTCTGTGTGATCCTGCTGCTTCCATGGCTTAATAGGGTTATATTACTGTCACATATTAGCGAAAGAGAGTGTGGATGAAAGCTTTGACAGTTTTTTATATCAAAACTGAAAAGGTATTATGAGATGCAAGAGACTGGACTGACCTTTAGCAGTGACCTGCAGTTTCAAATTTACATCTCGAAGGACACGTAGAAGTCAAGCAAATAATAGAAAGGACTTCACATTTATGAAGATCTCAGAAGGCATGAAAATTCTGTTTGAGCTTACTTGAGGCAACTCCATATGATCCAGCTGTTGCCGCAAGAAAGATATCACACTTAATCAAACAACCCTCCAAAGCCTTCGTCACCCGATTCATCTTCTTCTTTTTCCTCTTCGGGTTCATTTTCAGCTTCTGCAGCTGGCGCTTCCGTCTTTGTCTCTTCAACAGCAGTACTGGCGTATTGATCAGGGTTTGCAATACGATCCTTCAGTTCCTCTATCTCTGGCCAACTGTACTCGGTCTCAATAGCAACAGCCAACACCTTCTTATAACTGTTGACAAGAGAGTGCATCACGGATGGCAGTGTTGGGAAGTTGACCGCCAATGACAAACAGGCAATGGTGTTGATAGCGGTAGAGAAAGCCTTCAATAATTGAGACTCCTCAATGTCTAGGACACTTGGGGGAAAGCAATTGCCCTGGTCGTAAACCTGAGATATGCCCATACCATACGTAAAGGGGGAAATGTTGAGCATATTGAGCAGAGTGGCTTCGGATGCTCCGACTTTGGTTCCGGCTTCAACAAGCTTAAGATCTGTTGTGATTTCGATGGTACCACGGGCAA
>Ga0335075_10013117_pt1 | contig 12489 bp, 8 predicted proteins | sample Lox_Sample_24_FD_206723 | JGI IMG/M metagenome (GOLD analysis project Ga0335075, IMG submission 206723) | Soil microbial communities from Loxahatchee National Wildlife Refuge, Florida, United States - Lox_Sample_2.4 | ecosystem: Environmental > Terrestrial > Soil > Wetlands | place: USA: Florida... | reverse complement strand
TTCGGGCTTGCCTTCAATGCGCGCGGCCAGCTTTTGATACATCCTGGGCGTCACGGCGATGTCTTCCGCCACCTCATGCTGACGTGGATTGCGCCCGCGGCCATGGGCATCGCGGCGGTCGCCGCGGGTCTGTATCTTTTTCACCGGCAGCGCGCCGAGGCCGAGAGAGTAACCGAAGCTGGCGGCCAGCTCCTCGAACTGGACGATGCGGCGCGCTTCGGGCTTTTCGTGAATGCGATAGATTGAAGGCACGCCAAGGTCTTCAAGCCACGTGGCCACGCACTCGTTGGCCGCGAGCATGAACTCTTCGATGAGCCGGTTGGCCCAGGTGCGCTCGGCGCGGGTCACGCCGCGCATCTGCCTCTGCTCGTCAAACTCGATGACCGGCTCGGGCAAATCAAAATCAATCGAACCGCGCTGCTCGCGGCGCCGGTTCATCAGCACGGCGAGTTTTTTCATGCGTTCAACAGCTGGCGTCAGCGCTGTGTATCTTGTCCGCGCCTGGGCATCGCCTTCAAGAATTGCGTGCACAGCCGTGTAGGTCATGCGCGCAGCCGAACGAATTACCCCTTCGACAATCTCGTAGCTCTCGATGCGGCCCATCGCATCGAGCTGCATGATGCAGCTCAGCACCAGGCGGTCCTCATTGGGGCGCAGGCTGCAAATGTCCGTCGAGAGCTCCTGCGGCAGCATGGGGATGGCGCGGTCAGGAAAATAGACGCTGGTGCCGCGCAGGCGCGCTTCGAGATCGAGGTCAGTGCCGGCGCGCACGTACTCGGATACATCGGCAATGTGCACCTGCAGCTCGTGGCCGCCATTCGCTCGGTCCGTAACCAGAACCGCATCGTCGAAGTCTTTGGCCGTCTCGCCGTCGATAGTCACAATCGGCAATCCACGAAAATCCCTGCGGCGCGCGGCTTCTTCCGCATCGAGATGCGCGACCGCGCGCGCCTCAGCCAGCACATTTTCAGGAAAGATGCGCGGCAGTTGATGCTTGCGGATCATCATTTCCACGTCGACGCCGAAGTCGTCCGGATCGCCGAGGACTTCCATCACGCGGCCGATGGGCGGACGCGTGGGCGTGGGCCAACTGGTGATCTCGACATCGACTACCAGGCCATCGAGGTCCTCCGGGCTCTCGCGTTTTGGAGCAGCGATTGCTTGTGTTCCCAGCACACGATGAGGCGTCAGGGCGTTGCCGCCCGCAGGGCTCTCCGCGCCGGGCGGAATGAGAATGGGTTGGGTCATGCGCTCGTCGAAGGGGACGACGTGATGGCCCATCGAGCGATCGGAACGGGCGTAGTGCCACCCCAGCGACGAAGACCTGTCGCTGGGGACCTCGGAGTGAAAGACGCCGACGACCGTCGGGTTGCGGCGGTCGATCACGCGGACGATGCGGCCCTGCCGGCGTCCGTCGGCCTTCGGCGGTTCGAGCTCGACCAGCACCTGGTCGCCCTGCATAGCGCCGTTGATCTCGTTGGGCGGAATGAAAATGTCTTCCTGCCCGAAAACCTGTGTCGATGCCTGTCTTGCATTGGGACGCACAAAGCCGAATCCGTCGCGATGGAGATCGAGCCGGCCGGCGGCCAGATTGTCACGCGTGCCGCTTCCGGAACTGGCCACGGCCCGCGGAATGCCCCACAGCTCGCGGTCAAGCTTGGCGAGCTGGCCGCGGGCGGTCAGCCGCGCAAGCTGCTCCAGCAGCAGGCGCCGCTCGCGTCCGCCGCCCAGGCCCAGCTCGCGCACCAGTTGCTTGTAGCCGGCCTTGCCGCCGGCCGAGCGCGCGATCCGCGCAATAAGGTCCCGATCGGTCATAGATCAAGAGTAGGCCAACGTGCCGCTTGGATTGAGTCAACCTCTATTTCAGAGATGCGGTCCGGCGGCGCTTGAGAGAGTTTTTTGATTCCGCGCGGGGACCGTAAATCGTGACGGCAATTTGAGCGTTAACATCGGCTGCAGATGCGATGGTCTGCTGCGCGAGCGCAAACCAGCAGTGGCTACCTTTGCCGCCAAATTCGATGCCGATGTCGAAGATACGGCTTTTTGCCTGATTCCAATATCTCCTCTCGCTGGCTGGAAGTTTTTGGATCAGGCTGCAAAAACCGCGGATGATCGCATCGGGCGTCTTTCGTTGCACCCTGGCAAGTTCCACGCACGCTTTGAATGACCTATTTTCCTTGCCAAGATAGAGAACATGGAGGTGCTTCTCAATCCCAGTTATGAGCGGATGCAAATCCGATCTTGAGTAAATAATCAGGTCAACGTTCAAAAATTGTGTTTTCGTAAATGCGTCCTGCGTCATTTGCACCTGCATTCGGCATTGAAGTGTACCACCAGGAGTTCCGACAATAAGCTGACCCGAAAGGGGTAAACTGTTGTCAAATTTGGCTACCGAAAGCCATGTTTTTCAAGCCACTCGTTCAATTGGCCCCCTCGGGCTTAAAATAGCCCCAACGCACCAGGGAATGGGGCGGACCCGGACGGGAGTTCATCCTCGCCGCGGTCGCATACGGATTTGCCGAGGGCACTGAGGCGCGGCAGAAGGCAATTTTAATTTTTTTGGATGAAGATATTGGCCATTGTCTTGGCAAATTTCTCCAGTCCCCCCGTGGACAGAAAAGGAACACCTCTTGAGCGCTATGTGGAAACCGAATCAGACCGGACCGATTAACTCGACCCCCACCCCCGAACCGCCGCGTGCAGTTCCGCCGCCGGCGCCGGTTGAGCAGCCCGTGCGCGCCCAGCAGCAGCAACAGGCCATCAGCGGCGAGCAGGCCACCATCGGCAAAGGCCTGTTTATCAAGGGCGAGATCACCGGCTCCGAGTCGCTGTACATCGACGGCCGTGTGGAAGGCAGCCTGAACCTGCCCGGAAACCGCGTAACCGTGGGCCGCAACGGCCAGGTGGCCGCCAATATCACCGCGCGGGAAATCGTGGTGCTCGGCAAAGTGAAGGGCAACGTGTCCGCCACCGACCGCGTGGATATCCGCGCTGAGGGCTCGTTGAACGGCGACGTGGCCGCGGCGCGCATCAGCATTGAAGACGGGGCGTTCTTCAAGGGCGGCATCGACATTCGCAAGCCCGACGCGAAGCCCACTGCCGTGCCCGCGCCGGAGCAGGCCAAGGCTGTAAACGCCTGACCGGGCTTCGCAATCGATCGCGGATCAACAGGCGCTCCCGCCGTAGCGGGGGCGTTTGTGCTTAAGGCGGACGTGAGGACTACGCCAGCCCCAGCCGCTTCATGGTCACCCGCGGCAGCGCCGAGCCCGTCTTTTCTAGAACAAGCTTCAGAATCAGCAGCCACAGCGCGGTTCCCGCAAGGAGAATCGCCAGGTCGGCAGCGCGGGCGTGGATGTGCGCGCCGTGCGCATGGCCGAAGACAGCAGTAATCGCCATGGCCAGCAGCGCCACGGCGGCGCCCGAGGCCACTGCGGCCAGCAGGCAGCGGCCCATCTCGGCAAAATCCAGACTGGCCAGCGAGACCATGCGGCGCTTGTGCAGCAGCACGGCGATGAGCAGCGTCTGCATGGCGATGCCGAGGTCAGAGGCGATGGCCAGGCCGATAGCTCCGCGCGTGTTGAAGAGCAGATCGTAGATGGGCAGCGAGACTGCGGTGACGATGGTTCCCGCGACCATGGGAACGAAGGTGTTGCCCGCCGCGTAGAAAGCGCGCGCGTAGATGGCCTGCGCCGACCACAGAAACAGCGAGAGCGAGAAGACGGCAAAGTAAAGCGCGCACTCGCGCGCCCCCGCTGTTGTGAGATGGCCGCCGGCAAAGACCAGATCGATGGCAGGCTGGCCGAGCGTAATCATGGCCGAGGTGAGCAGCAGACCGAGCGAAGCCACGCGCGAGACTGAGTCGGCCACGCCGGTGGCAAACTCATAGCGCTTGTTCTGCGTCCACAGGCTGGCGAAGAACGGCAACGATGCGGCGCCCGCGGCCTGAGCCAGCATAGCCATGGGCGCGGTAAAGAGCTGCTTCGCGTAGCTCATGAGCGCAATCGCACCGCTGGTGGCTGAGGCAAAGTAGTTGATGATCCAGTTGTCCGCCGTGACCAGGGAAACCCCAGCCATGAGCGGCAGCGAGAGCCGCACCCATTCGCGCAGTCCCTCGTCGCGCCAGTCGAGAATAGGCTGGTACCGTGCTCCGACGCGGCGCGCGAAGATCCAATTGAGCAGAAACGGGCCGAAAAATGCTCCGGCCACGGTGCCGATCGCGAGCGACGAAACGCCGATCTGCTTGACCAGCAGCAGTCCGCCAATGATGGGCCCGGAACCGTAAATCAGCGGCGCCATGGCCTGCACGGTAAATTGCTTGCGCACCAGCAGCACGGCGCCAAACACGCCGCCGGCAAAAAAGAACAATTGCGCCGGCAGCAGAATCCGCGTGAGCTTGACGCACAGCGCGGCCTTGGCCGGATCGAAGCCGTGAAACATGCGATGCACATAGAGCGGCGCAAACACTTCCGCCAGCAGAATGGCCACGCCCAGCACCAGATACATGGTGGTGAGGATGACCGAGAGCGAGCGCTCACCCTCGGCATCGCGCCCTGCCTCGTGGTAGCGCGTGAGGATGGTCACAAACGTGATAGACGCTGCCCCGCCGACCAGAAAGTACGCGATCATGTCCGGGAGCACGAAGGCGGCATACAGCGCGTCTGCCTGCACGCCGCTGCCGAAGAGCCATGCAATGTATTTGGCCCGCACCAGGCCGATCAGGCGCGACAGAAAGGTCGACGCCATGAGAACCACCGTGGCCGAAAAAACACTGTGCGCGCGAGACGGATGCAAAAGCTCCACCCCGCGCGTCCACCACGACCGCGCAGATCGCGTGGGCCGAACGGGCCCCGTGCGCGGGGAGGGTTCGTTTGAGGGAGTGCCTGTCACTTCAGTCGATTTTACCGGGTCCAGCATGTGCGGGACGAACCGGCGCATGTATGCTTTCCGCATGGGAAGATTGCGGAACGCGGTATCTTTTTGCGCGATAGCGGTGATTCTGCCGGCAGCCGGGGGCGCAGCGGCGCAGGCCATTCACGGACGCGACGGCATCACGCTGCCCCCGCCGCCCGACGTCCAGACGGCTCCGGTCACCGACAACTACTTCGGAACCAAGATCGTGGACAACTACCGCTGGCTCGAAGACGCCAAGAGCGACCAGACGCGCGCGTTCATCGATGCGGAAAATGCCTACACCAACCGCTATCTGGAGCAGGCGCACCTCCGGTCGCAGATTGCCGACGATCTCGATCCGCTGGTCAACGTGACTGAAACCACCGCGCCCATCGAGCGGGGCGGAAACTACTTCTTCATGCGCCGCCTGGCGGGCGAAGGCCAGTTCTCGATTTACGTGCGCCATGGCTGGACGGGCAAAGATGAGCGCATCGTCGATCCTGCGGTCTTCAGTCGCGATCCCAACACGTCGGTTTACATCTTCGACGTTTCGCGCGACGGCCAGATGGTGGCCTATGCCGTTCAGAACGGCGGCGCCGACGAGACCAGCATCCAGTTTTACAATGTGAAGACGAAAAAGACGCTGCTGGACGAGCTGCCTACCGCCCGTCACTTCAGCGTGGCTTTTGCGCCCGACGGAGCCAGCGTCTACTACACGCGGAACGACAAGGACGGAACGCTGCTGTATCAGCACGTCTTTGGCCAGCGCGTCTCCCGCGACACGCTCATCTTCGGCCACGAGTTCCGCGGCGAACCCCTGGCGGGCAACGATCTGTTCAGCGGCGACATCACTGACGATGGCCGCTACCTGGTCATCCAGATCAGCCGCGGCGTTCCGCCCAGCCGCGAAGACATCGTCTTCCGCGACCTGACCAAGCCCGGCTCGCCCTTCGACGTGCTGGTCTGGGGTCTCGATGCGCGCTTTTCGGCGGTCTACGCCAATGGCGCGTGGTACGTGAAGACCGACTATCACTCGCCCATGGGCCGCATCATGAAGGCCGACCCCGGCGTCATGCCCGAGGCATGGCAGACGATCGTGCCCGAAGACAAGGACGTGATCGACGACTGGTCGATCGTGGGCGGCAAGATCTACGTCAACCGGCTGCACGACGTAAAAACCGAGGTCCAGGTCTTCACGCTGGCCGGCAAGCCGGCGGGCGAGATCGATCTGGGCGGCATAGGCTCGGCCTCCAGCCTCATTGGGCGCACCACGGACCGCTACGGCTTCATGAGTTTCCAGTCCTTCATTGTGCCTCCTACTCTCTACCGCATCGACACAACGACCGGCACGCGCGAGGTGTTCTTTCAGCCGAAGATTCCCTTTGACTCCAGCCAGTATGAGTTGAAGCAGGTCTTCTACAAGTCGAAAGACGGCACCCAGGTGCCGATGTTCATCGCCGGCAAGAAGGGCTTGAAGCAGGACGGCACGGAGCGGCTGCTGATGACCGGTTATGGCGGCTTCAATGTGAGCATGACACCGGGATGGAATCCGGAATTAGCGTGGTGGATGGAGCAGGGCGGCTGGTTCGCGCTGCCTAACCTGCGCGGCGGCGGCGAATATGGAGAGCAATGGCACGAACAGGGCATGTTTGAGAAGAAGCAGAACGTCTTCGACGACTGGTTCGCCGCAGCCCGGTATCTGATCGACAACAAGTACACGTCGCCGGAACACTTCGCCATCCGCGGCCGATCGAATGGCGGGCTGCTGATGGGCGCATCGATCGCTCAACACCCGGAGCTGTTTTCAGCCGTCTGGTGCGGCTATCCGCTGCTCGATATGCTGCGCTACCAGAAGTTCAAGGTGGGCTACTACTGGACCACCGAGTACGGCTCCGCCGACAACGAAAAGCAGTTCCCTTACCTGCTCAAGTACTCGCCGTACCAGAACATCAAACCGCGCAGTGATTATCCCGCCGTGATGTTTTTCACCGGCGACAATGACACCCGCGTGGACCCCTTGCACGCGCGCAAGATGACCGCCCTGCTGCAGAGTGTCTCCAAGAGCGGTCGTCCTGTGCTGTTGCACTACAGCGTCAGCGGCGGCCACTCGGCCGGCGTGAGCGTAGATCAGCAGATCCAGGACGACACCGATGAGCTCACCTTCCTGTGGACCGAAACCGGACAGCCAACATCACGGAAGTAATCGGAGCGTCATCATTCGCAGCGGCCGCATTGCGCGGGCTACAGCATTTTCGGAATGACTGCAGATCGAAAGCACGCACTCAAGTGGCTTTTTCTTCAATAAAAAGCCCCCTTTTTGCGAATCTCGAAAAGCCTCACATATTCCGAAAATGCTCTAATGCATCGGAACAACTGGGCCGATAAGAAACGGCAGAGTCAGAATAAGAAGATCGGAACCACAGTGGAATTGCGCCCTGGAAACGTCTGCCGGCGCGCGATTTCGAAATCCACATTGACCGTTGCCTCGCAAGATAATCGATAACCGGGAGATGCGTTTGACTGGCGCGATCCGGCCCTACGATTGATTTTCACGTGGCCGCGCGGAGCCGGAGCCCGGATGGCAAAAGCAGCACTGTTCGCAGCGACAATGGATGTGCAGGGAGAGGACGCGCGGCTGGCGGCGCTGATGTCGAGTGGCATTCTGGACTCGGAGCCGGAACCGGTCTACGACGCAATCGCCCGGCTCGCGGCAGAGTACTTCCACGCCGATACCGTCCTGCTCGGCTTTGCAGATGCAAGCCGCATCTGGATCAAATCGTACTGGGGCGAGCCGGTCCGCGAGTTGCCGCGCGCGCTTTCGATCTTTGACCTTGTGCTTGCCAGCGACGGTCCGGTTGTGGTGCCCGATGTTTCCACTCACTCACAGTTCCAGGGCAGGCGCCTGGCCGTGCGCAGGCTGCAGGTGGGGTCGTTCGCCAGCGTTCCGGTGCGGTCGCACGATGGCCTGATCCTGGGTGCGCTCACCGTGCTCGGCTGCCAGCCCCGCCGGGGCATGGCCGTCGACGAGCTGCGTATGCTGGAGAGCCTGGCCGAAATGGCCGCCAGCCAGTTGGAACTGCGCCGTCTGCGCAATACGCTCGATGCCCGCGGCGAGGGCCAGCCCGCGCCGGCGCCTGTAGCCGTGCCGGTGCTGCAAATCTGGCCGGGCAAGGAGGACCTGCGCAACGCCCTGGAGCAGCGCCAGTTCGAGCTCTTCTACCAGCCCGAGGTCGAGCTGGCTACCAGGCGCATTATCGGCCTTGAAGCGCTGATCCGCTGGCGGCATCCGGAGCGCGGCCTGATTCCGCCCATGCACTTCATCCCGGTGGCCGAGGAAACGGGCATGATCCTGCCCATCGGCGACTGGGGGCTCTCCGAGGTTTGCAGCCAGATTCAGCGCTGGAACCAGGAGGGTCTGGGCCACAACGCGCTGCGCGTCTGCGTCAATCTCTCCGCGCTCCAGTTCTCGCGCGAAGGGCTCGCCGATCACGTAGAGGCGCTACTGATGCGCTCCGGCATCTCCAGCCGCCAGCTTGGCCTGGAGATGACCGAATCGAGCCTCATCTCCGACCGGTCCACCGCTCTCAGCGTGCTCGGCAGTCTGCGGCGGCTGGGTGTTTCTCTGCTCATGGACGACTTCGGCACAGGCTACAGTTCGCTGAATCATCTGCATTCGTTCCCATTCGACATGCTTAAGATCGACCGCTCGTTTATCTGCCGCATGACCGAGGGCGCGCAGCCGCTGCAGATCGTCCGCACCATCGTGGAGCTGGCCCGGGTGATGGGCATGGACGTGGTGGCCGAGGGCATCGAGACGCAAGAGCAGCACAACCTGTTGCGCGACATGGGCTGCCGCTACGGCCAGGGCTTCCTCTACGCCAAGCCCATGACCGCTGAAGCAGTAACCCGCCTGCTCCGCATTCCCAGCCAGGCGCTCGCTGAATCCAAGCCTGACGAAGCGGTCGTGAGCTGACTCCAGGCGCTTTCCGGTTGGACGAAAGGTTGTTCCTTTTCGGGAAATTTCCGCCGCGGTTCCTCCTTTGGAATTTACACAAAGACTCGCGCAGATCTTCTCTAAAGGTTCGTCGTGCTTGTCCCGCTATTCTCAGGAACATGGAAGCGCCGGTTAATAAGGCGGAGGTTCATGCGAGCTTTGCGGGCGCGCTGGCTGCTTTCGCTTCAGACGCTATCACGGCAGAAAACAGAGATGTGGACGCGTCCCAGGATGGCCTGGCCGACGATGTCGCGAGCTTCAGCTACGAGCATGTGCTGCGAGCGCAGGCGCCACACGCTGCGGTTGATGTGCGCAGCCGATCGGCCGCACCAACCCATGATTCGGCCGGACCTGATTGGGCGGAAGCGGAAAAGCGCCAGAAATCAGCCAGCATCACCATCCGCATGAGCCACGCGGAGTGCGCACAGCTCAGGAAGCGGGCCGCGGCGGCGAACCTGACGGTGTCAGCCTATATGCGCTCCTGCATTCTTGAGGCGGAGACGCTGCGTGCGCAGGTGAAGGAAGCGCTCGCGGAGCTGCGCGCGGGTACGCCGGATGAGGCGCGCCGCACGGTGAAGCACGCACAACGGCGATGGTGGCGACCCTGGCCGCATGCGGGGTCTCGTTCGGCGCAGGCTCAATGAAATGCGAAAAGGCTGATTCTCGACAGGAATCCTGGGAAAATCTTCCGGGGCTGAAGCCCGCACGCGCTTTACTGGGATTTTGCGGGGGTTGAAAACCCCGCCTCCCTCCGGATCGAGTATCACAAACCTGTTATGCCGGGCTTACTCCACTTCCAGCACCAGGCATTTCAGGTATTCGGTCTCGGGCAGGTTGAGTACGACGGGATGGTCAGGAGCTGCGCCGCGGCGGTCGAGAAGGCGCACGCGGCGGCCGGCGTCTGCGGCGGCCGAGGCTACCGCTGCTTCGAGATCGTCCCAGCTTACATGGTGCGAGCAGGAGCAGGTGATGAGCAGGCCGCCGGTGTTGAGCATGCGCAGCGCGCGCAGATTCAGCTCCTTATAGCCGCGCAGTGCGCCTTCGACGGCGCGTTTGCTTTTTGCGAATGCGGGTGGGTCGAGGACGATGGCGTCAAAGCGCTCGCCGGTGCTCGACCAGTCGCGCAGAATCTCGAAGGCGTCGGCTTCGATCCAGTCGACCTGGGCGCGGACGCCCGATTTGGGGTCGGCGAGATTGGCTTCAAGATTGCGCTCCGCTACTTCGAGCGAGGCGTGCGAGGCGTCGATGCCGGTGACGCGCTGGCAAACGCGCGCGAGATGCAGCGCAAAGCCGCCCTGATACGTGCACACGTCGAGCGCGCGGCCGCCGGGAGCCATCTTCCAGGCCCATTGCTGGGCAGCGGCGTAGTTGGCGTGCTGATCGAGGAACGCTCCGGTCTTCTGGCCGGCGTTGGCGTCGTAATGAAACGCGAGGCCGTTCAGGTGGAACTGCGTGCTGGTTCTGGGCACCTTTGGATCGGCCAGCCACAACGGCTCGGTGCTAGGCGCGCTCAGCCCTTCGAGCTCGCGGATGCGCGGATCGGGGCGTTCGAGGATGGCCGCGGGCCTGAGCGTGTCGCGCAAAACCTGAATGCACGTCTCGCGCACCTTGGCCGAATCGAGCCCCTTAGCAAGAAGCTGCAGAATCACCATGTCGCCGTACTTGTCGGCAACGATGCCGGGCAGTTCGTCGGCCTCGCTGAAGCACAGACGGCAGGCGTCGTTTTCGGCGTCGAGCAACGGCTTACGCCTGTCGCAGGCCCGCTTTAGGCGTTCGGCAAGCAGGCCAGGCCACGCCGCCTCGCGGAGCGCCTCGCGAGCGATCATGCGCAGCGCAATCTGCGAGGTGGGGCTGTAGAGCGCGGTGCCGAGCAGCAGGCCGCGGTTATCGGCCACCGGGAGCAGCGCCTGCGCCTCCCCGGAATTCGCCTTCGGCAGGGTAAGCGACTCAATCTCCGAGGCATAGACCCAGACGTGGCCGGCGCGCAGGCGGTCCGCGGCGCGGCGGCTGATCAAAGCGCCAGCAGCGCCGCCGGCCGGAGAACTCCTCTGCCCGGCCACCCCAGATCTATCGCCGGACCGCGTCGCTTCGGGCTTTGGCTCGACTGAGTGCGGCTTCTTCGTTTGCGGCGCCTCAAGTCGCGGCTTGTTCGGCTTCGCCATACGCCCCTTGCACCCCCGGCGTGCTGGGCTCCGGAAGCAGGTCGGCGGCCAGACGCTACGGGACCTGCATCGTCTGCAGATATCGCTTCAAATTGCTGATTCTCAGCGCCCTTTGCTGCGCTGAGCCCTGGTCCATCTTACCAAGGATGGGACCCCAAACCGGCATCTCTGCCGTGCCGTGCGAGGGAATTTCCGCGCCGTAGTCGAGCACAGCGGCTACATGTACACCCGGGAATTTGCCCCCGTTGTTTTTGCTCATCACCGTCAAATCGGTCGGCGGATGCTTGAGCGCGGCGGCCACCGGACCATGGCCCCGGCCATCCATTCCGTGGCACGGAGCACAATAGTTCACGTACATCTGCTTGCCGTCGACCGGCGTGGTTCGCTGGAGCGGAATCGCTATCTTCGAGGTCGAGGTACTCACATTCGCCTGGCGCGCGTAGCCGGCTCCAACCGCAACGGCTGCAGCAACACAAGTAAGCAGGAGGCTCTTCAGCATACATCCCTCCATTCTGTCCTCTCAGGCGCTTGTCCAAATCAAATACCGGGGGCTTCCGCCTTTGCGCCGTATATCCCCTTCCAGAGGGAGACGGTCCGCTGAAATTGATCGGCTGCGCCCAGCACCACCTGGAGAAACGCTCTGATCCATCGAGCATTACGCGCCTTTCCGCACAAGGCTGGATGTGACCCGGAACACTGCCTCACGCGATTCGGCGCACCGACTGAACCCCTCTTCGGTGCAACTATCGTGCGGGGTGCGGCGCCCGAAAAACTGCGAAACGCCTATAATGAAGCATGGCGGCGGCCCGGCAGGCGATTGCGGCAGATGTTTCGGAAGCATCCACGGCCCAGGCTGCGGCTCAAGCGACCCTTGCCGAATCCAGCGCATCGCAGCAGCCCGCGCAGCACCTGAGCGACGAAGCCATCGGCGCGCGCTTCGAAATGCTCCTCCGCCACGTCCAGTCCAACCGGCCCAACGAAGACGTCTCGCTCATCCGTAAGGCGTGGGAGTTCACCGCGCAGCATCACAAAGGCCAGATGCGCGCCTCCGGCGAGCCTTACGTCATCCATCCTCTCGAAGTAGCCGAGGTGCTGGCCGAGATGCGGCTTGACGCCACGGCCATTGCCGCCGGCCTGCTGCACGACTCGGTCGAAGACACGCCCGCGACCAATGAAGAGATTGCCGCCGAGTTCGGCGACCAGGTGGCGCACATCGTCGACGGCGTCACCAAGATCGACAAGATCCAGTTTGCCAATCGCGAAGACCGCCAGGCCGAGAACGTGCGCAAAATGCTGCTGGCCATGGTCTCCGATGTGCGCGTCGTGCTCATCAAGCTGGCCGACCGGCTGCACAACATGCGCACCCTTGAGCACCTCAAGCCCGACCGGCAGGAGGCCATCGCCCGCGAGACGCTCGACATCTATGCGCCGCTTGCTCATCGG
>Ga0335075_10013116_pt1 | contig 12490 bp, 12 predicted proteins | sample Lox_Sample_24_FD_206723 | JGI IMG/M metagenome (GOLD analysis project Ga0335075, IMG submission 206723) | Soil microbial communities from Loxahatchee National Wildlife Refuge, Florida, United States - Lox_Sample_2.4 | ecosystem: Environmental > Terrestrial > Soil > Wetlands | place: USA... | reverse complement strand
ATCAACGCGCAGGAACCGGACGGGAGTCTGCAGCGCGAGCTGCGCGGGCGCGGAATCCGGCTCACGAAGCAGCGCCGCGTGGTGCTGCAGGTGATCGAAGCGGCGGAGCGCCACATGGACGCCGAGGAGATCCTCGGCTACGCGCAGCAGATCGATAAGGACATCACGCGCGTCACCGTTTACCGGACGCTTGATCTGCTCAAGCGGCAGGGCCTGATCGACGAGCTCGACCTGCTTCACCTGCGCGGGCATCGCCACTACTACGAGAGCCACGGGCCGCGCGACCACATTCACGTCGCGTGCATCCGCTGCGGGAAGGTGCGCGAGGTCGAGAGCCCGCTCTACGAAGAGTTGAAGCAGCAGATCGCGCGCGACTGTGGCATCGAGATTACGGTCGCGCGAACGGAAGTCGGCGGAATCTGCGACGATTGCCGCAAGGGCAAGAACGCCGAGCCGGTTCCACCGCACAAACACCTGTAAGGCCACGCGCCGCACCCACGGCACTTGCGATTCTGATGTCATTTTTCGCAGGCCTTTCAGCCTGGGCCAAATTGTGTCGCGCGTCCCGCGCTTGGATTGCTCTACCCAACTACCCGCGAACCGATCACCCGCGTCCGACTGGCATGCGTTGGCGCTACGTTGGCATAGCCGCGAAGTAGCGGCGAGCTTCGTCGATGTCTTTCAAGACTTGGCGGCGCAAGGCGTCGGGGCCCGAGAATTTCTGCTCGTCGCGCAGGCGCGCCCAGAAGTGAACTTCCATTTTGCCGCTCGTGAGACTTTCGCTGAAATCGAGGAGATGCGATTCGATGGTTACGCGCGCGCCATCGAAGGTGGGGCGCATGCCTACGTTGGTGGCGGCGCGGTACATTTTGCCGCCGAGCTTGACTTCCGTGGCGTAGACGCCGTTCTTGGGCAGCATTTCCTGCTCGGTTACAAGATTGAGCGTGGGGACGACGAGCTTGCGTCCCTGGCCTGTGCCGGTGCGAATTTCGCCGGCGAGCGCGTAGGGCCTGCCGAGCAGATTGCGCGCGTCCTCGACGCGGCCTTCGCGAAGCGCGCCGCGAATCGCGGTGCTTGAGACGACGATGCCGTCTTTGACGACCGGCGGCAAAGTCTTCACGTCGAAGCCCCAGCGCTGGCCAAACTGCAAGAGGAGGCGCACGTCGCCGGCTTGCTTATGGCCGAAGCGGAAGTTTCCGCCGACCAGCACCGCGCGCGCATGCATCATGTCGACGAGGAAGCGGCGGACGAAATCCTCGGCGCTGACCGCGGCGAGCTGCAAATCGAAGCGGAGCACGAACGCGGCGTCGATGCCGACCGCCTCGATCGCGGCCACGCGCTGGTCGAGCGTCATCAGCAGCGGAGGTGCTTCCGCCGGGCGCAAGACGCGCGCCGGATGCGGGAAAAATGTGAGCACGGCGGATTTGCAATTGGCCTGGCGGGCGAGTTCACACACGGTGCCGAGGATTCGCTGATGCCCGAGGTGAACGCCGTCGAAATTGCCTATGGTGACGATTGTGGGCGCGCTTGGCTGGCCGAACGCCGCCGTCCAATCCGCCTCCGAATGCAGCAGCGCGAAAGGCATCAGAGCGGCACCTCGAATTGGAGTCCATCGTAGGCGAGGCGCACGTTTTCGGGTAGCCGCGCATTGGTCTCGACGTGGCCCAGGTCGTGGCAGATGTGCGTGAACCATGCGTGCTTGGGCTTCAGTTCGCGGACCAGCGCGAGGGATTGCTCGACGGTCGAGTGGGTTGGATGCGGCACGTAGCGCAGCGCGTCCAGAATGAAGTGATCGAGATTCTCCAGCAGCGCTTTCGAGCTTTCCGGCACCTGGCTGAAATCGGTGAGATACGCCATGCTGCCGGCGCGAAAGCCGAGCACAGGTTGGGAGCCGTGCATCGCCGGAATCGGGATGATCCTCGCGCCGAAGAGATGGAAGGGCCCGTCGATTTCGTGCAGCTCGACGAGCGGCACGGTGCTTTCCGCGGGCGCTTCGTCGAAGATGTAGGAGAACTGGCGGCGCAGGAGCGCGAGCGTTTGCGCCGAGGCATAAATCGGGACGATTCCTTTTTGCTTCAGGTTGTACGGGCGGACGTCGTCGAGGCCGAGGATGTGGTCGGCGTGCGCGTGTGTGTAAATCACGGCGTCGAGGCGATCGATGTGGGCGCGCATGGCCTGGTAGCGGAAATCGGGCGTCGTGTCGATCACGACGTTGCGACCGGCGTACGCGAGCAGCACAGAGGGGCGCGTGCGCTTGTCGTGCGCGTCCGAAGACTCGCACACGGCGCAGTGGCAACCGAGTGTGGGCACGCCCATCGACGTGCCCGATCCGAGGACTGTCAGTTTCAGTGAAAGCATGGATTCGGAGGAAGGGTCACGAACCGCCGCATCGAAAACTTGGCCTCGCGTGGCGACCTGTTTGTTTCAAATAACCTAGCGCTTTACGGCCTTATTGGCCATCGCGTCGGCTGCAGCTTTGGAAAGTTCCATGAACGTCAGCTTGAGGCTGCCGAGAACTTCGATCAAAAGATCTTCGTCAGCCTTGGCGAGATTGCCGCGCGTCTTTTCGCGCAGGACGTCGAGCATGTCGATCATTTCGCGCGCGCCTTCGAGATCGAGGAAGGGCTGGCCCGTGCGTGGGTCGGCCATGCCGCCGAGCATTGCGGCTGCGTTGCGCGTGAGAAAATCGACGAGCATCTGGAAACTGCGCGATGCGGGAATCGTCTCGGCCTCTGCAGCGACTGCGGTTCCGTCGGTTGCGCTGGCTGGCCCTGCCGGCGCCGTTCCTGCGGGAGCCGTCGGAGCGGGCTTCGACGACTGCGATTGCGCAGCTGGCGCGGGCTTGCGGGCCTTCGCGGCCTCTTCCTCGCGGCGCTCTTGCTCGACGGCGTCCTTACGGAGCTCGCCGTCTTCGGTGAAGAGCCGCCGGTCGACTACCTTGAAACCTTCATCTTGCTTGGGATCGGGCACGTGGTGTCCTCAGAGTTGCGCGATGCTTGAATTGAAATTCTAGCATCGGCGTCAGTGGGCCACAAGGCGCGGGTCGAGGCGGTAGTAGCGTCCTGAGTTTCAGATTCAGACAGGCTTGTTTTTGCAGGCTACCGTGGTGGATCTAGCACGCTGCTCGGGTGCCACGGCGTGTTCGGGGCTCGGGCAGGTAGTGTTCTAATTTAAGATTGGGGCAATCTTGTTTTGCAGGCTACTTTGGTGGACCTAGCACGCTGCTCGCGTGCCATGGCGTGTTCGGAGCGCGGGCATGTGGGGAAACGGCTCGGAGGCAAGCGGCGGTTGCCGTCGATGCTGATGGCTTGTACATTGGCGTGTTTCCGGAGAGGACGGCGAGCTTTCATGACGAAGCGGCAAAGGATGCCGGCGGGCAAGCGCGGCGCAGCAAAGGCGACGCGGATGGCGAAGAGGCCCGCGTCGCCATCGCAGGCGAAGACTCCGATCACAGCGCGCGACCGGGCGGCGGGGAAGTGGTTCGCGAAGCTGGTCGCGCTGCAGGCACGGCTGCGCGGGCCGGGCGGTTGCCCGTGGGACCACGAGCAGACGCACGAATCGTTGCGGCGATTCCTCATCGAAGAGGCGTACGAAGTGCTCGACGCTATGGAGCAGGGCGGTCCGCACGACTTTGCCTCCGAGCTGGGCGATCTGCTGTTGCAAGTTGTATTTCACTCGATCCTGGCGGAGGAAACGGGCGCCTTCACGATTTCGGACGTGATCGAATCCGTACACGCGAAAATGGTGCGGCGGCATCCGCACGTCTTCGGCGGCGCGAGCGCGAAGACTTCGAGCGAGGTGCTGAAGAACTGGGAGGAGATCAAGCGCGAGGAGCGGGCCGAGAAGGGAACTGTCGCCCGGGAATCGATTCTGGCCGATGTGCCGCGCTCGTTGCCGGGAGTGCTCGAGGCGCAGGAGTTGACAAAACGCGCGGCGAAGATTGGATTCGACTGGGAAAGCCTCGCGGGAATCCTCGACAAGATCGAGGAAGAGAAGCGCGAAATTCAGTCGCTTCTGCCGCCAGTTGCAGAGACTGGTTTGAAACCCGCCCCTACCAACCGGGGATCGACGCGACAAATCGAGGAAGAAGTAGGCGATCTCCTTTTCACGGGCGTGAACGTTGCGCGATTTCTTGGCGTCGATCCCGAGATTGCCTTGAAGGGAGCGAACCGGAAATTCAAGCAGCGCTTCCAGTGGATGGAATCGGTCGCCTCGCGCGGAGGCGCTCGGTTTGCCGATTTGCCGCGCGAGCGCATGGAACAGTTGTGGGACGAATCGAAGGGGCACGAGACCCCTTCGAAAGGGCGCTGACCGCCCTCAAGTGTCGCAGAGCGCATAAGGCAGCTTTATATTTCTGACAAACACTATAAATTGGACGTGGCACGCTCGGCGACGCCTAATGGCTGTAGGAGGCCAATCCAATGGCAACGTCGCCTGAAGTAAATCTGTGGTCATCCGCCGAGCATGCGCTCGACTATCTTCGCCGCGCGGATTCAGTGCCGCACCGCGTGGAAGGCGAAGCTACCCTGCTCGAGTTCATTCCGCCTGCCCCGAAACGCATTCTCGATCTGGGCAGCGGAGCGGGGCGTCTGCTGGCGCTGGTGAAGACGGCAAGGCCGCGCGCGGAATTCGTGGCGCTGGATTTTTCGCCGACGATGCTGGCCGAGCTGCACAAGGTCTTCGGCAAGGACGCGGGCGTAACCATCGTCGCGCACGATTTCGACGAGCCGCTTCCACTGCTCGGGCGCTTCGACGCGGTGGTTTCAAGCTTTGCGATTCATCACGTGCGGCACGAGCGCAAGCGCGCGCTTTACGCCGAGATATTCGAAATGCTGGCGCCGGACGGCGTGTTCTGCAACCTCGAGCACGTGGCGTCGCCCACGCCCGAGCTGCATCGAGCGTTCCTCAAGGCGCTGTCGTGGGAAGACGAAGACCCGTCGAACAAGCTGCTCGATCTCAACACGCAGCTGGCGTGGCTGCGCGAAATCGGATTCGGAGAGGTGGATTGCCACTGGAAGTGGCGCGAGCTAGCGCTCTTCGCGGGCGTCAAGCCGCTGCAAGGTTGAGCGTGTCGCACCTACGGCGCTGGGGTCTTTTTCGCGCCGGTTTTCCCCACCCTTCCGGGTGGGGCTAAATTGTGCCGCGCCTCCGGCGCTGGGTACGGGGAAGGGATGGCACGACTCCGGCGAACTGGCGTGCTCGCGGGAGTCAAGCCATCGCGATAGCGAACCTGTTCTCCGGTCCTCGTCGCCAATGCCCGACGAACCCGGCTGCACGCGGCGCGAAATCCCGTATACTTTCCCTCACTGAAAATGAGCTCGCCGCGCCCCATTCCGGAGATCGTGGTACGCCACTGCACGACCCTCGAGGAATTCGAGGAGTGCGTGCTGATCGAGCACGCCACGTGGGGCAAGGACATTTCCGTCGTGTCGTCGATTTTTGTGGTGGCATACCACACCGGCGGGCAGGTGCTCGGCGCCTTCGACGGCGATCGGATGCTTGGATTCACGCTTGCCCTGCTGGGAGTACGGCGCGGCGAGCTTTTCCTGCACTCGCACATGACGGCCGTGCTGCCCGAGTTTCGCGACTACGGCATCGGACGCAGGCTGAAGCTGTTTCAGCGTGACGACGCTCTGAAGCGCGGGATCGAGCTGGTCGAATGGACGTTCGATCCGCTGGAAGCCAAGAACGCGCACTTCAACCTGGTGCGGCTTGGCGCGGTGGCGCGGCGATGGATTCCGAATTGTTATGGCGTCACCGAAAGCCCGTTGCACGGCAGCCTGCCGACGGACAGGCTGGTGGCCGAATGGCGGCTCGATTCCGAGCGCGTGAAGTCGATCGTGGGGGGCAATCCAATGTCGGTGAGCAAGGCGGCCGAGCGCATCGAGTTTCCCTCGGATTTCTCGCGGATCAGGGACGCGAATCTCGAGGCTGCCACCCAGATTCAGTCGAGGGTACGGGATCAGTTCGAGGCTTTGCTGGCGAAGGGCTACGCGGCGACCGGTATCGAAACGCGCGATGGCGTCGCAACGTACACGTTGGAGCCCACAAGCGAGATCGCGGGGTTGAGCTTGCCGGAACTCACGGAACACTAAGGAACGAATGCGAATCCAGAAAATCACGCTGCGCGAGATTCACCTGAGATTGCTCTCGCCGTTTCAGACGAGCTTCGGCACCACCGAACTGCGGCGAATTCTGTTTGTCGAGGCGATTGCGGACGGCGGCATCGCCGGTTGGGGTGAATCGACGGCGGGCGAGCACCCGTTTTACTGCTACGAATCGATCGAAACGGCCTGGTACATTCTGCGCGATTACCTTTGGCCCATCGTGCGCGGCAGGGAGATCGCGTCGGCATCGGAAGTACTGAACCTTTTCGCGCAAGTGCGGGGGCACAACATGGCGAAAGCGGCCCTCGAAACCGCGCTCTGGGATATCGAAGCAAAGCAGAAAAACATGCCGCTTGCGAAACTGCTGGGCGGCACGCGCGCGGAGGTTCCCTGCGGCGTGTCGATCGGCATCCAGCCAACGCTGGACAAACTGATCGGCAAGGTGGAAGAAGCGCTGGCGGCCGGATACCAGCGCATCAAGATCAAAATCAAGCCCGGCACGGACGTCGAGCCGGTGCGAACGCTGCGCGAGCGCTTCCCGCGTATCCGGCTGATGGCCGACGCGAATTCGGCCTACACGCTCGGGGATGCGCCGCTGCTGAAGAAGCTCGACGCGTTTCATCTGATGATGATCGAGCAGCCGCTCGGCTACGACGATATCTATTCGCACGCGCAGCTGCAGCGCCAGCTGGAATCGCCAATCTGCCTCGACGAGTGCATCCACGACGTAGAGAACGCGCGCGCCGCGATCGAATTGCGTGCCTGCCGGATCATCAACATCAAGCTCGGGCGCGTGGGCGGACACACATCGGCGCGCCAAGTCCACGATATCTGCCAGGCGAACTCGATTCCGGTGTGGTGCGGCGGCATGCTCGAATCGGGCATCGGGCGCGCGCACAACATCGCCATGTCATCGCTGCCGAATTTTTCGCTTCCCGGCGACGTCTCGGCGAGCAAGCGCTACTGGGCGGAGGACATCATCGAGCCGGAGGTCGAAGTATCGCCGCAGGGGACAATCCGCGTGCCCACCGAGCCCGGCATCGGCTACACGCCGCGCGTCGACCGGATCGAAGCGCTGACGCAGCGCCGCGAAGTCCTCGAGTAGCCGTTGGAGTCCACGCAAAGCACCGACACCGCCGCCACGCCATCCGCGCCCGCGCCGCCGTCCGCGCATCGGCCGAGCGGACTCCTGCTCGGCGCAGCCCTCGCGCTGATCCTGCTGCTCTGGTCGTTCAACTACACGGCGGGGAAAATCGCCCTGCGGCACATGAGCCCGTGGACGCTTGCGTCGCTGCGGATCGAGCTCGCGGCGCTCCTCATGCTCGCGCTTCATTTCGTACGCCGCGAACGCGCCCGTTTCCAGCGGCGCGATCTCTGGATGTTCGCCTACCTGGGATTTCTCGGCGTCTTCTTGAATCAAGGATGCTTCATGGTGGGCTTGAACTACACGACCTCGGAACGCTCGGTGCTGGTGAAGGCGCTCGGACCCATTCTGATTCTGGTGTTCGCGCGCGCGATGAAGCTGGAGTCGTTCACTACAGCCAAAATCGCCGGCATGGCGCTGGCCTTTTTCGGCGTGATGCTGCTCGAGACGGAGGGTGGACACACGGGCCGCACATTATCGGTGATTGGCGATGCGATCACGCTCGTCAGCACGATGAGCTTTGCCGTCTACAGCGTGCTCGGCAAGAAGATATTAAGCGCGTCGCGAACCAGAAAATACGATTCGATCTCTCTCAACGCGTTCATCACCGTGGCGGCGGCCATCATGCTGCTGCCGCTGGCCGTGCAGCAGGCGGTCACGCTCGATTGGAAGAGCGTGGGTTGGGTGGGCTGGGGCGGGCTGATCTATATGGCTGTCGGAAGCTCGGTGGGGGCGTACACGCTGTTCTACTGGGTGCTGAAACATCTCGATGCGTCGCGCGTGGCGGCGATCAATTACATTCAGCCGCTTCTCGTGATCATCCTGTCCATGCTGTTTCTCGGCGAACATCCGACGGGCCATCTGATTTCGGGCGGAGCATTCGTGCTCGTCGGCGTCTATTTCGTCGAGCGAATTTCGGCGGGGGGCGCGCGGCTGAAAGAAAGCGAAGGCCCGGGGGCGTGAACCTCCGGGCCCTCGAAAGCTGCTACGATCGAATCGGGATGGCGGCTGCGCGCGGCTATTGGGCTGCTGGCGCCGGAGCCGTCATTTCGCAATCGATCTGAATCGCCAGTTCGTCGCCAACCATCCCCGGATCGGCGGCGACGCCGAAATCCTGACGGTTGATCGTGAGGGAGGCGGCCGCGCCGCGGCGGAATCCGCCCGTCCGGCTCATTGGATCCTTGCGCGGGGCGCTCAGGGCGCCCACGTTGAGCACGGCTTCCTTGGTGACGCCGCGAATCGTGAGGTTGCCGGTCACTTTGTAGCCGTCGCCGTCCTTTTCAACCTTCGTCGACTTGAACGTGATCGTCGGGTACATCGCGACATCGAGGAAGTGCTCGCTCTTGAGGTCGTTATCGCGCATCGCGACGCGCGTGTCGATCGAGTTCGCGTCGATCGTGACGTCGACGCTCGAATTCGCCGGGTCCTGATCGTCCAGCGTCACCGTGCCGCTGATCTTCGTGAAATCGCCCTGCACGTTGGAAATCCCCAGGTGGCGAACCGTGAACTGCGCGTTCGTGTGATTGGGATCGAGCGTCCAGGTTGTGGTCGCCGCAAACGCCGGGACCGCCAGAATTGCAGCCAGTCCAAAAGCCATGACAAACTTCTTCATCTGGTGCCTCCTAGGAAATCGCTGAATTTTCGGTCGTTCGCAACGACGCGTCGCCGCGCGAAGCGCCTTCGCCGCTTCGCAGCAGCGGGCCGCAGCCCCGCGGGGCCCTCGGTCCGGGCGAGAGTATATACCAGGTTACGCCACGGCTCGAATAGCAGATGAAAACGAGATTGGAAGCGAGTCACATTCCAGGGGCGCTCACTCGCCGACAGTCCGCGTGGCTTCATGCGGCGCTATTTCTTCATTAGTCCGAACCGGATCGGGAGCAGCTGCCGAAGGCGCGGCTCCCGCAGCCAGATTCCGAACCAGGCAATCACGGCGGTTGAGAAGGGGACCGTGATCGGATAGGCGTAGTGAATGCGCGTATACGCGGCGACAGCCCCGCCAAGATAACCCGTGAGAAGCACCGCGCCCAGAACCGCCGTGGGCGGGATCAGGTACAGGACGATGCAGCCGAGTTGCAGGCACGCGAGGAGCGTCAGTACGTTCACCGGCCAGCCAATCTGATCGAACATTTTCACGTAGCCCGGGTTTCGCGTCAGCTTCCAGTGAGCGCTCATGCCGACAACGAAAACGGGCCACATCGAAACGACCCAGCCGACCCACACCAGCCAACGCCTCCCGTCCGTTTGACTCAGTGAAGCACCTGTGGCACTCATGTGTTTTCCCCTTGGCGCGCTGCGGTGCGGGCCGATCCGAGCGGTGCGGCGTCCGATGGAATCGCCGAGATGGCGCATCGCCCGGACATTTCTACTCGTATAGCGCGGCGTAGTATACGCGAAAAGTTTCGCCCTTCAAGTGTTTGGCGAGCATTCGACGCATGTATGCACGCGACCGCGAGCGGCGTGCGTTGACACTGCTCAGCGGCGCGTGCTACGTTCCGCGACGGAATGACGGAGGCGACATCTTCGCGGCGCAAGCGCGTGGCGGTGATCCCCGGCGACGGCGCCGGCAAGGACGTGATTCCCGAGGCCGTGAAGGTGCTGCAAGCGGCGGCCGCGCGAGGCGGACGCGAGGTCGCGCTCACGGAATTCGATTGGGGCGCGGATCGTTACCTGCGCGACGGCACCACGCTGCCCGAAGGCGCCGTCGAGATGTTTCGCCGCGACTACGACGCGATCCTGCTCGGCGCGCTCGGCGACCCGCGCGTTCCCGGCAACCAGCACGGCGCCGACATCCTGCTCGGCATGCGATTCAAGCTCGATCTGTACGCGAATGTGCGCCCGTGCGCCCTTTTCGATCGCCGGCTCACACCACTGAAAGATCGCGCCGAAAAAGATATCCAGATTACGGTGTTTCGCGAGAATACCGAGGGCGCCTACGTCGGCATGGGCGGTTTTTTCAAAAAGGGAACTCCGGACGAAATCGCGGCGCAGGAAGACATCAACACGCGCAAGGGCGTCGAGCGGATTCTGCGCTACGCTTTCGAATTTGCGCGCGAGCGCGGGCTGAAGCGCGTTTGCATGAGCGACAAGGCCAACGCGCTCGCCTTTGGACACGATCTTTGGCAGCGCGTGTTCGCCGAGATGCGCCGCGAATATCCCGAGATCGAGTCGAGCCACATGTACATCGACAATCTGCTGATGCAGATGGTCCGCGATCCGGCGCAGTTCGACGTGATCGTCACCTGCAATCTTTTTGGCGATATAGCGAGCGATCTCGGCGCGCAACTCGCGGGCGGCATCGGGCTCGCGCCGTCCGGCAACATTCACCCCGGGCAAGTTTCGATGTTCGAGCCCGTGCACGGATCAGCGCCGACGATCGCTGGAAAAAACATCGCCAATCCGATGGGCGCGGCGCTCGCCGCCGGGATGATGTTTTCGCATTTCGGATGGGATACCGAGGCGGAGGCGATCGAGGCCGCAGTCCGCGCGGCGATCCTCGCCGGCAAGACCACCGCCGATCTCGGCGGCGCGCTCGGCACGCGCGAAGTGGGCGACTGGCTCGCGAATCATCTCTCGCGCTGACTTGCGCCGTCCGCAGCCTTCGGTTTTGCTCTTCTCGCAGTTTTTCTTTATCCTGTGAGTGACTTCCTAAGATCGCCGGGGCGTTTACGGAGGACTTATCCCGATGTCGCGTGGAAACATGTTGTTGGGCGCTCTCGCGCTCTTGCTTGTGGCGTTGCCGTCCGCGGGCCAAACCTCGAAGCCCGCGGCCGATCCGCCGCCTGCGGCCGTGGCGACTTCGCCCGAAGATACGGCCCTGCTGAAGTCGACCGAAGCATTCGTGCGCAAGCTTTTCGCCTGGGGCCCCGAGATCAAAGTGACGCTCGGCCCGTTGGCGCAATCGACGGCGGCCGATTTCTACGTGGTGCCCGTGGAAGTGACGCTGGACAATCAGAAGGAAAATGGCGAAGTCTACGTAAGCAAGGACGGCAAGACGCTGCTGCGCGGTGAAATCTTCGATATGCACGCCGACCCGTTCGCCGACAACGTGGCCAAGATTCGCCTGGACGGCAGCCCATCGACAGGGCCGGCGGATGCGAAGGTGACGGTGGTCGAGTACGCGGATTTCGAGTGCCCGCACTGCCGCGAGCTCTACGAGAGCCTTCAGGGCATCGAAGCGAAATATCCGCAGGTGCGTTTCGTCTACAAGAATTTCCCGCTCACGACGATTCATCCCTGGGCCGAGACGGCCGCGATCGCCGGGCGCTGCGCCTACCAGCAGTCGCCGGCGGCGTTCTGGAAGATTCACGCCGCGATTTTCAACGATCAGGATGTGATCTCGCCGGAAAACGTGTGGGACAAACTGGTGTCGTACGCGTCGCAAGCAGGATTGAATGCCGACACGTTCAAGGCCTGCCTTTCGTCACCCGACGCGCAGAAGGCCGTCGATGCGGAACATGCCGAGGGCGTGGCGCTCGGAGTGAACAGCACTCCGACACTTTACATCAACGGCCGGCCGCTCGCCGGAGGCGATCCGCAACTGCTCGTCCAGTACATCGACTTCGAGCTGGCGGCGCAAGGCGTGCCGAGCAAATAACTCGGTGCGCGTCGCACCTTTTCGCGCGATGGGCGAGGCGGCCGGGCGGGGTGGCCCTCAACGGTTGCGCGTAAACGCCCCTTCAGATAATTTCCTCCTCTGGTAGACTTAGTTCTCCCCAGCTGACATCTCCTTCGAAAGGACCATCCACATGAAATTCGTCGGGGCGATATTCTTGTTCGCAGGTCTCGCCTGCGCGGCACACGCCGACACCATTCTGATGAAGAACGGCGATCATCTCACCGGCACGATCGAGCATTCCGACGGCAAGCAGTTGACGCTGAAAACGGATTACGCGGGAGAGATCAACGTGCAGCTCTCGGCCGTAAAGCAGATCGTCTCCGATACGCCCGTTTACGTGATCACCACGGACAAGAAAACGGTGAACGGAAAGCTGAGCATGGAAGGAACGGACATCACCGTCGCCCCGGCCGCCGGACCTAGCGTCCAGGTGCCGCTCGCTCACGTGACGCTGCTGCGCTCCGAATCCGAGCAGGCCGCCTATGAGCATTCGCTCCATCCCGGATTCACCGAGGACTGGACCATCTCCACAACTGTCGGCTTCTCGCTGGCTCGCGGAAACAGCGATACCACCAACATCTCGACGGGTTTCAGCGGCATTCGCACCACGCTCAACGACAAACT
>Ga0335075_10013115_pt1 | contig 12490 bp, 10 predicted proteins | sample Lox_Sample_24_FD_206723 | JGI IMG/M metagenome (GOLD analysis project Ga0335075, IMG submission 206723) | Soil microbial communities from Loxahatchee National Wildlife Refuge, Florida, United States - Lox_Sample_2.4 | ecosystem: Environmental > Terrestrial > Soil > Wetlands | place: USA... | reverse complement strand
AAGAGCACAGCCAGCACGATCGTGTTCGCCGGCGTCTACTTCATGGCCGAGACGGCCAAGATCCTGGCCCCGGAACGGACCGTCCTGATCCCGGACGCGCGCGCCGGGTGCTCCCTCGCCGACAGCATCACCGCGCAGCAGTTGCGCGAGTGGAAGGCCGAGCACCCCGGAGCCGCGGTGGTCGCTTACGTCAACACCAGCGCCGAGGTCAAGGCCGAGTCCGACGTGTGCTGCACCTCGGCCAACGCGGTGCAGGTGGTGGCGGCCATCCCGGCCGGCCAGGAGGTCCTGTTCCTGCCCGACCAGTTCCTCGGCGCCCACGTGCAACGTGTCACCGGTCGCGCCAACATGCACGTCTGGCTCGGTGAGTGCCATGTGCACGCGGGCATCAGCCCAGACGACCTGCGGGATAAGGCGGCGGCCCAGGCCGACGCGGAGCTGTTCATCCATCCCGAGTGCGGTTGCTCGACCGCGGCCCTCTGGCAGGCCGGCACCGGTGACCTGCCGGCCGACCGCACGCGGGTGCTGTCCACCGGCGGCATGCTGGACGCCGCCCGCACCACAACCGCATCCGCCGTGCTCGTGGCCACCGAGACCGGCATGCTGCATCAGCTGCGCCAGGCCAACCCGGCGGTGCGCTGGGAGCCGGTCAACCCGAACGCCGTGTGCCGGTTCATGAAGATGACCACGCCAGCCACGCTGCTGCGCTGCCTGAGCGAGGGCGTGGAAGAGGTGGATGTCGACCCCGGCATCGTGGCCCGGGCCCGCCGCGCTGTGCAGTCGATGATCGCTGTCGGGACGCCATCGGCGGCGGGAGAATGAACGACCCGCAGATCCGCAACCTGCCCGCCGCCAAGCCATATTGGGAACGGGACGCCGACGTGCTGGTCGTGGGATCCGGCGCGGCCGGGATGAGCGCGGCCCTGGCCGCCGCCGGTCACGGTCGTCGGGTGCTGCTGATCAGCAAGGAAGACCTCGGCGGCGGCGCGACGCCGCTGGCCCAGGGCGGCCTGGCCGCGGCGATCGGGCCCGGGGACAGCGCGGCAGCGCACCACAGCGACACGCTGGCCGCGGGCGCCGGGCTGTGCGACCCCGCCGCCACGGCGGCGCTGGTGTCCGGGGCGCCGGCCGAGATCGCCCGCCTGGCCGGGCTCGGCGCCCGGCTCGAGCGGACCGCGCTGCATCTGGAGGGAGGGCACAGTCGCAGGCGAATCGTGCACGCGGGCGGCGACGCAGCCGGCGCGGAGGTGCACCGGGCCCTCCGCGATGCCCTGCTCGCGAGTTCCGTCCAGGTCCTGACCCGCGCCGTCGCCCTGGACGCGCTGACCGATGAGAACGGCTCGGTGCGCGGCCTGCTGGCCGGGCTGGTCGAAGCCGACGGCCGCAGGCTGCGTCCCGGGATCGTGACCGCGCGGGCCGTGGTGCTCGCCACCGGTGGCTTCGGCCAGGCGTTCGCGACCACCACGAATCCGGCCGGGGTGACCGGCGACGGCCTGGCGCTGGCCGCCCGGGCCGGAGCGGAGCTGCGGGACATCGAGTTCGTGCAGTTCCATCCGACGGTTCTCTGGAGCGAATCGTCACGCGGCCAGTGCCCCCTGATCACCGAGGCGCTGCGCGGGGCCGGCGCGGTGCTGGTGGACGCGTCCGGCCGGGCGGTCATGGCCGGCCGTCATCCGCTCGGTGACCTGGCCCCCAGGGACATCGTGTCGGCGGTCATGCAGGACCGGATGGAGTGGGGCGGCGCCGGAGGCGCGGGCGGGGCGGGCGACGCACCCGCCGACCACCTGTGGCTGGACGCCACCGCGGTGGGGCGTACCGTCCTGGAACGGGACTTCCCCACGGTGACCGCGGCGTGCCGGGCGCGGGGGATCGACCCGGTGACCGAGCCCATCCCGGTCGCGCCGGGCGCGCACTACGCCTGCGGCGGCATCGAGGCCGACATGGACGGGCGTACCTCAGTTGCTGGCCTGTTCGCGATCGGGGAGGCCGCGTCGACCGGAGTGCACGGCGCGAACCGCCTGGCCTCGAACTCCATGACCGAGGCGCTGATCGCGGGGCACCGGCTCGGCGACCTGCTCGGGCTGAGCCTGCCGGAACCCGTGGCCGGTTTGGCAGTGGCAGCCCATGCCGCCGGCCTGGGTGCCGACCCGGCCACGCGGCCGGCCATGGCCGCGGCCATGTCGCGGCACGCCGGAGTGCTGCGAGACCGCGAGGGCCTGGAGCACCTGCTTGAGATGCTGGCGGAGGTGCCGCCCGCCAGCGAGCGACTGGACCTGGCCACGGTCGAGGCAACCAGCCTGCACACGGTGTCGGTCCTGGTCGCCGTGGCCGCGCTGGCCCGCGCGGAAAGCCGCGGGTGCCATCGGTGGCGGGACGTGCCGCCCGCGTCGGACGATGGCGCGCACCACACGGTCCTGCGGGTGGATCAGGGTCGGCCGCGGGTCGCCGGTGCCGTTCCGGCCGGAGCCGGGGTGGGCGGATGACGCTGCACCGGCCAGTGGCCGAGCAACTGCTCGCGGCTGGGCTCGATCCTGACGACACCGAGCGGGTGGTTCGCGGCGCGCTCGACGAGGACTTCCGCTACGGCCCGGATCTCACCTCGGCGGCCACCGCCGCGCCCGGCGCTTCGGCCGTGGCCGGCGTGGTCGCCCGCCAGCCTGGCGTGCTGGCCGGCCTCCCGGTCGCCCTTGCCGTTCTCGATGCCGCGGGGGTTGCCCCGGGGGCGGCCGAGCCGCTGCGCGACGACGGCGACCGGATCGACCGCGGCACCGAGGTGCTGCGGGTCACGGCGCCGCTCCGGGAGATGCTCGGAGCGGAGCGGACCCTGCTCAACTTCGTGACCCACCTGTCCGGCGTGGCCACCACCACGCGGGCGTGGGTCGACGCCGTGGCGGGCACCGGGTGCACGGTGCGCGACACCCGCAAGACCACGCCGGGCCTGCGCCAGCTCGAGAAGTACGCCGTGCGCTGCGGCGGCGGCATGAACCACCGCATGGGGCTCGGCGACGCCGCGCTGGTGAAGGACAACCACGTGGCCGCCGCGGGCGGGATCGCCGCGGCGATCCGGGCGGTGCGGGCCACGGCGCCCGATGTCCCGCTCGAAGTCGAGTGCGACAGCCCGGCCCAGGTCAGCGAGGCGCTGGCCGCGGGCGCCGGGCTGATCCTGCTCGACAACATGGGCCTGGCCGACCTGCGCGCCGCGGTAGCCCTGGCCCGGCCATACCCGGCAGTCAGGCTGGAGGCCAGCGGCGGGCTGCGGCTGGACCGGGCGAGGGCGGTGGCGGAAACCGGCGTCGACTACATCGCGGTCGGCGCCCTGACCCACTCCAGCCCGGCCCTCGACCTCGGCCTGGACATGCTAACTTCCTGATCATGAACCGGCGGCGAAGGCCAGGACGGTGACGCCGGCCGCGACCAGGCAGGCCCCGCAGAACCGGGCCGGGCCGACGCGCTCGCGCAGGACTAGCGCGGCCAGGGCGGTGCCAATCACCACGCTGGACTCCCGCACGGCGGCCACGGGCGCGGCAGCGGCCAGCCGCAGGCCGTAGAGCACGAGGTCATACCCGCCGATGATGCCGATGCTGATGAAAGCGGTCCGTGGTCGCAGTTCCCGGCGCAGCGATTGCAGGCCGCCCTTGGACCTGGCGACGAAAGCGAGGTAGGGCAGCGCGAGCAGTGCCATGACGACCTCGAGATAGGCGGCCGGGCTGGCCAGGGCCACTCCGCGCTTGTCGACCAGGGTGTAGCCGGCGATGCAGACAGCGATCAGCAGCGCGATACCGGTGTCGGCCCATCCGCCGGCCAGACGGATACCGCGCACCGCCACCGCCCCGACGGCGACCAGGAGCACCCCGGCCAGCTCACCCGCGCTGGCCGGGGTGTGCAGCGCGATCAGGCCGATGAGCAGCACCAGCACGGGCGCCAGCCCGCGGGCGAGCGGGAAGACCAGGCTGAGCTCGGCCCGCCGGTACGCGTGAGCGAGCAGCGCGAAGTAGCTGAGTTCCAGTGCCGCGGACGCGCCGATGAATGGCCACGCCGCGGCCGGGACGCGGCCGAGCGCCAGCGACGGCGAGAACAGGACGACGCCGATGCCAACGGCCACCGCGGTCACCGCCGCGGTGTCGCCCGACTGCTTGACCAGCAGGTTCCACAGCGCGCTCGACACTGCCGACAGCAAGGCGAGGACCAGTGCAGCGGCCGGCATCACTCGTCCGCGTCGGTCGCTGGCGGTGCCAGGCCGGCGGACACCGGGACCGGCCGCGCTACTCCGATACTGACGATACCGCTACTGTTATTTCTCATAAACTAGAGTAGCAGTATCCAGCCGCGCGGATCCTGCATCTGATGTGGGTCTGGGCTCAGGTGGCCACCCGGCGCGCGGCGTGGGCTGCGGGAGGCGGACAGTCGCAACCGCGGGAGGCGGATAGTGCCATCCGATAGCAGCGTCGCCACGGTGGCCAGCGCTATCCGGGCCGAGGCCGGCCGGCTTCGGGCCGGGGACCGGTTGCCGTCGACGCGGGAGTTCGTGCGGCGGCTCGGCGTGAGCCCGGTGACCGTGTCGAGAGCGCTGGCCGTCGTGGTTTCAGAGGGGGTCGTGATCACGCGTCCGGGCGAGGGCAGCTTCGTCGCCCCGCGGCGGGCGGCCAGTTCTGGTCAGCCAGCTGACTTCTCCTGGCAGACGCTGGCGCTCGGCGAGCGGCGGACCAGCGCCGGCGGCGTGCTGGTGTCGCTGAATGAGCCGCCGCCCGAGGAGATCCCGCTGGCCAGCGGTTACCTGAACCCGTCGCTGCTGCCGGTCAGGGCGCTGGCGGCGGCCATGGCCCGAGCCGCGCGGCGGCCCGACGCCTGGCAGCGGCCGCCGGTCACCGGCATAGCCGGGCTGCGGGCCTGGTTCGCACGCAGCACCGGCGGGCCGGTCGACGCGGGCGACGTCATCGTCACGGCCGGGGCGCAGGGCGCCCTGACCGCGGCGTTCCGGGCACTGGCTCCGGCCGGGGAGGCGCTGCTCGTCGAGTCGCCCACCTATCCGGGCGCACTCGCGGTCGCCGCGTCGGCGGGAATCCGGATCGTGCCGGTGCCCGTCGACGGCGACGGGATCAGGCCGGATGCCGTTGCCCGGGCCTTCGCGGCGACCGGCGCCCGCGCGGTCTACTGCCAGCCCACCTTCCAGAACCCGACCGGCGCGGTGCTCTCCGCCGCCCGCAGGCCGCAGCTTCTCGCCGCGGCGGCCGCGGCCGGCGCGTTCATCATCGAAGATGACTACGGGCGCTACCTTGGCCACGAACGGCCCGCGCCGCCCCCACTCATCACTGACGACGCCGACGGCCGGGTCGTGCACCTGGCCTCGCTGACCAAGCCAGCGTCGCCGTCGCTGCGCATCGGGGCGCTCATTGCCCGCGGACCGGTGGCCGAGCGGCTGCGGGACATCAGGGTCACCGACGACTTCTTCGTCAGCCGCCCACTCCAGGAAACCGCGCTCGAGCTCGTCAGCTCGCCCGCGTGGCCGCGGCACCTGGCCAGCCTGGCCCGGTCGCTCGCCACCCGGCGGGCGGCGCTGGCGGCGGCGCTGGCCGAGCGCCTCCCGCAGTTCACGATTCCGCTGCTGACCAGGGGAGGGGTGAGCCTGTGGGTGCGCCTGCCCGGCCACATCGACGGCGATCAGCTGGCCAGCGTGGCCGCCCGCCACGGAACCGTGATCAGCCCCGGGCGCAGCTTCTACCCGGCCGAGCCGCCCGGCTCGTTCATCCGGCTCAGCTTCGCCGCCGCCGCGCGCCCCGAGGACCTGCACGAGGGCGTCCGCCGCCTGGCCCTGGCCCTGGCCGTGCCAGCCGCCTGACCCTCCCCGCCGCCCGCCCGCCGCCCCGGTCATCCATGATCATCTCCACTTATGACGGAAACCGTGACCACAAAACAGGGCATAAGCATCGTGATCATGACTGAGTTCCTTGATAAGTCGCGTGCCTTGAGGACGAACGATACATCCGAGTATCGTTTGGGTCGTGACCGGGAGGCATGACGCGAGAGAACGGCTGATAGCGGCGGCCGAGAGGCTGCTGACTGAGTCGGGGCCGGGTTCTGTGTCGATGGACATGGTCGCTGCGGCCGCTGGGGCCGGGAAGATGTCGGCCTACCGCCACTTCGCCAGCAAAGAGGATCTGGTCGCGGCCGCCCTCGAGCGGCACAACCCGCGGCACGTCCGGTGGCTCGTCGGCGCCAGCCAGACCGCCGAGCTTGACCCCGCCGTCGATGCCGGGCTGGCCCCTGCCGATGCAGCCCCCACCGATCCTGCTCCTGCTGACGATACGGCTCACCCCGATCCGGCCCCGGCGGACATGGCTCACCCCGGTCCGGCGCCTACCGGGCTGGCCCCGGCGGACATGGCTCAGCCCGATCTGGGGCGTGCCGATATGGCGGAGTCCATGCTGCTGGCGTTCGACCGGCTTGAGTGGGCCGCGGGAAGCGAGCCGTTCCGCGGTTGCCCGTTCGTTGATGCCGCGCTGGCCGCACCGGGAGCCGACGACCGGCCCGGGCGGATCGCCTGGGAGCACAAGCAGCAGGTGACCCGGGAACTGGCCGCGCTGGCCGGGCGGGCCGGGCTGCCCGAGCCGGGGGAACTCGGTGCCGCCGTGGCGCTGCTCATCGACGGTGCCGCCGTCCAGGCCGCGCTGGCCCCTGACGCGGCCAGCCGTCGGCGGATCGTGCGCCGCGCCGGCCGCGCGGCCGAGATCCTGCTCGCCGAAGCAGAGTGGCGGGCGCTGGGCGAACGTCCGGGTGCAGCGGAACGGTCAGGCCCGGGGCGGCGGCCAGGGCCGGAAGGACCGGGCGAGCGGGTGCGGCCGGGGGGACGGTCATGACGGGTACCGGCCTTTCCGCGGCCGGGCGGGCCGTGCGCCTGGTCATCTACCGCGCGTTCGCCGGCCAGGGCCGGCCGCCGTCGGTGGCCGAGATGGCCGCGGAAACCGGCCTGGCCGAGGCCGGCGTCAAGGACGCGCTCAGGAACTTGCATGATGCGCACGCCATCGTGCTGACGCCGGCCGGTGACGCGGTGCGGATGGCCCACCCGTTCTCGGCCGCCCCGATGGGCTTCGTGGTCGGCGCGGATGGCCGGGGCCTGGCCGGCTACCCCGGGGACCGCATGTGGTGGGGCGGGTGCGCCTGGGACTCGTTCGGCATCGGCGCCGCGCTGGGCGAGCCGGTCGTGATCCGCACCCGGTGCCCGGGTTGCGGCCGCGACCTGGTGGTGCGGGCCGGGCCGGGCCAGCCACCCAATCCGGACCTGGTCGTGCGCATCCAGCGGGAGGCCAGCCGCTGGTGGGATGACGTGGTCAGCACGTGCAGCAACATCCGGCTCTTCTGCGACCCGTCCCACGTCGAGTCCTGGGCGCGGGCCGGGTCACATCCGGTCGGCCAGGTCGTGCCGTCGATCACCATGTGGCAGCTCGCCCAGACCTGGTACGGCGACCGCCTGGACCCGGACTGGTCGCCCCGGCCGGCCGCTGCGGCCCAGCGTCTTCTCGAGCAGTGCGGCCTCAGCGGCGGCTTCTGGCGGCTCAGCTAGCCGAGCCGCTGCCGTGCGAGACGAGGCTGATGACCACGATGAAGCCGAGCACGTCGAACACCGTCGAGACGATCGCCCAGAGCATGGCCCGGCGTGACGCCTGGGCGGCCCGCTCCTGATGGCCGGCCAGCCAGGCAGGCTGGACCCGGCGCGAATAGTAGAGGGCAATCAGGCCGCACGGCATCCCGATGATGATGCTGAACAGCACGCCACAAACGATGCAGGTGATCGCCCACGGCCTGTAGGTAGCCGGTGGTTTGCCGTATGGACCCTGTGCGAAACCGGGCTGGCCGGGAGGACCGTACGGCCCGACTGCGCCGTATGGCCCGGGTGCGCCGTACTGCCCAGGGTCGCCATACTGCCCAGGGTCGCCATACTGCCCGGGAGCACCGTACGGTCCCAGAGCGCCGTTCTGCCCGGAAGACGGCTGCCCCTCGGCTTGGTTCCCGGGCTGGCCTGGGGGTGGATCGTAGCTCATGAGCCCATGCCCTCTCAGCTGAGCCACTGTACTGCGAAACAGTCCTTCACGAACCAGCCTATGGCTGCCACGATCTAGGACGTGCACCGTGGCCCGGGCACCTGGCTGGCTCGCGAGACCATACCGGGTTGACATCCTCCCCCGCCTGAAGGCGGGGGATTCCAGCCCTTCACGTCCTGTTAGGAGGCGAGAAGCTGAGGTTCGCGGTTCATCCGCTGCCCAGCGGCGAGCGTCCCCGCGCAGCCACCGCAATGCCCTGCGGCGGTGTTCTTAGCCGCGTTCACGTCAGCATGGCAGACGTATCCGCAGGCCACGCAGCGGAACAGCGCTTGGCTCTCGCGGCTGTCCGCTGCGACATGCCCGCACGCCGAGCACTGCTGGCTGGTGTACGCGGGATGGATCCTCTCGACCCGGCCTGGGGCCTTGTCCTCCAGCCGCCGGGCCAGCAGCCCCCAGCCGGAGGACAGGATGCCCCGGTTCAGCCCGGCCTTCTGCCGGACGTTGCGCCCGGGATTGGCGAGGGTGCCGTGCGCGGAGCGGGTCATGCTGGCGATTCGCAGGTCCTCGATCCGGATCACGTCGAACCGGCGGGCCAGGTCGGTAGAGGTCTTCTCGGCCCAGTCCTTGCGTCGGTCGCTCTCGCGGGCCTTCAGCCGGGCCATCGCGGACTTGACCCGCTGGCGCCGGCGCGAGCCCATGCGGGCACGGGTCAGCCCGTGCTGCAGCTGCCGCAGCCGGACCCGCTCGGCCGGGCGCAGGCCGAGACAGTGCAGCAGCTCGCCAGTGGACAGCGCAGCGGACACAATCACGCCGCGGTCGATGCCGACGATCTCCCCGGTGCCTGGGCTGGGGATGGGCTCGGGGATGGCGGCGAACGCGACGTGCCAGCGTCCCGCCCGGTCGCGGGTGACCCGGTAGGACTTGGCTTCTGGGACGGCGCGGGACCAACGGAACCGTACCCAGCCGGCCTTGGGGATCCATACCTCGCCGGTCTTGCGCGACAGCCGCCGGATGTGGCTGGGCTTGAGCGCGACGACCCGGAATCCTTCGTCTCGGCCTTCCTTGCGCCAGGTGGGCTTGCGGTGGGTGCCAGCGAAGTAGCTGGTCATGGCCTGGGCGAAGTCGCGCAGCGCCTGCTGCTGCACCATCTGGCAGCCGGCTGCCAGCCACCCGTGCTCGGCGCGGGCCTCGGTCAGCTGGGCAGCCTGCGCGTAGTACCCGGGCGCGCTGCTGCGGCCGGGCCGCCACCAGGACTGCTGCTCGACGGCGAGGTTCCATACATACCGGGCGTGGGCGCAGTGCTGGGCCAGGGTGATCTCCTGTTCTGGTGTCGGGGTCAGTCGGTATCGGGACATGATTCGAATCTAGTAGCGACCACTGACAATCCGGAGGGGGTGAAGCGGCATTTCCTCCCTGGCCTGAAGGCCAGGGTCTCCACGCCGCGAATCTGATGACCAAGAATGTCGGCGGGAAAGCCGCGGCCGATGGCGGCTGGCACGGCGCCGTCCGGGACTCGCGTGTCGTGCTCGCGACCGTCACGACCGGCGCGGTGAACGCGGTCACGTTCCTGTTCCTGGGGAAAGTCTTCAGCAGCGTCATCACCGGGAACCTGGTGCTGCTCGGGATATCGGCGGTCGACCATAGCTCCAGCGAGGCGATCCACGGCGGGGTGGCCATAGCCAGCTATGCAGCCGGGGTGGCCGTGGCCGCTCCGCTGGCCGCGCGCGGCAACGACCACGGCACCACCTGGCCGGGAAGCGTGACCACCACGCTGGCCGTGGAGCTGTGCGTTCTGGCGGCATTCTGCCTGGGCTGGGAGCTGTCCGACGGCCGTCCCCGGGGCGTTGCCCAGCTGGTGCTGCTGGTCTTGGTCGCGGCCGCGATGGGCATGCAGAGCGCCGCGATCCGCAGGCTTGGCCAGATGTCGAGCACCTTCCTGACCAACACGCTGACCGGTGTCATCGCGGGCCTGGCTACCGGCACGATGCCGGACGCGCTAGGCCGCAGCCTCGGCGTCATTGCCGCCATGGTCGCGGGGGCGCTGGCCGCGGGTTTCCTGGCCACCCAGGCCTACGCCTGGCTGCCGGTGATGATCCTGCTGCCGCTGGGCCTGGTGATCGCCGGGTCGGTGGCGTCGGCCCGCAACGGGAAAACGCCGCCGTCGCGGCTAGCCGGCGAGGGTTAAACGGCCAGCGGGCTGGGCAGCAGCGTCATTGTCGGGGGGAAGGACGTTTGGTGCGGCACGCACGCAGGATGCCCACGCGGCAGGCAGCGCTGAAGCTGATCCAGGATGGGCACACCTACCAGGAGGCAGGCCAGCGGCTTGGCGTGCCACCCGGCCTGGTCTACCTCGCCGCGACTGGCGTGCCCACGGACAGCAGCGACGGTCTTTCTGCCGAGGACATGGCGCGGCCCGGACTGCTGCCGGCCGCACAGGGCCTGTCCGAGCCGCGCACCGAGGCAGCGGACCGCTCGGCCCACGTGCGGGCCTTCCTGTCGGCCCGGGCCAGTGCCGATGCCCAGATGCAGGCGGCGGCGAGGAGCCGGCAGCGCCGCTGACAGCAGCCGGGCAGCGGCGGCCCGGGAACGGGGGAGACAGCCTTGAATCTGACGGACGTGCCGTGGCCGGTGCTGCGGCAGCTGGCCGGCCCGGACAAGCTCGGCCGGGGGATGGCGGTGAAGTCCGCAGGCTCGAAGCGGCTGCGGGCCCGGACGGCCACGGCGGACAAGGTCGTGAAGTCCGTCTGCCCGTACTGCGCGGTGGGCTGCGGCCAGAACGTCTACGTCAAGGAGCAGAAGGTCGTCCAGATCGAGGGCGACCCGGATTCCGCGGTCAGCCGCGGCCGCCTGTGCCCGAAGGGCTCGGCCAGCCTGCAGCTGACCACGGGTTCCAGCCGGCTGTACGACGTGCTGTACCGGCCGCCGCACGCCACGGACTGGCAGCGGCTTGACCTGGACACGGCCATGGACATGATCGCCGACCGGGTGATCGAGACCCGCCGCCAGACCTTCGAATGGGAGCACGAGGGCCAGGCCACCCGGCGGACGATGGGCATCGCCAGTCTCGGCGGCGCGACCCTGGATAACGAAGAGAACTACCTGATCAAGAAGCTGCTGACCGCACTCGGCGTGGTGCAGGTCGAGAATCAGGCCCGGGTGTGCCACTCCTCGACGGTGGCCGGCCTCGGCACGTCGTTCGGCCGTGGCGGCTCCGCGACCTGCATGCAGGATCTGCAGAACTCCGACTGCATCGTGATCGAGGGGTCGAACTTCGCGGATGCGCACCCGGTGGGATTCCAGTGGGTGATGGAGGCCAGGGCCCGCGGGGCCACGGTGATCCACGTCGACCCGCGGTTCAGCCGCACCAGCGCGCTGGCCGACCAGTTCGTGCCGATCCGGGCCGGGACCGACATCGCATTCCTCGGCGGGGTCATCAACTACGTGCTGACCCACGACAAGTGGTTCCGCGAGTACGTGCTGCGCTACACCAACGCCCCGGTGGTCCTCTCCGGGGAGTTCCGCGACACCGAAGACCTCGGCGGCCTGTTTTCCGGATTCGACGCCGGTGACCGCAAGTACGACTTCGACACCTGGCAGTACGAGTCGGGCCCGGTCAAGGCGGCGTCGGGCAGCCGGGACGAGGCGTCGGTGGAGGCGCAGGAAGGCGAGCACGGGCTCACGGCCACCTCTAGCGTGCGCGGTTCCGGGCACGGGGAGTCATACGGAGCCGGCGGCCCGGCGATCTCGCCGGGCGAGCCGGCCAGGGACGAGACCCTGCAGCATCCCCGGTGCGTCTTCCAGGTGCTGAAACGTCACTACGCGCGGTACACGCCGGACATGGTGGAGCAAGTCTGCGGGACGCCGAAGGAGGTGTTCCTCGAGGCCTGCCGCACGATAACCGACAATTCCGGCCGTCACCGGACCACGTCGTTCTCCTACGCCATGGGCTGGACCCAGCACTCGGTGGGGGTACAGAACATCCGCGCGGCCAGCGTGCTGCAACTGCTGCTGGGCAACATGGGCCGGCCCGGGGGCGGCATCATGGCGCTGCGCGGTCACTCGAGCATCCAGGGCTCCAGCGACATCCCGACCCTGTTCAACCTGCTGCCCGGCTACCTGGCCATGCCGTACGCCGAGAAGCACCAGAACCTGGACGCGTTCATCGCGGCCGACCGCACCGACAAGGGCTTCTGGGCGAACATGAAGTCGTATCTCGTGAGCCTGCTCAAGGCCTGGTGGGGCCCGGCCGCCACGCCGGACAACGACTTCTGCTTTGACTACCTGCCCCGGCTGACCGGCGATCATGGCACCTACCAGACGGTCCTTGAGCAGCTAGCCGGCCGGTGCAAGGGATACTTCGTCCTCGGCGAGAACCCCGCCGTGGCTTCGGCCAACGCCAAGATGCAGCGCCTGGGCATGGCCAACCTGGACTGGCTCGTGGTCCGGGACTTTTC
>Ga0335075_10013114_pt1 | contig 12490 bp, 8 predicted proteins | sample Lox_Sample_24_FD_206723 | JGI IMG/M metagenome (GOLD analysis project Ga0335075, IMG submission 206723) | Soil microbial communities from Loxahatchee National Wildlife Refuge, Florida, United States - Lox_Sample_2.4 | ecosystem: Environmental > Terrestrial > Soil > Wetlands | place: USA: Florida... | reverse complement strand
GCCCATGCATCGCGAGTTGTGGGCACACCGCCGGACACAACAACTTGAGATACCGTGCCCGCCTGGAGGATGTCCGAATCGTCGATCCCGACCCATGAGGAGCAGAGATATGTCCCGTCTTTCCAGGTGTTAGTGCCTGTACTGGCCGAGGCGGGAGGATATACGTTCGGCACGGTCCATTGTGCTGTTGCGGTGTTGAAGGATTCGTTGTCGGGGAGAGCCGGCTCGATGATGGCGCCCGACCAGTTCGAACTTGATCCATTGTTGCTCTCGCTCGCTGATGAGGAAGGTTTCTTCAAGTCCTTGGGCAGGAGGCGGCTTGGTTTGGTGATCGGAGTGAATGTGCAGGGCACGTAGGTGAGATCGTCGCGACTCATGAACTTTTCCCATAAGGCGAAGAGCTTTGGTTGGGATTCAGCGTTGGGACGGCGAGGAAATCCTGCTGCGAGAAGCTCCTCGTTGGTCGCGAGGTGAGGTTTGAAGCCTGGAGGTGGAGCGGGGAGATGCTTGATCCGACCCTGGTCTTTGACAAGTGGTTTTTCCGCCATGTTGACTTGGGACTGGGTATTACGTCTTGTAGTCTTGCCCTAGTGTAATGGTTCAAGTTGCACTTGGTACCTTAGTTCTCCCGAAAGATATTTTAATTGAAGTGATAGTGATTGAGGAGAATGAAAGCGGAGAACGAGATGAGATGCCAAAGCCGTGGGCAACGCTGGATATATGTAATCTGAGATGGCTCCAGAGCTTTGCTGAAACCATTTCCATGAGGAGCACATGATCAAGTGCGTCGTGAGTTGGAGGCCTAATGAGAAGTGACACATGGCGCAATCATTGGATAGGCAGGCCAGTTACACCAAGAGAAAATCCCTCATATTTGACGGTTCAGTGCGTGATTCTAAATGCAGAGAGCATTTATGAGCCAGTAGCACCGATGAATAGTGATCTCTGCAAGGAGTGTCACACCACCTTTCAGCCCTAAGGTTGATGGAGGCCTTCGGAAAGTGCCGAGGACGCAACGCGATGCTTGATGAAATGCAAAGGATTGCAGTCCATAGAAAAATAAGACCATTTTAGGAAAAAAGGAACGGCTATTCACGGACATACAAGGTGTTCGTTCTCGGTGAGCCAAAACGTAACAGTAGCATCGTAGCCCCAGGTGTAGCATTGTGTATCTAGACTGATCTGATACATTACAGATAGCAAAGTTAATATCAAACATCAAAGTAAGCAACTATCTAGGCTTAAAATTAGATAACCCTTTTTAAGGGCTCACTTTCGAATTCCTCTTTATTAAAGACAACGCGTAATGGCACTACTATCCCCCCCTGGTTCACTTGTTAGGTCACCCCATTTATAACACCACTCCAGCACAGACGTCAACAATGTCTCTAACCAATCATATCACTTAGAATCTTCTAGTATTCCCTAACTAGGACCTATTGACGAGATCTTGAGAGTGGCGTTAGAGATTCAAACTAACAAGTGATCTAGGGGGGGGGAGAGTATTAGGCAGAGCAAGGTTGAATATCATTCGCTAGGTTCTATAGCTAAACTATTTGGAAAGAGAAGAGCGCTGCAGAGTATGAACTCGGGCCGTGTTGTCGTCAGACGTGGCATTACGTACTTTTGTACATTCCAAGAAAAGCAAAGGCGCAGTTGGACATGCGTAAGCCCTGGACATACGGTTTACGAGATGAGCTTAAACACTTTCCGCATTTTAATGCGCGGCGGGTGGATCACTACTGAGGCAAATTGATTATTTGGACCCTTATAATTAGATGCTTGGTTGTGGGTGTGGACTAGAAGGTAGTGGTGCGTATGCGCCTATGCTTGATATGGATTGTCCATGTAGCTTTATTCTCATGTTTAGGAAGTGGAAAGATTACTGCAACCTATGTTAGCGCCCTTCCACTCCACAAACTCAATTCGTCTTTCGTTTTAAACCAGTTACACATCGCTTTTTGAACTAGTCGATGGATGTTATAGGAATCCTGCCTTCCTGTTTAGTGATGAAGGCATATGCTGTTAATGTTCTAATTGCTTCTAATTCCTTGAGATTTGTCGCTAACGATAGAAAAAATCGAGGAATATCTTGCTGAGCAAAACAAGACATAAAACATAGATATCCCTTAGCAAATGGATCGCGACTAGAAATCCAGCAGAATGAAATCAACCACGTTGAGGCAATAGGATTTCCAACCTATCTATATCATCCTTGGTCCTCGGATTCTGTACTCAGTAGGGGTATAAGGTCTTCATTGTTTGCCTTGTAAAGTCTTAGGTAATCAAAGACAGATATTGAGTTTTCATTTATATATGCTGCTGCTTGTTTGACTGCGAGTGGTAGGTGTCTGAGGATTGCCGAGTAACGTTTTTCCCTCCTATCAAGCTCGTCTGCAAGAACTTCTGAGAATTACCCTCACTCATTTCCTTTACTACAATGACATTTATCCTAGCATGTTTGACTGCTGTCTCTTGTTGGAATACAGCTATCGTGGCTGTTAATCCACGGTTACACAAATCATATCGGACTGCTGGACGTCCCCAGACTCCTTAGGAGTCTAAGGACTACCGGTTGCGGACTACGGACTACGGACTTTGCTCTGTTCGGAAATCCTAGGAAGTCCTAGAAAGTTTTATACTTATATAGAGGGTAAAGAACCCGTTCAGCTGAGCATCATTAGAATCATTAAGCTGCGTACTTAAACACTACTATTTTTTCTGTGATTCCAACATCCCTAAGTTCTACTTTGTAAAGAGTATCAATTCTTTACAGCTAAATAAGAAATAGTCGACTAAAGTAGGAGAGCTACTGCTCTTATTGCTCTTGTTGGCTCTACTATAAATCATCTCTATGTCATCAGCACTACTGATAATCAGCAACTATCTGCTAGCATTTCCCTTGGCTTATAAATGCGTTTACGAGTGACTTAACATCCATTTTGTCCCTGTTTATATTAGGTATCTAAAACGCGTAACTGATATCGTAAAAGCGCTTTTTGAAACTAGTATTGACGTCGCTGAGATCTAGAACATCAAAATATTAGGAGACGCTTTCTGGATCTGAAAGGTAGCTTCGAGGGAGATCTAGGTCTTGTTTACTCCTCTAAGGCCTGCAATAGCAACGCGTTAACAATCTTCTTCTAAGTCCTTTGAGTTAAACTTTGCAAAGAGCTCCTCAAGCTGAGAATGACGACTAATGAATTACTTGTTTTTGCCTAAATAGAACAAGCTAATATAAGATAGAAGTTAGCATATGTCTTGATATTCTTATAGATTAGCTACAAACGGACGTAGTTTATAAAAATAAGTCAATACAGGAGGATTAGGCTAAATACTATAAGAGTACCCTAAATTTTCATTTTAGCAAGAGCAAAGCAAAATAGTGAGGCTGTATAACTGCTTATGTTACCTAAAAGCTGTTTTACTATCCTAAATCTTGGTCTCTGTAGAGGATATACCTTAGAGGTTAAGTATACTTTAGAGGGCGTCTGCTTTTTTAGTTGTTACAACTATTGTGGTTGGGTTCCGAGGTCCCCTACAAAATCACATGATCAGGGCCCGCACTAGGGTATTGATGTATTTAGCTAGCTCGTGGACTACCTTCGAGCCAGAGGGGAGAATCATTCCTTTACAGTTATCTCTTACGGGTCGGATAGATTTTACGGATGCTTACGGGTTTTACAGACGATATACCGGCCTTCAGACAGAGGTTTCTTTACAGACACAGAATACAGTTGTTTCTTTTGTGTGTTTTAGCCTTCGAGCTTGTACGCTGACCTACCCGTTGCCCTGATGATCGTGCACTTTGACGGCACATCCATTCATTCCCCACGCTATCTCCCATACTAGAATGATAGAGGGTAGTTCTTTTACATAAGCGGCAGTAGCAGCAGTATATAGCTGCTAACTTTTGTTTTTGTGTAAGTCTACGTAGTCGCACATACCACAAATGACAAGGTAGGAGAATTCACCTATTAGACTAGGTACCTCTATCTCTATATAAGGATGCCTAGAGCCGTCCTTAACTTGTCTTAAGTCATACTGTGCTTTATAATTTTGTTGGCAGACCTAATTATGCTATAATAGATTCTAGGTGCTAAATTCTTGAACGGAGCACACTCGACTACTTTGCTCCAATTGCATTGTCAAAAGGTTTTCCTACCCTTATAATTGTAGGTAGCTTCAAACAGCTAATTATGCTCAAAGCCTAGATAAAGGCATTCTTCCTCTGTCTCTAAAAACCTCCCCAACTTTTGGAGGGATGTTTGGAGAATTGAATGCTCATCCTTCTATGTTGCGCTTATAGTCTTTACGCATTCGCTATAAGCACTGTAGTGTGGAGAGATAGAATGGATGTACCGTCGAAGTGCATGATCGTCGGGCAGTAGGTAGGTCAGCGTGCAGGCTCCAGAGGGGCTCAGTGGAAGGAATAGAGGCAAGGCACACACAATCCGTAAAGGTAGCAAACAATCGAAGTCGCTAGCACGGTAATAAACGTAGGGGGAAAACCTGTATTTAGTGTCCGTAAAGCGTTTTTAATGTCCAGAAATCCTTAAAGCAATCCTTATAGCAATCGCTCGTCTGTATCCGTAAAACTCCATCTCTCTATTTCCGGTCCTGTCGTCCTGTCCGTACGTATCCGTAAACGTCTGTCCAAACCCGTGAAGATATCTCTGAGAACTAGGTCCCTAAATGGACCAAACGCATCAATGCTCTCGGTACAAGAACAACTGTTGCCTAGATTAAGTGACATACACGAAGCTACTAAGCAATCTGCTACTGGTCACGTACCGCATACTTCTCATACCACGGCTCCACCTAGGAAGGACTCAAATTTCTCTTAGATGGGATTACTAATTCAGAGCTAGAAGATTTTGGTAACGGATACAAGGTCTGGTGTGACCCTTGTCGTCCCCCAGCTGAACCAATGCCCTATGCGCCTGGACGAGCACACTACATCGTCTATGACGAGCAGAATTCTATACCTATCTAGCATCTGCGTGATCTTTGGGAAGTATGTCTGTGGCGAGATGAGAAGGCTGCCGACTGCCATTATGGGCTCGGCGACGAAGGTTGCGATGGTATCAGACCCTTCTTTGACGATGGCATCCTCGAGCTTTGCCACCAACCAATCTACATACGCCTCTTTAGATGCAAATCCTTGTCTATCCAAGGCGTTAAAGGTATTCGGGCCCGAGATATGAATATAGCTTCACTCCGGAAGAGCGAAATTGCGATGGTGGGCTGGCATACTGGAGACTGGCTATCGTGTACGTCATCACGTGATAGCTACTGTGGCAAGATATTGAACTTCTTTCGCTGAGGCTGCCTCGCTGTGGGAAATTGCGAGTTTTAAGTTGGTATCATTTGCATCAGAACCGGAGTGGCCAAAGAACATCGTTCGCATGCATTTGCCTAGAGATAATTCAATAGTGTGTGCGAAGGAGACTTGGCTCGAGGCTCGTTGTATGGTGTCTGTAATTCGGTGGTCTCCGTATCCAACGTTCACGCACTATAGTCCCGGACATGGCATCGAGATACGCCTTGCCTGAATGACCATAGATCATTACTCCTTTGGCACTTGTGATGGTATAAGCTGGTGTTTGAGATTCAGAAACTAACTCGAATGAATGCAGATAGGATTTAGTATCTATAATAGCTAATTCGTCCATAGCGAACTCAGTGATTTGTTTTGATATTGACAGGGTCAAAAATTTTAATCTTGAAAACTTATGTTACAGCAACACTCTTGAATCGTCTCAATGATTAATTTTTCGACATGGTTAATATCGTGAATTGAAGCTGATACGTAGGACAAATACCTCAAGCAGAGGCGGTGTTGGCATGTGCAATGCTCTGACGTATGTGGCTATGAGCTGCTTGATTTTATCATGAAGAGAGAAGCATATTGCGAATTCCCCTTGGCCGTGAGCGCAGGGCAAATCTGCTGGTGGGGCTCGCACGGATATTTGTATACTATATGGAGTATATAAATGTCTGTGCAGGCCTTTTTTAATCAAAGAATCTTCCGCACAAACAGCCAGGGGAGCTCATGTCCAAAGGGATAAACGATAGCTTTTTCGGGGCCAACAGGGCTAGCCTTGGGAGTGACCTTCTTTTCCAGAACATGACAGGGGTCAGCATGCGGCCCACGCACCTGTGGGCTGCCATCAATTGTAAATGGTGCTTAGATAATCATACCGGGAAGAATAAGAATTACAAGCGGGTGTCGCTAGTTGTTTAGAAGCGTCGTCCAATGATAGACGGTCGATATTGCACGTTCACGAAGGTTAATATTGTGCATTCAAGCTTTCTAGCGGATGGGACCTGCCTAATACAGGATAGCGCGGAGGTACTCGTAATTACGATCCAGTCTCGCTTACTGGACATGCTTCCGACAAGTCGTTGAACCCCCAAGGGCACTAACTTCTTCCCGTCGACAGACTCACATTAATTGGTCCAAGTGGTAACGTCCCGACAAACGGTATATGCCAAGATCAGGGCACTCTAAAACGATCACCTCCTCCTGGCCCTGACTAGAAGGAGACGGCCGCATTGTAGAAGGTGATCAACTCCATCAATATGTCGACAACTCCCGCCCACGTGCTCGCAAATCAACCCCAAGTTTACCACCGGATGCCAACGTGCAGCACAATCGTTCAACTAGGGCAGGTGCTATTGGCTCTTAATTACGGAGTGTATTGCCCCGACGATAGTAACTGACCTGCGCTCCTGGCACCCTGGTAAGTAGTATATATACCTGCTTCGCTTTTGCTGTCGATCTTTTGGACAGACGTATTTCCTCCTTGCCCTCTTTTCTCGTGCTCTAATCCGCTCAATTCTCTCGTTCAAACTCTGCGGCAACTTTTGGGTTCTTATTGCCTAATTCTCTCTTTCAGATTCTGCGGTAACAATTGACTTTTGGCCCGTCACCCCATCACTCACACATGAAGGCGGCCATAGCATCAGCGCTGCTTGGCGCGCTTTCGGCCATCTGCGTGCCCGCAGCGCCCGTGGTCGACGAAACATATCCGTATACCGGCCCGGCTATCCCCGTTGGCGATTGGGTCGATCCCACCGTCAACGGCAATGGCAAGGGCTTCCCACGTCTCGTTGAACCCCCTGCGGTTAAACCGGCAGGGGCCAACCCCACCAATAATATCAATGTCATCTCGTTGTCGTACCTTCCACAGGGCATCAACATCCACTACCAGACTCCGTTTGGTTTGGGTGTTGCCCCATCCGTCAGTTGGGGTACCAGTGCCACGGACCTGAACCAAAAGGCCATTGGTAGCACTCAAACGTACGTGATTAACGGCTGCTATATGCCCAGCAATACGTCGGGTAATACACGGTGTGCTGACTTTGAATCCACTTTCCAGTTACGACCGCACCCCGCCCTGCTCCATGGTAGCCGCTGTGACGCAATGCAGTCAATTCTTCCACGACGTCCAAATCAACAACTTGCAGCCGGATACAACGTACTACTACCAGATCCCCGCCGCCAACGGCACGACGGCCTCGAGTGTCTTGAGCTTCACCACTGCACGTGCTGCCGGTGACTCAACCGAGTTCACTGTCGCCGTGTTGAACGACATGGGATATACCAACGCCGCCGGTACGTACCAGCAGCTGATGCTCGCCGTCGAGGAGGGAGTCGCTTTCGCCTGGCACGGTGGTGACATCAGTTACGCGGACGACTGGTACTCTGGTATCCTCCCCTGCGCTGACGACTGGCCTGTCTGCTACAACGGCACCTCCTCTGAGCTCCCGGGTGGCGTGATCGATGACCCCGACTACCTTATCCCTCTCCCCGCTGGAGAGGTCCCCGATCAAGGAGGCCCGCTCGGCGGTGATATGAGCGTCCTGTACGAATCCAACTGGGATCTCTGGCAACAGTGGACGAACACTATCACTACTAAGGTGCCTTATATGGTCCTCGCCGGCAACCACGAAGCGTCATGTGGCGAATTTGATGGTCCTAACAACGACATGACCGCCTACCTGAACAACAATGAGCCTAATTCAACTGCGCCTACCTCGGACCTCACTTACTATAGTTGTCCACCCTCCCAGAGGTAAGGACCCTACCCTCAATTGCAATGACATTGCTCACTACAGACTTTTTTCTCTAACAATATCAGAAACTTTACGGCCTATCAGAACCGCTTCCGAATGCCAGGAACCGAAACTGGCGGTGTAGGCAACTTTTGGTACTCCTTTGACTACGGTCTTGCCCACTTTGTCGCCATAGACGTTGAGACCGACTTCTATAATAGCCCTGAGTATCCCTTCGCAGCTGACGTCACAGGTAATGAGACCCATCCCACGGAAAGCCAAACGTATATTACCGACAGTGGGCCATTTGGTGCTATTGATGGCAGCTACAAAGACAACACCGCCTATGCTCAGTACAAGTGGTTGGCTCAGGATCTCGCCAGCGTCGACCGTACCAAGACTCCTTGGGTCATTGTCATGGGTCACCGTCCCATGTACAGCTCAGGTGTCTCGTCATACCAAGCGCACATTCGCACGGCTTTCCAAGCCCTCATGCTCCAAAACGGTGTGGATGTCTACCTCTCTGGGTAAGCCTCTAAACTAATTGTCAAACTTCTTCTTCCTCATCTTGACACCTTATTCTTCTTCATTTTAGTCATATTCACTGGTACGAGCGTATATTCCCTCTCACGGTGAACGGCGACATCGACACAGCCTCTATTGTCAACAACAACACCTTCTATACCAACGAAGGCGTGTCCATGACGCACATTATCAACGGCATGGCTGGAAATATTGAAAGCCACAGCGAATTGAGCGGGGGTATTCTGAACATCACCGCTGTCCTTGATGTGACACACTACGGATTCAATAAGCTCACTGTCCTCAACGCTACTGCCCTTAGGTTTCGGTTTGTTCTTGGAAACGATGGATCTATCGGAGACGAACTTATTTTGCTCAAGCCGAGCCACTCCAGCACCACCACCAGCACCACTAGTAGTACCACCAAAATGACCAGCAGCATTTCAACGTAAGCCTCTACCTAATTTTGGATCTATATTTAACTTTCTTTCCAACTTACTATCTTCGCAGGTCTTATAGCACCATTACTACTTCCTCCGTGCCTTATACAACCTCCACAGTTTACAAAACTGTCACCTCCACCATATCCTCCTGTGCCTCAACCGTCACAAATTGCCCCTACACCACCGCTCCCATCACTGTGACCAACACCATTGTTGAATACACCACCACCTGCCCCGTCACCGCCTCTCCCACCTCTGCTAAGTTGACTGCCACCTCCTCTGTACCATATACGACCTCTACGGTTTACAAAACCATCACCTCCACTATCTCCTCCTGCGCCCCAACAGTTACAAACTGCCCCTACACCACCGCCCCCATCGTCGTTACCAGTACAGTTGTTGACTACACGACCTACTGTCCAGTCGTAGGCGCCTCTACCTCGACTCTAGTCTCTACCTCCTCTGCCGCCAAGGTCTCCACCAGTTCCGCTGAGGTCAGCATCGCGACCGTCCCTGCTAGTGAATCTGCGCTTACTGGTTCTACGCCTGCTGGTTCTACGCCTGCTGGTTCCACGCCCACTGCTTCTACACCTGCTGCTTCTACACCTGCTACTTCTATACCTGCGGCTTCTACGCCTGTTGCTTCTACACCTGCTGCTTCGCCGTCTGTTACTCCTCAACAATTCACGGGTAGTGCGAGCTATATAGGAGCAACTTCCTTTGCTAGCTTTGTTGGTCTCTTTGGTTTTGCTGCTTATATATTGTTAAGTGTGTAGTCCAATAATCTAGATCAAGGTATAAAGTAGTTATATATATACACACCTATATTACTTTTAAAACTAGTATATAGGTTGTCAGTTTATTAACTTTCTATTTTAAGTTATTGCAACTGTTTCCTCGTGATTTTCCATCGTCTACTTTGGTATAGCAATTGATTAGTTGAGATACAAACTGTTGCTGCAGCTGATAGATTTCCCTTTAAATATTCAAATGAACGGAATAGGGACGCAAGTTCTGCAACAACCAATTAGACTTTAGTTAAGCGTTTCCAAAATTACATACACTAACCCTAAAATTTTTATTGGGTTATTCGAGATCAACCAATTAAGTCTCAATTTGTGTTTCTAAAATTAGGGATGTAGGTACCTTCTCTTTCGTAGGTACCTACCGCCCGAAAGGCACCTTTCTCACTACGGTATCTTCTCTTTTATAGGTACATATCGAAGTGTAGGTACCTACAGGCCCTTCCTGCTGGTTCTCCTAAATCCCTAGCGATCTGCCCTATGATTTCTATGGGTGACCATAACTTTAGGTGGCCTAATTTATTATGAGGGTTGGGCTCCACTCAGGTCCCCGAATATCGACAGTGACGCTGCAATGTTGGATTAATAGACTCGCGACCTGAGTCACTGTACCGTTCACTATAGTGGAATTGCGCTTTCAGTGCTCAAACAATGACAAAGCAAACAAGTAACTGTACTAAATCGGTAGCAAAATTAGAAGGGATAGTGGGCACCGTTGAATTCAAGTATCAATTAGTTATTAGAACGCTAAATTAGCAGACGAAATGCCAAACTACGCTAATTGTGGTATTGGGTAGTAAGCCAACTTTGTTTTGGAATACCATGAAATTGGCATTTGAGCTGTGGTATTGACCAATGAGCATTATTTGCAAGTAACTTGTCGCCTAATCCTTACAGAACGAAAACGATTGTAGTCAATTTGAAGTGTAGAATACCTATTATTCTTGTATTCTATGTAAAGCTATAAAAATTGTTAGAATAATAGCTTCAGTTGCTGTCCGTTATGGTCGACAGGCCTAGACGTGCCAAGACTGTCGACCCTTAGAAGAGTTTTTTTTTAAGGGATCAACAGGTCCAGATCTAATAGCAATTCGAAGACCCCGAAGTCCTTGGAGAACCTAGTATTTGAAGGGTGTATATATAGGGGACCTGCATCCCACAGAATTGGGTATCACCATTAATTAATTCTGTTCTATGCTGCGCACACAATCACTACTCTATTCCCATGATTCCAACAAAAATGACTCAGAAAATTAAAAGATTAATGAAATCTCAAATGTTGCGCTCCAAGTTGTCTAGTTGCCAATCTTTTATATCAAAATATACCTCGCGGTGTACGGCAGAATCTCCGTCCCATTTGAACGTTCGTCCAAGTACCCTTCTCCCACTACTCAAGAATTTGAGAACCATTTTTGAAGGTCGTTGTGAAAGAAATGGATCCATCGCTACTGGTTGTTTATAGAGGGCAATAGAGGGTCTGCTAACGTTTGGAATTAGTTGGTATTTATAGAAGAAGATACTAGATAAAGTACATACTGTTTTCGTTTAATTATGCAAACTGTCTTATAGTAAAGTGGTTGAAGAACAGATCTGAAATCAGGATCCAAATAGTAGTGAAGTTTTAGGCACTAGGGAGCACATGGAGTCAGCGTATACCTCCTCGTACGGTTAAGATAGCCCTAACCCTAACGAAATTTCAAGTTTGAACAATCAGGACTATATATTTATATTGAGACAAGTCTGTATGTAAAAATTAGGTTATTATATTGAAATTCTCTGAATTTCCAGCTTACGGGTACTAATTTGATGTTTTAGGTGTTAAACGTGATTTACTTTTGTCTTTCGAGTCATTTTCGGACACCTGAGGTCGCTAAAATTCCAGCGAGAGATCGCTAATTTTCAGGGAGATTGTCGCTAAATAACTAAGTTGTTGTTCACTAATTTCAGCGGATTAAATTCCTGGACCACCACGAAACTATTTCATATATATGTTCACAATATATAAAGGATATCTAATTGAATTCTGACTAATAGAATACTTTTACGGATAAGAATATAAAGTTGCAGAAGCTGTTCGGATCGCGGATGGATTTCATTTTCGTGTTCAAAAGCGGGAAGTCGGAAATCTGCTGATTTTTCAAGTAATAATATTCCGCACCTGAGCCAAAGCAAATCGATCATCTCCCCTATCTTAAATTAAGAACCCTAGATTTATGAGGGAGGACGAGAAGTTGTTCAATTTAAGAGAGGAAAGATTGATAGTGGTAGAATTCCTTACAATCCAAATTTTAGCTACTTATATTAGCGACCTACAATCTATTTAAATTTTGTAGTATACGCATTTGTGGTTGTAAGGTTATATTTGTTGAATGTTGAAGAGTCGAGAAACTTTTTGGTGTTCGTCACGTGTCTTAGGTAGAGTTGGGAAATCTTCTAACATGGCAGCCTCGTTTCGTACACCTGCGAGATAACATTAAAATATACTGCCACCTAGCAGATGGGATATCACACCATAATTCAATGTCCAAGCATAGCCGTCACAGCTTTCGCTACTCCTGAGGCTGAATCGCGATGGTGAGTCTAATTTTCGGCTTCCCTGACAGTAGAAGAGACTAAACTTCGCAGAATAATGCAATCCTTCCAAACCTTATTGAGGTGCAT
>Ga0335075_10013111_pt1 | contig 12491 bp, 13 predicted proteins | sample Lox_Sample_24_FD_206723 | JGI IMG/M metagenome (GOLD analysis project Ga0335075, IMG submission 206723) | Soil microbial communities from Loxahatchee National Wildlife Refuge, Florida, United States - Lox_Sample_2.4 | ecosystem: Environmental > Terrestrial > Soil > Wetlands | place: USA... | reverse complement strand
GACGATTTTGGGCATGATCGCGCGCAATACCGCCGCCGACGTCAACGTGATCGCGCTCGTCGGCGAACGCGGCAAGGAAGTGCGCGACTTCATCGAGCGCGACTTGGGTGAAGAAGGGCTGCGTCGGAGCGTCGTGGTCGTTTCGACCAGCGACCAGCCGGCGCTCGTGCGCATCAAGGCCGCGTTCGTGGCGATGACGATCGCCGAATATTTCCGCGACCAAGGTCTCGACGTGATGTTCATGATGGACTCCGTCACGCGCTTTGCCATGGCGCAACGGGAAGTTGGGCTGGCGATCGGGGAGCCGACGACGACCCGCGGCTACACGCCGTCGGTCTTCGCATTGTTGCCGAAGCTGCTCGAACGCGCCGGTACGTCGGAGCGCGGGACGATCACCGGGCTCTTCGCGGTCCTCGTCGACGGCGACGACATGATGGAGCCGGTGGCCGACGCGGTCCGCTCGATCCTGGACGGCCATATCGTGCTCTCGCGCCAGCTCTCGAGCGCCAACCACTATCCCGCCATCGACGTGCTGCAGAGCGTCAGCCGCGTGATGCCCGACGTCGTGGACGCAAATCATTACTCCGGGGCTTCGGCGATTCGCGACATGCTTGCGACCTATAAAGACGCCGAGGACTTGATCAATATCGGCGCCTACGTGCCGGGGAGCAACCCACGCGTCGATCTCGCACTCTCGAAGATCGAAGGCATCCGGCACTTTCTGCGGCAAGGCATCTATGAGACCAGCTCCTTCGAACAGACCTTTGCCAAGCTGATGAGCGTCACATGAAGCGATTCGCCTTCGCGCTTCAGCCGGTGCTGGATCACCGCCAGCGTATCGAGGACGAGAAACAGCTCGTCGTGGCCGCTCGCAAGCGCGCGCTCGACGAAGCCGAACGCGAGCGCGCGCGCCTGAACGACGAGTTCCGCAGGCACGCCGCGGCGTTGCGCGAGCGCCACAAGCAACTCGAGACGCGCGAGTTGCAAAGCATCTACGCACACCTGCAATTCCTGGACCGCTGCATCGTCGCGCAAATACGCGTCGTTGCCGAGCGTCGCGTGGCGCTGGACCGAGCGCGCGCGGATTTACTCGAAGCCAGCAAAGAGAAGAAGGTCGTCGAAAAGTTGAAGGCGCGCCGGCGTGAGGCTTTCGTCGTAGAGGAGCGGCGCGTCGAGCAGCGGGAGCTCGACGACGGAAACGCCCGGCGTTACGGGCGCACACAGCTAGGAGGTTCGTCGTGATCGTCACTCGCCGCCGGCGCAAGCCGTTTCCGTGGAGGCGATTCATTTTGCCGGTCATCGCGATCGGCCTCATCGTCGTCGCAATTGCTTGGCCGCCTTCGCGCGGCGTGCTCACCGGCGGTCCGCTTTCGCCGATGTGGCAGACGATGGGCGCGCGCTTCAACACCGTTGCCGCGCCGTTCCATTTCGCGGCCTTGCTGCAGCGCCTCACGGAAGCCAACCAGCAGATCGTGCAGCTTCAGACGCAAGTGGCCGACTTGCAGTCGAAAGGCGCGGCGAAAGACAAGCAGATATCCGCGCTCAACACGCAGGTCTCCCAACTGCAAACGCAAGCCGCGAACGCAAACAGTACGACGGCGGCCGCGCCGGTGACCGCTGCCACCGCCTCGCCGGGCGTCGGCACGCCCGCCCTCGCGTCGACGAGCGCCGGCGACCTGACGGCCGACGCGACCGCGAATATGCGACGCACGGCGCAGGTATGGGCGAACATGGATCCGGAGGACGCGGCGAAGGTCATCCAGCGTCTGCCGGTACCGTACGTCGCACGCGTGCTCGCGTTGATGTCGCCCGATGATGCGGGCGCGATTCTCGACGCCGTCACGCCCACGTTCGCCGCACAACTGACGCAGGAGAATCCCTCGATCAAGCGGTAGACGCGGACCTCTTGATCGTCCGCACGCGAAGCCTCCTCGCCGACGTTCTCTCGCCGATCGGCGCATATTTGGCGCTTGCATCGCCCGGTGCCTCATGCTTGCTCGAAAGCGTGGAGCACGGCGGACGGCTCTCGCGCTATTCGTTCGTCGGGCTGGATTATCTCGCCGCCGAATCATTCGACGCCACGCCGGAGTTGCTCGCAAACGTTCGCGCGTTCGTCGAGACGTATCGTCCGAGCGGCGATGCCGGTTGGGGCGGTGCGCTCGTCGCGTTCGCATATGACGCGGCGCGACCGTTCGCGCGGGTTGCGCCGCGCGAACAAGATCCCCCCGCGATGCCGGCGGCCTACGTTGCCGTGCCGGCGACCTGGCTCGTCTTCGATCATCTCACGCACACGCTGCACGTGTGGGGATGCGGAGACGACGAAGCTGCCGTCGACGCGCGGCTCGACGCACACGTCGCGCGTCTGCAGACGCAAGCCCCACGCTTTGCCCAGCCGGTACGCGGGATCGGTCCGATCAACGCATCGCTCGGCCGAGCACGGTATCTCGAGCTCGTTGCGCGCGTCAAGCGTCACATCTACGACGGCGACGTCTACCAACTGCAACTCGGCATTCGTTTCGACGCCGGCTTGGAGGGCACGCCCTTCGATCTCTACCGCGCGCTTCGCCGCCGCAACCCGTCGCCGTACATGTTTTACGTCGACGGGCCGTTCGGCACGCTGCTGGGCGCATCGCCGGAGTTTCTCGTGCGCCTCGAAGGACGCCGGGGACGGATTCGCCCGCTGGCCGGCACGCGTTCGCGGGGAGAGACCGACGAGGAAGACGCAGCGATTGCGCGCGAGCTGCTGGCAAACGAGAAGGAGCGCGCCGAGCACGTGATGCTCGTCGACCTCGGGCGCAACGACTTGGGGATGGTTTGCGAGTACGGCTCGGTGGCCGTCGACGAATTATTGCAGATCGAACGCTATAGCCACGTGATGCACATCGTCTCGGACTTGGTCGGCACGCTGCGCGCGCAGTGCGATGGTCTGGATCTCTTCCGCGCCGGCTTTCCGGCCGGCACGGTGACCGGGACCCCGAAGGTGCGAGCGATGCAGCTCATCGATGAGCTCGAGCCGGTCACGCGCGGCTTTTATGCGGGCAGCGTCGGCCGCTGGTCCTACGGCGGCGACTTCGATTCGTGTATCACGCTGCGGAGCATGCAGGTGCAAGGCGGTCGCGTCTATTGGCAAGCCTCGGCGGGAATTGTCGCCGACAGCGATCCGCAGTTCGAGTACGAAGAAGTGCTGCACAAGACGCGAATCGCCCGCGAAGTGCTGGGGGTGGCGATGTGAGCGTGCTCTTCATTGATAACTACGACAGCTTCACGTACAACGTCGTGCACTTGCTGGCGTCGCAGGGCGCGCCCCCCGACGTGATCCTCAACGACGACGAGCGGCTCGTCCCGGAGTTGCTCGATCGATACCGCCTGCTGGTGGTCGGTCCGGGACCCGGCAATCCCTCGGAGCAGCCGCGCATGATGCGCGTGCTGCGCGGCGCGATCGACCGCGAGATGCCGGTCTTCGGGGTCTGTCTCGGGCTGCAGGCAATCGGCCAGGCGCTCGGGGGACGGGTGACGCACGCTCCGGCGCAGATGCACGGCAAGACCAGCCGGATCGAGCACGACGGGACCGGCCTCTTCGCCGGGCTCCCCTCGCCGCTGACCGCAACCCGCTACCACTCGCTCTGTCTCGACCCGGCGTCGGTACCGGATTCACTGCGGGTCACCGCGCGCAGCAGCGACGGGGTCGTCCAAGGGATCGCCCACCGGCGCCTGCCGGTCCACGCGGTTCAATTCCACCCCGAGTCCGTCCTGAGCGAGCACGGCGGCGCGATGCTGCGCTCGATGCTCGCCCTGGCGGGTCCGGCCTAAAGCTTCTCAACCGGAGGCCGAATAAAGATGTTGAGGGCGTCCAGCCGATGCTCTCGGTTTTGACTTTGGAAGAGAGGAGGTGATTGAAGTCAGCATGATCTCTATCTCATCGGTGCTCCCGGCCAAGCTCCTAGATACGGCCACCGGCAGCGCGCACGCGAAAGGCAAGGGCAAGTTCACGGATCTGAAGACGCTCTTCGGCGCGTCGTTGGCAAACGCGAACGCGGTCTCTTCGACGGCGTCGAGTACGTCCGCGCAGACAAGCCTGCTCTCACAGCTCACGTCGCTTCTGCAAAACGGAACACCGATAACGAACGTCGTCGATCAGCTCGCGCAAAGCATCAGCTCTTCGGTTGCAAAGCAACTGAGCAGCTCGTATAGCCAAGCCGATCTCGATCGACTCAGCAACTCCGTCAAGGAAACGATCGCGAACGCGCTCGCTCCACCGAGTAAGGCGCCGCCGGGAACCGCCGCACAAGAAGCGGCAGCCCTCGCAGCCCGATTACAAAGTGTCGTCGAGGCGATCGCGAGGGAAGCGCAAAGCGGATCTGGGCAGCAGAACGACATCGCGGGAAACATCTTGGACGCCGACTCGGCGAAAGAAATCCCGGCCCAAACGCAAACCAACGGTACCTCGAGCACGCTCGACGTGTCGTCGCTGGTTCGTTCGCTGTTGGCCTCGGCGATCGCGGCGCTCTCCGCGCCGTCGTCGAACGCCCCAGCAACGACGCTCTCGTCCGCGAAGCCCGTCCCGTCGCTTCCTTCGACTGTAATGCAAACCACGAGCTCCGTGGTCGCGCAAGCATCCATGCAAGATATTTCGCAGAATATCTCGCAAAACGTCCCGCAACAGAGCGCGTCCTCGACACTTGCGAACGGTTTGCTCACGCAGTCGACGGCAAACGCCGTTGCGTCGCAATCGAACATCTCGATGTCGAATGCTCCCGACTTGCTCGCACGAATGCTCGTGCGCGCGGCGGGCGTCGACGCCCAGGTCAACGGCGATGCAAACGCAGCGGCAGCTGGCAGCGCCACGCCGGCGCCTGCAAACGCGGCCGGCACGCCGGTACTCTCGCCCACCATGCTCGCCGCGCGGTTCGCGGCGCTCTTGGGGGACGCCGATTCCGCGGCGGTGACGGCAAGTACGCCTTCGGGCAATACCTCGACCGGCAGCAACGCCGGTCACACGTTCGATCAGGAATTCGGGCAGCAGACGCCGTCGGGCGCGAGCGCCGCGAGTCTGATCGCGACGCCGAACGCAAGCAGCTCCCAGGCGCAGAACGCGCCGCAGTCTGCCGCGACCGGCACCACGGTCAACATGAACGACGTGATCGAACAGATGGTCAGTAGTATGACGATGCGCACCGTCGCGCAGGGCACGTCGGAAATTCGGTTGCAGTTGCAGCCGGAGGACCTCGGCCAGGTGACGATGCGTCTCACGGTATCCGGCAGTCAGGTCAGCGCCAACGTCGTCGCGCAGAACGGCGACGTGGGTAATGCGCTCATTGCCAATCATCAACAGCTTGCGCGATCGCTCTCGGAGGCCGGGTTGACCCTCTCGGGTTTCTCGGTCGACGTTTCGGGCGGTGACGCAGGCAAGGATCAAAGCAAGGATCGCACGGCCGGTTTTGGGCGCCGTTACACCGTTCACGAGTTGAGCGGTTCGACGACGGCCGAAACCAACGAAGCTTCGGATCCCGGACCGCCGCTCTTGGGCGGCACGGGCCTGGAGCTCTTCAATTCCCTCGCGTAGGAGGAAAGATGGGAATCACTTCTAGTGGCATTACCCCGACGACCAATACGGGCGCCACTAACTCGACAACCTCGGACAACGATCTGGGTCCGAATGCGTTCTTGCAATTGCTCACGACCGAGCTGCAGAACCAAGACCCGGATAACCCGCAGGACGCGACCGAATCGGTAACACAGCTCGCACAGATGTCCGAGTTGCAATACCAAGAGACGCTCACGAACGACTTTGCTTCGTTTCAGAGCAACTTCAGCGTGCTGCAAGCCGCCTCGCTCATCGGCAAAGCGGCCACGGTCAATACCGGCACGAGCTCGAGTTCGAGCTCCTCGACGGTCACGGGCATCATCCAATCGATCGACGTGCAGAACGGCACGCCGTACTTCACCATGACCAACTCGTCGGGACAGACGATCACCGACAGCAGCGGCAATCCGTTGCTGTTCTCGACCAGTCAGATAGTCGGGATCGGGACAGCGTCGTCGTTGACGAATTCGAGCACTTCAAGCGCTACGAGGTTCTAAGGCGTGGATTCGAACGACGTCAGAGCGGTCCAACAGCCGGGAATCATTCCCGGTCCGGCTCCGCGTCCGGTCGGTCAGCCCGTCGATATTCCGCCGACATCGTCGCCGAGTTTCCGTTCGGTACTCGAAAACGTTGCGGCGGCACAGCAATCATCGACGGCAACGTCGAGCGAGCCGCTGAAGTTCTCGGCTCATGCCATGGCCCGTCTGCAGTCGCGCAACATCAGCCTCACGTCGGAAGACGTGACCAAGATGAACGCGATGGCCGACAAAGCCGCGGCGAAGGGAGCGAAGAATTCGCTCTTCATCGTGCGCGACACGGCAATGATCGTGAGTATCAAGAACCGGACCGTCATTACCGCGGTCGACTCCGATTCGATGAAAGACAACGTCTTCACGAATATCGACTCGGCCGCAATTATCTAACTTATCACCAACCGGGGCGGACCGCTTGCGGAGCTCCGGCCGCGACGTGGATGGATAGAAGCGTCGCGGATCCGTAACAGAGGTCAAGAATGGCTTTTGATTCACTCTATACGGGGATCTCGGGTCTAGACGCTTATCAAAGCTGGATCGACATGATCTCCAACAACATCGCGAACACCGCGACGGTGGGCTTCAAGGCCCAGCGCATGACCTTCGCCGATCAGTTCTACCAGCAGATCGGCTCGCCCACCGGTCCCACGACCACGAACGGCGGCGTCAACCCGCTGGATCAAGGTCTCGGCGTCAAGGTCAACACCATCGACACCGAGTTCGGGCAAGGCGGCCTAGAGACGACCGGGATCAACACCGACCTGGCGCTCAACGGCAACGGGTTCTTCATCCTCAACAACGCCAATGGTACCGGCACCCCGACCTACACGCGCGACGGCGCATTCTCGCTGAACTCGAACGGGCTGTTCTACAACCCGGCCGACGGGCTGGCGGTGATGGGCTATATGGCGAACGCCGACGGCGTCGTGACGCCAACCGGAACCCCCGGCGCGATCACGATCCCGATCGGCCTGCAAGAGCAGGCACAGGCAACCGGTACCGGCACCAAAGTCGGTCCCGCCACCAACGACGACGTCTTCGACGTCGCGCTCGGCGGCAATCTCGATCAGACGAACTGGTCGCAGGCGTTCCAACAGGCCGTCGGCGCTTCCGCCAATCCGGGCGCGCCGGTTACCGTGTCGACGACGTTCTACGACTCGCTCGGCAACTCACACGAGGCGACGATCACCTACACGCCGATTGCGCCGAGTGCGGTTGCAGCGTCGGTTACGAATGCCGGAGCAACGCCCGGTTTGCTGACGAGCTACACCGTGGCTCCGGCAACGAGCGTCGCGGACACCGTGACGGTGACGGCGGAAGGCGCGGCGGGATTCACGATCGCCGACAAGGACTCGGGCTCGACGCAGACGGCACAGTCCGGCTCGACGATCACCGTCGGCGGCGTCACCATGACGCTTGGGACGGCGGCGACCGGCGACCAGGATACGCTCGACGTCGTGGCGGCGCAGAACGGTCTGCCGGGCACGGTCGAGAACGCGGCCGGCGTAGCCGTACAACCTGCGACCGAGTGGCAGGTCAGCGTCAGCTTCGCCGACGGTACGCAGTTCGATACGATCACCAAGGGCGCGGTCGTCGCGGCCAACGGCACGGTCCAGGCGGCGTCGGTTGGCGTCGGTTCCTCCGGCGTCGTCGGCTACGTCTACTTCGACCAGAACGGGCAGTACATCAACACCTCGTCGATCGAGTCGGTCGCCGCAGGTGAGGATATCGGCGCCAACGCCGCCGGCTACTTCCATGACGCCGGAGCGACCGCCGATATGAACCAGGGCAACCAACTCGACGTCACGCAATGGGGTCCGAGCGTCGGCAACGCGGCGCAGGCTCCGACCGGGGTGGCGACCCCGGGCGCGATCGCGCTCGGGCTCTACGACGGCACCAGCTTGGAGGGCGACTCCACGGCCACGGTGGTGAGCCAGAACGGCTATTCCGCCGGAACGCTTTCCAACATCACGGTCGGTACCGACGGCGTGGTTACCGGTTCGTTCACCAACGGGCAGTCCAAGACGCTGGCGCAGCTCGCGATCGCGTCCTTCCAGAACGAAGACGGTCTCGAACGCATCGGCGGCAACCAGTTCGCCCAAACGGCTGCCTCGGGGTTGGCGCAGATTGGGACCGCCGACAGCGGGCAGTACGGCTCGATCGTGGCCGGCTCGCTCGAAGAGTCCAACGTCAACCTCGCCAACGAGTTCACCAACCTGATCGTCGCCCAGCGCGCGTTCCAGGCGAACTCGCGCGGCATCGAGACGGCGGATGCGAACTTGCAGACCGTCATCGCGCTCCAGGCCTCTCAGAACTAAGCGACGAGGGACCGAATTCCGTCCAGGCATGGATGTAGGGCGGTTCGAGGGGCGGCGGGGCCCAGCACACCCGCCGCCCCATTCAAGACGCGACGACACGTGGATCAGGGGGTCCTTCGGCATGATTGCACTGACGCGGCTCAACGGCCATCCCGTGATGGTCAACAGCGACCTGATCGAACAGATCGAAGAGACCCCGGATACGGTGGTGACGCTCACGTCGGGAAACCGGCTCATCGTTCGCGACCGGATGCTCGAGATTCAGCAGAAGATCATCGACTTCAAGAGGCGAATCTACGGTCCCGGATAGACGGTTCCGTTGGCCCTTTGACGACCTCGGGGGCGAGCGCGCGTCCCGTGCTGGGAACCTCGAGCCGCACCGTGCGGCTTACTATTCCTTGATAAACCTGTTTTGTCGGCCGATACCCGGTAAAGACCCGGGTGACCCTGCGGAGAGCGGAACGTGGACCTAGCAACGATTTTTGGCCTAGTCTTAGGCTTCGGCGCCATCTTTCTCGCCGGGTACGTCGGCGGGACCGACCCGCATATCATCTTCGGCCGGTGGGAAGCATTCATGCTGATCATCGGCGGTACGCTCGGCGCGACGCTCACCTCATTCCCGCTGCGAACGTTTTTGCGCGGCTTCTTCGGCGGCTTCAGGACGGCGTTCGTGCAAGTCGACTATCACGAACGCGACGTGATCTCGACGCTCGTCTCGTTCGCCGAGAAGGCGCGCCGCGAAGGCTTGCTTGCACTCGAGAACGAGGCGGCGGCGCTCGACGACGACTTCATGCGCAAGGGCATTCAGCTGGTGATCGACGGCCGCGACACCGAGATCATTCGCAAGGTGCTCGAAACCGAAGTGAGCAGCGCGCAAGAGCTCGGCGCCAAGAGCGAGCAAGTCTTCATGAATTTGGGCGGCTACTCGCCGACGCTGGGCATCATCGGAACGGTTCTGGGTTTGATCGGCATGCTCAAGGGCCTCTCCGAGATGAACAACAGCACGAACGTGGCCGGTACGATCGGTGTCGCAACGGCTCAGGCATTCGTAGCCACGTTCTTCGGCATCATGTTCGCCAATCTGCTCTGGCTCCCGATCGCGACCAAAATCAAGGAACGCAACGGTCAGCTCTTGCTGATGCGCGAAATCATGATCGAAGGCATTCTCGCGATCCAAGCCGGCGACAATCCGCGCTTGCTGGAAGAAAAACTGCTCGCGTTCATCGATCCCAAGGAACGCGAAACCGAGGTCGAGGAAGGCGGAGCGATTCACGAGGCCGGCTACTCGGCGTCATCGGCCTAAGGGAAGCGCAAGCCTAAAACCTCATGGCACAACCGATCAAGAGCGCAGCCCGCGCAGCCGAGTCGAATCGGCCGCGCAAGAAGTCCGAGGAGAAGCTCGAGACTGCAGGCATGATGCGCTGGCTCCTGACCTACGCCGACATGATCACGCTCATGTTGGCGTTGTTCATCATCCTGTTCGCCATGTCGACGATCAGCCGTGTCAAGGTTCAGGAGTTCGCAAAGTCGGTGTCCGCGGGCTTCGACAACGTGTGGACCGTGAATCAGCCGCCGAACGGCGGTGCCAACGGCGAGCAGTCGTTCCAAGCGAGCTCCAGCATCCCGGCGATTCAGAAAGAACTCGAGAAGTACGTCAAAGAGAACCATCTCGAGCAGCAGGTTCAGGTACATGCGGAAGCGCGCGGCTTGGTCGTGACCCTGCTCTCGGACAAATCGTTCTACGACAGCGGCAGCGCCGAGATCCGGCCGGCAACGCTCAAGATTCTCGACGGTATCGTCCCGCTGCTCAAGCGAAATAACAATCAGATCGCCGTCGAGGGCTACACCGACAACGTTCCGATCTCGAACTCTCTGTACAAGTCCAACTGGGAGCTTTCAACTGCGCGTGCAGCGAACGTAACCGAATATCTTCAGCAGGACGGCGTCACCGGAGCCCGGTTGAGCGCAACGGGCTATAGTGAATATCGCCCGCGAAACGGCAACGTGACCGACGAACAAAAGCAGCAGAACCGCCGCGTCGACATCGTGTTACTGAGCGGTAGCGCAGCCCCCGGTTCCAGCGAGAAAGGGCCCTAAGCAAGCACCGATGTCTAGTCTTTCACAAGAAGAGATTGATGCCCTCATCAATCAGCTTTCTGGCGAAGGCGCCCCTGCGAAGGAAGCGATCGACGGACGCAGAGTCAAGTCGTTCGATTTCCGTTTCAACAAGCGGCTCGACAAGTTCACCAACAACCAGCTGCAGACGCTGCGTACGCTGCACGAGAACTTCACGCGCCTGCTCAACAACTCGCTCTCGGTGTATCTGCGGACCCGCGTTGAAGCCACGATCGTTTCGATCGAGCAGATCAGCTACGGAGACTTCATCGCGTCGATCGGCATCCCGTCGATCCTCGGGATCTTCTCGATGGATCCGCTGCCCGGAAGCGGCATCGTTCAGGTCGACCTCAACCTCGTCTTCTCGATAATCGACCGCTTGCTCGGCGGGCCGGGCTGGTTCCCCAATAAGCTGCGCGATCTGACGGACATCGAGCGAACGCTGATGCAACGCTTCATGGCTCGGATGTTGAACAGCTATCGGGAATCGTGGAATTACCTCCTGACGCTCTCGCTCAAGATCGAGGCGCTCGACTCGAATCCGCAGTTCATCCCACGCATCATTCCGCTCGATCAAATCGTGGCCTACATCTCGATGGAACTCAAGATCGGCGATATGTCGGGCGTCATGAACTTCTGTCTGCCGTATTTGGTGCTGCAGTCGATCGGGCAGCAACTGACGGAATTCCAGTGGTCACCGACCGTCGTCGCCGGGCGCGGCATGACCGAAGAAGATATCGCACAGCTCACCAGAAACGTGGAACGGGCGCCGGTGGAGGTAGAAGTTGAACTCGGGCAAACCACCGTGTCGCTGCGCGACCTTGTGGCGTTGCAGGAAGGTGACATCGTCGTCTTCGATAAGTTGACCAATGAGCCGCTCAAGGCGAAGGTGAACGAGAAGGACAAGTTTCGCGTCTTCCCGGGGATTAATAAGGATCAATTGACCGTTCAGGTATCACACGTTTTGTCGAGCGAGGACGAATAGCGTATGCCCGATACACAGCAGCTTGCCGACGCAATGCTGGCCTCGGCCGGCACGGTGCTCGGCCGGCTGGTGGAGCAGAGCGCGAGCGTGGGTGCGGCGACGCGCAACGATCACGACGGCTCGATTCGAACCGACGGCGACGAACTGGTTTCGCTCGCGACGATTCCGTCGTTGGGCGCGCAATTGGTGGTGCGCTTCCCGACTAGCGACATGCAAAAAATCGTGGGCGTCATGCTGGGCGGCGGCGACGAGGTGACGGAGATGGGGCCGATGCAGCTCTCCATCGCCTCGGAAACCGTATCGCAAATTGCGAGCGCCATGGTCGAGGAGCTTGCCAAGCAGATCGGCACGTCGGCCGAAGGCGCGCACGCTTCGATGTGCACCGACGCGACGCTGCTTCCGCCCCCGCCGTTCGTCTCGTACAGCGGCAAGATCGACGTCGGGAGCGACCTGCACCCGAAGATCAGCGTCGATTTCGCCGCAATTACGCTTTCGAAGCTCGGTTTGGGCGCTTCGGCGTCGGCGGAAACGGCAAAGGCGCGCGAAGCCGAAGCCGCCCCACCGCCGAGACGCTCCGCGCCGGCGCCGGCCAACGCGCAGAACGTCGCGTACACCGCGATTGCGCCGACCCCCGTGCGTACCGCGCAACCCGGGCAAGCCAACTTGGATCTCGTGCACGACGTGCCGCTGCAGATCAGCGCCGTGCTGGGAAAGACGGTGATGCCGCTGCGAGAAGTCGTTTCGCTGCAATCGGGCAGCGTCTTCGAACTCGACAAGCTCGCGGCCGAACCGATCGACCTTTACGTCAATAACATCTTGATCGCGCGCGGCGAGGTCGTCGTCGTCGACGACAAGTATGCGGTGAAGATAAGCGAACTCAATCCGCAAACGAGCTCGTAATGCCCTCGAGCTTCTGGCTCAGTTACGTTTTTGCACTCCTGGTCGTCGCGCTATTG
>Ga0335075_10013109_pt1 | contig 12492 bp, 17 predicted proteins | sample Lox_Sample_24_FD_206723 | JGI IMG/M metagenome (GOLD analysis project Ga0335075, IMG submission 206723) | Soil microbial communities from Loxahatchee National Wildlife Refuge, Florida, United States - Lox_Sample_2.4 | ecosystem: Environmental > Terrestrial > Soil > Wetlands | place: USA... | reverse complement strand
TGGACTTTAGGCTGCGGATTGGGAGGGTTCATCACCACAAGAGTACCGCATCGGGTGGGAAGCGATATGGTGCGAAAGGGGGGACTCGAACCCCCACGGGTTGCCCCGCCAGATCCTAAGTCTGGTGCGTCTGCCAATTCCGCCACTCTCGCACATTTATAATCAACAAGTTACAACCTACGCTGTCGCCTCAGAACTTGCCGGTGTCAGTTGTGGTGCCAGTAATCTGTCCACTGCCGATGCCGTGTGTGATGGAGCGAGATGCGCGTATTTCATGGTCATGCTGATTGTCGCATGTCCAGCCAGCTCCGCAACAGTGCGCAGATCGACACCAGCCATCACCAGCCTGCTAATAAACGTGTGCCTGTTGCAATGCCATACGTAGTCAGCCAGCTTCGCGCGCGTGACCGCCTCTTCAAACCACCCGCGCGGGCCGCTCACAGGGTCTCCAGACGCGTTCGGGAATACTGGTGACTGTTTGGTCTGCCCCTTTTCCCTGAGCCGCTCAAACGCCGCCACAGCGACGGCATTAAGGGGAATGTGGCGCGGCTTGCCGCTCTTTGTCTTCGGCAGGAATACCATCCGCCGTTCGAGGTCTACCTGCGACCACGTGAGGCCGAATTGCTCTGATCGCCTCATGCCAGTGTGCAGGCTGATATCAAATGCGGCAAGCTGGTACGGCTTCACAATGGCAGCCCTCAGCGTCTTCTCTTCCTCGTGTGCGAGGTACCGGATGCGGCTGTTGGTCTCAGCCCTCCGTTTGATCCTCGCTGCCGGATTGACGGTGATTTTTTCGTTGTCGATGCCGACGCGGAAAATGAGAGAGAAGGCAGCTTGCCACCGATTGCGTGTTGCCGCAGCCCAATCTCGCTTCTCAGCCTCAAGAGCAAGCCAGCGGATGATGTCTTGCTTCGTGATGTGCTCTGCGGCCATGTCGCCGAACACAGGGAGCAGCGTGTCGATCTTCAGTTTGAGTTCCGTCGTGCTGCGTTCGCCATTCGATTCGCGGGAGTGTTCCAGTGCGTCCGCGCAGAGTGTGCGAAACGTGATTCCCTTCACTCTGAAGCGTTCGGGCACCTTCTTCCGCTGTAGAGCCTCGGTGCGCCTTTTCGCGTAGAGATCATTAGCGTCAGACCATCTGCCGACCTTCTCACGGTGAATCTTCCCCTTGGAATCGGCATATCGAATCCACCAGATGCCGGAACCCGGAACCTTCTCGTAAACGCCTCTGACCTTCTCTTGTCTCTTCGCCATGGTTTTGATGATCCACCAGACGGTGCGATTTGTCAAAGTCTGGTGCATGACAGGCAAGCCGAATGGTGCTAGCCTCAGGGCAGGAGGAACAACTCAATGCCAAAGATTCAAGGCAATCTCAAGGTCCATCCCCCAGCCTGCGGACACAAAGGCCCGATCACAAGTACCTTTGACGAGAAGGCCGGGGAGTGGAGCGGCAAATGTGTGCAGTGCGGCGCGCCCGCCAAAATCGAAGTGGAGATCACAAGTCCAACCGCGAAGGCATAGCACCTATGCGCAGCTTGCGCTCACAGACACGTGATCCGCACGCGCGAACCTCTTGAGTTCCCCATGGGGAATCAACACACGGCCACCGATGCGCCGTGCGGTAAGACACTTGTTCGCAACCAGCCGGTCCAGAGTGGCGATGGAGATTGAAAGTTGCTGGGCAGCAGACTTGCGGTCGTAGAGAAGACGTTCGCTCACGCGGTCGCTGCCTCATATTCCTCCTCACTCAATGCGAGGTCTGCACTCTGTTGTTTGTATCCGCCCAGTGCCACTGCCTTGCGCCGCGCGATTAGACGCTGCGCCTCGAACGCGGACAGGGCATAGGTGAATCCAGCCGGTAGCCTGCCGACGTCTTCCGTGAGCCGGATCAGCATGGGCGGGGCAGGCTTCGCCATGCCGATGCGTCTGCGTGGAGTGCGGCTGTTTTTCGGGATGTTCAGGCGCATATTCGTGTCTCCTGAGTGTTCACCCTCATCCCACCCTCTCCGACGCGTCCTGTGCGCCCAGCGGGGTCAGTCTCGGGGCATTGCGCAGCAAATTTGCAAGCTGTGCAGGGGATTGGTTCCGCTTCACCCGGCATCCAGCTACGCGGATAGCCATCTCGGTCTGCCGAGGGTCGCTGGGATCGAAGAGCAGGCTTCCCTCGTAATCGCCGTCTTGCCAGAGAGTCATCCCCGCTGCGACGCACTGTCTGCGCCGGTTATTCCATCCCTCACGGGTGGTGTGTCTCTCAGAATCGAAAGTTACCCCGAGACGGGTGCTGCTGTGCTCGTAAATCTGGCCGGAACGTCCGGGGATGATGTGAGAGCCATCCGAATCGGTTACGGTCCTGAGGCGATGTTTCTCGGCAAATGTCCTGATCGTCATGCGCGCCTCAGATTGGCTTTCCTGTGATCGCCCGGATCGGTGCGGTCACGCAGCACGCAGTACGCGCCGGGTGCGTTCAGGATGAAACTGGCGAGCGATTGCCATGCGGGACGCTGCGCCGTGCCGTGGTTAATGACGAAGACGGGTGCATTGGCAGCGATAGGCACAGCGCGGATGCGCGGAACAAGCGGGCGCACGCGTCGCCAGTCGCTGGCGTCTACGGTCACGGTGTAGTCGCCCACGGTGAACTGCTTTGGTTTAGGCATTTGTGATCCTTGGATACGAAATAAAGCGCCCCGAACGTCGGGAGTGTCCGACGCCGGGGCGTTGTGGGATTGGGTTGTGCAGCGAGGAATTAGCTCGCCGCGATCTTCAGAGCCATGATTGGATACACGCCGGACTGCCCGAGGTACAGGCCGCCGATGCGAGACCACATGTAGAAGCCGACTTCCAGCGTGTCCGCGTAACGCTCATTGAGGCGCAGGATGGACGGCTGCCCATCGGTGCGCAGCATATAGGCGCGTTCCAGATCGCCGAAGAGAATCGGCAACTGATTCGCGGTGAACGCGCCAGCGGTCGGCGACGGCATCGACTGATCCAGTACGATGTCGTATCCCAGCAGCTTGGAGAACGGATTGTCTGCGCTCGGGTCCGGGGTGTAGTAAGGCCGTCCGAATCCGTCCTTCAGCCCGAGCAGGTATGCGCGGGTCTGCGAGGACATCACGAAAGCTGAGTTCGGGGTCGCGTACGCCGGATCGATTGCACTGAACAGCGCGGTCAGGTCATCCCACCCGATGCCGTCAGCGATTGCCGCCGTGGTGGTGCCTACGGCTGCCGACGCCAGCAGACCGCCCGTAGGCTGATTCGGGAGCGCAGTGCCAGCCGAGTCAGTGCCCAGCGTTACCGCCTTCTCCAGACCGCGCGCGTAGCGGATGGCGAACTTGGAACGCAGGAAGGAGTCCAGATCGAAGCTGGAGTCTTCGAGTTCCTGAAACGACACCTTCACCAGTCCACCAGTCACGGTGTCCACGCCGCTAATCTGCGACTGAAAGGCCGGATCGGTCTCAGCGGGGGAAGCTGGAACCCTCGGTGCCCAGCAGCGTCAGTCCATTGGCCGTGTCGTTGTCATACGACACCTTCATCGGGACACCTTTGTTGTCGGTGACCTTTTTGCTCACGCGGTCTGCGATAGGGCCATAGAACTTCAGCGCATCGACGAGGATGCCGCTGAACATCTGCGGGATAAGAGCGCCACCGGTGGTGTCGGACGTGGTGAGCAGATCGCGGTATTCCGCGTCCACTGCCTCTACGCGGCCACGCACGCAATACTGCTGGAATGCTTTGTTGACGCGGCTGCGCTGCTCGTCACCGGAGAAGTGCGAGCCGGAATTGGCAGAGCCGGGACGCGGGGACTTCTCGAAAGAGCGGGATTCGCGGTCGCGCTGCTCGAACGCGGTGACGCGGGTCGCGTCTGCCTCTAACGCTTCGACGTCCTTCTGGATTTTGTCGAACTTGGTGCGGGTCTCGGGAGTGAATCCCGCGAGAGCAATCTGCCGCTGCTCCATGAGCAATTCGGAGATACGCCGTCGAATTTCTTTGAGTGTCATGTTGTCCTTTGGGTTTGGCACACGTGTGCGCAGCACTGGCGATAGGCCAGCGCGCAGCGGTGCGTTAGGTTGGTAGGGTTTGTGCGATCCCTTTACAGCGCGATTGCTGCCGGATCGCCGGAGGTGGGAAGCTTAGAGGTTCGCTTGCGTGTTGGCGAAGTATTGAGCGATGCGCAGACGGTCGAGACGGCGGAGATCGCCATCCATGTCGTCAACGTCGCTGTCTTCGTCCTCAAGGTCTGCGTCGAACGGACCTTGTACTGCGCCGGTCAGATCGTCCGGGTCATCGGCATACGGATCGGGATCAGTCCAATCCTCTGCGTCCTCACGATCTCTGAGCGATTCGTGCGTGACGCTGATGCCGTGCGCTTTTGCTGCGCCCACGATGCGCGCGTAGACTTCACTCTTCTCGCTGTCCGGAATTCCCTCGGTGCGAGAGAACATAGCCAAGCCGAGCCGAGCATGGTCCGCGCTCTTCTCAGGGTCACCCGGAAAGTGGATGGGCAGCTTCCACGAATCAGGCTGCGACTTGTGACCGACGTATGCGAACGAAGACGCGGGCAGCGGTACGCCGTCTACCGTCTTCGTTTTCTCCGCATCACGCTGGGCCAGTTTCGACCGAAGTGCAGCGGGGCATGAGCGCAGAGAGACCGTGCTTTGCGAGTAGGCCCCGTTGCCGACAACTGAAATTTCATACAGCGTTGCTTCCAGCACTGTGCGCACCACGTTGCCATCAGCATTTGGCTGCCATCGGTCCTGTACGGCGGTGAAGCCAAAGGACATGCCTTTCAGGTCACCGCGTGCGCAAAGTTCCTGTACGGTCTGCCCATCCTGAGTGTTGGGCAGCTTGCACTGGAAGCGCAGCGCATCCGGCCCATCCGTGAGGGTGAGGGTGCCGCTGCTCTGCCTGCCAAGAATGCGCGAATCGTCATGGCTGTAAAGCGCCATTACCTCGGTCGTGCGTAGCGAGTTCTTGAACGCGCCGGGTGCAAACTGCTCTCGCCATCCGCCAAGGTCTTCGGACAGTGAGTTGTAGACAACTGCCTCGCCCACAATCGACTTGCTCCCATCGCTATTGCTCCGCAGTTCGAGTGCGCGCGGGATCGCTGATATTCGTAACTCTTTCTGTGCCGTATTCAATCTCGGATTCCTCGAAATGTGTTGCCGTCAAAGTGTGGACGCGGTGGCATGTCTTCGCTGTATCTGTCGCGCGCCCTGATCGCTTCATCGAGTGAAGCGTAGCTGCCGAAGTGGATGAAGTAGCTGCCGGGACCGTGTAACTGCGGCACGCGCCGCAGAATCTGGAAGCGGTCGCTCTGCGCTCCCGCGTATACCACGCGGTCGTACGGGTTGGGGATCATCTCGCGCGTCTCGCGTGAGGCGCGCACGTGACTGGTCGCGGTCTCCCGCGCAATTCTTTGTGCGTTCATGGTCGATTCAGGGTCGATTGGTGAGTGTTACAGCCGGTAGCTTTCAATTTTCCAATTCGCGGCGGTGCGTCGGAAACTGGCGCGCGTTTCGATCCCAGACGAGCCTCGGAGTTATCAGAACCGCCTAACCCTTTGTTATCAATTAGATAGCAGATGATGGGTCGGAATGGGTGACCGGGAGCGGGGCGCAGCATTGCGCCACGCCGCGCTCGACCGGATCGGCGAACCCTACCGTGGACCGCCGCATGTCAATGTGTGGAATCTTGCGGGCAGCCGAGCGCCGCGCGGAGTTCAATCGCGGAATGGCTCAAGGCTGCCCTGAGTGCGAACCACCGAGGTGTCTCACGCCTCGCATTCGCCCTTGCCCTACCACCATCCCGATGGCTGCAAGGATGCCTCGCGCGAAAAGGGATAACGCGCAGGCAGTTCATGCCCCACCGAATGGATAACGATGTGGCATGGAGATCAATATTGGGAAAACCACGCGGCTAGATCGAAAGAAACTAGCCGCGCGGTAAAGGACACGCGAATGTCAGCGCGTGTGCATGGTCACCAGCGATCCGTGGAGATCGGGGTGAGCATCTTGTAATCTTTAGGCCGTAGCCGGAGTCTCGCGTTTTGTCCGGCGCTTCAAATAGTCGATAACGTCATCCAGCCAGACGCGCCGACCGCGCAGCCCGATTTCAATCACGGGCAATTCGCCCCGGTCGATCATGTGTTCAACGGTGCGCTTGCAGACGCCGAAAACTTCGGCAGCCTGATCGAGCGTTATGATTTGCGCGACGATGGGGTTATCCCGCTCGCCCGCCTGCGTTAGCTCCATGGTTCCTCAACGGGGGCAGGATTTGGTTATTTCCCCCTCTATACTCCTAACCGCACTTGTCACCGAATCTAGGTACGCTTTCACGAAAAAAAGTGAAAATAAATTAGCTGGGTTGATTCCCTGCATGTTAACGGGGCGTTAGCTAATTCGTGCGCTGGACGCATGGCTGACAATCGCAGTGCAGACCTAAGCTGTGACGCTTCAGTTCGCCCGGTCCGGGTTTATCGAAGACAATCTGCGCTTTCCTACTATTGCGCGATGGCTTGCCGATAGCGTACTCGCCGTCGTAAACCTTTCTCATGCCCGGTTTCGTCGGCATATCGACCCGGTAGGGCCATTTTGAGCGGTCGTTCGCCACGTCCACTACAGCCGTGAGGATCGCAGGATCGGTAACGCGCTCACCAGTGCGGATGTTCTCCACCCAAAACACCGTTTCTGGCCGTCCGTCATCATACAACCGCTCCTCGGTCCGATAGCGGTTCTCTGAGCGACTTTTGCGAACGCGATAGCTCTGAAGGTATTCCAGCTCGGGGCGCGCCTGAACGATGGGCAGCCCATAACCAACACCGTTCTTATATCGCTTCGCTTGGTCTGCCCCAACGCGGCAGGGCGCACCAGCTTTTGATAAACGGCGGTTCCATGTCAGCATGTTCAATTTTTCGCGCTTAGTCTCACGTTGTTGTCGAGACAGCACGGTGCGACTAATCGGCTTCAGCCACTTCGGTGCGACGCCTCGCTCCGGGCGACGATGGATCAGCAACCCAATTCTCCTTTCTGGCGCGCGCACACTGTGCGCAACTTACTTACCCGTGACTAACGTCAGTTCAGGGTGAGTGAGTGGTAACTTACTTACTTACACCCCCCTTAATAAACCCCCCGTAAGTACGTGGGTGAGTGAGGTGGTGGGCGCGGACGGACGGCTCCGCTGGCGCTGCGCCGATCCATCCGCTCTAACGCAGAAGGCAGAAGCGAAGCGTCAGCCTTCGATCCTGCCCAGAGGATGGATTATTGCGCCGCCGTGAGTCGGTAGACGGAAGCACTTCCCGAACCCGTCTGCGCAATCGTGCCTGCCTCTACCAGTCTGGTCAGCGTGCTCTCGTTCGCAGTCCAGTTGCCTTTGACCACGGCAAAAAGCTTCGTTTTCGGCAGACCGTTTGGAGCGCCAGCGAGCGCGGACAATATCCTGTCTCGCTTCTCGTCTGTCCTCTCCGTCTGCTTCCGCTTCCACGTGTCCGCAGCGCCTTCGACCACCCGATACAGGTGGGTTTCCTGATCCCACGCCAGAGCGATCCTCGGTTGCTTGTCGATGGTGCGCCACTTTTCGTTAACGAGATAGTTTGCGCCTTCGACCGCTTCGTCCTTCTCCATTTGGTAAGCGATATCGACGCCGCCCATGAGGGTGGTCGCTCCGAGGTATGCACCGTTCTTGCCCGCGTGATGGACCACCACAAAGGCCACCTCAGAGTGATGCTTCGCAACCCCACGCAACGACTGCATAACCAGCGCCGCTTCGCTGTTGTCATTCACGTCCTCAATCTGAAAGAACGACTGAAGGGTGTCGATCACCACCAGCCGCACATCGGGATGCCGGAGCAGATTGTTATGAAGACGGGTTGCAGCCTTCCCCTCACCGAAACCATATCCCGGTGTTGGGGCAGGCAGATCGACTATGTAGAGGGCGGGAGCGTCGGGCCGGTCAACTGGCAGACCCATGCGATCAATGAGGGTCTTGCGCGCGTGTCTCTGTCCTTCGTCAAGCGGATAGAGCAGAACTGCGCCTCGCGTCACAGGCTTACCGAGGAATGGCCGTCCGGTGATTACGGAGAGGATCGCCTGCCGGGTGATTGTGCTCTTGCCGCTGCCCGGCTTGCCGTGGATCAGAGTCACCTGTCCGCCCATCGCAAGGTCAGGGACGACAGGCAGGGCATCATCTGCGCCCATGTCATCGAGGTACAGCACATCGCTGGCGGGTGGGGAGGATTTAGAAGGGGCAGCCGACAGGTCAATCACGACGTCGGCATTTCGGAGGGCAGATCGCCACTCGGGGGAATCGGCATTGATGCTGCCGTCTGCGTTCAGGGAGGATAGATATTGCGGGAACTTCTTCGGTCTCACGTACTCAGGTCTCCTTTCGGTTTGTCAGGTCATAGAACCTCGAAACGGGCAAATCTGCCCACCTCTTCAGATGTTCCGGTGCAGTTGACGGATTCAGAGATTAGGAGAATAATGCGCGCTGGCTGCCTCGGGGCGGGCTGTCTCATAATCCATGCGACAGTCAACATGGATCATAAGACTTTTATTATCAACATTTTAAGCTTGACAACCCGCTAGCTCTGAGCTATCGTCCTCACATGCTGCTCACTCCCAATGGGGGCACCAGATCAGCGGTGCCCCGAGCTACCGGGCAGCCGGAGGGATGTCAGATGGACGCAGCGGAGCAATACGTCTCGACTCTCGACATATGCGAGGTATGCGGCAGGATCGTGAACAAGCGTGCGCTGAGTGAGTGCGCGGACCCGGATTGCGGATTGCGGTTCTGCATCAAATGCGACTGCCCGTGTCCGGTGCTGGATGCAGAATTACAATGAGTTCGAAGATGTCCGCACGGAAAACGCAATGAACATTCAGACGCCCGCCGTCATCATCGGCGAGGCTGTGGCCGCCACGCTCATCGCCGGGTTCGTCACGTTCTTCATTAAGAAGCTGATCGGAGGAAGACCGCGCGAAGCAGGAGTATCGGTCAAAACCGCCATTGGCGACAAGACAACGAATTCGCCAATGGCGGTTGGCGCGACCGTTCACCAATCCAACACCTACAACATGGTGGCCCCAAGTGAAACTGCGCAGCCTCCTGATCTTGAATCAAGCCCCTCTCCCGAAGAGGTGCGGGGCTATTTTGCCGATTTGACCCCATATCAGCAGTTGCAAAGCCGGAATCACCACAGCGGAATCAAAGTTCACTGGAGACTGGTCTACGAGACGATCAATCAGGGACCTGATCCAAACGGGAACGCCCAAATAATGGCGCGTTCACTACCATCGAAACGGCACGCATTCGGCGTGCCCGTGTTCTTCTGGATCGGACTCGACGACCACCCTAAATTCAGGATTGTTCATAGCGGAGAAATATTCTGGTTGGACGGAACCATTGATGAAACCGGCGAGGGTTCCAACCCCATCATCTACGTCAACTGCACCGCAATTAAATGGGAGAGTCAATGGGTGCAGTAGTGGTGTCAGTGACCCTGCCCATTCCTGAAGACTTCTGAGGAGACGTGAGGAGTCTCACCCGCGCGCTTAATCATTGATTATCAGCGCCTTATGGGGTAAGCACCTGAAACGGCGGAACTTGTCAGAATGGCCAAAATCACATCCTAAGTCTGGTGCGTCTGCCAATTCCGCCACTCTCGCACATGGCTCAAATTCCCCCGCGTTCTCCAGCCCCTTCTCGACGGCCAGTCGCCGATTGAGTCACTACTTTGGGAGAACTGACCAGGCGCTCGACCGGGGCCTGACTGCGCTCCGGGGCCTGGTGGGCGTAGCGCATGGTCCTCTGAATTGTACTGTGTTCGAGAAGCTGCGCCACAGTGCGAATGTCGACTCCGGTCACAAGGAGGCGCGACGCAAAGGTGTGCCGATTGCCGTGCCAGGTGTAATCCGCGATTCTTGCCGTGAGCCGAGCAGGGGCAATACACATCCGCCTGGCCATGGCCTGAGCGAAGATCAACCCTCGGACGGCGATTTCAGCCAGTCGGGAGAGTGGTTCTCGATCGCGATGCGCACCAACTGGCTGCGGGTTCTGACGCCTGCCTTGCGAAACAGCTCCTGAACCACGGCTTTGACCGAGCTTTCGGACGTCTTCAAGTTCCAGGCAATTTCCTTGTTCGCGAGGCCGTCAAGGATGCCGCGCAGCACCTCGCCCTGGCGGGCGGTGAGGGGATGGGCGCGCTCAGAGAGTTCGGCCCGGACGTGACGTCCGGCGAGCAGGCCGTGCAGCGCTTCGCGGTCGAGCCAGACCTCTCCGGCTGCGACACGCTGAATCGCGGCGACGAGCCGCTCGGGACTGCTGTGCTTCGGAAAAATCCCAGCGGCTCCGGCTTCCATCGCACGCAGGACCACTTCATCGGACATTCCGGCGGTCACCATCAGCACCCTTACCTCGCTTTTGCGATGTTTCAGCTCCGTCAGCAAACCCACCCCCGACTCTTCGCCCAGGTCGTAGTCGAGCAACACCACATCCGCCTGCCGCTGCGACAACATGCTGAGCGCATCGGACACAGTGGCGCACTGGCCGACCACCTGGAAATGCGGCGTGGTTTCCAGCAGGCGCACGAGACTCTCGCGAAAGAGGCTGTGATCGTCGACCATAAGAAGGCGGATTTCGTCCATCACGCAGGCATCTCCTCTGCCCGATTCAGGCTGATGATGAAGCATGCCCCTTCGGGAATCGCGCGGTAGCGAAGGTCTCCGCCGAAGGAGCGGACGAAGGCGCGCGACAGGTAAAGCCCGAGGCCCGTGGATTCAGCTCCGTCCTGAAACGGCCGGAAGAGGTGCTCCGGGTGCTCGACGCCACCGCCATTGTCAGCGAACTCCACCACGACGCGGCCTTCTTCGGTCCTCGTGCCAATGGACAGAAAACCCCGGTCATTGCCCGACATCGCGCGGATGCTGTTGGTGGTGAGATTGAGAAAGACCTGCATCAGACTGGGGCGGTCCGCCCAGACGAGAGGCAGACCGGAGTCAATTTTCCACTCCGAATCGATCTCCTCTTCCTGCAGGGTGGGGGCTATGACGATTCGCAGTTCGTCCAGCAATGCGGCGAGATCGACTTCTCCCGCCTGATCGAAGGACTGCGTGAGGTTGAGACTTGCGATGCGCTCGAGTGCGGAGATCAGATTGCCGAGCGCTTCAAAATCCCGGTTGCCCTCCAGCGCTCCGCCGCGCGAGAGGTTCTGATGCACCGCAGCAATCGCCCCGCAGAAGTTGCGAATCTCGTGAGAGACGGCGCCGATCGCAATGCGGGAAGCGGCGAGCAACTGATGCAGCCCTGACACTTCCTGGCTGCGGAATTCCTCCGATGCATCCAGGACCATCGCGGCCAGGCGCACGCCGGCGCCGGTTCGATAGGTGGAGAAGCAGATATCCGCCAAAAATGTCTCCCCGTCTTCGCGCCGTCCATGCGCCTGCATCACGGTGCGGAAATGGCGCTGCGAAGTCTCGGGGCCGGAGACGCCGCGGAGCGACGGCAGATAGCGATGAACCGTCTTTCCCGGCAGTTCTCCCTGGGGAACGACGAGGAGACGATGTGCGGCTTCATTCGCCATCAGCACGGAGCCATTTGCGTCCGTGGTGAGAATGGCTGCCGGGCTGCTCTCGATGAGAACGCGGAGCTGTTCTTCCGCCTCGCGGCGCGCTTCGCTCTGGCGCTCGATTTCCTCGAGATGCTGCTGCGCAATTCTGCGATTGCGGGTTATTTCACGAACGAATAAGCCCGTTCCTAAAAATGCGGCGAAGTACAGCACATCGCGGGAAATGCCGACGGGCTGGTTCCAGATCAGGTCGTCGAAGAGCTCTGCCAGGACTGTACACAGGGAAGCAACGAGGGCGATCTGCCAGGGCTCGAGGACGCTGCCCACCATGGCCATGGGGAAGAGATACAGGAAGCCCAGCGGGATCGCGCCGACGATCCGGGCATCGAGCAGCGCGATAGCCGCGATAAGGACAGCGGCACGCAGGAGGATCGCTCGCCTGCTCCCTCGAAAGAATGCTGCATACATAGAAATCCCGGGAAGCCGGATCTCAACTTTTGGAACTGTGTTTCATTGTAGAGAGCGGCCGAGCGAGCCAAGGGCCAATGCGTGTTGCGCAGGCGGATTCTGGCCAAAAGATAGGTCCAGTGCCAGAAAGACAGGCGTTCCGCGGCCCAAAGAGAGCGCCGCAACTGAGGGTTCTCACTCTACGCTGAAGATTCTCCCACCTATACTGCGGCGCTTCGGAAGTACTGTTGTTCCGCGATGGACGGAAGCTCGATTCGTGGCCCCAATCTTTGGATGGAAATTGTGAGATTGAAAATCAACCTCCCCTGGGCCGCGTTCGCTGCAGCTCTTCTGCTGGGCCTCGGCGTGAATGCCGCGGGGCAGCAGAGCCTGACCTGGGATCAGGTGAAGGCCAGGTTCGAAGCAGCGAATCCGACGCTGATTGCCGATGAAGCCAACGTGCAGGAGATGAAGGCCGAAGAGACGAC
>Ga0335075_10013108_pt1 | contig 12493 bp, 14 predicted proteins | sample Lox_Sample_24_FD_206723 | JGI IMG/M metagenome (GOLD analysis project Ga0335075, IMG submission 206723) | Soil microbial communities from Loxahatchee National Wildlife Refuge, Florida, United States - Lox_Sample_2.4 | ecosystem: Environmental > Terrestrial > Soil > Wetlands | place: USA... | reverse complement strand
GTGTCGTCGTTGTTGCCCCATAACCCTCATTCCCTGTCCGGTTTATTCGGAGGCGGCAACACATTCTGCCTGAGATCTCATGGTCGACGTAGCTATGCCACAGAGACCGAGACTGAGCCACGATCCTCAACTTTGGGATGCCGTCAGGAGCAAAACGCTATGGTTAGATTAGGCGCCGTCATTATCGCTGGGCTGATACTGGCTCTCCTTTCTTCTGCCACGGCCCTAGCGCAGAGTCCCGTTGCGGTGGCGGTCCCGGCGAGAGCGGGAGCAGTGGAGGGCACGACGGAGAACTCCGATGCCTTCATTTGGGGGCTCTTCACGGAGTTTACGGCCCCGGCATCGATAGGGAGCCCGTCGCCCGTTGTATTCGAGACTTGGGCGACTGACGGCGACACCTTCTCGACCAAGCCTCAGTGGCCTGCTCCCGGCGAGCCGATGACGTTGCATGCTAGCGTACTTGCGGTCGCCAAGACGTTAAATCCCGCCGGGGCGCTGGGTAGCTTGCGGGCAAGCACAATCGATGTTTCCTGTGGCACACCACCAGGTGCTGCCGTTGGTGGGTTCCCGACCAGCGGCTCCCCTCCACCTTGTATCGCTGAACAGGTCTTTAGAAACCGCGCACAATTCGATTATATCGTCAACAACAAGCTGAACACTCAAGCTGGTCTTGCAGCTGCTTATGCGAAATCATTTAAGGTTGATATGCCACCCGATTCCATTGCAGTGAAAGGTGACTGGATACCGCTGCCAAATCTACTGCAATGGGTTCCCCAGCTCGGCGACGTCGCCACGATCAAGAGGCTCTACTACACGGCCAAGGTCGGCTCAGTCGAATATGCTCTTGTCGCACTACATGTGACTAGCCGGCAGAATCCAAACTGGGTCTGGGGTACTTTCGAGCACCAAATGAACCCGGGTCGCTGCGATTATATCGGATGCTTCGACAGCTTCGGCAGCCAAATCCCAGCCGTCCTGCCCAACCGGACGGCCGTCAATACACAGTATGGCCCTTGCCCAAAGACACCGCCTCTCAAGGCCTTGATGACGAAGGCCAAGCTCTCAGCCGTGTGGGAGAACTATTGCCTGAAGTCGACCGAGGTCGATTTCACCGCTGCCGATGGGACACCGTATGTACTCGGCAACTCGGTGATTGAGGGGATCGTGGGAAACGGGACCGTCGCCGCCTCGTCCTGTATCGCCTGCCACGCTTATGCATCCTTCGGGCCGAACGGCAAGCCGACAGCCAGCGCCGAGGCCATCCTCTCATTTAACCCGACCGGGAAGCCAATCCCACGCGTACTAGCAGGGTCACATCCATTTGCGTTCATGTGGGGAGTCTTGCTCGCGCCAGCACCCTGAAGGCAGTGCCGATCGTGCCTTCCGTCCTCATTCCCCGCCTGCCGGCTCTCATAGAGAGATACCGAATAGCTACAGGCACATGATCGCCAGATTAACGCAGACCATAACCCCCACACCTCACAATATTCAATGGATTCAATGGCCAGCGCTTTTCCCTTGACTCCGTCTTCATTACCCAGTTCCATCGATATCGTGTCGTGCCGATAAGCAAGGTTCGTAAGGAGACCCGCAATGGCTGACGCACCAAGAACAATCCGTTATGCCGTCATCGAAGCGGAGCGACTGAGGCAAATCAATCCCTTAACTGACCATGAAGTAATCGCCGCACAAAAGAATGTGACAGAGGACATGATCAAAGCTCTGGAACAGATGGTGAATGCGGCGCGCGCCGGCAAGCTGCAAGGAGAAGCTGTGCTTGCCCTTAGGGCAGCTGCATGGAAGGGAACTTTAGCTTAAGGGATCACGAGCTCCGTCCGAGTTTCCACCAAGGTCGGTCAGGAATAGACTGGTCTTATGTTGTCTATTTGTCGTATGGGAGCGGCGGCTCATCTCAGCAGCACGAGGCGCGGTAGGTGCTACGCGCCTCTACCGGCACTTATCTTGTCTTAGAGGATTCTGATGTCCTCGAACTGGCCACCATGGCGGAGATCGTCGCGACAATCGAGCGGTGCTTCGAAGCCAAGATCGGCGGCAGGCTCATAGCTCCTCCTCGGCACAGCGTCGACTTTGACGATGGTGCGCTTGTGTTCACGATTGGAGGGCTAATGCGGCATGGTAGGTGGCCCGGAATAGCTGGCTTCCGCGCATATGAGACCTTTGCCGGAACACCCGTCGATCGCAGCCAAGTCGTCGCCGTTTGGAATTTCCCCAGTGGACGCCTTGAAGGTTTGATTTTGGGCGAGCTCCTCGGAGCGCTTCGCACTGGGGCGATCGGCGCCGTCGCAGTCAAATACATGGCTGTTCCCAATGCGACCAGTTGTGGGATCGTAGGTTCCGGGAAGCAAGCGGAAACACAGTTGATGGCCGTTGCCGCGGTATTACCATGCCTCCAGGTAGTACGGGTCTTTAGCCGCAATCGGCAGAACCGTGACCGGTTCGCTCTCCGCATGTCGGAAAAGCTCCGACTCCCCATCACACCGTCGGAGAGCACGAAGGAGGTCGTGACCGACGCCGATCTTGTACTGTGTGCGACCGATAGCGACATCCCCGTTCTTGAAACTGCTTGGCTTAAGCCAGGGGCCCATGTCAACTCCATTGGTCCGAAGCTTGTGGGTCAGCATGAACTCCCGATCGATATAGGCGAGCGTGCAACAGTCATAGCGACTGACTCACCTATTCAAGTCCATTCATCTGATAAGGCTTTCTTTCTCTACGGCACACCGGCTTGGGATCGAATGACTGATTTGGCTGAGATTGTCTCTGGCCGCATCTCAGGACGAAACTCCAATGCGGACTTGACCCTATTTTGTTCGGTAGGGTTGGCTGGGACCGAGGTTGCGATCGCGAGTGTGATCTTAGCGCGTGCGCGCGCGAGGGGCTCGATCACATGAGCCTCTCCATTGCGGATTTTCTCCTTCCCCCGAGGTCCAGTCCGGAAAGTCGGATCTGCCACGTCGGCCCGCTCACCGTCCCGGGGCCCATCGATCCCGGAACGGTAATACTTCCTGTGCAGCGAGGCGATCCCAGTTCGTTTGCCAGCCTTGCACTCATGCTTGCTACCATCCGCGAGCTGCCCACAGTCAGTGCCCATTTTCCAGCTCTCACGGAGCTTCTTGCTCGACTCGACCGGGTCCGCTCAGTGGAGCACGCGATGGCTGCGCAGCACACCCTGGATGGCGCCGCGCTGGCAAGCAGAGGAGTGCTCGCGGCCCTACGCCGTGTTACCCGCGAAAGCGTCGAAATAGCCCTCATTACCGAAAGAGTGGCGCGGAGTCTCGCACAAGCACTCGTCTTGCCGGCTGTGCGCTCCGTCGTTGTTCCCCTTGCCGACCAAATCGACCGCCCCAGCTTAAAGACGCTTATTCGCGCTTGTTTAATCGCCGAATCCCCGAACGCTCCGGTCTGGCACTGGCATGTGCCCGCAATACCGCAAAGGCCCGTGAGTTCCTTTGATGTGCCGGACTTCGAGCAGGTCGCGCACGAGGTGCGGTGCGACATGCTACGCAAGGCGTTTGCAGTTTTGCGGCCGACGCTTGAGCATTCTTCTCCACGGACTCCTAGTGTTGAATGGGCAAATAATATTCCCTTTGTGGACTTCGGGCCCGGGACCGCATGCAACTGGCTCATGACGCAGAACTATGACGCGGCGCTCGGGTGGGCCGCTCAGGCGCTGCGAAAGGGACAACCTATCGACGCTCTCCGCGTGGCTGCGATCGCAAGCACGAACGTCGGGCACCATGACTTAGCTCTCCATGCTTTCAAAAAGGCGTACGACGCGTGCGGACGACCGACGCAACGCGCGCATCTCTGCGCGATGCTAGCGCTCATAATCGCTAAGCGAAAGTTTGATCTTGTGGCAAGTCGTTTCTGGTATGACCGCGGCCTCTCCGAACTAGAAGAGACTTCGTATCCAGTAGGGAAGGACGGGGATCCGGCCCTTGAGAAAGCATGGATTCTTAACGGACTTGCACTCAACGAACTACTTGCCGCTCGACTCCTGAAGCGCCCCATCACCGACGCGTTCAAATCGACCTTCGATTTCCTAGCTGAAGCATTTGATCTTGTGAAAACGGGAGCAGCTCCGGATTATGTTTATTTGCGGTACAATTTGCTTGGTAACATGAGCGCCTTCATGAGCCTTCAAGGAGAACATCGACTGGCTCGAGAGCTCTTCGAGCGTGCGTTCGATCCCTGTTTGACCGAAGGGCTTGCCGATGCGTTAGAGTGGCGGGCGGTCCTCACGACCCGCCGGGCAGGGTTGTACGCCAGCGCCGGAGAGACTGAAGCCGCCCTCCAGCTCTATCGCGATGCGATTGACATGCTCGTTGATAGTGACCGCCCCGTATGCGCGGAGACCATTCGCAGATCGGCAGGTGTTCTGGCCCTTCGGCTTGGTCGGCCGAAGGAAGCGGAGGCATCATTCCGCAAGGGGCTGGTGGAGGCGTCAGAGACGCGTTCCGCGATTGGGGTTCGAGTTCATGGAGCGGGCCTCATCGTGTCTTTAGTGCAACAGCAGAGGCTGGGCGAGGCATCCAACATATTCCGTGAGCTTGGTGAAACCGAAGGAGTGTGGCTCGCAGATGCCACTACCGCACCGAGCAGAGCCGCGCTCTCTGTTAAAGGACCTAGCCGAATCTTTGGGCTGTCGACGAGCATTCCGGAGATTGATCTCGAATACATTGAGCCGGTCAATATTTCCGCTGTGCTGAGCGGGAGCACGGCGGTCCCTCGTCCGATTGCATCGGGGCTCTGAGTGATGCCTACAGTCTTGTTATTTGGCAGCGGGCAAATTGGAGTTTTTGCAGCCAGAGCAATGGGCAAGCAGGGATTTGTCGTTCACGCAGCCGATGCTTCCCCAGATACGGCCTTTTATGCGCGCTACGGGCCAGGGACCGACGCTTCCCCGCCGGTAGAAGTGGACGTAACGCAGTGCCGAGATGTCGAAACATTCGTCCGATCACATTCGACTGCCGCCGCCGTCGTTTTCGCTGCTGGATACACTGGGGGGCGCGCTACAGCAGAACCGGCAGCCGCCAGAGTAGTGGCGGAGCGCGGGGTCACGAACGTGCTTGCAACCGCTCACGCAGTCGGCATTCGCCGGGCTGTTGTCGTCAGCAGTCTCGCGGTTTACGGTAACGTATTCCCGGCCGATCGGCTGACCGTAGCCGGTCCTGCCGTTCCTAATACTACCTATGGTCAAATTCAGCTCGCCTTGGAAAATCACGCGCGCGCATTCGTGGGGGATATCGACATTGCCATTCTCAGGACAGCCGGCGTCTTCGGCCCCAAGCGATTCGGTTTTGGCAGCCATTCCGCGCGCTTTGTCGAACGGATGTTGTTTGCCGCCGCAATAGGGCACCCGGTGCAAATCGCGGGGCGCTGGGAAGATGAGGACGATCTGGTTTATGTCAAGGATGTCGGGGAGGCCATCAGCAAAGCCATCAGCAGATCTGAGAGTGGTTCGTTGTTAGTCAACGTAGGCTTAGGACGTGTCTCGACCTTACGCGAGATTGCAGACGCGGTGCTGGCTCTCTTCCCGAAGGCCAAAATCACTCTAACCCCAATTCATGGATCCCAAGCGCCCTCACGAAGGCGTCCGCTCGACATCACAACTTTGCTCACGCGCCTTGGCATGAAACCTGCATTCTCGTTGTCGACGGCCGTCCGCGATTACGCCGTTGAATCCGGCCTGCTGGACGCCCGGTGATCGCGATCGGAGAGATCCCGTGTCACCCCTTCTTGCCGTTTGCGGAAGCCTTAAGCCCGCGCCCGGACGCGCGGAGCCGTCCGCCTGTCGAGAACTGCTCAAGCAGGCTCTGGCGCCAGTCATGAGTCTGTATCCTGCAATTGAGATGCTGGACCTCCGAGAGGTGCGCCTACCGCCTTTCGATGGCCGCGGGCCTTCCGAGTACGGGAATGCAGACCTTGTTGCGGTACGGCACGCAGTAGAGGATGCGGCGGGATACCTTTTCTCGGTGCCTGCCTACTGGGGCGGAATCGGCGCGGCATTCAAGAACTTCGTAGAGACTGTGTGTGGACCAGGGTATGATGGAGGCTGCAGCCCATTCGCCAAGAAGCCTGGAGCCGTAATGATCGTGGGAGCCGACAACAGCACAGCGCGGGCTGCGGTACCGCAGATCGAGGCGATTTTTACGGCCTTGGGCATTACATCCGTCAGTGGGCCAGTTGTCGTCGGCGATCCAGGCATGCTCGTCGACGTGGAGCACGCGGTCCTTGAGATGACCGCGGCGGCCGCCTCCGTGGTGCTGGCGTTGCCTGCAATGCTCGCTGCTACGAGGGCAGCAAATCGATGATTGTCGGAGCGGCTCATCGTAGTCACGAAGACCTGGCAGACTTCGCAATCCAAATTCTCAAGCGTGCCGACATTCTTGAGCAGAGCGGAACCGAGGCGGACTGGAGCGCCTATGTTGAAGCTCAACGCAAGATTGAGGCCTTTGTGGTGCCTTGGACGACGGTAACTTCGTTAATGCGCCGGTTCTTCTATGCTCTTTCCGCAGCCGTCTTGCCAGAGCGAATTGTCGGGGCTGGAACCTACGCTGGTTTCGGGTTCGCATGGTTCGTCATGGGCCAAGCCAAAGGAACCAAGGTGACCCGCTTGGCCGAAGCGGTCGGCCTCGACGTGAATGCCCAAGCGACGACGCTCGCGCGGCAGAATACCGCAGCACTCGGTCTTGGAGAGAGACTTCGTTTCGAGCAGGCCGACGCAGCCGCGTGGCTTAGGGCGAGCCGTACCCCCATTTCACTGCTTTATATTGACATAGAGTCCGCTGACACGGGAAAGAGCGGCTACGCAGAAGTGTTTCAGGCGGCCCGGCCTCGTCTTGTGTCCGGAGCTCTGATTGTTGCACACGATGCTTGCGTCCCCATGTTTTCCGAGGATTTCGCGCACTTTCATCTCGCTATCACGAGTGATCCTTGCTTGCGTGGGCCGGTGATTCTTCCCTTAGACGAATGCGGCGTTTCTGTTTCCCGGGTAGTATGATGGAGAGATTCGACCTTTCCCTCGGAACGCTGTCAGCGGACCTCCTGGGAGAGAAGGAATCCTGGAAAGCCCCCTTAGTCGAGTATGGCCCGCGCGGCGGGTTCGAATCACTTCGAAGAGCGCTTGCTCAGAAAGAAGCAGTGCCCGCAGACTGCGTCATCATTACTAATGGCGCATCAATGGGTTTGACGGCGACCTTCGCCACCATTGATAAGAGCCGGGCAATTCTCTTGCCCCGTCCCTATTACCCTGCCTATCCCAATATCGCGAGGTTTCTGGGCCTCCGCTTGAGTTTTTACGACCTTAGGCCTCACCAGAGATGGGTAAAGGCCATCTCTGCCGCCGTGCGAGAAAGGCCGACTGGAGCTATTGTGGTCAATACTCCTGGCAATCCCCTTGGTAACCTCGCGTCGGCAGAAGACATTGCCGAGCTCCAAGAGATCGGCCAACTAGCCGACGCACTTCTTGTGCTTGATGAAACCTACGCCGGGATCGTGCTTGATCCTGTTGCGGAGAGTTGGACCGGCATTGGCGCGCCAGCGGGCATGGTCCGCCTCAAGAGCCTGTCAAAGGCTCAGTTACTGGCAGGCGAGCGAATAGGCTACGCAATTGCGGAAACGACTATTGCAAATCAGATTGAGGAGGCCCATTGGGTTCTTGCGATGTGTCCTGCCATCACAGCGCAAGCAAATGCGGCCCGTGCATTGCTTGGAGATGGTTCAGAACACTTGGTGGACTTGTGCGCGCAACTTCGAGTGTCGCGGGATTCTGCACTGTTAGCACTGAAGCAGACCCACGGAATCGAGGTCAGTTCCCCAGCGGCAGGCGTGTTCCTCTGGATAGAATTCCCAGACGTAGGCCGCAGCGGGGTAGACATTGCCCGTCTCTGTCGCGAACAATACGGCGTGACGGTGATGCCTGGGGAAGCGTGCGGTCAAAATAACCCGCCAGCAATCCGGGCCAGCTTTGCCCGGCAGGAGGCAGACGCTGCAAAGGCTTTCCACTTGCTTGCCAGGGCACTTTCGGAACTGCCAATCCGATCCCAACGTCAAGAGGGGTAACCCGTAGTGGTGCCGAGCACCGTGGTTCTTCTGCTGGGAGGCAGCATTCGCGAGCACTCTTACACACAATCCCTCGTGCGGGCGATCGCGGAGCGGTTAGAAACGGCTGAAGGCGCGGACGCTCACATATGGAATCTGCGGAACTCACCGCTTCCGATTGCCGATCCTGAGTATCACGAAAATCCCGATGCCCACCCCGATTCGATCGTCCGTGCCTTCGCGCAATTGGCGAGCTCAGCGGATGCGATTGTGCTTGCCACGCCAATCTATCATAACGGAATTTCTGGCGTCATGAAGAACGCTTTGGATCATTTGACAATACAGCACTTTTTCTTGAAGCCGGTCGGCTTGGCAAGCCATGGGGAGGCGCGGACGACGCAAGCCGTGGAACAGCTTCGCATTGTCGTTCGTGGACTGTTGGGCTATGCGATCACCACGCAGGTGTGCACCAGCGAGGAGGACTACACGTGCGCAGAGATGAATGAAGCGCCCGTTCTTGCTGCTGCTTCTTTGATAGACCGGGTCAGCCGCTTTTGTCGGGAATTAGCGGTTATGGCGCAGCTGATGGCCTACGCTCGGCAGCTGCTAGCCTAATGTCAGCGGGCGGGACCCATTTCGCCAACCATGACGTCTCGCGCGGTTTGGATCGCCTCGATTGCCCCGGAGCCGATCTCGGAATTCGTAAGCCACTGCCGCCTTCCATTCGGAAGCGCCTTCGATCCCAATACCACGTTAACGTACTTCGCTCCTGCCGCCACTACGACATCGCCTATCTCGTGGTCGCCGCCTGGGGGCCTGCTCCACGAGCTCCCCACCACGTGAACAATTAGCACTGGCCTGGTCGCGAGCTGTCCGAGAAGCCACAACAGGGATAGCCAGGCGTCGGAATGCATCCACAAGAGAGCCACATCCGGTGGCGTTGCGGACATGCACGGGCCTAAAGCGGCGGAAAACGCTGCGAAGTCGTGCCAATCCACTGCGCACGTATTGTCCGGCTGCTTACTCAGTCCTCTCAGCTTTGCCGATCGCGACACCAGCGTCATCCATTTGCTATGGTCACGAAGAAAACGGGCTGCATCGGCGAGCATGCCGGTTCCGCCCACGACCAATGCATGTTCAAACCGTGCGAACTCGTGCGTGGCGAGGATCATTCCATCCCCCGGGCCGCGCTGCACCGATGTCCGTCAAAGAGCTCCCAAGACCTCGGCAAAGCGTGCGTTTGTCCTCTTATACAAATCGAAAAATTCGTCCGCCTCCCTTTTGTAGACGTTCTTAAGCGTGCCCGTTCCAAATCGCGAAGCTATGCTTTGGGCCATATGAACCCCGACCAGATTCAAAATCGATAACCTTTCCTGCCTAAATATCCTGTTGATTCCGCCAACGAATTGCGCGACGTTGACGTCATTTACCTCCCCTAGGGCATACGTCAGGATACGCACTGCGGCTTCCAGAGCGGCATCGATACCTAGCTGTCGCGCGTATGAGAAGTACCGGAGTTGGTAATCTGGGTTGTCCTCCATGAGCGTGATAAGCTCTGGCAATATTGCATAGTTGCCAATTCCTTCATTCCGTATCAGGAGCTTTATCCATTTTTGGAAGTCTTCGGCTGTTAATTGCTGCTGAGAGTAGCGCCTACCATCAAGTGTATCATTAATGCAAGACAATTCGTGATAATAAACGTGGACCAGAAAGAGGTAGGCCTCTAGTGGCGCTGCACCAGAGTCGAGCGAAAAGAACTGGAGCCCCTCCTTCGGACCGAACGTATATCTGCCAAAGGGTAGGAGTATAACTGTCAAGGGGTGAACGATAATCTCACTTACATCCGGAAGCCAAGCCGTTATGTGTTCTACTGATCGATGCAAATGGGTAGTAAGGAAGGATGCAATGGTTTGGAGTAACAGCAGTTCGTGAGGAGTAGGCTTGGTGTCTTTGGAAAAGAAACGCGCGGGATCACCCAGATCCGTTAGCGAATAGAGTTGACAGAGGGCGAACCAGCCTGAGGCCAGTGCATTCCACTGACCTCCTTCGAGTCGTTGCAGGAGAGACGTGTCAAGCGCTACCTTCAAATGGATCATCTCGAACGGCCCACGAGTACCCAGGCAAGGCGTGATTGTTACGGTGGGCCGCTGCGTGGAAAGCGTCAACCCCCGGCCTTAGCTCGCCCCCGCCGGATCACTGCCAGTTCTCGCATGCTGGCTCGCAGGCCGGTACTAACCGGGCGTTAGCCTTCCTCTGCCTGCCGAGTTCTAAGGGCCATGTTCTGCAAGAACCTCCACACGTGTCAATGCGGTCCTCGTGTTGCAGCCGCGCTGGAGGACGCTCTTTACAGACACCGAGCTGGCGGTCGCGCGGAAGCGGCTCGCCGATTTGGGTTACGGCCCCCTTCGTGATGACGAATACATTCCGGCAGCGGCGAGCCGGGTCCCGTGCGAGAGGACTGCTGCCTTTCACGCAGTATGGAAAGGCTCGGTGAGTGGTTACCGAATTTCTTAGCGGGGTCGTTGTCGCTCTGGTCGGTGCGGCGGCAGGCTACTTTCTGGCGCTACGGATCGAGCGCCGCAAGCAGCAACAGGCTCCGGCCAAAGCCGTTTATGAGGCCTGCTTCGCTCTTCAAAAGACCCTGGCGGATTGGATGAATGAAATCGCCGACGCGACCCGCGAGGAAGGCAGCGCCACCGATGTCTTACGTCGGCTCCTGACCGTTTTTGAGCATGAGAACTATCAGCGGCGGGTGGGCGAGTACATATCGAGACTCGAAGGTGAAGCCGATTGCAGCGAGTTGTCGAATCTTGCGAGACGCGCAACCCCTTGAAATGTCAAGGGCGCGCGAAGTGCCCGAAAGTCTTGAATGTTGGTGAAAAAGCCCGTCTATATTGCCGAATATGCTTGGTTTGATTGACGTTCTGTGATTCCCTCGGAGGGTTATTTGAGGGGGGATTTAACCATGATGGGACGGCAGGACGACCGGCAGCAGACGCTTTTCTATGACTTCTGCTTCGAAGAGCACGTGCCCGCCGATCATCTGTTGCGCCGGATCGCGGCTGTATTGGACTTGAGCGAAGTTCGGCACAAGCTCGCTCCTTATTATAGCGCCATGGGCCGCCCGTCGTGTGACCCCGAGCTGATGATCCGCATGCTGCTGATCGGCTATCTCTACGGCATCCGCTCGGAGCGGCGGCTTTGCGAGGACGTGCATCTCAATCTGGCTTACCGTTGGTTCTGCGGGCTTGGCCTCAAAGGCGAGGTGCCGGAGCGTTCGAGCTTCTCCAAGACGCGGCATGGCCGGTTCCGTGATAGCGACGCCTTCCGACTGGTGTTCGAGAGCATCGTGCAAACCTGCCTGCGCGAAGGGCTTATCGGCGGCGAGACTTTCGCCACGGACGCCACCGTGATCGAGGCCGATGCGCGCGTGATGCGGCGCACGGAAGATGCGAAACCGCCCGACGATTGGAACGACCCGGGCAACATCACGCGGCCGGTGCGCGAATATCTCGATCAACTGGACAAGGCTGCCGGCCTTGCGCTCGCCGGCGAAAGACCAAGCCCACCAAAGGCGCTGTCGCTGACCGATCCGGGCGCGGCGCTGACCAGCAAAGGCAAAAGCAAGATCGCCTTTGCCTATGGCGATAACTATTTGATCGATACCAAAACGGCGATCATCGTCGATGTCGAGGCCTCACCCGCGCGCTGGACGGCGGAAGTGGCGGCAACCCGCACCATGATCGACCGCACGGCGCGCCGCTTCGGTATTACTCCCAAACAACTGGCGGCGGATACGGCCTACGGTTCGGGCGGCAATCTGGATTGGCTGGTGCAGCGCGGGATCACGCCGCACATTCCGATTATCAACCGCGCCGGCCAGACCGGGGGCATGTTCACGCATAGGGATTTTACCTTCGACCGCGACCGCAATCTCTTCATCTGCCCCGGCGGCAAGGAACTCACTTTCACCTGCGCGCGCGGCAATGACATTCTGATGTACCGCGCCCGGCAGGCCGATTGCGAGCGGTGCCCGCTCAAGTCCCGCTGCACGGCTGGTGCGGCCCGTGCCCTATCCGTCAACGCCCACGAAGAGGTGCGCCGGCGCGTCGCCAGCCTCGCCGAAACCGAGGCTTTCAAAAAGTCCGGCCACCTGCGCCGCAAGGTCGAGATGCTGTATGCTCATCTGAAGCGCAATCTCAATTTCCGCCGCTTGCGCCTGCGCGGCATCACCGGCGCGCGCGACGAGTGCCTAGTGGCGGCAACGGCGCAAAATCTTCGCAAGCTGGTTAAGTTGATCGGTTCCTCGCCGCCCGTGCCGGCGGGGGCCTGTGCCTCACTATGAGCGAAAGGATCGAGACGCGATGAGCAACTCATGCCACAGCCCAATTAACCCGCTTCGGTCGCCGGAGCGGAAACCGGGAACGCC
>Ga0335075_10013107_pt1 | contig 12494 bp, 7 predicted proteins | sample Lox_Sample_24_FD_206723 | JGI IMG/M metagenome (GOLD analysis project Ga0335075, IMG submission 206723) | Soil microbial communities from Loxahatchee National Wildlife Refuge, Florida, United States - Lox_Sample_2.4 | ecosystem: Environmental > Terrestrial > Soil > Wetlands | place: USA: Florida... | reverse complement strand
CTCCAGCATTACGTTGACACGAACGAAGTTGATTTGGCCGATCTAGCCTACACAACGACGGCGAGACGAGCTCATTACAACTATCGCGCCGCTTTTCCGGTCAGCTCTACTAGCCAGCTCTCGTCTGCGCTGAAAGCCATCCAAAGCGAGACCCACAACCCAATTCCTTTGGTTGCTCCTCAAATGGCTTTCGCCTACACTGGCCAAGGCTCTCAGTACACCGCCATGGGAAGGAAGCTATTCGAGACCTCGAAGCAGTTCCGCGATGACCTGACTGAATTCAACGAGATTGCTCAACGACAGGGTCTACCATCCTTCATGGCCCTCGTGGATGGATCAGCCGAAGTTCAGAACCTTCCTCCGACTGTTGTTCAACTTGGCATGTGCTGCATTCAAATGGCCTTGACTCGACTCTGGGCTACATGGGGCATCAAACCAAGCGTGGTCATCGGTCATTCTCTTGGTGAATATGCCGCTCTCGAGGCCGCAGGCGTCCTCTCGGTATCCGATACGATTTATCTTGTTGGCAAGCGAGCAGCACTCCTCGAAGAGATGTGCACGGCTGGTACTCACGCCATGCTGGCTGTGAGATCTCCACTTGCAGCTCTGCAAGAGGTTATTGCTAACAGCCAAGGCAAGATTGAGGTTGCCTGCATCAATGGCCTTGCTGACACCGTTCTGTCCGGCACAATGCCCGACATTGATGCTGTTGCCGACAAACTAGCTGGACAAGGCCAAAAATGCACCAAGCTGAAGCTTCCTTTCGCCTTCCACTCGTCTCAAGTTGACGCCATTCTGCCCGCGTTTGAGAGGTTGGCCACTGCTGTCACTTATCACGCCCCTAAGGTTCCTGTGATCTCTCCCCTCCTTAGCGATATCATCAGCGAGGGTGGTGTCATCGACGGCATCTATCTCAGCCGTCATTGCCGCAAGACCGTTGACTATGTTGGCGGACTTTCTTCTGCCATGGCCCGAGGCGTTATCAGCAATACCACGGTCTGGGTGGAAGTCGGTGGACATCCTCTTTGCGCTAGCATGATCAAGTCTACTCTCGCTGCACCTACGCTTGCAACAATGCGACGAGACGAGGATCCATGGAAAGTCATCTCTACTAGCATGAGCGCCCTCTACGTGGCTGGTATTCAACTCAACTGGACCGCTTTCCACAAGGAATCGGAGAGCCTTTCAGTACTGAACATTCCAACTTATGGATTCGATGAAAAGGTCTACTGGCTACAGTACACTGGTGACTGGACGCTCACAAAGAATACCCCGGCGGCAGCGCCTGCTAAGGCCATTGTCGAGGCTCCTAAGCCAAGGTCTCAATTGACGAGCTCGGTGCAATACATTCTCTCTGAGAAGATCGACGGTAAGAAGGCGACCGTGGTGGCTGAGACTGACATTGGTGATCCCCACATCCACAAGGTCATCTCAGGTCATCTCATCAACGGAGGCGGTCTATGCCCGTCTTCTTTGTACGCAGATATGGCTTACACCATCATTGAGCATGCCTACAAGCTTCTCAAGCCCGAAGGAAAGCCTGATCTGAACCTTGGCGAGATGGTTGTCCCTGCTCCTCTCATTCTGAAGGATATCCGCGTTCCAGAGCAACAGCTTGTGCAAATCGAGACCACTGTCGACTTGACCTTCTCCCGAGCAACCTTCTCTGTCAGCACCACCAATGGCGGTAAGAAGACTGTGCAATGCCATTGCATTGTTAACATTGAAGATGGCAAACAATGGGATGAACAATGGCAACGAACCGCATTCATGGTCCAAGACAGAATTAAGCTGCTCAAGCAGAAGGAGGAGAACGGCGAAGCTGACAAGATGGGTCGCCCGATGGCTTACAAGCTATTCAAGGCCCTCGTCGACTACGGAGAGAAGTTCCAAGGTATGAAGACTGTTACTCTCGATGGTGAAGAATTTGAGGCCACCGCCACGATCAAGTTCAATGCAGGCCCAGAAGACGGAACATTCAACCAGAGCCCATACTATATCGACAGCGTTGCTCACATTTCCGGCTTCATCGTCAATTCTCAATGCGACGGAAACAAGGAATGCTTCATCTCTCACGGATGGCAGAGCATGCGCATCTCTGAGAAGCTTGACCCCGCCAAGACATACAGGTCCTACGTGAAGATGCAGCCTGTCGCCGGCAGCAAAGGTGTCGTTGCAGGCGATGTCTATGTCTTCAACTCAGAAAACAAAGTCATCGGCCTTGTTGGGGGCTTGAAGTTTCAGCGCTTGCCAAGAACAGTCTTGAGCACCTTCATGAAACAGCCAGGCAAAGCAGCCGCACCTGCCAAAGCCACTGCCTCAGCTTCAGCCTCAGCCTCGGCCCCGGTTGCAAGCAAGCCAGCACCTGCCGCCAAATCACCTGTCAAGGCCGCAACCATTGAGATCCCCAAGGCCAAACCTGCCAAGAAGCCTGCTGCTCCCAAAGCTCCCAAGGCTCCCAAGGCTAAGGCTCCTGCATCAAACATGGTCACCAAGTGCTTTGACATCATTGCGCAGGAAATTGATTGCGATCAGTCGGAACTTAATGATGGCGTTCAATGGGCAGATCTTGGTGTGGACAGTCTTCTATCTTTGACCATCTCTGGTCGTTTGAGAGAAGACCTTGATCTCGAGATCGAGAGCACCTTGTTCACGGAATACGCCTCAGTTGGCGCCCTGAAGAAGCACCTTGCTTCTACGACATCATCTGGGCCATCGGAGACTAACTCCTCGGAATCAGGCTCCGAAAGTGATGACGAGCCTGAATCCGGGATCACAACGCCAGATTCTGAACAGTTTGATGTCAAGCCCCAGGGAGTCGCTCAAGCAGCTGTGGAGGCCGCTCAATCCATGCCGGCGACACAGAGTGACGACGGAGATCTGATTGCAATCATCCGACAAACAATTGCAGAGGAGATGGAAATCGACATCGAGGAGATCACCGAAAGCACAGATCTCAGCACTCTTGGTATGGATTCCTTGATGTCGCTAACTATTCTTGGCTCGTTGCGCGAGAAGTGCGATATTGAACTTGAATCGACAATCCTCGCAGACAACCCGTCCTTGGGCCATCTGCGCAAGGCTCTAAATCTCACCAAGCCAGAGGTACCTCCACCTCCTCCAGCCCAGACATCCACTGTCCAAAAGACAGTCCCGGTTGTCAAGGAGCTACCACCCGTCGATATAGTCGCTCAGATGCCTCCTGCTAGCTCCGTGCTGTTGCAGGGCAACCCAAAGACTGCAAGCAGGAACCTGTTCCTGTTCCCTGATGGATCCGGCTCCGCTACCTCCTACGTCTCAATTCCCGCTATTGACTCGAAGAATCTCGCCGTCTACGGGCTCAACTGCCCCTTCATGAAGGACCCAACTAGCTATACTTGTGGCATTGTTGGTGTTTCCAAGCTTTACTTGGACGAGGTCATGCGGCGCCAACCGATCGGCCCATACACCATTGGAGGTTGGTCAGCAGGCGGTGTTGTCGCCTACGAAGTCACGCGCCAACTAGCAGAACTTGCGAAGACCAACCCAGGCAAGAATTGGTATGTTGAGCGTCTAATCTTGATTGATGCTCCTTGCCCAATCGCCTTGGAGCCGCTCCCGAGCCGTCTCCATCATTTCTTCGATGAAATAGGGCTGCTCGGCACTGGCACAGGCAAGACGCCAACCTGGCTCCTCCCTCACTTCGAGTACAGCATCAAGGCACTTCAAGACTATGAACCCGTTCTCATGAAGGACAAGCCATTCCAAGCTCCACCTACACTTCTCATCTGGGCTCGCGATGGTGTTTGCAAAAACCCCGATGATCCAAGACCTCCGCCACAAGACGATGACCCCAAGAGCATGAAGTGGCTGCTCGAGAACCGGACCGACTTTGGCACCAACGGATGGGAGAGACTACTTGGTGAAGAAAATTGCAAGATGGTCAGCATTGATGGCAACCACTTCTCCATGATGAAGCCGCCAGTTGTAAGTTTACCCAGCACCCCTACTGGTTATATTGGACAGAATGCTGACATTTATCACAGGCTAATGGTGTTGGCAACTTCATCCGCGACTGCTTGATTTGAGCTGGAATTTCTGTAATAATCGTTTGATATTTGCATAGACTGTTTGTCCCAAGGGTATAGATTGGCTGTTACGACTGGAAGGTCGTTCTGACATGGGTTTACATATGACTTTATTGTTTGTTCATCTGCTTTGGCTTGGAAGGAATACCGAAAACATCGTATTGGCTCTTTAAACATGGCATCGTTGGCGTCGTTTTTGGCTCGGTACATCGTCCATCGGGTTTTTGGGGACTGTTCGTTACCTTGAGCACTTTCATTTGTTCTACTCTTATGTTGTCATCGATCGTTATCCTTCGCATTAAGCTAATATGACGAATCTATGACCTTTAGAACCACTTGTTCCTTTTTGAGACCTGTCCTATCACCTTTGGCTGAGGCCCAGACCGAAAGGCCCTGGTCTCGACCGCCCACATGCTCGCTGGCCTCTTGTCTAACGTGAATGACTCGGCTAGTTGTCACACCCTTCTCCACGTGGTCATGCATGGTGGATCAAAGACATGACGGACAAATTTTCTCCTCCGAAAATATCCTTTTTCACGATCTCCTACAGGTCACATTCTTGCTCAAGAAGCGACCGTGGACGTCTCGTGGCTTCGTTCTAAAATTTAGGTCTCCTCTTTCCCCTCCCCGAATCTACGGACATCCGGATTAGTAAACGAACCGGGCCTGATTTTCATCTACTATGAGAAGGTTGGGCTAGCTGGCTGATTTGGGGAAATGAAATGTGTACTCCGTGAGTGAGAAGGATTGGGCTTCGAGCGGTGAGAAAAAAAGTCCGAATTATGATGGCTGGGTACGAATTATGATGGCTAGGTACGAATTATGATGGCTAGGCACGAATTAAGGCCTACTACCTTTCCCCAGGACTTGGCGTATTTTCAGCTCTCCAAGGGGGGGCTGAGTCAACGGCCGGATATTTTTATCTTCTCCCCTTGCATTTGTTGAAAATTTCGTTACGGCGTTGGTGCAGGGGACCCCTGTGTATCGTAAAGAACGCGAACCGTAAAACGACCAGTCTTCTTTGGCGGACTTGGCAACTTGTCACTGGTTCATGATATTTGTGAAAGTAAAGCTGTTTTTGGGTTTGGATTGACGCTTATGCAAGTGAGATAATAGACGCCCGCGCCTGCTCTCTGGTGTTGAGAATACGTACGTACAGGAATGTGAGGGTGTCACAGTTTATAAGCGGCGGTGATACAGATCGTCGTTGGCAACGGCTGTGATGTGCTTCTGGGGTCAAAAGCACTGATTATGCGAGGGCGGTCGAAAAACATTGGACTTTTGTCTGCATCGATCAAGGTTGCAATCCTTCCAAAATCCTTGGAGTCTGGACCCTGGAACCAGGGTGTGGGCGTCGACTTTGAGGGATGGGACCCAGTGGACAGATGGTTCGTCATAGATATCGACTGATGGATGCCAATTTGCCTTAAAACCTCCGGTCAAATATGATGGGTCCCCTAGCCCAAATGAGGTCTCAATCGGTTCACCGGCCGTCTCAAGCTCCAGCATTGAGCACTCTACTTTGAGGTCGGGATCGATAATTTATCATTCCTACCTAGCGGTGTTATGTTCGCTGGCTCTTGCTGATATAGACTCGCGATTGTCGTCTGGTCATGTTCTGAACTGCTGGTGGTGTTCAAGACAAACACCTTCGCCGCTGGAAGTCCTGGATCCATTCAACAGCGTCTACCCTGACCTAATGGAGTGGAGGCCAGACGCTAGGCACTCTATTGGTATCGCTAGCACGTTTACTGTTTCGCTGTAGTCGACGCGGTGACAAGTTAATTCAATCCCATGGGGAGCGAGGGCACACACCTTCGTGCGGTGCTCCTTGTCAGTATCTCGCAGGTGAAGAGCCTACGAGTGAAGCTGAGATGTGTCCAACTGCTTGCGTATTGTCACGATACGTTGCGGTGGAGTAGTTGATGTTTTCATCCCGACCGGGCGCGGTGAAAAATTTTCACCATCAAGATATGTCAAGGTATACGCAGGCAGCAGTGATTCCTTCAGGAGGATTACGACCTGTGAATTCAGGTAACAATCCCCTACGGAAGTCTCAGAGGTAACGACGCCTCGAAATTCAGTCGGCCTCTTATCATAGGTACACCTCTCTGCGACGGGGCACCCCCTGGATATGGTTTGGGACTCATAGACCAGTGGGATCAAGAGCGAGCATCTACGCACGGATAGACTAGCTCTATGGAACGATACCGGCAGTACCGACTATCTACGACGCCTGTCAGCCCGGCCGTAGGGCCAACAACGACTGAGCTGCCCTCCCTCCCTCCCTCCCTTCCTTCCCTTCCGTTGACCGAACCGATGATTCGCCAACGATAAAGTTACTCTCGCGATAGATAGCGAGCCCCTACAATGCGAACCAGCAGAGTCATAGATGGCGGGCAAAAGTGAGCAAAAAGGATCGAGAAGAGTACGCCTTTAAGAATCAAACCTTATGGGATCAGCACACCGCCACTGAGCGCTGTCGGGCCAGCCATGTGGAAGAAGCAATGTGAGCTTGGTACTTGCAGGCTTTGTGGAACGACAGTATGTGTATGTCAGGGAACGAGAGGTGGTAAAGGTCTTTTGTGCGAGGTGATCTATTCTGAGGCTTCGAGACTCGTGATAAGAATGAAAGTTCATGGGCAGTTGACGACTTGGGAGTGGTCGAGTATCACGATCCTGATGTAGGGTGGCATGTGCGACTTGCGATCGGGTCACCTCAACTCTCCTTCCCTTAGATTTTGATTTCCGTGTCATTGCTTTCATGGCCAGGTTCACCGTTCTGTCATTGTCAGCCTTTAGACCAGCTGAAGTTTCACGGCTGAGCTGAATCTCTCGAAATTGATTGGGACATGAAAGGCCCCCATTCGATACGAAAGTTGAATGCATTGTATGAGGACATCGCTAATGACGAAAGTAATGTACATCGTGTAAATGCGTTAGAAGAGTCTCTTGTACAACTTAGTTTACAGTCCAGCCAGCGAACGCCTGACCCATCATTCAGTCCCAGTTACTAACCCAATCTCCCAAAAATAGTGCATCTGACCACATTCCTACTTCCATTTCTCATGAAACTCCGGATTCCAGTTTTCAAACACCACTCCTGTAGACTTGGCTCCCACCACTCCTCATCTGCACCGTCTCCCTCCTCACTAGGACATGCAGCGCTCTATCTAGCGCCATCTGACTGTATCCTCTCCCATCTACAAACTCTCTTCTCAAGGTGCCAAGGCTGGTACTCCATCCAATTGGTAGACGCCTTCTCAATTCCTCCTCTACCTTCCCTACCTCTTCCATTAGCTCACGGCTACCCTGACCTTGCTCGCCCTGAGTCACTGCGTCCATGGTACTGGCAAGGAATAGACGTATCGCCTCGTCGACGTGTTCTTCCGTTGCAATTGGTGAAAGAGAAAGTTTCGCGAGTGATTCGGTGATACGTATGATAGCTTCAAGTTGACGGACCGTAATGGGAATACTAGATCGTGTGTTAGAGTTAGATTCGGATGCTGCCACGCGACGCCGGATGGAGACGAAGTGTGACGAGAGCTTTTCTGCAGCTTGTGAGGATAGGCGTGGAGCACAGCGCCTATTTTGCAACAATGGTTAGAACCAGACTTACGGATTGAAGCTATGTTTGGAACTCACGATTTGCAGTAACTGATATATCGCTTCATCTTCTCGACGGATATGTCGACGTTGATCTGTTCATCTAGACCCTTGCCTCCCTGGTGGATGTTCATCACGTGCTTTGCAATCTGCTCGTCACGCTCTCTGTTATGGTCATCACGCACAATGAAGATCATGTCAAAACGAGACAAGATCGTGGTCTGGAAGTCAATGTTCTCGCCCGGACTCCTAAGGTCGTCGTAGCGGCCAAAGAGTGGGTTTGCCGCCGCGAGTACCGATGTACGTGCATTGAGAATGGTAGTGATGCCGGCTTTGGCAATAGAAATAGTCTGCTGTTCCATGGCCTCGTGGATGGCAACTCGGTCCTCGTCGCGCATCTTGTCAAACTCGTCAATGCAAACTACACCTCCATCGGCCAGCACCATGGCGCCACCTTCCAGATAAAATTCCCGAGTCTGTGTGTCGCGCTGGACGGATGCTGTGAGACCGGCTGCAGAAGAACCTTTGCCAGAAGTATAAATTGCTATGGGAGCAACCTTCTCGACGAACTTGAGGAGTTGTGATTTTGCTGTTCCAGGATCTCCCAGTAGGAGGACGTTGATGTCACCACGAAGCTTCATGCCGTCAGGTAGTATCTTTTTGGATCCACCCATGAGCAAGCAAAGGATAGCCTTCTTAATGTCCTGATTTCCAAAAATGGAGGGAGCAATAGACCTTGCAAACTTGTGATACAGTTCTGGGTCCTTGCTCAAGGCTTCAAATTCCTGCTCTTCCTCCTCCGTGAACATTGTGTAGCCTTTGGCAGTATGGTCAATATCTGTTGTAATACCAACAGCTCGAATATACGGATTCCTGATCGCAACTGCTGAGTCTTGTCCTTTTTTCCCGCCCTTAGGCTGGTATATTGAGAAAACGCCCATGACTGTGCATCTTGATCCAGGTACGACCCTGTTGGTGAGGTAGCGGTCTGCAGATACGAGTATGTGTCGAGGTAGTTCTCCGACTGGGACTTGATCGGGAGCTTCCTGAAGCTTTATGACTTGCTGGTCGATGAACTGGCATCGCTCGTGGACGACGAAGTAAGGGTCGAGAGGGCAGTCATTTCCCGACTCTTGACCTGGAATCTTGACCCGACCACAGACTCGAGGTAGCGTGATACCTGAGAAGCCGCCTTCTACTACCATGTTTTCGGTATGTGCGCAATTCCGACATTGGATGCTAAGTAGTGTCGCCTTCGAAGAGAGTGTCGATGCGCCGATTACGATCCCCGGGATGCGCACCAGATGTGACACGTTTGTAGCATTGAGATCGCGGATTGAGACATGGGAGGCGGAGGAATGAAGTAGTAGTTGGTGCTGAGGAAGTTCGATGTTGGGTTTCTGTGGATAGACAATTCGTTGGGTGCACTGCTTTAGTGCAGCTTCAAAAAGCGGTATAACGTCGGCCGGGTCGCTTGTGAGCTTGTGGGCGAGCTCTTCATTGTAGGATATGAGGTGTGCGACGTCAATGTCGCAGTAATATTGCCTGACTAGGACGTTTTCTCGGATCTGGTCTCTGTATACGAACGCTCCATCTATCTGAAAAGCAAGGACGAATTCTTTGAGCTTGGCCTGGATCTCCGTTCGTGGCTCTTCTGTGCTTTCGTTGTAACCCGAGAGCACGCTAACTGTATACTCGGATCGTGCATCCATTGCTGCCGCTGTCGGTTTATCGTACCTAGACAGACGAAGATGTGCGCTTTTTCCAGATGGGGGGTGGAATTCACGCGACTTGGGAGACGTGTTTCGTGTTTCGCGTAGAGTGGCTTGGCATTTCGGGAGCTGCTTGGGGAAGTGCAGGCGAATGACCCTCGGCAGGAGCTGCTAATGTCTAATGCATCTGTTCCTCCAATTTAGGCCTACGCTCACATGTCGTTGTAGAGGGAAGAATTAAACCTCAGGAGTGCGTGACAACATGCGCAACTACCGCCGCTGGTGTGGTACATGACAATGATTCCACCGAGGAAAAGACGCCACTTACACATGCGTTCGCAGCGCTTATTTTGTCTACTCACGAGATGTCTTCCCCAATCCCACGAGAATCTGGGGAAGGCTTCGCTTCTCCAGTACCATCCTCGCCAGCTTCACAATATCCATTCCCTAGCTCAGAACCATCGAGGGCGCTTCCACAAAGGGGCTCTGTGCGAAGACAGTCTACAACCGGCCCGATTGCAAGCATCGGCGGAGTACTTGACACTGCGCGAGGAGGACAAAGTACGATAGCAGAGTCAGGGCAAAATGGTTTGGCATACTTCACGTTCAATGACTGATAGACGCCGCTGACACTATCTATTCAAGCCATATCTACTCTTCTACAACTACCAATCATTCGGACGGGATTGCCCCCCCCGACGGGCAGCCTTTCTAACGGATTCAGAGCTCCGACTAGCCGCGACATCCCCCCTGTTGCATTGACCAACATTCCGCATGTCGATTCAAATGCCTTCAAACCTTATCTGTCGCAGATAGGCTCGCTTTACGAGGCGTTCCAGCGAGCCAAGGAAGAGGGCGATGGCGAATCACAGCTTTTTCGGCGAGACCGAAAAGAAACCAAAGCAGAAGACCCAGACTCAATACTAAGTGCTCGTCTACAGAGGCCAGCACATTCAAGGTCTGGATCTGCTGCCTCCCCAATCAGCACGCCACTCTCCATGCCTCCCGCAAAGCGAAGAACGAGCGGACAAAGGCGACAGCACGCCGTAACCCCACTTTCCACTATTCCACCCGTCTATCTTGAGGACGATTTCCACCTTGAAAACCCGAGGACTTTCGACATCGTCTCAGAAAGGTCCGAAATTGTCCGAGATCCTAAAGATGCCCCAAGCGGTAGGAAGGCATTAGCTACGAATGCAATATTACAAGAGAAACTATCATGGTACTTGGATACTGTGGAGATACATCTCATCTCTTCAATCTCGACCGCCTCGAAATCCTTCTTCTCAGCACTCGGTTCCTTGCGCGAGCTCCACGCGGAAGCAGCGGAATCGATTGATCGTATACAGAGCCTTCGAAAAGACCTCACGAAGCTGGACAAAGAAATGGCAATGGGTGGTTTGAAGGTCGTCAGCCTAAAGCAGAGGAGAGACAATGTGCGACAACTAGCGGAAGCTATCCGGCAGTTGAAGGATATAGTTTCATTGGTTACTAAATGTGAGGAAATGGTGGAGAAGGACGAAATAGAGGATGCTCTAGACAACCTCGATGATGTGGAGGATATGATGTCTGGCATACCTTGCAGACATACACCCAAAGACACAAGTCGGATGCCCAAAGACCTTCCATTACGTGATCTACGAAGAATCAAAGCCCTACAGGGTGCTTCCGATGATCTTAGCAGACTTCGCTCTAGGATTGGCAAAGGTTTCGAAACACGTTTTCTAAACACTCTCCTTGGGGACATCCAAAGCCATGTGGAGAAAGTGCCTCCTGGGGTGACGTTTCAGCGCTGGAGCTCAACGTTTGGGCGAGTGCGAGCAGGACAACGAAGAACTCCGTCCGTGTTCCCAGCCTATATGAGCATCGACCCATCGTTTCGTTCCGAGCTACAATCCGAACTAAGCGGGCTATCCAGGTCTAAGCATACAATGCCCGCTGCTACAACATTCAAATCTTCCGTTCTGCGAGAGCTAAGAAATATGATACGCAGACATTTACCAAGTTCAAATGACGATGACAACGATTCTATGATGTCCGCATCAACAATGGGCGGACGGCAAATGAGTAAACAAGAGAAATCTTCCATACTCGCAAGGAACTTGCGGGCCTTAGAGGCTGAAGATGCTCACGCAATGCTTATGAAGATCTACGCAGGAGTCAGCGAAGGATTACGGAGACTGAGCGTCCAAGTTAAGATTCTGCTTGACGTTACCAGTGGAATGGGAAGTAGCTCAGGCGAGTAAGTTTCAACCCATCTCGTATAACTCAGCTTCTGCTGTTCACTGCATTATTGTAATCCACAAATTTGAGTTCAAGTCACTGATGATGCGGAATGAGTAGTGCTAGATCATCACCGAAGAGCCCTCCGTCCCAGGCAATGGACGGGCCAGTGGCGACGCGCCAGCCAAGTCGACGCCGAGCAACCAGCGATGTCCAAGCAGAACTCCAGCAGGTCCTCGATCTGTCGAGTTTGCTGGACGAAGCTGTTGACAAAGTCCAGTCAGACATCACAAAGGTTGTCAGGATACGCTCAGAGCAAACAACTCAAATCTCACTTACACACTTCTTACACTTCTTCAACCTTAATCGCCTGTTTGCCGATGAGTGTGAGGCCATCTGTGGGCGAAGCGGAGTCTCGTTGAAGACGGTGGTTGACAAGCAGATCAAAGACTTCATTGCGAACTTTGTGAATACGGAGAGGCGCGATCTTGTTGAGATCATGGATGTCGACAAATGGGATGCGAAAGACTTTGGAGATGCCGAAAGCCTACTGCTGAAGCAAGTCCTCGCCGGAAGCACCATGGACGCGCCCTCATGGAGAACTGAGACCAGTAATGAGCCGACAACTAACGGCGCCCTACCTAATGGTGAGACGGCCGTCACGAATGGAAAGGACAAAGTTCGTAGCGCGACCATTGAAGAACAGAGATTCATCTTGCCTGACTCGGCGCTCGCTATGCTCCGCACGATCGAAAGGTTCCTCCACCTCACAGCTGGCATACCAAGCATGGGTCAAGAAATCGCCAGCGGCCTGCTCGAATGCCTTAAGCTCTTCAATTCCCGCTCCTCACAGCTCATCCTCGGCGCCGGCGCAACTCGAAGCGCC